>Ga0209342_10003246_pt1 | contig 17171 bp, 14 predicted proteins | sample RifCSP16_2_FD_184023 | JGI IMG/M metagenome (GOLD analysis project Ga0209342, IMG submission 184023) | Soil microbial communities from Rifle, Colorado - Rifle CSP2_sed 16_2 (SPAdes) (version 2) | ecosystem: Environmental > Terrestrial > Deep subsurface > Rock core/Sediment | place: Rifle... | reverse complement strand
TGCAACTTCAGATAGTGGTTTTCCATTAACAATTTCTTCAATTTGTTCTTCTCCTTCATCATATACGATCACATCTAACGCAGGACATTTTCTCATCGTCACATCAGCTAAAACAGCATGAGGTCCACCCAAAATTGTTAAAATGTTTGGATTTATTTTTTTTACTGCAGTAGCGGCTTCCAAAGCTGGATTTGCAAAAGGGGTAAATGCACTAAACCCAACTAAGTCAGGATTGTGTTTTTTAACAGCCATGTTTACATCGTAAACATAATTTTTTGAAAAGTTACCATCAAGAATATCTAAAACATTAACATCTAACATTCTCTCAAGCACTCCTGCGAGATATGCTAAACCTAAAGGAGGTTGTGGATGAGGATCAGCATCAGAACCTCCCTGAAGAGCATTGGAGCCTGTAGGAGGACGTGTAAGAAGAATTTGCTTATATTTCATAGTATTTTGTTTGTATAATTTTAATATATAAACATCTGTAAATAAATTATACAAGAAATATGAAATTAAATCTAATTAAAGCAATTTCTGTGATTAATTATTACTGAATAAAGAAATGCAAAAGAATAGTTTATCTTTTATAGAAAAATTTGAAGAGAAGATTTCATTTTTTTCTAATAATGTAGTACTTTCACTTTTCTTAATAGGAATTATAGGATTATTTATTAGAATTTTATTTTTACATTTAGAAATTCCAATAAAGGATGATAATTTTCTTTATTTTAGATCGGCCATTGATCAAATAACAGGATATTCCTCCGAGATTGATGCTGTTTATAATAATGGTTGGCCATTTTTTTTGTCTCTGTTTTTCTCAATAATTCCTTCAAATAATTTTATGGACTATATGGCATTACAAAGATGTCTGACAATTGGGATTTCAGTTTTAACTATAATTCCCATATATTATTTAGGAAAACATTTTTTCAGTAAATCATATGCTATGTTAGGTTCAGCAATGTATGTTTTTGAACCAAGAATTGCTCAAAATTCTTTATTTGGAATAACAGAACCACTTTACATCATAGCTCTAACGATTTCGTTAGTCCTATTGTTTAGTAAAAAATATTATTTACAATACATCTCATTTGCGACTTTATCGTGTGCTATACTTATACGATCAGAGGGATTATTTTTGTTACCAATATTTTTTGTAATGTTCTTTGTTCGTTTCGGAATAAACAAAAAATCATTTTTTAATTTTTTAATTATTTTATGTATTATTCTAAGTATTTTATTACCAGCCTCGATAATTCGTTCAGAACAAATAGGAAATGATGGAATTACAGGAAGAATTTCAGATGGTATTATTCACATAACTGCTACCTCGGGTGGAAGTGCAAATCAGATATTTTCAATTGTTATAAACGGCATTATCAATATGTTAAAATTTTTAGCTTGGTCTCAGATACCATATCTTATTTTCTTTGTACCAGTGGGTTTAATTTTATTCTTTAAAAGTAGAAATTATTATGAGAAAACTTTGATTCTAGTAGGAATTTCTAGCTTAATTCCTGCCATTTATGGATATACATTTGCGTCTGATTCACGCTATCTTTTTCCAATTTATCCAATTTTTTCTATCATGTCAGTTTATTCAATAAGATATTTTTTGCAGAAAACTACTAAGCCAAAATGTATCACAATTCTAATTTTTTCAATTATTATAATAACATCAGTTTTCTATCTTAATTGGAAAGATGTTGATAAAGTTCATGAATTAGAAGCATATAATTTGGCTCTAGAAATATCAAATAGAGTTTCAACGGTAAATGCATTTTTACCTGAATCATATTATCTTTCTGTAGTAGGTTTAACAGAAATAGATAAATTTCCTGCACCAAGTATTGAATATCTAAAAAACAGAACTGAACATTATTCGTACAATGAAGCAGATTCATTAAGTGACTTAATTGAACTGGCAAAAAAAAATGGTTCAACTCATCTAGTAATTGATGATAATCCTAAGCGTCCACAATTTATCAAAGATGTTTTAATCAATGAAAATAATTTCCCATATTTAATTAAGGAATTTGATTCTCTTGAAAAGGGTTACAAATATCGATTAAAAATTTACAGGATAGACTATGAAAAATTTAATTTGATAAACGAATTAAGGTTAAAACCAAAAATTACAAATTAAATTCAGAATATAATGTAACGGATACAATCAAAAAACTCTGATTCTTTCCTTGCTCAAACGATGATGTTAAAAGAATAATTTAGTAATTAATTTTTCATATATTTTAAAAATTTTTCCTATTTATTAGATTTTTGACCAGTAACACTAATTCCACTTTCAATTTCCTTGAAATGTATTATTTTTACTTTAGATTCTTTATACCAGTTTTTTACCTCCATAGGAGTATGACGATAAGCGTATTTTGGCGAATACCAATCAAAATTAACTCCTACACTTCTCTCAAAGTTATCTGAAGGATCCCAAAAACATTTGAGAAAATGCCAATAGATAAATCTCTGTATATCATATGTACCAGCCTTTACTCCAAGAATTGCAATATCACGTGGAATAATTATTTTTTTTTTTAATTTAGATAGATTTTTTCCTAAAATAGCCATATCTTTTGAAAATTCCATACAATCTTTTTCACTCATATTCACAGTTGATTTTCGTATATGATCATCAGTATATTCTCTAATTGGAGCTTTTTTATTGTAAACATAAATTGAGATGTAACCTTTTTGAGTAAGAAATTTTGTCAAATATTTGAATGAAGTAGAAGTGTTTTTTGTATGATGTAAAACTTGATCAGATAAAATATAATCAAAAAATTTCATTTTAAATGGTAATTCCCTAAGATCGGCTTGTAGAAAATGAAGGTTGAGTGCTTCCCCATATTTTTTATACGCAAAATCAATACTTTCACTTGCATCTATTGCAAAAACTTGAGATGTTGGATTTGCAGATAGCATTTTAGCAGTATTACCAACCCCAGTACCTGCCTCAAGAACGCAGTATTTATCTTTCAAAAAATCATTAAATTGATTAATAGATTTCCAACCAAATCTATCCAGAAACCATTTCTGTTGAAACGCAATCCAGTCCTCAGCCTGATGATTTTTGTGATGAGTTCTCCATTTTGCAGAAAATGCATCTTCGGTTTTAACAAAATCCTTAGTTTTGTCGATAACAAATCGAGGAATTCCTTCAGTGATTAGAAATATATTTTTACAATTTTTACAATTTAAGGTGCCTTTAATGATCTCATTTTTCACTTTTTTATTGATATTTAGTGAAATTTCTCCTTTACACGTAGGGCAAACAAGGTATTGTAAAAGTTCAGTTTTCAATAAAATGTGTAAAAAATTAGTATTAATAAAGTATTAAGATACAAAACATTTTGAATAATCAAATGATAAATTTAATGATTCAATTAATTTCTATTTTTATAAAATTAGAAAAGTAAGGGATATTTAATGAGATTGTTAATAGGCGGTTCTCCTTCAAAAATGTTTCATTTAAAGAAATTTAAAAATGCTCTAATAGATTTGGGAATAGAATGTAAATTAGTAATTGACATAGATGTTTGTCGGGGTTTTCCAAGTCGTAAAATTTCTGATTGGTTTCAAACTAGAAAAAAATTTGTACAGTTAATTTCTGAGTTTAAACCTGATATTATTCTGGTAGATAGACAAAGACATTTTGCGCTTGTTGCTTCTAAATATGATATTCCATTGATAATATATTTAAGAGGAGATTATTGGTCAGAAATAAAATGGGCAAAAGATACACTGTACAGTTCATTTCTAAAACGAATTGTATTACAAAAATGGATTTCTATGGCAGAACAAACTTTTCAAAAATCAGTGGCAATAATTCCTATTTGTCAATACTTGGAAAAAATTGCTAAACAATATTATCCAAAGAAAAAAATACATGTTTTACATGGTGGGATAACTCCATCTGAATGGTATTCATCAAAAGGCATGACTCTCAAGCATCCTTGTGTTGGATTATTACAAGGAGCAGTAATTTGGGGAAAAGCTCAAGAGATGCTTATTTTAGAAAAGGCCTTAAAATCCATGCCTGATGTGACTTTTTACTGGGCTGGAGATGGTCCATATCGTGACAGGGTTCTATCAGTATTACAAAAGTATGATAATTTCAAATGGCTTGGTTCATTAGAATATCCTAACAAAGTTAGAGAGTATCTTACTGAGATTGATGTGTATGCATTAGTTAGTGGAATTGACATGTCACCATTAACACTTCAGGAAGCCCAGCTAATGAAAAAACCAGTTGTAGCTACAAATGTAGGTGGAATTCCAGAACTAATGAAAAAAAATATAACAGGATTTTTAGTAGAGAAGGGTGATGCAGAAGGATGGATTGAAAAATTATCATTATTAATTAATGATGAATCAAAAAGAAAAACTATGGGAGAGTCTGGAAGAGTATTTGTAGAAGAGAACTTCAATTGGAATAAAATTGCAAAAGAGTTTGTAAATATTTTAGAAAATAGCGGATTAATAAAAAATGATAAATTTAAAAAAGATTAAAAAATATTCGAAAGATATACCACTATCAATAACAATTAATGTTTAATTGAAGTGATAAATATTCAAGACCATGGTGAATTTAAGAATATAATATGGATATAAAAAATTTTTAGAATAGATTATGACTTGTATGATTCAATTAAAAACTAGTTACTAGTTTATCGTATTCCGATTGTGAGAAGAGAATGTCTTTCGAATTTATCAGACACCAAAATATTACGCCCATCAAAAATAAGCAATGGTTTTTTAGATTTTAAAAAGGAATTTGAATTAAGTTTAGAGTATTTTTTATGATCGGTAGAAATGAAAATGAGATCTGAATTCTCTATCACCTTGTTTAAGTTATCAGATAGATCTACTGAATTTGGAAGGTTTTCATCTTGTAATACATATGGATCATGAACCATAATTTTACATCCTCTTTTAAGAAATTCATTTACAACATCATAAGTAGGAGATAATCGTGTATCAGCTACTTCTCCTCGAAAACCTAATCCAAGGACAGCGATTTTTGCATTTTTTGGTTCAATCTTATTTTTTAAGAGTAGATCGATTGCTTCTTTCACACATTTTTTGGGCATATTATCATTGATTCTTCTAGAAGACTGCAAAAGACTCATAGTTTTTCCTAATTTTGATGCATCTTCTATTATTATATGTGGGTAGACAGGAATGCAAAGACCTCCTACTCCTGTTCCAGGATAATGTAAATGACAAAAAGGTTGAGAGTTAGCACCTTTCCGAGTTTCCCAGTAATTAATTCCAATCTTTTCACAGTAATCTGCTAATTCATTTGCTAATGCTATGTTGACATCTCTGTATGCACCTTCAAATAATTTTTCCGCTTCGGCTTCCGCTAAAGAAGGCATTTTTAGTATCCCTTTTTTACAGATAGTTTTAAAGATATTTTCTGCCATTTTCAAACTCTTTGGTCCAAGTCCAGAAATAACTGCAGGATAATTTTCTTCGATATCTTTAACTGCTTTTCCCTCGAAAATTCTTTCAGGATTATAGATTAAGTAAAAATCTTTATCACCTTTCATTTTACTTATTTTTTCAAGTATTGGTAAAACGATTTTTTCTGATGTTCCAGGTGGAACAGACGGAGATAAAATTACAGTATCGCCCTTTTTGAGTCCCTTAGCAATATCATTCGTGACATTTATTACAGATCGTAAATCTACTTTGTTATTTTTTAATCCAACAGGAACAACTATGATTTTGATTGAAGATTTTTTTGATGCATCCACACCATCTGAAGTAAGAATAAAAGATTTTTTTCTAATAGCCTTTGTAAAAGTTTCAGACAAAAACGGTTCTTTTTTATGAGAACTTCCATGCTTAATTTCATTTAAAAGATGTTGAGAAATATCAACTCCAATAACTTTTACTCCGGCTCTAAGCCAAACAGCAGCTATAGGGCCTCCAACATTGCCAAGTCCATAGATTGCAAAAATCTTTTTGAGTATGATTTGTTTTTGTGGATTATTAACCAACTATATCTATTTGGAAAAAAAGTACTAAATTAACCATCTCTTTTTAAAATATTTGATTTAAACAGGTTTTATACACTAACTGTTATTTTTTAGCCATTCTATTGTTTTTTGAAGACCTGTTTTAACATTAGTTGAAGGAATGACGCCAAAAGTTTCATTTAACAATGTAGTATCAGCCATAAAATTTCCTATTTCGCCTGGTCTTTCAGATTTATATTCAATTTTTGCCTCAATTTTAAGAATTTCAGCAATGTTATTTACAATTTCTAAGATAGTGGTTCCAGTTCCAGTACCCAGATTCAAAACCTTGTTTTTGCTTATATCTGAAGATGCAGCTTTTTCAAAAAATTGAATTACATCTTCTATGTAGACATAATCACGAATTTGGTCACCTTTTCCAAAAATTGTAATGGGTTCATCGTTTTGAATTTTATTGAAAATGGAGGGAATTAATCCATTCTTTTGGTATGGTCCATAAATGTTAAAAAATCTAAAGACGGTATAATCTATCGCATATAGCTCATGGTATAGACGCAAATAGTGTTCTGAGGCTAATTTTGTGATTCCATATGCAGTTTTGGGTTTTGCTGGATGATCTTCTTTTACATGAAGGGATTTTGGTTCACCTATAAGAGAAGAAGCTGAAGTAAAAATTATCTTATGAATTGAATTTTTTCTGCAAACCTCTAGTAAATTTAGTAACCCAATAATGTTAACTCTAGCGTTGGTAATAGAACCATCTAAAGAAGACACTAAAGAGTGAGCTATAAGATGAATTACAGTATCAACATCTCTAACTACATTTTCTACCGAATCATAACTAGTAATATCACATTTAGAATAATTAGGATGAATACTTTTTTCAAGTTGATCTGTGGTATAGACATCATGATTTTTAGATAATCCCTTGACCAAGTTTTGGCCTACGAATCCCTCAGAACCCGTAATCAGTATTTTCATTTACAAAAACCTTACAATGTATTCTAAAAAAGCTTCCTAAAAAATACCTTAATACAAGAGTATGAAATTTCCAAATTAGTGACAGAAAAGAAACTCATTCCGCTTGCAGTTCCAGATGTAGGAGAGGAAGAATTAGATGAGATCAGGAAGGTAATTGCTACTGGGTTTCTGACAGAGGGTAACACTACTAAAGAATTTGAAAAAAGTGTTGCTGACTATTTAGGAGCTAAACATGCAATTGCAGTTACTTCATGTACTACAGGACTTCATGCGGTATTGGAATGTCTAGATATTAAAGGACAAGAAGTGATTGTGCCTGATTATACTTATCCAGCTACTGCAGAAGCAGTAGTTTTAGCAGGAGGGATTCCGGTACTAGTAGATGTCGATATCGAGAGTATGAATATGACTAGTGTCATTCTTGAGGAAGCATATGATGAAAAGATGACTGTTTTTAGTCCAGTTTCATGGGCAGGAATTCCACTGGAAAAAGGAATTTATCAAAAGGCAAAAAGTCTTGGTTTGAAATGTCTTGAAGATTCTGCATGTAGTTTAGGTGCAAAAATTGGTGATGATTATGTTGGAAAAATTGCAGATTATTCTTGTTTTAGTTTCCATCCTAGAAAAGTGATAACGACAGGAGAAGGAGGAATGATAACTACTGATAATGATGAAATTGCAGAAAAATGTTATTCCTTTAAACATTTTGGAGCAAAGGGATCTTCTTTTGAAACCATAGGAACTAATTACAAATTATCAAATGTATTAAGTGCTATAGGACTAGTTCAAATGAGAAAAATTGAAAAAATAATTGAAAATAGAATTCAAAAAGCAAAAATTTATGAGGAATTATTATCAAAAATTGAACACATTAAACCAGCTTATGTAGGAGAAAATACAAGACAAACATTTCAGTCATATACTTGTTATGTAGAAAAAGAAAAATATAGAGATAAAATTAGAAACGCATTAGCTGATGAGAATATTCAAAGCCAAATTGGAACATATGCATTACATCTTGAACCTGCATATAAAAATATGAAAAAAGTTGGAAGTCTTGAAAATTCTAAGAAATTATTTTATAATGCACTTACTCTTCCTCTTCACAAAAATTTAACTCAAGAAGACCAAGAGAATATTTGTAAAATAATCAATAAAACCCTTAACAAATAATTTTTAATTAAATCGTTTAGTACTATCAAGTTCGTGTGTAATAAAAATTTTTAGCCAAATTTCTAAGGCAAAAATAGAAATTAATCTATTAAGATATCTAATGTCTCCATCAAATTTTACTTTTTCAAATGCTTTTTGAACCCAATCAAAATTAATTAGTTTTTTTCTGTAAATTTGGCTTTGTTTATTTAACAAAAATGATTTTGTAATGTCTTTACCATGATTTTGCCAATCAAAAAGTAATCCCGGTGAAAACCCCCTTTTTTCGTGTATGTGTTTTACACCTAATCTAGTAGCAATTTTTCTCAATACCAATTTACCAGATATATTTTTCTCATCATATTTTTGATTTAATGGTAATTTTTGTGCAAAGGTGATTAAATTTGGTTCAAGAAATATTGGAACCCCTTTAATTTTATAATAATTAAAAATAGATTTTCCTGTTGGAATAAAATCAAATAATAATTTACCATTAAAATCTGCAAGCATTACTTGAGAAATTGGATCTAGTTTGTTTTGAAAATATGGTTTAAAATAATTATAAATTTCCTTCCAATTAAATTTTATTGCTTTTCCAAATAAAAAATTTTGATCTGGAACCCAATCCCTATTATGACATTCTAAATAATTTTTAGCCTTATCAATCCATGATGAATCAGTTCTTAGTAATTGTTGGAATTTATTATATCTAAATACATACCCTCCAAACAGTTCATCAGCTCCATCTCCTGTAACTAAAATTTGTGTTCGTTTTTTTGCTTCTTTTGCTATCAAATGGTTGTATGTATTCCATCTAGGTTTTTTAGAGATTGAAATTATTTCTGACATATTTACAAAAATTGAATCCATGTGTAAAACTTTAAAGTCAGCTGAAAAGTAATCTGCTATTTTTTTAGCTTCAATTGATTCATCATGACCACTTTCAAATACGCCACAAATTGCCATTATTTTTCGTTTAGGAAATGTTTTTCTTAATAAAGCAAGACAAAGTGAAGAATCGATTCCACTACTTAATGAAACAGAAATTGGTTTATTATTATCTGGAATTGAATTTTGAATTGAATTTATCAGGAATTGTTCTGTAAGTTTCCCATTAGAATCTGATGTTTTAGTTTCAAAATCATTCCATTTTGCAAGATTTTTTCTTTCGTTTGATAAAGGATTGTATCTAATAGTGAGGAAATTTCGAACTAAATTTTTATCTATTTTCAATGAATTGATTACATAATATTGAGGTAATTATTGTTTCAGTTTATTCTTGAATTTTTTGTTACAAAACAAGCATAACCACTTTCCAATTCTCTGAGATACTTTATTGTAAGATTAAACTCATCACACCAAGATTGAATTTCTTCTTTTGTGTGACGCCAACAGTACTTAGGATGGTACCAATCTGCATTTACAAGATTAGAATGATCATATCCCCATAAATCATTCCAAAAGCATTTGAAAATAAAATCATAAATAAATCGTTGTAAGTCATAACTTCCTTTCTTTATTCCTAAAACTTCAATATTTGAAGGAATTTCAATTTGAATTTTTTGTTCATGTAATGACTTTCCAAAATTCGTAATAGATTTCATGGTTTGTAAGGCTTCATCAAATGGCAAATTAGAAATTTTGGAACGAATATAATCATCAGAAAATTCTCTTAATGGAGACTTTTTTTTATAGATGTAAAATATACAAAATCCTTTATTCTTTAATTTTTTTAAAGAATTTTTAAGGGCAATTTTTGTATTTGGTGTGTGATGGAAAACACCGTTGCTTACTATAATATCAAAACTTTCATCAGCATAAGGTAATTGATTGACATCAGCTTGAGAAAGAATTGGATTTCTAACTAGATTTTTCAGAGAATTTTTAACTCGATAAACTGCTTTTGAAATATCAATTCCATGAAATTCTTTAGCTTGAGGTCCCCACAATCTGGAAGATGATCCACTACCTATTCCAACTTCAAGCACAGTTTTGTTATTAAAAATATTCAAATCATTTTCTTTAAGACCCATCATTTCAAGAAAAATTGGTTTTATTTTTTGTTCAAATTCATCATCATCTTGTCCAAAATTACTAGTTGTCCACTTTTCCCCAAAAGAATCTTGAACTTGTTTTTGAACGATATCATCTATAGAATTTACAAAGTTAGGAATTCCTTCAAAAATAGAATATTTTGAAGTATTTGAAACAAGAGTATTTCCATCCAGATTTAGAATTTCGTTTGTTACAGGATCCACCCATGGAATAATTTTTTGACTGGGGGTTTCCATCATTAAATTTTAATTTATTTGATGTTTTAGACGTTTGCAATATAATGGATATCTAACTAACAGTAATTATGACTTAAAATAATGAAATGTAACATTCTTACCATTAACTTTTACTCTCCCAACTATTTTTGCTGGTGAACCAAAAGCAATTGAATATGGAGGAACCTTGGAGTTTACAAAGCTTGATGTACCTATTACACTACCTTTTCCTATACTAGATCCCATACTGATTACAGAATACGGTCCAATATAACAACAATCGCCGATTCTAACTGACTTCTTTTCATAATCGGCTTTTCCGCCACTTACAGCCCATTTTACAGTATTATGAGTATAAATTTGAACTCCACTGCTGATACTACAAAAATTTCCTATGGAAAGTTTCCCACCACTACCATCGAGTATAGTGTAAGGACCTATCCAGGTATTTTTTCCAATTGAGACTTTACCATAGACATAACTATTGTCATATATGCTACTACCTTTTTTTGCATTCAAAAAATTTGCTTTTTCCCATCTATCAGAAAATAATTCATTAATAGGTAGAACACGGTTCCATTTTTTTTTAATTTCCTTTTGTCTTCTTTTATATAATGATATTAAATCGGAATAAAATTTATTTGAAATATTCGATTTTTTTTCTTTCATAATAATAGTGAGAAAATTGTACTAAATAAAAAGTGTCTCTGCATAAATTTAGGAAATTATAATGAGAATTGTCATAATTTAGAAAAATTACAATGTTTTTCAGATTTTGATAAATATAATATCTAAAACCAATCAATTATGCGTATAAGTCTTGAGAGTATTGATTATTTATGATATTTAGATAATGTGATAATTTTAGAAAAATGGTTAAACATGAATTAATACTCTCGAATTATTCTTAAGTATTATGACTTTAAAAATTCTGGCAATAGGAGATTCAACAAGCAATATCTATCTAATGAAGAAATTTGCCAAAAATATAGAAATTCATTTAATTGATTTTCCAAAAAAAGGTGTAGATAAAACCACAACTGGAAAAGATGAAATCGAATATTTTGATTCATTATTAATTTCAAAACAAGTAGAAAAAATTAAAAAAATCAAGGATAGATATGATTTATGTATAGCTGTTCCTTGGGCGGGAGCAAGAATTGCATATTTAACAGGAATAAATTACGTAATGTATTTCGTTGGGGGGGATATTACAACCCCACCTTTTTCAAAAGAAAATAAAAATTATAATTTTCTTGAAAAACATTTTTATAAAAAAATCCTAGATAAGGCAGTTGCATGCGTAGCACCAATGGATGAATATTATACGCCTTTAAAAAAATACAGAAAAGATGCAATTAGATTAGATAGAATGTTTGTAGATACAGAAATTTTTAATGAAAAAATACAACCTAACAAATTAAAAAAAGAAAAATTTACTTTTTTATCTGCACAAAGATTTGGACTGGAAAAAGGAATCGATAAGATTTGGAAGGCAATAGAACTTTGTAAATCAGATTTCGAGTTATTACAAGTAAAGTGGTTTATAGAAGATACAACTATTGAAGAATTTAATGGATTAAGTTCAATAAATAAAAAATTAATTGATAAAAAACCAGATAAAGTCAGGTTTATTCCGCTAATAAAGAGAGAAGAATTAGGAAAGTATTTTGCAGGAGTTGATGCAATAATGGGACAAATGAGAGCAGGTGTTCAGGGTGGAATAGAAAGAGAAGCTGCATTTTGTAAGAAACCAGTAATTTGTTATACAGATCCAAAAAAACCCAACATTATTGATGGAGAAAAGATTATTCCTCCATTTTTACCGGAATCAAACGAACCGCAAGAAATAGCAAATATTATTGATAGGGTTGTAGAATCAAAACGATTTAGAGATAATTTAGCCGAAAAAGAATACGAATATGTAAAAAAGTTATCTGATCCGGAGTTAGTATCAAAAGATTGGGAAAATATTTTTGTAAAAGTATTTGAAAAAAATAAAATTTTAGATAGAAAATTATCCATGTTTGATAGGCTTATGAATTTTATTATTCTTAAGATTGAAAAAATGTATATAAAAAAATTCAGAGAAAAAAATATTCGTGTGTGGGGAAAAGAAGAATATGAGAGATTGATTAGAGATTAATTATTTCAAGGTTGAGAATTTCTTGAATAATGCAATATCGATTTGTTTATTGTCTTTTCTTTGATTGAAATAAGTTTCAATTTCATTTTTTAATTTTATTAGCTCATCTAATTTTTCATTAGAAACATTATTTTTTTCATAATCTAGAAGTAAAAGATTAACTAATTTCAGATTTAATTGTAAAAGTAATTCTATATCGTTATACACTCTTAATGCATGTGGATTTGATTCATATCCGATATCAACTTCGGCCTTATATGATGAAGTTTTTTTCTGATGTGCATACCCAACAAAAATTAGTAATGGAATACCAATAGAAGCTGTAATAGCTAAATAAGTATAAAATGTTGGAAAAATGGTCTTTAAGGAAGGAATGTTTTCAATTGCCAGATAATAAGTAACAACCATGGTATTAATGGCTGCAAAAATGAAAGCGAAATAAGTACTCCATCCTTGTCTAAAGTAGAACCAAGCCCGAAAACCAATATTTTGTTTCATGATTTTTTTCTTATTATGTTATATATCAATTGCACTATCTCATTAGATTTAGAGCAATGATTTTTTAAAATTGACTAATTTAATCTGTTTCGTTTTATTCTAGTATCAATTACCGTACAGCCTTTTTCATAATTAAAAGTATGAAGGCCAATTAGATCATTTTTCCAATCTGGTTTAAAGAATTCTAATTGTTTTTCTTCATATTCATTTTCATTTAATTTCATTATTTCATTAAAAGAAAATCCATTTCCATACACTTGAAAGCAATTTTGAGCGGGTCGGATAATCTTATTATTCATTTCAAAGATTTTTCCTGCAGGTCTAGCATTTCTAATATCTGAAACTATAGGATTCAAAGGATGGGGGATCCAATTTTCACTAAGTGGATTGTCAGAATAAAATAACATTAATTCATTGGATTGAGATGTTCCATCATTTTCTGCCTTACATGCAAATATCCACCATTTTTTATTATTAAAAAACATGGTAGTATCTACAAGTGGAACATTATTGATTAATTTACGATCATGTTTCCATTGAAATGGAAAATCATTACACTTGAACAATTCAACATATGACTTTGAATTATGTATTGTTCCATGAATTAGATATAATTTATTTTGAAATTCGAATATTGATGGATAGGATAAATGATAATCACATTCTAAAATTTTTACAGGTTCAGTGTGATTTCCATCATTATCAACAATCGTTACTGACAAATGTCCCTTATTTTTAGAATTCAGAAACTCTTCAAAAAATATATGATGTTTTTGATCTTTATAAATTACAAATGGATCTGCCCAAAATCTATCTTTTGGAGGTATTATTTCCTTAAATTTTAAAAATGATGTAGAAATATCATTATTCATATTTACAAGAATTATCCATTGATAGAAATAGGTAAGATTGGAGATTTTTGATTTGATTTTTTTAAACAATTTTTATATCACCGTAAATAACTATAAATTAATTCTAGATTTTAGTTATTCTAATTAGAGGATGACAAAAAATATGTTTCATGATAATATATTTGACGATTTAGCCATATTATATAAAAAAATCACGTAAGATTAGAAATGAATGATGAAAAAACATGGATCGAATTTATTCGAAATCAAGAACTATTATCCATTAAAAAGCACCTTTCAGATTCCAAGGCAAAAAAAATTTTAGAAATTGGAGGAAATGACGGATATCTTGCAAGAATTTTCACAGATTGGGGTTTTGAAGTAATTTCAATTGATACCAATCCATCTTCAACATATTTTGATGTAAAAGAGATGAATGCAACAAATTTAGAATTCAAGCCAGATTCATTTGATTTGGTTTTTTCATCACATGTAATTGCCCATATAAAAGACAAAAATTTACTTTTCAAAGAGATTAATAGAATTCTTAAAGATGACGGTTTAATCATACATGTTGTTCCATCAAATTGGTGGTCGTTAATCACTAATTTTTGGCATTATGTCTTACTGCCAAGATTGTTGTATAAAAAAATTAAAAGTAAATCAAATTCAAAAAAATTTTTGAAAAATAATGATAAAGACATATCAAATCATAAAAAAAACAGATTAAAAAATTTATTATTCTTTCATCCATTAGGAACGGAAAAATCTTTTATTATTGAAATTTTTAAATTTTCAAAAAAGAATTGGGCAAAAATGTTTGTTTCTTATGGATATGTAGTCTGCAATGAATTAAACGGTCCGTTAGTTTATTCTGGATATAATATATTCAAGAATCACGGTTATAAAATTAGAAAATATTTTGCTCGTGTTTTTCCAAGTTCATATATTTTTGTAATAAAAAAATATGTGAAAATCCAATAATCTAGAGTAGAGTATCAGGTTTCATTTCTTTGGTAATGAACAATCTATACCAAATCTCAAAAGCCAATAGACCTAAGAATTTGTTTACGTATCTAACATCTGGTTCATTTTTCATTTTCAATAAATTAGAATTTATCCACTCTGAATTAATCCAACCATTTTCCACAATATTACCATTTAGTAGATATTTTTTGCATAGTTGACTAGCACCGGTATTCCATAAATTTACTGTATTAACTGAAAAACCTTGTTTTGTGGGAGACAGTAAATCATCAGGAACATATTTTTTGAGTATAGATCTTAATGGAATTTTTCCGATGTTTTTAGTTTCATCATATTTTATTTTATTAGAAAGATGAGTAGCATAAGAAATCATTTTCTGGGATAAAATAGGTGTTAGTGATTCTACACCAAAAAATTCATGAATACTTTTGTTTAAAGGAATCCAGTTGTAAAGCAATTTGCCATTAAAATCAGCTAGAAAAATCTGATTGATTGCAGGTAAAGGATTATCAAAGTAGGAAGATAGCATAGTATAAATCGCATCCCAAGAAAAATTGATTTTTCTACCAAACAGTTTGTCTTGGTCTGGTACCCAATCTCTTTGATGACAATTTAGATACAACTTTACTTTATCAATTGGAGAAAAACTCGATTTTAAATTAGATAAAAATTTTTTATATCGAAATGTATATCCACCGAACAGTTCATCTCCACCATCTCCTGATACTAGAACTTTAGATAAACTACTAGCTTTCTTTACAACATAGAACCAGTGTATATCCCAGAAAGGCATTTTTATAATACTAATTGCTTTCGGCAATTCTTCTAGGTAGTTTTTTATTTCAATGACATGAGGAGTCGCTTCAAAATGTTCAGCGATTTTAGTAGCCTTTTCTGATTCATCAATACTGTCAGCAAACCTAACAGATATTGCATCGATTTGAATTTTAGGAAAAGTCTCTCTTAATAAAGCAAGAACTAAAGTTGAATCGATTCCACCACTAAGAGCTACCGATACGTGACTTTCCTTCGAATTAATTAAAGAATTTTTAATTCTATTTTTAATTGATTGTTCAATGAATTCATTATTACCCGTCAATGATTTTTCAGCAAAATCTTCCCAAGTTTTTTTTCCTAAGCTTGTTTTACATGAAGGATCATACCGTAAGGTAAGAATATTCCTTATCATTTCAGCATTAATTAATTTGTCAGTACTCAAATTATATCCTCATTAAACTCGAATAATTTATTCAAACTATAATAGATCATAAGGTTTTCTATTAAAAAAAAACTCTATTTTCATCGAAACCACTTCTCTGAACACTATATTGAACATTAATTACCTAGAAAATCTAGTCTAGTCTTAGATTTAGGATTTTTCAATATTTTATTTTGACAATCATAAATGAATGGCACAAGTGACCTTTCGTATATTTCAACCAATCTTCTTTCAACTTGTTCATGATGTTGAACTACACAAATACAACTCATATTTTTAATCGATTCATCTTTGAGATCACTTATTATTTCGAAATTTAACTTGGTCAGATTATTCTCTTTAAGATATTTTTCAATTACTTCAGTTTTAAAAAATGGATCATATCCAAATACTTTAAAGTTTCTAGATTTCATTTCATTTATAATTTTGAAACTTGGGGAATCTCTCATATCTTCCACATTAGATTTATACGTTAATCCACAAACCACTATAATTTTTTCAAGACTCAATTCATCAAGAGTCTTTTCAATTGAGTTACAGATGTAAATTGGCATTTGAGAATTGATGCTGAGAGCATTTTCTATTGTTGAAAATTTTATATCAAATTTTTTTGCAGACTCTACTAAAAATCTGGGATCTTTAGGTATACAGTGTCCTCCTGCTCCAGCTCCAGGATAGTGTGGCAAGAACCCAAATGGTTTTGTTGCAGCAGCATCTATAACATCTTTTACATTAATCTTCAATTTATCACAAAGCATGGCCAATTCATTAACAAGTGAAATATTTACGAGTCTAAATGCATTTTCAAATGATTTCACAACTTCAGCAATATTTGCAGAGTTAACTCTTATCAGATTTGCATCATTTACATGCCGATAAATTTCTTTAGCAATTTTAAATGTAATATCATCTGAGCAATAAATTATTCGAGGAATATTTTCTATTCCCCATTCCTTGTTTTTGGGATCAATTCTCTCAGGACAGAAACACAATCCGTAATTCTGACCAATTTTAAAACCCTTAGTTTCTATAAGATTTTTCATCTGGTCAGTGGTACCAACC
>Ga0209342_10003245_pt1 | contig 17172 bp, 16 predicted proteins | sample RifCSP16_2_FD_184023 | JGI IMG/M metagenome (GOLD analysis project Ga0209342, IMG submission 184023) | Soil microbial communities from Rifle, Colorado - Rifle CSP2_sed 16_2 (SPAdes) (version 2) | ecosystem: Environmental > Terrestrial > Deep subsurface > Rock core/Sediment | place: Rifle... | reverse complement strand
CGGGCCAACCTGATCGAGGAACGGATTGGCCGAATGATCGCGGAGGGCGCCTTGCTGATCGCGACCGAAAGCGAGGCGGTGGGGCAGATCAACGGGATCTCAGTCCTTGCGCTGGGCGATCATGCGTTCGGGCGGCCCTCACGCATCACCGCGAGGACGTTCTCGGGCGAGCCCGGCGTGGTGGACATCGAGCGCGAGGCCAAGCTGGGCGGCCCGATCCACTCGAAAGGGGTCATGATCCTCACCGGCTTTCTCGCGGGACGCTACGCCCGTGAACGGCCACTCGCGCTGTCGGCGTCGATCACCTTCGAGCAGCAGTACGAGGAGATCGAGGGGGACAGCGCCTCCTCAGCCGAGCTGTACGCGCTGTTGTCGAGCTTGAGCGGAGTGCCGCTCGGGCAAGAGCTGGCGGTGACCGGATCGGTCAACCAGCGGGGAGAGGTCCAACCGGTCGGAGGGATCAATGAAAAGATCGAAGGCTTCTTCGACGTCTGCCGGGCGCGGGGGCTCACGGGGCGTCAGGGCGTGCTCATCCCCGAGGGAAACGTTCGCCACCTGATGCTCAGGGAGGATGTGGTTGAGGCGGTGCGCGGGGAGCGGTTCCATGTGTACGCCGTCTCCACGGTGGACGACGGCCTCACGTTGCTGACCGGGCGCGAGGCCGGGGCGCGCGGACCTGATGGGCGCTTCCCGGAAGGAAGCTTCAATTGGGAGGTCGAGCAAGCGCTGGCCGCGAACCTCGAACGGCTCAAGGAGCTGAAGCGAGGCTGACCCCCACGCCCGCGCGATGGACCACGAACACTCTCCGGAGGCGATTCAGGAACGGCTGGCCGCGGGGCCGCGACATAGCTATCTGCGCGACTGGGTCTACGGCGGAATCGACGGAGCGGTCACCACCTTTGCGGTGGTCTCCGGGGTGGTCGGCGCCCAGCTCTCCTCGAGGGTGATTCTCATCCTTGGCGCTGCGAATCTGATTGCGGACGGGTTTTCCATGGCGGCCAGCAACTTTCTCGGCACAAAGGCCGAGCGGGACGACGCCAGGCGTCTGGAGGCCATCGAGCATCGTCACATCGACGCCTTTCCCGATGGCGAGCGGGAAGAGGTGCGGCAGATCTTTCGCGCCAAGGGGCTGGAGGGTGACGAGCTCCAGCGGATTGTTGATCTGATCACGAAGGACCGGGGCCTCTGGGTGCGCACCATGCTCACCGAGGAGTACGGCCTGCCCTGGCAGGTGCGGTCACCCTGGCGCGCCGGGCTCAGCACCTTGAGCGCGTTTCTGCTCTGCGGCCTGGCGCCGCTCGTCCCGTTCATCTTCAATTTGCCCAACGCGTTCTGGCTGGCGGCTCTGCTTACGGGAGGGGTGTTCTTCGGGATTGGCTCCGCGAAGAGTCGATGGTCCACCAGCTCGTGGTGGAGGTCGGGGATCGAAACACTCCTCGTGGGCTGCCTGGCTGCCGCGATGGCCTTTGCCGTAGGAGTCCTGCTGAAAGGGTTGATGGAGTAACCCGTGGTGCCTGCGAGCCAGCGCTTCGTCGTCCACGAGCACAAGGCGACCCGGCTGCACTACGATTTCCGCCTTGAGATCGGCGGTGTCCTCAAATCGTGGGCGGTCCCGAAAGGGCCGTCGATGAGCCCGTCCGAGAAGCGGCTGGCCATCGAGGTTCCAGACCACCCGGTGAGCTACATCAGCTTTGAAGGAATTATCCCGGAAGGACAGTACGGCGCTGGACCGGTTGTCGTCTGGGATCATGGCCGCTACGAACTACCGGAGATCGGCGAGCCCGAGGCTCAGCTCAAATCAGGGAAGCTCGCATTCGTGCTCAAAGGGAAGAAACTTAGAGGGGCGTTCGCGCTGGCCCGATTCGCGGGAGGCAGGACAGGGAACGAGTGGCTCCTCATGAAGAAGAAGGACGAGCACGCGGATCCATCCTGGAAGCTCAAGAGCGATCTCACCCCCGCGCGGCTCCGGCAGCTCAGGGTGAAGACGCCTCCGTGCGAAAGTGCGTGACGTGTGAAGCGTGAAGCGTGAAGCGTGAAGAGCGCCCTCACCCTGCCCTCCCCCAGCGGGGAGAGAATAAAGGTGAGGGGGCTAGTCGAGGTCGTCCGGAGAGATGAGCTGCCGGAGAAACGCGGCGGTCTCTTCGGGTGAGGCGGTGTTGATAAAGATGCGCGATCCCATCTCGAACCCCGCGATCGTGGTGAGGCGCGGCAGGATCTCCAGGTGCCAGAGGTAGAACCGGCGGTCCTCCTCCCAGGCAGGCGCGGAGTGAAGGACGTAGTTGTAGGGAAACTGGCCGAGCGCCCGGCCGAGCATGCGAAAGGTGGCTCGGATCACTTTGGCCAGATCGACCACCTCATCGTCCTGGAGCCCTCCGAACGATGGGGCATGGCGCTTCGGCATGATCCAGGTCTCGAACGGAAGCCGCGACGCGAACGGGTGGAAGACGCCGAAGTGCTCGGTGTCGAAGATGATCCGCTCCTTTTGCGCGCTCTCAGCTTCGAGCAGGTCGCAGTAGAGGCATCGCTGATGCTGGTCCCAATACTGGCGGGCCACGGCGTGCTTGGTCTGGATCCAGAGCGGAACAATGGGCGTGGCGATGAGCTGCGAGTGGGGATGGGAGAGGGAGGTGCCGGCCTGCTCGCCGCAGTTCTTGAAGATGATGATCAGGCGCGCGGCGGGATTGTGGCGGAGCGCCTGATATCGCGACCGGTAAGCGCAGAGCATTGCGGCCACCGCCTCGCTGGACATCGTGGCGATCCGAGCCGAATGCTCGGGTGATTCGATGATGATCTCGTGGTGGCCGACCCCGGCCTGGCGGAAGAACATCCCCCCTGAGGAGGGGGTGGCGCACGGGGGCTGAATGGGGCCCGGAGAGAGCGTGGGGAATTTGTTCGGCACAACGCGGACTGACCAGGCCCCGGTCTGCGGCTCGCGGTAAAGCTCGGCGGGCGCCTCATGCTCATGCCCGGGACAGAACGGGCAACTCTCGCGCGGCGTGTTGCGCATCCGCTTCCGCGCACTGAATTCATTGGGGCGCCGCCCGCGCTCAGTGGCGATGATGACCCACTCCCGCGTGGTGATATCAAATCTGAGCTCTGACATGGCAGGACCTCAGGCAGGCAGCGCCGTCGCAGGATCAGCCCATTTGGGCTGAATCCCGATTCTCGCCAGCGTGGCGATCACGCGGTGGGGGGTCCCCCAGTCGCTCCACAGGACGTTGCGGACCGGGAGGACCGCCAGGTTGGCGGGACGGCTGGCTAGTACCTGCTTTGAAAAGTTGGTTGACGGGATCCCAGCATAGAGCGCCTCGACAGCCTTGGCCTCTCCTGGGGTATCGAGCTGCGACTGGACCTTGGCGAATGCCTGGGAGAGACTGGGAAGGGCCTGGCGAATCAGAGAAAGCAGTGTGGGCACAGAAGCCACCATGACGAAGCTGTTCCAGAGGCAACCGAGGCTCCAGAGGCTTTCGGCCAGCGCTGAAGTCGGCTTCTCCCAAAACCTGTGGACCCGGTAAAGGGTGAACGCCTGATTCAGGGGCACCGGGTCAGCGGGCTCGATCCAGCCGTACTCAACCTCTGGGCTGTCTGGGCTGACACCCAGCAGGATGACCAGCTCGGGTCGGGCCTGGACCGCCTGGAACGCAGCGTCGACATGTCTCATGAAGTGGGCCTCGTCCGAGACGTAGTGGTCCGATGGAAACAGCGCCACCGGAGCCGTGGGGGCCGTTCTCGAGATGCGGAGGAGCCCGTACAGGATCGCGGTGGCGGTGCCGCGGTTCTCCGGCTGAACGATCACGCTCCGCGAGGGGGCGCGAGCCAAACACGGCTGGTAGAAGCGCTCGTGTGTCCGCGTGACGATGGTGAGGATTCGGTCAGGAGCGATGGACAACGCCGCCCGCATCCGAGTCCGATCCAGCAAACTGCGATTTCCCAGGATCGTGCAGAACTGCTTGGGTCGGTCGTCGCCCGCAATCCTCACGGTGAGCGGGCGCAGCCTCGCCCCCTCGCCCCCGGCCAGGATCAGCCCCCAGCGCTCCAGCTTGGCGACTTCCACCAATCTCATGGCGCTCCCTCGCGCATCTTATTGATCGTGTGCAATCACGCTGCCACGCTCGGCATTTACGTAATTGCTTTCTCTCTCAGCGAAAACCAGACCGACAGTTCCGAACAGGCGACCGCTGCACTGGGGAGGGGCCACGACACTGGGGCGGCGACGGGACACACGAACGCGCGGGTCGGTCCAAGTAACGCTCTAGATTCGAGCAATTCCGGCGGGAGGTCGTTGGTAGCTCTCTTGCACAACCTGGCCTAGCAGGGTGTTGGAAAACACCCTGCTAGCGCAGGCCGTTCAAAAAGGTCCAGATGCAAGGCGGCGAGGAAGTGAGGAGTGAGGCGTACTTGGTGGTACGTTGCAACGACGAGCGACCGCATTCTCCGTTCGAGCGCGGGCTTCGCCCGCGCAAGCTTGGGGGAGGTTCGGCCTCCCTCGATCGGCTTGTCCGATCGAGTGGGACAGGGGCGGTTGGGCGTGCCCCCCTCCGAGGAAAGCCCAACGCAGCAGATGGGCCTTTTTCAACGGCCTGGTAGAGGAGGTGCGAGATGAAACACCCAAAGCGAGCCATTACCCGTGGAATTCGTACTCGGAAACCGAAGCATCCAGGCCGGCAAGCTGACGAGGTTGAAGCCCTGACGTGGCCGGAGAAGGGGATCCAGGTGAAGGAGCTGATGACCCGCTCACCGGTCACGATCCGCTGGGACGCCACGATCGGGGCGGCATGGAAGCTGATGAAGGACCGGAAGATCCGCCACATCCCCGTGCTCGACGGAGATGGCAACCTCGTCGGGATCCTGACCGACCGCGACCTCAGGCAGGTGATCTTCGATCCCTCGATTCAGGAGCAGTTGGGGAATCTGGGCAGAGCGTTCAACATCCTGACCGCGAAAGAGGTGATGACCTGGGGAGTGATCACAGTCCGGCCGGAGAGCGACATCAAGCTGGCGGCCCGGCTCATGCACGAGCAGAAGATCGGCGGGCTCGTCGTCGTGGAGGACGGCAAAGTGGTCGGCATCCTGACCGAGGTGGACCTCCTCAAGGCTTTCGCTGAAATGCTTGAGGAAGGCATTGTGTCGAAGCCTGAGCGCTGGGGCGTGGAGTGGTGACCATGGCGACGCCCTACGAGATGGCGCTCGCCCAGTACGACCGGGCGGTCAAGCACCTCTCGCTCAAGCGCGGGATCGAAGCGTACCTGCGCTCGCCGAAGCGTGAGCTGACCGTGAACTTCCCGGTTCGAATGGACGACGGCGGGGTTCAAATTTTCACAGGCTACCGTGTCCACCACTCCACCGCGCGCGGCCCGACCAAGGGCGGGATCCGCTATCACCCTGATGTGACGCTGGATGAGGTGCGGGCGCTCGCCATGTGGATGACCTGGAAGTGCGCGGTAATGAACCTCCCGTATGGCGGCGCCAAGGGTGGCGTGGTCTGCGACCCGAAGCGGCTCTCAATGCGGGAGCTTGAGAACCTCACCCGCCGCTACGCGACCGAGATCTCCGTGCTGATGAGCCCGGAGGGCGATATCCCGGCCCCGGATGTCAACACCACGCCGCAGATCATGGCGTGGATCATGGACACCTACTCGATGCACCGCGGTTACTCGGTGCCGGCGGTCGTGACGGGGAAGCCGGTTCAGGTGGGTGGCTCGCTTGGCCGCAACGAAGCCACCGGCCGAGGGGTGCTGGTGGCCACACGCGAAGCGCTCGGTGAGATGAACCTCCCCCTTCAGGGGGCTCGCGTGGCGGTCCAGGGGTTCGGCAATGTGGGGAGCGTGAGCGCGCTCCTGCTCCATCAGGCCGGCGCTCGCATCATCGCGATGAGCGATTCGCAGGGCGGCACCCTGAACACGAAAGGACTGGACCCCGCGGCCCTCCTGCGCCACAAGCGCGAGGGAGGAAAGCTCCGTGATTTTCCCGACGGCGAGCCGATCGATAACGCGACGCTCCTCACCACCGAGTGCGATGTCCTGATCCCCGCAGCGCTGGAGCAGCAGATCACCGAGGAGAACGCCGGGCGCGTCCGGGCCAAGCTGATCATTGAAGGCGCCAACGGCCCCACCACCCCGGAGGCCGACGCGATTCTTCTCAGCCATGGCGTCCAGATCGTCCCCGACATCCTGGCCAATGCCGGAGGCGTGGTGGTCTCGTACTTCGAGTGGGTGCAGGACCTCCAATCGTTCTTTTGGAGCGAGGAGGAGATCAATAAGAGGCTGGAGCAGCTCATGGTCAGGGCCTATCGGGAAGTTGGGGCCGCCGCGCGTGACAAAGGCGTGGATCTCAGGACCGCAGCGCTCGTCCGCGCCATCGAACGGGTGGCCGAAGCGATCATGATCCTCGGGATCTATCCCTAGTGCCGCGCCGATATGCGTCGCATCCCTTCGTTCTCGGTCGTCGGAACCCCTCAACGTATACCGCATACGCCTCGGAGTTCCTCCTCCCTCGGGCCTCGGGCTGCTCGCATCTCGACGCGGCACGAGTGTGACGTTGGGCCACAAGTTTGGCGGAATGTGCAGGGGTTGATCGAAGAAGCATGCGAGTGCAGGCTGTTCAAAAAGGTCCAGATGCAAGGCGGCGAGGAAGCGAGGAGTGAGACGTACTTAGATGTACGTTGCAACGACGAGCGACGAAGCCAACGCCGCAGATGGGCCTTTTTCAACAGCCTGCTCGGAGGTGGGAGCGATGAAAGTGAAGGACATCAGAGTCAGAGACGTGATGACGAAGAACCCGTTCACGATCGATCCGGAGGCGCGGCTCACCACCGCGATGGAGTATATGAAGGCGAAAAAGGTCCGCCATCTCCCCGTGGTCGATGACGACGGCCAACTCGTCGGGATCATTACGGACCGGGACCTCCGCCAGGCGGCGTTCGCGCCTCACCTCGCCGAGCAGCTCTCGCTCCGCGCCCAGCGGCGTCTCCGGGGCCTCACTCAGGCTCTCGAGGATCTCAGGGTAAGAGACGGGATGACCTGGGTCGTGGTGACCACCCACCCTGAAGCGACGATCGCGCACGCCGCGGTCCTCATGTTCGAGCGGCGTCTCGGGAGCCTCCCTGTCGTGGAGCAGGGGAAGCTGGTCGGGATTCTTACCGAGCGCGACCTCCTCAAGGCGCTCGCGCAGGGACACCGGACCGCGCGCTTTGCCCCGGAACATTTCCTCTGGTAGGTAGGGCGCTTCAACGCGCTTGTCCAATGACGCCACGACTGTTCTGGAGCGTTTCACTCGACGTTGCTGGCGCGAGGGATCAGAAATCTGGGTACTGGGTCAATTTGCTTCGCCATACTTCGTTCTCGGTCGTGGCCAGCCCTCAACGTACCACCACGTACGCCTCGGGCTGGCTCCTCCCTCGGGCCTCGTCTGGCTCGCAACTTGACCCAGTACCGAAATCTGCTTTCAGCTCATGGCCCCATCTCAGAAGCAGCGGCGGTGTAGAGCCGCGAAAGGAGGACCACTATGGCGCTCATCGATCGGCTTAAACACTTTTTGGCTGAGCAGAGGATCGAGTACGATGTGCTTCCTCATCGGGAGGTGTTCACCTCCCAGGAAGTGGCGGCGACGAGCCATGTGACCGGGCGGCAGCTTGCGAAGGTCATTCTGGTCCGGGTTGATGGCCAGGGCCACCTCATGGTCGTGCTTCCCGCCTCCTGTCGCCTGGATCTCACCGCGCTCAGGGCAGTGACCGGCCAGCGAAAGCTGGGGCTGGCTCCGGAAGACGAGATCGCGCGCGTCTTTCCCGATTGCGAGGTCGGCGCGATGCCGCCGTTCGGGCACCTCTACAACCTCCCGGTCTATGCGGATGTCTGCTTCCCCCGGGAGAAGGAGTTTTTCTTCCAGGCCGGGAACCACCATGAGGTGGTGCGCATCAGCTACGAGCAGTTCCAGCGACTGGCCAAACCGGTGGTGGGAGAGTTCTGCACGCACGCGAGAGAAAAGGCTTTGAGCGCGTGATGAGAAAAGGATGGCGGGAATCCAGGAGGAGGGTTCCATCAGCGCCGAGCTCCTCACGAGCACACACTACCGCGAAGCGCCACAGCCAATCCCGGCTCCGCGTGACTCGACATCCATGTCTCGACACGCACTCCAGGCGTCCTGCCTTCCGACCGGGATTGTCCGGTGTCGCTTCGCGGAGTGTGGCACCGCTCGTCACGGGGGTGCTGGAGCCCTCCTCCTGGACTCCCGCCTCAAGGGTATAGGGTGCACATGGAAGGCCGGATGAAGATCGGAACGATCTGGGGAATCCCGATCGGGCTCCACTACAGCTGGTTTATCGTCTTCGCCCTGGTGACCTGGTCGCTGGCAGGGGGGTACTTCCGCGCCGAGTATCCCGGCTGGGAGATGCCAATCTATTGGGTTGTGGGCGCGCTCACCAGTCTATTCTTCTTCGGCTCTGTCCTCGTTCATGAGCTGGGTCATTCCTGGGTCGCGCTGAGGAACGCGATCCCGATCAAGAGCATCACCCTCTTCATCTTTGGCGGGATCGCGCGCATCGGTCGCGAGCCTACTTCACCCGGGGTGGAGCTCAGGATCGGGATTGCCGGGCCGCTCACCAGCCTCGGGCTGGCTGGCCTCTTCTGGGCGATCTGGCTCGCCTTCCGCGACGTTGAGCTGATTGCCGCCGCAGCGATCTGGCTGGCGCGGATCAACCTGCTGCTCGGGCTCTTCAACTTGGTCCCGGGCTTCCCGCTGGACGGCGGCCGCGTCTTTCGCGCGCTTCTCTGGAAATGGATGGGGAGCTTTCATCAAGCCACACGCATGGCCTCCCTCGCGGGCCAGCTCGTGGCCTTTGGCTTCATCGGGATAGGGATTCTGGGAGTCGTCAGGGGAAACGTGCTGGGCGGGATGTGGATGGTGTTCATCGGGTGGTTCCTGCAGAACGCCGCCTCAGCGAGCCTCGCCGAGGCGAGCCTGCGCGAACTGCTTCGTGACGTCACGGTCGCTCAGGCGATGACCCAGGACTGCCCGCGCATCGCGAGCGGCCTTCCCCTGGAGCGACTGGTGCAAGAAGAGGTACTCGGCAAGGGGCGGCGCTGTTTCGTGATCACGGACAACGGTCACTTGCAGGGCCTGGTCACGCTTCACGAAGTGAAAGCGGTCCCGCGAGAGCGCTGGGGGGCTGTGAGAGTGGACGAGGTGATGGTGCGCCCGGATCGGCTCGCCACCGTGGCGCCCGGAGAAAACCTGCTCACGGCGCTTCAGAAAATGGACGACGCGAATGTGGCGCAGATGCCGGTCGTCTCCGGTGACCGGCTCTTCGGGATGGTCAGCCGGGAGCAGCTGCTGCGTTACATCCGCGTGCGCGCCGAGCTCGAAGCCTAAGCCCAAAGCGAGCGCGCCATGCGTCTGAGCAATCCCTGGAAGGTGGCCATCGCGGCTGTCGCGCTGCTCGCCGCGACTGTCGTGGTCATCTATTGGGCTCCCAGAGAATCGCGTTCGCCGGTAGTCTCCGGCGAGCATCTCTATCAGCGGTACTGCGCACCCTGCCATGGACGCGAGGGGAGAGGGGACGGCCCGCTTGCGGGATCGCTGGAGCCGAAGCCTTCGGATCTGACGCGGCTCCGGGCGCGACTGGGAGGCTCGTACTCGCTCGATCGGGTGGCAGAGGTGATCGATGGCCGCCGGGGCCTTCGCGTCCACAGCGCGACCCCAATGCCGGCGTGGGGCGAAGCGTTTGAGGAATCGCTGAGAGACAGCCCGTACGCGCGCGGAATGACGCTCCTCCAGCTTCAAGACCTGGCGGAATATCTCGATACACTTCAGAGTGCTACGCGATGACGGGTAGCGGGCACGAGCAACCTCTCAGAGTGGATGCGCTGCTCCCGCCCGAGATGGCAGTTCGGGCGGAAGAGACCGGAGTCAAGAAAGCCTCGATGGACACCGTCACTACCCTCATGCTTGCGCTGCTCGCCGGCGCGTTCATCGCGTTGGGTGGTGTGTTTTCCACGGTCGTGCTGGCAGGTGCCGGCAGCGCGCCGTGGGGAATCGTGCAACTCTTGGCCGGGCTGGTCTTCAGCCTGGGCCTGATCCTCGTCCTGGTTGGTGGGGCCGAGCTTTTCACCGGAAACAATCTCATTGTCATGGCGTGGGCCAGCCGGCGAATCGGTACCCGGGCACTGCTGAGGAACTGGATCATTGTGTATATCGGCAACTTCGTCGGCGCGCTGGCCACCGCGTTACTTGTTTATGGCGGGGGGAGCTACGAGTTCGGCGGTGGCGCGTTCGGCACGACGGCGCTCGGGACCGCTTCAGCCAAGCTTCAGTTGGGATTCGTGCAGGCTGTGGCTCTCGGAACGCTTTGCAACGCGCTCGTCTGCCTCGCAGTCTGGCTCACGTACAGCGCCCGGACGGCTGGAGATAAGATCCTCGCGATCGTGCCGCCGATCAGCGCCTTTGTGGCCGCAGGGTTCGAGCATTCAGTCGCAAACATGTACTTCATCCCGTTCGGGCTCCTGATCGCCCGCTTCGACCCGGCCTTCATCGCGGCCAAGGGGCTCGAACCACACGCGGGCGTTTTGACGTGGAGCGGCTTCTTCATTCATAACCTCATCCCGGTGACGATCGGCAACGTGATCGGCGGAGGGCTGCTTGTGGGCGCTGTCTACTGGTTCATTTATCTGAGATCGCGCGGAGACAGTTGACAGGGCCACGGCGGAAGGGGGGGGAGATGATGCCCAGACAGGTCGACACCCGGAAGGTTCGCGAGGTCATGACAACTGCCCCGGTGACGGTCAAGCCAACGACGAGTGTGGCTGAGCTCAAGGCACTCTTCGAAGCCCACGATTTTAACGCGTTTCCGGTCGTGGACGAAGAGGGTGTGCTTTGCGGGATGGTGACCAAGCTGGACCTGTTCAGGATGTTCAGGCCGGCCAGGCGCCGCTGGTTCCCGGACCCGGCGGTCTGGGCGGAGCGTGTGGAGGATATTATGAACTGGGGAGTCATCTCGGTGGAGCCTGATGACCCCGTGGTCGTCGCGGTGGACCTGATGGTAGAAACAAAGCTCCGGAGCCTCCCCGTCGTCGATCGGCGTCGTGGCGGTACCGTGCTCGTCGGCATCGTGGGCCGGCAGGATCTCCTCAGGTGTCTGCCCCTTGAGAACCATGAATTGCCATAGGCGTGGCCTCCGCAAACGTAGGGTCAGCAGGGACCTCTCCCCATCCTCTATTGGGAAGAATCGTGGTGCGCGCGACGTCGGCTTCGCTCAAGACCGTTCATGAAACCCTTCGTGCTGGATCTTCTCACGGGCCGCGGTCCGCTGATTCCGCTGCTGGCCCTGGCGCTGGTGGGCGCGCTCATCTTCCTGCTTGCCTCACGCTTGGCGCGCCAGGCGGATACCATCGCGAAGGAGACGGGTCTCGGGGGGCTTTGGATCGGGTCCGTGCTGCTCGCCGCCAGCACCTCCCTTCCTGAGATCCTCACTGACGTCAACGCCGCGCTCCTCGACCTGCCGGACATCGGCGTTGGGGATCTCTTCGGGTCCACGCTGGCCAATATGCTGATCCTGGCCGCCCTGGACCTGATCTTTGCGCGCCGCCGGATCTTGCACCAAGTGGCGATAGGACATGCGCAGGTGGGGCTCCTCGGGATGCTGCTCACGGTCATGGCTGGCCTCGCGATCTTCACCCGAGGGTGGGGCCGGATCGGCCACATCGGGCTCGAGACCATCTTGATCGCTGCCCTCTACCTGGGGGGGATGTGGCTCTTGTACCAGTCGGAGATCGTAACGCCTCTTCCGGTCGGAGGCTCCCACACGCGCGACCCCGGTCGATCCCGGCCACTGAGGGGTGCCGCGGTCGGCTTCGCTCTCGCGACCGCCGGCCTGGCCGCTGTGACTCCCCTGCTGGTGCTCTCGGCCGAGGCCGTCTCCCTGGAGGCTCGCGTGACCGAGACGTTTGTCGGCACCCTTCTGGTCGGCCTGACCACCTCCTTTCCCGAGATGGCCGCGACCTTCTCGGCCGTTCGCCTCGGGGCGCTGGATCTCGCCGTCGGCAATGTGTTCGGCAGCAACGCCTTCAATATGGTCGTCCTGCTGATCATGGACGCCGCCTATTTTCGCGATCCCCTTCTCACAGTGGTCTCCCGGGACCATCTCCTGACAGTCCTCCTTGCGGTGATCTGCCTGACCCTCGGCCTCATGGCGATCCTGTCGCGGACCCGGCGGCGCCCTGCTCCTGTCATGATCGAGAGCGCCTTGATCATCGGCGTTTATATCGCTGGAGCCTGGCTGCTCGCCACGATCGGGACGCCGTAGGGCAAGCCGCCGGAGACAAAGCGAATGAGCGCCTGGCATCAGATGCCCGTTGGCGCAGCCATCTCAGCGACAGCGAGTTCAGAGCGGGGCCTTAGCTGGGAGGAGGCATCCCAACGCCTTTCCCGGCACGGCCTCAATGTCTTGGCCGAGAGAAGTCGGCGGACAGCGCTCGGACTGCTGGTTGGCCAGTTCAAAGACTTCATGATCCTCGTCCTCCTGGCCGCGGCGGTTATTTCAGGGCTGATCGGAGACTTCAAGGACACCATCGCGATTGTGGCGATCGTAGCTCTGAATGCAGCGATAGGCTTTGTTCAGGAGTACCGGGCCGAGAGGGCGATAGAGGCCCTCAAGGCAATGGCGGCCCCGACCGCCACTGTCCTCCGGGACGGGTCGACCGCCGTGATCCCCGCCGCGGAGCTGGTCCCCGGAGACATCGTGCTCCTCGAAGCCGGTGGGATCGTGCCCGCGGACCTCCGGCTCCTCGAGGCCGCCAGTCTGAAAGTGGACGAGGCCGCACTGACCGGGGAATCCGTCCCCGTTGAAAAGAGCACCGAGCCCCTCCCCAAGGAAACGCTTCCCATCAACGACAGGAAGAACATGGCCTACAAGAGCACCATCGTGACCTATGGCCGGGGCAGCGGGGTTGTGGTGGCGTCCGGCATGGCTACGGAGTTCGGTAAGATTGCCACGCTGCTCCAGGGAGCGGGCGACGTCAAGACACCTCTCCAGAAACGCCTGGCTCACTTCGGGCGGCGTTTGGCCGTCGCAGTCCTGGCCATCTGCGCCATCGTCTTCGGGGCGGGGGTCGTGCGCGGCGAGGCGCCGCTCCTCATGTTCCTCACCGCGGTGAGCCTGGCGGTGGCCGCGATCCCCGAGGCCCTGCCTGCCGTCGTCACGATCGCCCTCGCGCTCGGCGCGAAGAAAATGGTGCAGAAAAATGCCTTGGTGCGAAGGCTTCCCGCGGTGGAGACCCTCGGGTCCGTGACCTACATCTGCTCTGACAAGACCGGGACGCTCACCGTGAACCGGATGCGCGTCGAGGAGTTCTATTGCGATGGCGTTGTCGAGCGCGTTCCCGGTTCAGGGGCGCCGTGGGAGGAGCTGCTCCGCGCGATGGCGCTCTGCAACGACGCCCGGAGTGACGCGGACGGCGCGGTCCTGGGCGACCCGACCGAGGTCGCGCTCCTCAACGCCGCAAAAGACGCCGGGATCAAGCGGGAGGATCTGGAGATAAGCTTTCCGCGCCTGGCTGAGGTCCCCTTCGATTCCGACCGGCGGCGCATGACAACGCTGCACCGCGATCCGACCGGCGGCGTGGTCTCGTTTACCAAGGGCGCGGTCGAGGCGGTCCTTGAGCGCTCCTCCCGGCTCCTCACCATGTCTGGCGCTATCGAAATCCAGCGAGATGAGCTTGTGAAAGTCAGCGAGCGGATGGCCGCCGACGGCCTGCGAGTGCTCGCGGTCGGCATGCGGAAGTGGCCGGCGCTGCCGCCCCGCGTGGGCCCTGAATCGGTGGAGCAGGATCTCACCCTGCTCGGCCTCGTCGGGCTGATCGATCCCCCTCGAGAGGAGGCCCGGGAAGCGATCGATCTGTGCAAGTCCGCCGGGATCGTGCCCGTGATGATCACCGGCGATCATCCGCTCACGGCGCGAGCGATCGCGACGCGCCTGGGGATCCCTGCCGATGAAGGCGCGCTGATGACCGGAGAGGAGCTGAGCGCCCTTTCGACCGAGAGGCTTCGGGAGCGGATCAAGGAGATCCGGGTCTACGCGAGAGTCGAGCCGGCGCAGAAGCTGAAGATTGTGAGCGCGCTCCAGGACTCGGGCGAGCTGGTCGCAATGACAGGCGACGGAGTGAACGATGCGCCGGCGTTGCGGCGGGCCGATATCGGCGTGGCGATGGGAACCACCGGCACCGACGTGGCCAAAGAGGCCGCTTCCATGATCCTCCTGGACGACAACTTCGCCACCATCGTTCGGGCGGTCCGCGAGGGGCGGAAGATCTACGACAACATACGGAAGTTTACCAGGTATGCGCTCACCACGAACTCGGGTGAGGTCTGGACGATCTTGCTGGCGCCCTTTCTCGGGTTGCCCATTCCGCTGCTGCCGATCCAAATCCTCTGGGTCAACCTGGTCACCGATGGGCTGCCCGGTCTCGCCCTGGCGGCAGAGCCTGAGGAAAAGGACATCATGCGTCGTCCCCCCCGGCCGCCCACCGAAAGCATCTTTGCTCATGGCGTGGCGATCCAAGCGATCTGGGTTGGGTTGCTGATGGCGGCGCTGACGATCAGCATAGAGGCATGGTTCTTTTACGCAGGGGCGCCTCACTGGCAGACCATGGTCTTCACGGTTCTCGCCCTGGCTCAGTTGGCCAATGTGCTCGCGGTCCGCTCCGAGCGGCAATCGCTGTTCAGCCTGGGGCTTTTTTCAAACCGGGCGCTTGCGGGAACGGTCTTGCTCACGGTGGTCCTTCAGATGGCCACGATCTACGTGCCGGCCCTCAACAGCGTCTTCAAGACCGACCCGTTGAGCCCGGCGGAGCTTGGGATCGCGTTCGCGGTCTCATCGTTGGTGTTCATCGCTGTGGAGCTCGAGAAGTGGCTCATGCGGCGGATTCTCCCGGTCACGTCCCAGAATTCTCACCTGCGCTGAGATGAAGGAGGCCAGAACGATGCGCTACAAAAACATCTTGGTTCCCCTGGATGGCTCGAACACGGCCGAAGTGGCTCTTCCCCACGCCTTTGCCCTGGCAAGATTGAGCGGCGCAGAGGTAATGCTACTCCTCGTTGTTCCCCCGGTTGAGCCTCTCGTCCAGGCCGACAAGCCTGTGATCGACGAGCAGTGGCCGGCGAGAAAGGCGCGGGTGATCGAGTACCTCAATTCACTCTCAGAGCGAGCAGATTGCGAAGGGCTCACCCTACAATCGGCCGTCGAGAGCGGCCCGCCGGCGGAAACGATCCTCGAGTTCGCCGCAAAGCGCTCGATCGACCTCATCGTGATGGCGACTCATGGCCATTCAGGGATGAAGCGCTGGCTCTTGGGGAGTGTCGCCGAGAAAGTCTTGCGCGCCGCTGATCGGCCGGTCCTGTTGATCCGGGCCTTCGCCGAGTGAGAGGTGCCAAGATCCCCAAGGTGAAGAAGCGGTAATTCCTCGAAGGGGGGCAGCGCCCCCCTTTCGAACATCCCCCGAAGCTTGCGCGGGCAAAGGCCCGCGCTCGAACAGTTCATCAAAGTTGGCAGCTTTCCGCAGTCAGCCCGCAGCTCAAAAATCTCCTGCCGCTGATCCTGGTCTTCTCTGGCTGATCGCTGAAAGCTAATTGCTAAGCGCTAATTTGTTTAATCCGGCGCGGTCATCTTGCACCGGTTCAGCTCACGCGACAGCGCTGAGATGAGGTGATCCACGTGCTGGTCGATGCACACAAGGAGCTCTTCGAGCGCCAAAACGCCGATCAGCCGGCCCTCCGTGCTTACGATGGGAAGGGGCGTGTCTCGATTCGTCTCGAGCAACGCCTCGGCGCGTGCAACGCTCTGTGCCGGGCCGTGGATCTCTCCAGCCATTGAGAAGCCCTCCGTGCAAGTGTCCAGCAAGATTCGGACCGAACTCCTGCCCCTTTATTCATGCGGGAATCAAGGGAGGCCATCCCTGAAAGCATGGCCGTCCGACGGGGAGTCGACGCCCCATGTGAGGCGCGGACTCCCCGAAGGCGCTGCTTAACTGGTTGAAGTTGCGTGGACTGCGGGCTGGCATCGGGGATGCACATCATTTCCACCAGCACGAATGACAGTGCGGTCGCGCGTTGAGGAGCCGTTGATGGCGTTCAAAACGCTGGTCAAGTCGAAGAGCGGGGGAGCCGTCCCTCCGAATCTCCATGACTACGACGAGGTGAGAGCGGCCTTTTCTTGGGAGAAGGCCGGGCGCGAGCTTGACGGGCTTCCCGGTGGCCTGGGGCTCAACATCGCTCACGAGGCGATAGATCGTCACGCCGCTGGCCCTCGCCAGGATCAGCTTGCTCTGCGATGGCTCGGGAAGAGCGGCGAGATCGAGGATTATACGTATGCCAAGCTCCGCGCCCTGACAAATCGCTTCGCCAATGTCCTGCAAACGCTGGGCGTGGGACGAGGAGACCGGGTCTATCTCGTCGCCGGCCGGATCCCCGAGCTGTACATCGCGGCGCTCGGGACATTGAAAAACCGGAGCGTTTTCTGCCCGCTCTTCTCCGCCTTCGGTCCTGAGCCGATCCGGGCGCGCATGGCGATCGGCCAGGCGCGGCTCCTCGTCACAACGGAGTCGCTCTACCGTCGGAAAGTCGAACCGCTTCGCTCGTCACTTCCCGACCTGGAGCACGTGCTTCTTGTCGGCGATGGCGGCGCTGAGACCAGCGTGCCAGGCACAAAGGATTATCGCGCGCTGATGACTGCGGCCAGCGATGAGTTCACGATCGGTCCGACTGATCCAGAGGACCACGCGCTCCTGCACTTCACGAGCGGCACCACCGGCGCTCCCAAGGGGGCGATCCACGTCCACGAGGCGGTTGTCGCGCACCACATCACGGGGAAGCTCGCCCTTGATTTTCACCCTGAAGATATCTTCTGGTGCACGGCTGATCCGGGGTGGGTGACGGGAACTTCCTACGGGATCATTGCGCCCTTGACCGACCTCGTGACCAGCATCATTGACGAGGGCGATTTCGACGCTGAGCGCTGGTACAAGATCCTCCAGGACCAGAGGGTCACGGTCTGGTACACGGCGCCGACGGCGATCCGGATGATGATGAAGGCCGGCGCTGAGCTTGTGAAGAAGTATGATACGAGCGCGCTCCGTTTCCTCTCGAGTGTCGGAGAGCCGCTCAACCCTGAGGCCGTGATATGGGGCC
>Ga0209342_10003244_pt1 | contig 17173 bp, 14 predicted proteins | sample RifCSP16_2_FD_184023 | JGI IMG/M metagenome (GOLD analysis project Ga0209342, IMG submission 184023) | Soil microbial communities from Rifle, Colorado - Rifle CSP2_sed 16_2 (SPAdes) (version 2) | ecosystem: Environmental > Terrestrial > Deep subsurface > Rock core/Sediment | place: Rifle... | reverse complement strand
CGCCTTGTTTTAACTCTACTTGTTTAACTTTGCGCCTTTGCGCCTTTGCGCCGAAAACTCATATCAAATCACTTCCGCCTTGTTGCCGTTCTTCTCCAGCCATTCCTTGCGGTCGGGAGCGCGCTTCTTGGCGAGCATCATGTCCATGATGCGGTTGGTGCTGTCGCCAGACTTGATCTCAAGCTGCACCAGCCGGCGGGTGTTCGGGTCCATGACGGTTTCGCGCAGTTGTGGCGGGTTCATTTCGCCCAGGCCCTTGAAACGCTGGATGCCCGGGCGGGCGCGCGGGTTTTCCTTCTGGATGCGCTCCAAAGTCTGCCTGCGTTCGTCTTCATCGAGCGCGTAGTACACCGTCTGGCCGACGTCGATGCGGAACAGCGGCGGCATGGAGACATACACATGCCCGGCGGCCACCAGCGGCTTGAAGTGCTTGACGAACAACGCGCACAACAGCGTGGCGATGTGGGCGCCGTCCGAGTCGGCGTCGGCCAGGATGCAGACCTTGCCGTAGCGCAGGCCGTCGATCTGGCTCGAACCCGGGTCGACGCCGAGCGCGACCGCGATGTCGTGCACCTCCTGCGAGCCGAGCACTTCGGACGAATCCACTTCCCAGGTGTTCAGGATTTTGCCGCGCAGCGGCATGATCGCCTGGAAATCCTTGTCGCGCGCCTGCTTGGCCGAGCCGCCGGCCGAGTCGCCCTCGACGAGGAACAGCTCGGTCATGGCAAGGTCGGTCGAGAGGCAGTCGGCGAGCTTGCCCGGCAGCACCGGCCCCTGGCCGATCTTCTTGCGCTCGACCTTCTTGGCGGTGCGCATGCGCTCCTGCGCCGATTCGATGGCGAGGTTGGCGATGCGCTCGGCGTCGGCCACGTGCTGCATCAGCCATTGGGCGAAGGCATCCTTGGTGACGGTGCCGACGAAGGCCGCCGCCTCGCGCGAGGTGAGGCGCTCCTTGGTTTGGCCGGAGAACTGCGGGTCGCGCATCTTATAAGAGAGCACGTAACTCGTCCGGCCCCACACGTCTTCCGGCGCGAGCTTCACGCCGCGCGGCAGCAGATTGCGGAACTCGCAGAACTCGCGCAGCGCATCGGTGAGCCCCTGGCGGAAGCCGTTCACGTGCGTGCCGTCCTGCGCGGTCGGAATGAGATTGACGTAGCTCTCCATGAGCGGCGCATCGTTCTCCGGCGCCCAGACGATGGCCCAATCGAGCTCGCCGTCGTTGTCCTTGAAGCGGCCGACAAACGGGTCTTCGGGAATCAGCTCCTGCTTGCCGAGTTCGCTCAGGAGATAATCCTTGAGGCCGTCCTCGTAATGCCACTCCTCGTCGTTCTTCTTGTCGCTCTCGTCGGTGAAGCTGATTTTCAGGCCCGGGCAGAGAACGGCCTTGGCGCGCAGCACGTGCTTGAGTTTCGGGACGCTGAACTTGGGGCTGTCGAAGAACTTTTCGTCCGGCCAAAAGCGCACGGTGGTGCCGGTCTGGTGCGCCGGAACGGCGCCGCTGCTCCTGAGCTCGGCGGTCTTCTGACCGCCGGCGAAGGCCATCTTGTGTTCCTTGCCGCCGCGCCGGACGAACACATCGAGCTTCTTGGAGAGCGCGTTCACGACCGACACGCCCACGCCGTGCAGGCCGCCGGAGAAACTGTAGCTCTTGTTCGAAAACTTGCCGCCGGCGTGCAACCGCGTGAGGATCACCTCCACGCCCGAGACACCCTCGCCCTTGTGCCGGTCCACCGGCATGCCACGGCCGTCGTCCACGACCGTGACCGAATCGTCCTTGTGCAGGGTAACGTCGATGCGCTTGGCGAAACCGGCGATCGCCTCGTCGACGGAGTTGTCGATCACCTCCTGCGCCAGGTGATTCGGACGCGAGGTGTCGGTGTACATGCCCGGGCGGCGGCGCACGGGCTCGAGGCCGGTCAGGACTTCAATGGCGGAGGCATCGTAGGCTGAGGTCATGAGCGGGACCGGATCAGTTGCGGTATTTGATTCGTTCGATGAAATCGCGCGCGGGACGCGCGGAGCCGGACTCGTCGCAGACGTAATCCCGGAAAAGCCGCAGGCGAAAGGCGTTGCTCCCGCGGTCCGGAATCGGCCGCCACTTCGCGTCTTTCACCGGCTGGAGCACGCGCGCGGACGTTCCGATCGCGTAGGTCTTGTATTCCCCGGTCTCGCAGCGCACGCCGTCGTAAAACACGTTGCGCGCACCGCCCGGGGTCTCTACCACGAACGCGAAGCGCAGGACCCGGTCCGGCGCGCGCGAGACGGAGCCGGCGTCCACGTACAGCTTGAGGGTGCTGCCGGGCTGGCGCGGGATCGGAAGCAGGTTGCCTTCTTCCGGGTAGGCCGGGATCGCGACCTCGCTCTCCTTCCAGATATCTTCCGGGCGCTCGACGTAGCCGGACCCGCGCTGCTCGTAATCGAACGGGGACTTCGCGGCGGACAGCGGCGCGGAAAACGCGATCAGGGGGACAAGAAGGAAAGCTAACGAAATCGGCCGGTGTCGGGGCGACCTGGTGTGGCTCATCGGAGAGACTGACGCAAGCTTGTTATCATCGCGTTGGCGTCAGTATACCGCATATTCCTCCTCGCCCGGTACCTCCTCCGCGTGGCGGCGGCGCGGCCCCGGCCGCGGATCAGGCGAGGTCGGAGGCGAGCGCGTCGCGCGCGGCGCCCGACAGCGGGCTGGTGCTGTGGCGATATTGGGGATGGTCGATGCCGGCACTGACCGCGGCGCCCTGCTTGACGGCCTCGATCATCGCCGGCGTGAGCTCGAAGCGCAGAAAGTGCACCGAGGAGGTCTTGGTCTCGTCCTCGCGCTCCAGGTCCTCGTCGGCGATCGCCCACACCTTGTCGAAGCCCTCGACCTGCACCCAGACGCGGGATTCGACACCCCGGAGGCGCTTTAAGGCCTCGCGGCGCTCCTCGATATCCGGATACTCGACCATGAAGGTCGCCTTCCAGTTGGTGCCGTCCGGGATGAGCGGGTTGTAGGCCTCGAGCTCGTCGTTGATCCCCTCGGCCTCGAAGATGCGTTCGACCCGAAGCATCTCCTGGACCTGGTACTGAATTGTCAGCCGATCCTCGAAATAAAGTGTCGCGTGCGGGCCGATGGGCACATGACGGTTTTTCTTGTGCGCCATCACCCGGGCGCGGAATTGCGGGCGCAACTCGACGTATTTTTCGAGCGGATACAGGTCGGCGCGCGTCAGTTTCTGCATTGGAACGTCTCGGCGGTTAGTTGTTCGCTGATGGCTGATAGCTGATTGCCGCTTTCTCATATCCCATATGCCAGACGCAGGAGCGACATCGGATGCGTCGGCTTCTTGTCGCTGCGCAATCCGTTCTCGATCTGATGGCCCGCCATCGGGCAGTCGCTCGAGTAATGATCCGGATCGGACTGCCGCACGCGGTTCACCACCGGTCGGCCGATCTTCATCGAGATCTCGTGAAACTCGCGCTTCACGGCGTAGGTCCCGTCGTGGCCGGAGCAACGCTCGATCGCGTCTATCCGAGTGTCGGGCACGAGATTCAGTATGTCCCGCGTCTTCAACCCGATGTTCTGTGCGCGCAGGTGACAGGGCGCGTGGTAGGAGATGGCGCCGAGCGGGCGCTCGAACTCGGTGTTCAACCGGCCTTCCTTGTGCCGCAACCACAGGTACTCGAACGGATCGAACATCGCCCGCGCCACTTTTGCGACCTCGGGGTCGTCCGGGAACATGAGCGGCAGCTCTTTTCTGAACATCAGCACGCAGGACGGCACCGGCGCGACGATGTCCCAGCCCTCATCGACAAGTCTCGCGAGCACCGGGATGTTCGCCTCCTTTGCGCGCGCCACGGCCTCGAGGTCGCCGACCTCGAGCTTGGGCATGCCGCAGCAGCGCTCCTTCTCCGCAAGCCGCACCGGGATGCCGTTGTGCTCGTACACGGCGATCAGATCCTCACCGATGTGCGGCTCGTTATAGTTGCCGTAGCAGGTGGCGAAGAGCGCCACGCCTCCGCGCGTACGCCCGGCCGGCACGGCCGCCAGCCCGCCTGCCTGTGCGTCGCACGCAGACAGGTCCGGGCGGCGGCGCGCGGCGCGCTTGCGCAACGTGTCGCTATGATATTCGGGCAGCAGCGCATCCGGGTGCACGCCCAGCGTCTTCTCCAGCACCTTGCGCATGGCGCCCGATTTATTGGCGGCATTCACCGCCTGCACGACCACCGGAATACCGGCGAGCCTGCCGACCATGTCGGTGCTGGTGAGCAGGCGGTCGCGCGCCTTGACCTCGCCGTGCTTAAATCGCACCGCCTTGGCCCGTAACATCAGGTGCGGGAAATCGATGTTCCAGTGATGCGGGGGGACATACGGACACTTGGTCATGAAACACAGGTCGCAGAGATAGCAATGATCCACGACCTTCCGGTAGTCCGCTTTATCGACCCCATCGAGCTCCATGGTGGGCGAGTTGTCCACCAGGTCGAACAGCGTGGGAAAGGCGTTACAGAGACTTACGCAGCGGCGACAGCCGTGGCAGATATCGAAGACGCGCTCGATCTCCTCCGTGAGCATCTCTTCGTCGTAGAACCAGGGCTCGCGCCACTCGAGCGCATGGCGCGTCGGCGCCTCGAGGCCGCCTTCGCGCTGTTCTTGCTGTTCTTTGATTGTCACGGCCATCTATCCCCCCTGGCTTTTTGAGGCACACACGCGCGGAGTTGGCGGGGCCAACCCCGTCTCGTGCGGCTTAGCGCCCGATTACCGGCCGAGCGTGTCCAGGGCCTTTTGGAACCGGTTGGCGTGCGAGCGCTCCGCCTTGGCCAGTGTCTCGAACCAGTCGGCGATCTCCTCGAAGCCTTCCTCGCGTGCGGATTTGGCCATACCCGGATACATATCCGTGTACTCGTGGGTCTCCCCGGCAATGGCCGCCTTCAGGTTATCCGCGGTGGCGCCGATCGGAAGCCCGGTCGCGGGATCGCCGCACTGCTCGAGGTACTCGAGGTGTCCATGGGCATGTCCGGTCTCGCCTTCAGCCGTCGAGCGGAACACCGCCGACACATCGTTATACCCCTCGACGTCGGCCTTGGCAGCGAAATAAAGGTAGCGGCGGTTGGCCTGCGACTCGCCGGCGAACGCATTCTTGAGACTTGTCTCAGTCTTGGATCCCTTAAGTTTTCCCATTTAGATTCTCCTGTTTTACCAAAATTAACAACGAATTGATTTAATGAGTAAAAATTAGCTGTCTAATTTAGAATTAGTCTAAATAGGAAGTCAGGATCTGTCAAGAGCGTTTTCCCTTTGGGCCCGGTTGTCCTTGATAAAACGCGATCCCAGGACTCGTATTCCTGAGCAGGCTAAGGAACCGCAGACAGTTCTACAATAGGTCTTGGCGCGACTGGGAGAATTTACGCGATCCGGCGGAGATTCATTCACCGTGTCCGGCGATGCGGGCAGACGCAAAACGCGACGGCCGGATCCGGAAATCACGAGAAACCGCCTGCCGCGAGGGCAATTTGGCTTGCGGCGGTAACTAAACTATATTGAGATGGACGTTTTTAACCAACCCGCGCCGGCAACGGCAAACTTCACCAGGAAAATCAGTCGGTTATTTCATGGCGACCCCGAGTACGGCAACCAATCTTAGCGGTCTCGCGCTGCGGCTGGTACGCGATAATCTGCTGAGCACCGGCGATGCGGAGCGCATCCAGGCGACGGCGCTCTCGAGCAAGGTCTCCTTCGTCACTCAGCTTGTCGAGAGCAAGAAGCTCGACAGCGCCACGATCGCGCGCGTTGCCTCCGAGGAGTTTGGCGTCCCCTTATTCGAGATCGGTGCCCTGGATCTCGAAGCGGCGCCGATCAAACTGGTCGACGAAAAAATCATCCGCCGCCATCGAGTGCTGCCGCTCTTCAAGCGCGGAACACGCCTGTACGTGGCGATTGCCGATCCCACCAACGTGCAGGCGCTGGATGAGATCAAGTTCCATACCGGGCTCGGCACCGAACCGATCCTGGTCGAGGAAGACAAGCTCGCCGGGACGATCGACAAATGCCTTGAGGCCGCCGACACAACGCTCGCCTCGCTTTCGGCCGATACCAGTCTCGAAGACCTCGAGAACATGGAGATCACCGGCGGCGAGGAAGCGCCGGAAGGCGCCGGCGGCGAGGAAGGCGTCAACGACGCACCCGTCGTCAGGTTTGTGAACAAGGTGCTGCTCGACGGAATCAACCGGGGCGCCTCCGATATCCATATCGAACCCTACGAAAAAACCTACCGCGTACGCTACCGCCAGGACGGGATGCTGAGCGAGGTCGCCAACCCGCCGCTCGCGCTCGCCAGCCGTATCGCGGCGCGCGTCAAGATCCTGGCCCGGCTCGACATCGCCGAGCGCCGCGTGCCCCAGGACGGCCGCATCAAGATGAGGATCTCCAAGAACCGCGCCATCGACTTCCGCGTCAGCACGCTCCCAACCCTTTGGGGCGAGAAGATCGTGCTCCGCATCCTCGACCCGACCTCCGCCACCCTGGGCGTGGAAAAACTCGGCTTCGAGCCGCAGCAAAAAGAGCTATTTCTCGAGGCGATCCACCGGCCCTACGGCATGGTGCTCGTCACCGGACCCACCGGCAGCGGCAAGACGGTAACCCTGTACACCGGGCTCAATATCCTGAACACGGTCGACAACAATATCTCCACCGCCGAGGATCCGGTGGAAATCAACCTCGCCGGAATCAATCAGGTCAACATGAACGAAAGGGCCGGGCTCACCTTCGCCGTGGCGCTACGCGCCTTTCTGCGCCAGGACCCGGATATCGTGATGGTCGGCGAAATCCGCGACCTCGAGACCGCGGAAATCGCGATCAAGGCCGCGCAGACCGGCCACATGGTGCTCTCCACGCTGCACACCAACGACGCACCGGGAACGCTGACGCGCCTTGCGAACATGGGTGTGCCGCCGTTTAACATCGCCTCCGCCGTGGTCCTCATCATCGCGCAGCGCCTGGCGCGGCGTCTGTGCACGCAATGCAAGCAACCGATAGATATCCCCAAGGCGGCGCTGCTCAAGGCCGGCTTCAAGGAAAACGAGCTGGATGGGCTTACGATCTACGGCGCGGTCGGTTGCAGCGCCTGCAACAACGGCTACAAGGGGCGCGTGGGCATCTATCAGGTGATGCCTGTCTCCGCGACTACCGGCGAGATCATCATGCGCGGCGGCAACCAAATCGACATCGAACAACAAGCGCGAAAGGAAGGCATACCCGATCTGCGCCAGTCCGGCCTGAAAAAGGTCAAGGATGGCGTTACCTCGCTCGAAGAGATTGAAAGCACAACGAATCAGTAGGCGATAAGGACACTATGGCTCAGGCAGCGGCTAAGAAACCCGGTCAGGACGCCTACACCTGGGAAGGTGTCGACAAACAGGGAAAGAAGGTCAAGGGCGAGATGCAGGGGGCGAGCGTCGCGATCGTCAACGCCACCCTGCGCCGCCAGGGCATCAATCCCCTCAAGGTGCAGAAGACGCGCAAACCGTTTTTCAATATGAAGAAAAAGATCACGGCCAAGGACGTCGCCGTGTTCACCCGCCTGCTCTCGACCATGCTGCTCGCCGGCATTCCCGTGGTCCAGGCCTTAGACATCGTCGGCAAGGGCCATGAGAACCCGAGCATGCAGGAGCTTCTGCTCACCATCAAGCAGGACATCGAGTCCGGAACCAATCTGACCCAGGCACTCAGCAAATATCCGCTCTATTTCGACTCGCTCTATTGCAATCTCGTCCAGGCCGGCGAGCAGGCCGGCATTCTCGACAACATTCTCGACAAGATTGCGATCTACAAGGAGAAGACCGAAGGCATCAAGGGAAAAATCAAGGCGGCCCTGTTCTACCCGGCCGCCGTTGTCGTCGTCGCCTTCATCGTCACCGCCGTGCTCCTCTACTTCGTGATTCCGCAGTTCGAGAGCATGTTCAAGAGTTTCGGTGGAGAACTGCCGGCGCTCACGCAAATGGTCATCAACATGTCCAAGACCTTCCAGCAATGGTGGTGGGCCATCATCGGCGGGATCGTGGGCACGGTGGTCGGCATCGGCCACGCCTACAAGCGCTCGCCCAAGATGCAGCACGGGCTCGACCGCGCCCTGCTCAAGGCGCCGATCTTCGGCGTGCTGGTGAAAAAGGCCACCATTGCCCGGTTCGCGCGCACGCTCTCGACCATGTTCGCCGCCGGCGTCCCGCTGGTGGAGGCGCTGGACTCGGTGGCCGGGGCGAGCGGCAACCGCGTGTATTACGAAGGCGTCATGGAGGTCAAGAACGATGTCTCCACCGGCACGCAGCTACAGACGGCCATGAACTCAACGGGCCTGTTCCCCAACATGGTGATCCAGATGGTCGCCATCGGCGAAGAGTCGGGCGAGCTCGACAAGATGCTCAGCAAGGCGGCGGATTTCTATGAGCAGGAGGTCGACGACGCCGTTGCCGGCCTGAGCAGCCTGATGGAGCCGATCATCATGGCCTTCCTGGGCGTCATCGTCGGCGGCCTGGTGATTGCCATGTACCTGCCCGTCTTCAAGATGGGCGGCGTCGTCTAGCCTTGCCCGTGCCCCGTCGCACTTCGCACCCGCGGGATCGAACATCGGCCCAATGACCGAGATCGCGCCCTATCTCGAGCAGCATCCCCTGGTATTCGCGCTGACGGCAGGCCTGTTCGGTCTCGCGATCGGGAGTTTTCTCAATGTCGTCATCTACCGCCTGCCGGTCATGATCGAGCGCACGTGGCGCCGCCAGTGCGAGGAGCTTGCCGGCCGGCGCCCACGCCGCAAGCGCGCAGAGGAAATCTTCAACCTGATCCTACCCGGCTCCCGTTGCCCGCACTGCAGCCACGAAATCCGCTTCTGGGAGAACATCCCGATACTGAGTTTCCTGTGGCAGCGGGGAAGATGCTCGAGCTGCAACCGCCGCATCTCCTGGCGCTATCCAACCGTGGAATTGTTGACCGGCGTTTGCTCCGCGGTCGTGGCCTGGCGCTTCGGATTCGCTCCGGCTGCGGCTGCCGCTCTGCTGCTTACCTGGGCGCTCATCGCGCTCACCTTCATCGATTACGATCACCAGTTGCTTCCGGACGATGTGACCCTGCCTTTGCTCTGGCTCGGGCTCCTCGTGAATGTCGCGGCGCTCTTCGCTCCGCCGACGCAGGCCGTCGTCGGCGCCATAGCGGGCTATGTTTCGCTGTGGTCGGTGTACCAGCTCTTCAAGCTCATCACCGGCAAGGAAGGCATGGGCTACGGCGACTTCAAGCTCACCGCCGCGCTCGGCGCCTGGCTCGGCTGGCAACAGTTGCCGTTCATCGTGCTGCTTTCCTCGTTCTTCGGCGCGGTCGTAGGGCTTGCGTTCATCCTCCTGTTCGGGCGCGACCGGAGACTGCCCATCCCTTTCGGCCCGTTCCTTTGCGCCGCCGGCTGGGTCGCGCTGCTTTGGGGGGACGCCATGACACGCTATTACTTGCAACTCGTCCGCCTCGCTTGAGGCTTCCGCATGCTGCGTATCGGCCTGACGGGAGGCATCGGCAGCGGCAAGTCCACCATCGCCGCGCTCTTTGCGCGCCATGGCACGCCGATCATCGACACCGACGAGATCGCGCGCCGCCTGGCGGAGCCGGGCGCGGGAGCCTACGATGCGATCGTCGCCGCGTTCGGTGACGGAATACTTGACGCCGGCCGGCGAGTCGACCGCAGCCAGCTGCGAGTACGGGTGTTCAACGACCCCGAGGAACGAAAACGACTCGAGGCCATCCTGCACCCGCGCATCCGGGAGGAGGTGCGCCGGCAGCTCGCCGAGCTCGATGCGCCATACTGCATCGTCGTCGTGCCGCTGCTCATCGAATCCGGGTTTGACGCGCTGATCGACCGCATCCTGGTCGTGGATACGCCGGAGGCCCTCCAAATCGCGCGCGCCACGGCGCGCGGCGGGTTAACCGAACCGGAGGTCCGCGCCGTCATGGCCGCCCAAACGAGCCGCGCCGAGCGCCTGCAGAAGGCCGACGACGTGATCGTCAACGACGCGGATATGACGCATCTGGAACGCGAGATCGAGCGGCTGCACGCGTTGTACGTCGCCGGAGTCTGGAGTCCTAGCTTCTAGCCTTAATCCTGTTAATCCTGAAAAATCCTGTTAATCCTGTCTATTTATCTTCTTAACGACGTCAGCAGGATCTACCGCATCCCACACGCCGCGGATCATCGCCACACCTTGGGCGCCAGCCGCGCGTGCCCGCGGGAGATCCACGGCGCGCATCCCGCCAAGCGCATAAACCGGAAGCGCCGCCCCACGGCAGAGGTTCTCGAATTTCTCCCAGCCGAGCGGCGCGGCGCCCGGATGGCTCGCGGTATGGGCCACGGGCCCGAGCATGGCGAAATCCGCGCCGACATCCGCCGCGCGCTTCAGTTCGTCCGCGTCGTGGCATGAGGCGGCGACCCAGAACTCGTTGCCGAGCGGACGCTCCGTCAACCGCATGAGCCGCGCGCTCTTGAGGTGTACGCCGTCCGCGCCCAGCGCGACGGCCAGCTCCGGCGGCGCATTAAGCAGGATCCGCGCGCCATGCCGGCGACAGAGCGCGATGACCTCGCTGGCGTAAGCGCGAAACTCGGACTCGTCCATCTGCGGCTCGCGCAGATGTATGAGCCGCGCGCCGGCATTCAGGGCGCTTTCGAGGAGCGCGAAAAACTTCTGCTTGCCGATGCGCGCGGCATCACTGATGAGGTAGAGCGGCGGCAGCCACAGCCGCCGCAGCACCGGCAGATCGGCGGCGGGGAATTCCAGTGCCACGAGATCGGACGGCGCGGCCCAGCGCGCGCCCTGTCCCTCGCGCCCGTGGGGCGCGCCACGGTAGGCGGTAACGCGCCAGACATCGAGCAGCACCTCTTTATCGAGATAGCGGTGCCGCACCTGCATATAAGGGACGGCCTCCTCCACCTCCACGCCCAGTTCCTCGTGCAACTCGCGCTTGAGCGCCGCGAGCGCCGTCTCGCCGGAGAGGAGCTTGCCGCCGGGGAATTCCCATTTGCCGCCCTGATGCGTGTTCGTGGGGCGCCGCGTGATGAAGACCCGGCCGTCTTGAAGCAGCAGACCCGCGGCGACGTGTACTGTCCCGCTAGCTGCGGTATTCGGCATTGATGCGCACGTACTCGTGCGAGAGATCCGAGGTCCAGACACGCGCCCGCGCCGCGCCCGCGCCGAGATCGACTCGCATGGTGATCTCCGGCTTGGCCATCGCCGCGCGTCCGCGCGCTTCCGCATAGCCCGGGTCGAGGGCGCCGCGGCGCACGACACAGACATCGTCGAGATGAACGGTTACCGCATTCACATCGAGATTGGAAATCGGTGCCCGCCCGATGGCGGCGAGAATGCGACCCCAGTTCGGGTCGCTCGCAAAAAATGCGGTCTTGACCAGTGGGGAGTGGGCGATGGTGTAAGCGACCTCGAGGCAGTCCGCCACGGACGCGCCCCCGTTCACCTCGATGGTGATGAACTTGGTTGCCCCCTCGGCGTCGCGCACGATCGCCTGCGCCAGCTCGGTGCACACCTCCGCGACGGCGTGCGCCAGCGCTTCATAACCCGTGCCCTGTGGTATGAGGATCTCCGGGTTTTCGGCCCGCCCGCTGGCAAGCAGCACACAGGCGTCGTTGGTGGAAGTGTCACCGTCCACCGTGATGCGGTTGAAGGAAATATTGACCGCGGCCACGAGCGCCGCTTGCAGCGCCGACTGCGCGACCGCGGCGTCGGTGGCCACGAACGCGAGCATGGTGGCCATGTCGGGGCGGATCATGCCGGCGCCCTTGGCGATGCCGGTCACCGTCACGGTTTTTCCGCCAAACGTGAATTGACGCGACGCGCCCTTTGGCACGGTGTCCGTCGTCATGATGCCCGCCGCCGCATCCGCCCAGCCCAGCGCGCTCAGATTCGCGAGGCAGGCCGGGAACCCCGCGATCACCCGCTCCACTGGCAGCCGCTCCCCGATCACGCCCGTCGAGAACGGTAAAATCTCATGCCGCGCACACCCGAGCCGCTGCGCAAGCGCCGCGCAGCAGGCCCGCGCATCCTCCAGGCCCGGTGCGCCGGTGCCGGCATTGGCGAATCCGGTGTTAATCAAGAGCGCGCCCGGCGCGCCCTTGGCGAGATGCTCGCGCGCAACGATCACCGGCGCCGCGCAGAAGCGGTTCTTCGTGAACACCGCGGCTGTCTTGGTGCCGGGGGCGCACTCGATCACGACAAGATCGCGCCGGTCCTGCTTGCGGATGCCGGCGGCGGCGGTGCCCAGGCGGACGCCGGGCACGGAGTGAAGGACGGGTAATTCTTTTAGGCCTACGGGCATAGCTAAGGCCAGAGAAAAGATACAAGAGTAAAGAGAACTGAGTCCTTACTTTTCTCTTTACTCTTTTCTCTTTGCTCTGCCGTCATGCCAGTTTCCCGTGACAATGCTTGTACTTCTTCCCCGACCCGCACGGACAGGGCTCGTTGCGGCCGACCTTGGGCTGTTTGCGTATCACGGGCCTGTGCACCACCGTCACCTCGCCCGCCTCCTCCGGCTGGCCACCGGCCTCGAGGCTTGGGTGCAGGAACTGCATCTCCGGCGACGGCTGGCGCTGCGCTTCCAGCGCCTCCACATCGGCCTGCGCTTGCACCTGTAGTCTTGCGAGCAGCATCACCGCATCGTGCCGGATGCGGGAGAGCATGTCGGAGAAGAACTGGAACGCCTCGCGCTTGTACTCCTCTTTGGGATTCTTCTGGGCGTAGCCGCGCAGATGGATACCCTGGCGCAGGTAATCCATGGCCGCCAGGTGATCCTTCCACTGCGCGTCGAGCACCTGGAGCATTACGGCCTTCTCGAGGTGGCGCATCACCTCGGGGCCGACGGCGGCGGCCTTCTCGGCGTGCATCCGGTCGAACGCCTCGACGATGCGCGCACGCAACCGCTCCTCATCGAGCCCCGCCTCCTGCTGCAACCACTCGCCGATGGCAAGCCTCAATCCGAATTCGCGCTCGAGATGTTCCTCGAGCCCCTTCGCGTCCCACAGCTCCTCCAGGCTCGCGGGCGGAATGAACTGGCTCACGATCTCGTTGACCACATCGTGGCGAATCGCCGTGATGCTCTCGGAGATGTCCTCCACGTCCATCAGCCGGTTACGCTGCTCGTAGATAACCTTGCGCTGGTCGTTCGCGACGTCGTCATACTCGAGCAACTGCTTGCGGATGTCGAAGTTGCGGCCCTCGACCTTGCGCTGGGCGTTCTCGATGGTGCGCGTGATCCAGGGATGCTCGATCGCCTCGCCCGGCTGCATCCCGAGCTTCTGCATCAGCCCGGAAATGCGGTCCATGCGATCCGCACCGAAGATGCGCAGCAGGTTGTCCTCGAGCGAGAGATAGAAGCGCGAGGAGCCCGGATCGCCCTGGCGCCCCGCGCGGCCGCGCAGCTGATTGTCGATGCGCCGCGACTCGTGGCGCTCGGTGCCGAGCACATGCAGCCCCCCAAACGAAACGACGAGGTCGTGGCGCTTCTGCCAGTCCTCGCGGATCTGGCGCCGCTGGTCCTCATCGTCGCCCGCTTCCTTGATCTCGTGCTCGAAGTTGCCACCGAGCACGATGTCGGTACCGCGGCCGGCCATGTTGGTGGCGATGGTGACGGCCCGCGGGCGGCCGGCCTCGACCACGATCTGCGCCTCGCGCTCGTGGTGCTTGGCGTTCAGCACCTGATGCGCGATGCCATCTTTCGCGAGCAGACGCGAGAGATGCTCCGAGGCCTCGATCGAGGTCGTGCCCACGAGCACCGGCTGGCCACGCTCGTGACAACCCCGGATGTCGGCGAGGATCGCGGCGTGCTTCTCCGCGGCGCTGCGGTAGATCTGGTCGCCCAGGTCCTGGCGGACCATGGACCGGTGCGTCGGGGCCACCACGACTTCGAGCCCGTAAATCTGCTGGAACTCGAAGGCCTCGGTGTCGGCCGTGCCGGTCATGCCGGCGAGCTTCTGATACAGCCGGAAGTAGTTCTGGAAGGTGATCGTGGCGAGCGTCTGGTTCTCGTTCTGGATCGCCACGCCCTCCTTGGCCTCGACCGCCTGGTGCAGGCCCTCGGACCAGCGCCGCCCGTGCATCATGCGCCCGGTGAACTCATCGATGATGATCACCTCGTTGTCGCGCACGATGTAGTCGACGTCGCGCCGATAGAGCGCGTGCGCCCGGAGCGCCGCGTTCAAGTGATGCATCAGCACCAGGCTCGAGACGTCGTAGAGACTCGCTCCCGGCTCGAGCAGTCCGACCTGGACGAGCAGCTTCTCCACCTTCTCGTGCCCGGCCTCGGTCAGAAAGGCCTGGCGGGTCTTCTCATCGACGCTGTAGTCACCGGGGCCGTTCTCGACCTCCTGGCGCACGAGTTTCGGGATGACGGCGTTCACCTTGACGTAGAGATCGGTGCTCTCCTCGGCCGGGCCCGAGATGATGAGGGGCGTGCGCGCCTCGTCGATCAAAATCGAGTCCACCTCGTCCACGATCGCGTAGTGCAGCCCGCGCTGACTGCGCTCCTCGGCGCGGAACGCCATGTTGTCGCGCAGGTAATCGAAGCCGTATTCGTTGTTGGTGCCGTAGGTGATGTCGGCGGCGTAGGCGGCGCGCTTGGTCTCGCGGTCCTGGTTGGGGATCACCACGCCCACGGACATCCCAAGGAAGTTGTAGATCTTGCCCATCCACTCGGCGTCGCGCCGCGCGAGATAATCGTTCACGGTCACCACCTGCACCCCGCGGCCGGTGAGCGCGTTGAGATAGACCGGGAGGGTGGCCACCAGCGTCTTGCCCTCGCCGGTACGCATCTCGGCGATCTTGCCCTGGTGCAGCACCATGCCGCCGATGAGTTGTACGTCGAAATGGCGCATGCCGAGCACGCGCTTGGCGGCCTCGCGCACCACGGCGAAGGCCTCGTGCAACAGCGCATCCAGGGGCTCGCCGTTGGAGATCCGGGTCTTGAACTCCGCGGTCTTGGCGCGCAAGGCGTCGTCCGAGAGCGCCGCGATCGGCGGTTCGAGCGCGTTGATACGCACCACGTCCTGGGACAGGCGTTTGAGCAGCCGCGTGTTACGGCTGCCGAAGATTTTGGTGAGCGCGGCGGTGAACATGAAATGAGACGTACCCGCGGGGATCGTCGGGGCGCAATCAGGAGCGCGAATTATGGAGGAAAAACGAAAAGACTTGAAGCCGGATCGCGCCTCAGCGTGTATTTCGCGCGACCTGGCCGAGCGCGCCGGCCTGCTGGAGGTAATGCGCCGGATTCACCGCCCGCCCATCGCGCACCACCTCGAAGTGCAGATGCGGCCCGGTGGAGCGGCCCGAGGAGCCCACGCGGGCGATCTCCTGGCCGCGGGCGACCCGATCGCCCACCTTGACCGAGACGACCGAGGTGTGGGCGTAGCGGGTGATGAGCCCCGATTCGTGGGTGATCTCAACGGCCAGGCCGTAGCCCACCTTATCCGCCGCCCAGGTGATGACCCCATCGCCCATGGCGAGGATCGAGGAACCCAGGCGCGAGGCGATGTCCATCCCCTCGTGCATCGACTGATGTCCCGTGAAGGGATCGGCCCGCAGCCCAAAGCTCGAGGACACCCAGCCGCCTTCCACCGGCCAGCCCGAGGGGGTGACGGCGGTATTGAGCCTTCGGTCGAGCAGGAGACTCTCCAGGGCGGTCAGGCGTTCCTGGGAGCGGTCGATCTCGAAGGAGAGCCGCTCGAGGCTCTTGACGACCTCCGGGGACTGGCCGGCGGAGGCGGTCCGCTCGGGTCCGCCCATGGCGGGGAGTTGCTCGAAGTTAAACTCCCGGGCATCCAGTCCCGCCATGCGGGTGAGCCTGCTCCCCAGGGCATTGAGCCGCAAGACCTGGGCCTGGAGGCTCCCCAGGCGCTGGGCCAGGGCATTCAAATGGACGTGGGCCTCGCGCCGGGCCGCGAACACCGTGGCGCGCTGTTTGATCAGCTCTTTTTTCTGGGCGCTCAACGCCGCCGATTCGCCCTGGGGGTCGAGCAGCGCCTGGGTGCGATAGGTCAGCACCCCGAGGAGGGCGCTGAGCAGGAGCAGGGCGGTGAGCAGGGCGGTGAGGTGCCAGTGGCTTAGGGAAGCCGGCTGGCCCTTTCGGATACCTTCGGATATTACGATAATGTTCATAACTCTATATCTGTTTATAGCCTGTTTTTGTCGGCTGTTGCAGCCGGGTTTGATATGAGCGGTAGTAAACTCAAGAAAATCGGCTTGTTTTCAGGAGAATTGCTCCGAAACTGGGGCGTGCGCCTCGAGGACGCGGCCGCTCTGCAGGTGCATTGGCGCCGGCTCATCGATGAACCGCTGTCCAGCCAGATCTCCCCGATACGCTACCAGGAAGGACGGTTGAGTTTACGCGCGCCCACCTCGGCCTGGGCGAGCCGCGTGCGCCAGCGCCAGCGGGAGCTGATCGAGCGGCTGCGGCGGGATGCGTATTTCAAGCAACTGCTGACGCTGGAAGTTCGCATCGAGCCGACTGCGCCCGATGTGGCGCCGTCCGCCGCGCGCGCGCCGTCGCGGCGTCCAAGCCGCATTCCGGCCGAGGCCGCGCGGTTCATCCGCAATGTCGCCGACGGTATTTCCGATGAGTCCCTGCGCGAGTCGCTGCGGCGCCTGAGCGGCGTCTCGGCGCCAACGCGGGGCGACGGACACAAGAAATAGCGCTGCGCCCTGCCTGGCGGCAGACAGGCCGGTCGTCCGGAAACCGTACCGCGCTTGTGCCGGCGGGCGTGGCCGTGTTTAATGCCGGGCCATGATTCGTCCGTTCGAACTCTTCATCGGCCTGCGTTACACCCGCGCGCGCAAGCGCGATCATTTCATCTCCTTCATCTCGCTCATTTCCATCCTCGGCATCACGCTCGGGATCGCGGCGCTCATCACGGTGCTCTCCGTCATGAACGGCTTCGGCAAGGAGTTGCGCTTGCGTATCCTCGGCGTGATCTCGCACGTCACCATCACCGAGGTCGACGGGCGACTGCGGCACTGGCAGGCGGTGGCATCGAAGCTCAAGGAGGACCCGCGCGTCGTCGGGCGGGCGCCTTATGTCCTCGGGCAGGGGATGGTCGCGCGCGGCAAGGGCGTGAGCGGCGTGATGGTGCGCGGCGTGCTGCCGGAGGAGGAACGCCAGGTCTCGGAA
>Ga0209342_10003243_pt1 | contig 17185 bp, 10 predicted proteins | sample RifCSP16_2_FD_184023 | JGI IMG/M metagenome (GOLD analysis project Ga0209342, IMG submission 184023) | Soil microbial communities from Rifle, Colorado - Rifle CSP2_sed 16_2 (SPAdes) (version 2) | ecosystem: Environmental > Terrestrial > Deep subsurface > Rock core/Sediment | place: Rifle... | reverse complement strand
CACCTCGGTCATGCTCGTGGGCTTTGTGAGCGCCGGGCTCATGACCTTTCGCCAGACCCTCGCCGTGATCCTGGGCGCGGACATCGGCGCCACGCTCACGGTACAGCTTATCGCTTTCCATGTCTATGATTACGCCGTTCTTTTTGTGGGGGCAGGTCTTGTTTTCACGCTTTTCTCCAAGAGGCACCTGTACGCGAATATAGGACAGGGCCTGCTCGGGTTCGGTTTTGTCCTCCTTTCCATCAAGATCATGTCCGACGCCATGGCCCCTCTCGAACAAAGCGACCTGTTCAAACAGGTCCTTCTTGTTCTGGTAGGGACGCCCGTGACGGGGATCCTTCTTTCCACGATCCTGACGGCGCTTATCCACAGCAGCGCGGCGACCATCAGCATTGCGCTTGCGCTGGCGAGCCACGGCCTGATCCCGCTTGATGCCGCAGTTTATATCGTTCTCGGCTCGAACATCGGCACTTGTTCCACCGCCCTGATGGCAAGCCTGCGCTCCCCGGCCGAGGCGCGGCGCGTTGCCTGGGCGCATGTGGCTTTCAAGGTGTGCGGGGTCGCGCTCGCCCTGCTCTTTATGGCGCCCTTTCTGGACCTTGTCAGGTTTACGGACCATGATCTGTCCAGGCAGATCGCCAACGCTCATACCCTGTTCAACGTGGTCATGGCCGTGCTTTTGCTGCCGTTTATCGCGTTGTTCTCCAGGCTTATCACCAACCTGGTTCCGGAAAAAGCGGAAGAGAAAAAGTTCGGCCCCATGTATCTCGACGAGCACGTGCTCACCACCCCGCCTCTCGCCCTCAGCCAGGCCGCCCGTGAGGTCCTGCGCGCCTCCGATATCGTGCGCGAGATGCTTTCTGACGCGATCAAGGCCTTTAAGAGCGATGAGCCGACGCTGATATGGAGCGTTAAAGACAAGGACAATCTGATCGACGTGCTCGACCGGCAGATACGGCTCTATCTGACCCGGCTGTCGTCCTCGGACCTCACGGAAGCGCAGTCCCATCGCGCGTTTGCGCTGCTGGAGATCATCCGCGACCTCGAAAACATCGGCGACATCATAGACAGGAACCTCATGCCGCTCGCGGTAAAGCGGATCAACAAGGGAATCATGTTCTCGCAGGAGGGGCTGGAGGAGATCACCGTGTTCCATAAGAAGGTCATGGAGAACTTTGATCTGGCGATATCGGCCTTTGCGAGTCAGGACCGGGATCTTGCCGGCCGGGTGATAAGAAACAAAGAGGACCTCGTGATATCGGAACGGGAGCTTGTCCAGGCGCATCTCGAGCGGCTTCGCAAGGGGCTCCGTGAATCCATCGAGACGAGCCATATACACCTCGACGTTATCGGGAACCTGGCCCGCATAAATTCCCTGATGTCGCATGCCGTCTATCCGATCCTTGAAGAAGCGCGGACGAGGGGACATGAAGATGTCGGAATCGAACGGCAGTAGAATGAGACGAGTGCGGAGTGTAGAATTCGGAATGCAGAGTGTAAAATAGGCGGGAATGACGCGACCGGCCCTGTTTATAATTCCGCACTCCCCCGGCCCGCATCCTACTTTTATTCGATCCGGGGCGGGCGCAATCCGAAATCGAAATGGAGGGCATTGCATGATCAGACAGTTACGGGTGAAGACGAAGTCGCGGACAGAACTGGTCGATATTTCACAGGGCATACAGAGGCTGGTAACGGAGAGCGGCATCCGCTCCGGTATGTGTTACCTCTACGTGCCCCACACGACCTCGGCGGTAACGATCAACGAAAATTCCGATCCGAATGTGGGACGCGATATCTTGAAAGAATTGGGCAAGATGGTCCCCTTTGAAGATGACTACGGCCACACCGAAGGCAACTCGGCGGCCCATATAAAATCGAGCATCGTCGGGGTATCCAAGGCCGTGATGGTGGAAGACGGAAGGCTGATGCTCGGCTCCTGGCAGGCGATCTTCTTCTGCGAGTTCGACGGCCCGCGTGAACGCAGGGTATATGTGAAGGTGATGGAGGAATAAGACAGGGGGCAAGGGGCAAGGGTCAAGGAGTATCGTTGAGGAAAATAGTCATGAAGAAAAATATTATCATAGCGCTTAGCTTCACGATCATATTGCTCTCCCCAGTCTCTGTCATGCACGCGCAGACCGCGGAGCAGAACACCTATGCGCGCTTCATCAAAACAGGCGTGGAGCAGATCAAGAAGGGGGATTACCAGGCTGCCCGCGACTCGTTCGAAGGGGCGCTCCGGATAACTGATTCCGCGGCAGACGGCCACCTCGGCCTCGGCATAGCGTACTTTCATTTAAAGGACGACAGGCTCTCGGAGCGGGAGCTCACGCGCGCCATAGAGATCAACCCCAGAGAATCCACGGCGTACCAGGTGCTTGGCGAGCTGCATTACAGAAAGGACGACCTCGAGGCCGCGGCCTCCGCGTGGGAGAAGGCCGTAGAACTGAACCCGTCCAATGAAAATCTGAGGGCGCGGCTTGAGAGGATCCGGCGGGAACACAAGACCGAGAAGGATTTCAACCGGGACGTCACGAGCCACTTTCTCACCAAGTATGAGGGCAGGGAAAAGATAGAAGCGGGCAAGATCGTGCTCAGGATACTGGAGGACGCTTACGGAGAGGTCGGCCGGGCGCTGCAGTATTATCCTTCGAGCGATATCCAGGTGATCCTGTACTCGAGCCGGCAGTTTCAGGAAGTGACCGATGCGCCGGGCTGGAGCGGAGGCGTATACGACGGGAAGATCCGCATCCCCATCGGCGGCATCGAGCAGGAGACCCCCGGACTCAGGAGGCTTCTGTATCATGAATACACGCACGCGGCCGTCCGCGCCATCGCGTCGCGTTGCCCCACCTGGCTCAATGAAGGGCTTGCCCAGTATTTTGAGGGGAGGGAAGTTGATGCCCGCCAGCGGGAGGCGCTCAGGAGGATTTCCGAAGCAGGGAATCTTCCGCCGCTCTCAAATTTGGAAGGTTCATTCATGGGGTTTGACGGCAACCAGGCCGGATATGCCTATCTGTTCAGCCTTTCGGCAGTGCGGCATATGATAGACAAGTACGGCATGTACCGGGTCAAGTCCGTGCTCGAGGAGCTTGGACAGGGCGCCGATACCGCCAAAGCGCTGAGCACCGGGCTCCTGGTATCGTATGAAGATTTTGAGCGCGGCTGGAAAAGGTCGCTGGAATAATCATGGAATATTATTGCCACGGATGGACACGGAGAAGATCACGAAAAATTCAATAGATGAGGGACAACAGAAGAGGGAAGTCTGAGTGTTTTCTAAAATCAGGCGTCCATCGTCCTTCCTCCCTCATCCCTCGTTCTTTTTCATTCTCCGCGACCCCTGCATCGAAACCTCTTTTTTCTTTATTGCAGGACCACAATATGGTACTATCAAGGCATGACAACGCAGGTTCTTGAACAACTCAAGCTTTCCGCTTTTGATTATGACCTTCCGGAATCTCTCATCGCCCAGGAACCGTCTCCCGTAAGAGACCGGTCGCGCCTCATGGTCCTTGACCGCAAGTCATGCGGGATGGAACACCGCATATTCATTGACATCGAACAGTATCTCAACGCCGGCGATGTGCTCGTTGTGAACGATACCAGGGTCTTTCCGTGCAGGCTTGGAGCGAAAAAACGCGGCGGCGGAAAGGCGGAGATATTCCTCATCGCAGAGAAAGGGCGTAATCTCTGGGACGCCCTGGTCAAAGGCGGGGTTCCCGCAGGCAAACGATTGGATATCGCGCCGGGTATAGAGGCGGAGATGGTCGAAGACGGTCCAGGCGGCACCAAGACAGTCCGCTTTCACGGCGCACGTGATATCAGAGAGGTGCTCTCGGAGATCGGCAAGACGCCCCTTCCTCCCTATATAAAGCGCGATCCGAACATGCTCGACCAGGAGCGCTATCAGACCGTGTATGCCTCTCACGAAGGGGCGGTCGCGGCTCCGACTGCCGGGCTCCATTTTACCGAAGAACTGATCAGGATGCTCTCCTCAAAACAGATTGAACTGGTCCCGGTCACGCTCCATGTGGGGCCCGGCACCTTTCAACCCGTGCGTACTGATGTCGTTACTGAGCACCGGATGATGTCCGAAAACTATGAGATCTCAGACGACTCAGCCGGACGCATAAACCGTGCGAAGGCCGAGGGCCGGCGGGTGATCGCCGTGGGGACGACAAGTGTGCGCACCATCGAGACCGCGGCGGCGAAAGACGGCGGGGTCTGCCCCGGAAAGGGCGACACCAGCATGTTCATATATCCCGGATATACCTTTAAAGTAATAGACGGCCTGATCACCAATTTTCACCTGCCGAAGTCAACGCTCCTCATGCTGGTCTCGGCGTTTGCCGGCAGGGAAACTATTTTGTCGGCGTACCGGGCGGCGGTGGCGGAGAGATACCGCTTCTATAGTTACGGAGATGCGATGTTCATCAGGTAGCCGATCCAGGATACAGGATGCAAGATGCAGGATGAAAAGCTAAGGCATGGAACATTTTTAAACGGGCATCATGCATCGTGTATCATGCATCGAATTTAAGGGGAGCTTTATGAATAACGAACGAGGCGGCATACTTTCCAAGCTTTTTGCCATCCCCGTGGGCGTGGCCCTGATGGTGGGGTTTTTCTTTTTGGGGTACTACGTCGGGAAATATCAAAGCAAGTCGAATTCGCAACTGCCGAATCTTCCGCCGCTTCCCGATATCGTCTCCCAGCATCTGCCCAAGCACGATGAATATACGTTCTATAAGACCCTGACCGATAAGGAAGACAAGACCGTATCGCTTGACCTTAAGCCAAAACAGGCGGCCGAGGAGAACAGGGCCGCAAAGAAAGAGACCAGGGGAGAGGCACATCAGGACAGTGTTGCGCCGCTGAAGCCCGGGAAGAAACCCGAGAAGCCGGCCGAAAAGAAGATCGAGACGAAGCCTGAAAAGAAGAGTGAGAAGAAAATTGAGATCAAGATCGAGAAGGCCCCTGCGGCTCAGCCCCGGCAGACCGCATCAACACCGCCTCCGGCCAGGAAGGAACAGGTGTCCGCGACGGACCCTGTCGTCAAAACGCGCTACAGCCTGCAGATAGCCTCCTACCCCGAGAGAGAGATGGCTGATGAAGAAGTGAAGAAGATGAAGAAGCGCGGATACGCGGCCTTTATTGTCGAGTCCGAAGTGCCTGATAAGGGCACCTGGTATCGCGTGCGACTCGGCAGTTTTTCGAACAAGGCGTCGGCGGACAAGCTGATGAATGAACTTCGCGCAAAAGAGGGTCTCTCGCCGTTTATCACGGTCGAATGATCCTCGCGCCTTTCTTCCAGGCGCTCTTACGCTTTACCCTTTACGGTTTTTAATGCACGGTCTGCTGGCTTACCTGCTGTACGGCAAGAGACGTGATGCTGATCTGCTCGTTGTCGAGGAGCGTCTCTATCCAGTACGTTCCCGGCGCCTTGAAGGTAGTGTTAAAGCGGATGGAAATGTCCCGGTGTCTCTGGGTCTCGTTGAAGAGATTGATCTTTGCCTCTGACTCCGAGAGGACCTGTTCCTTGTCCGGCGCAAGGAGCCTGATCTTTACCGCAAATTCCCCCTTGCCGCGCGTCCATTCGTTCACGATGGCAAAGCGGGGATGGACCGCGGGAAAGACATTCGCATAGATGGTTTCGAACAGTCCCATGAGGCTGAATTTGCCTCCTACCTCCTGGCGCACATCATCGCAGAGCAGGGTATAGCTTAAGCCGGGCTTGATCTTCGTAACTGCCATGAACGGTACCTTATCACACAATCATCGTGTCCGTCAATCTGTTTTTCCGCTATAATAGTACAATAATGGATTATTGAGGCGGAGTGGTATGCCGAAGAAGAAAGCCACGATTGCAAAGATCACGCGACCTAAGTTGTCCGGGATCCTCCGGCGGGAACGGCTCTTTACGCTGCTTGACGACGGTCGGAATAGACCCCTTGTCTGGATATCGGGCTTGCCTGGTTCGGGCAAAACGACGCTCGTGAGCAGCTATCTCGACGTCCGGAAACTGCCTCACCTGTGGTACCAAGTGGACGAAGGCGACACCGATATTGCGACGGTTTTCTATTATCTGGATTTGGCTGTCCGGTCGGCTGGTACTCGAAAACAAGGATCCCTTCCTCTGCTCACACCGGAATACCACCAGGACATCTCGACGTTCACCAAGCGGTATTTTGAATCCCTCTATGATCGAATGCGCCCTCCCTTTGTGCTGGTGTTCGACAATTACCAGACGGTCCCTCCTGATTCTTCTTTCCATGAGGTGATGAGCAGCGGGCTGTCGCTCATGCCCGCAGGAGGATGCACCATCATCATCAGCCGTTCCGATCCACCACCTGCATTAGCGCGCATTCGGGCCCACGAGCAAATGGCAATTGTTGATAACAATCAGTTGCGCCTCACCCGTGAAGAAACCAGTGAGATCGTGCGGCTTCGGGGGCTCGGCATTTCTGCGCTGGACGACCTGGGGCTCCTCCATGAAAAAACCGAAGGATGGGCGGCGGGCCTTGTACTCATCTTGGAACTCATGCGCGTGGAAGGAGAATCCCTCGAGCCGCTGGTCCGGAACACACCGGAAGCGCTCTTTAACTATTTCGCCGGGGAAATATTCGTGAAAACGGACAGTGGCACTCGAGATTTTCTCATGAAAACATCTTTTTTGCCTACCATGACGGCAGAGACGGCGGAAAAACTGTCCGGCCTCCGTTCCGCCGGCCGCGTACTGGATGACCTGAGCCGGAACAATTATTTTACCGCAAAGCACACCGCTCCCCGGCCCGCCTATCAATACCATCCACTGTTCAGAAAATTTCTCCTGGAGCGCGCAGAACGTGACCTTTCGCCGGCGGCACTCGCCCGCGTCAAGCGAACGGCAGGCGCTGTGCTGGAGTCCGCCCATGATGTTGAGGGCGCTGTGGAACTCATGCGGTCGGTCGGCGACTGGAGGGGACTGGTGCGGGCACTTCTCAGCCACGCTCCCTCCCTCGTGGCACAGGGGCGCAGCCGGACCCTAGAGGATTGGCTCCAGAGTATACCGCAAACCTTGGCTGAAGACATTCCCTGGCTTCTGTATTGGCGGGGAGCATGTCGACTACCGTACAATACGGTTGAAGCAAGGAGATATTTTGAAAGGGCATTCAAGCTTTTTCAGAAGCACCGGGATGTCGCCGGCATGTTTCTGGCATGGTCGGGTGTAAGCAATACGTTCATTTATGAGTGGGACGACTTCAGTCCGCTTGACCGCTGGATTGCCAGCCTCGAGACCATCCTGAAGCGCCGACCGAAATTCCCGTCTCCGGAAATAGAGTCGCACGTCGTATTCGGAATGCTTACGGCCTTGATGTACCGGCAACCCAGCCACCGCAAACTCCCCTTCTGGGCTGAACGGGCGAGAACAATTATGCTGAGCAGTTCCGATATACAGCTTCGGATGATGATCGGACATCATCTTGTTCTCTATCATACCTGGTGGACCGGCGACCTTGCCAAGGCCAGGGCAGTGATCAATGCACTCCGGCCTTTGGCCCGCACTCCCGGAATTGCGCCTTTAACATTGATTTTATGGTATGCCACCGAGGCGATCTATTATTGGATGACGGCCTCTCCCGAAGACTGTCTGAAAGCGGTTGAAGAGGGACTCGAAATATCCAAAACCGCCGGCGTTCATCTGTGGGACTTTATGCTCTTTGCCCAGGGAGTATGGGGAAGCCTCACGGCCAATGATACAGCGAGGGCAGGAGAGTTTTTGAGCAGGATGTCATCGGCGCTCGACCCTGGCCGGGCATCGCACGGCGCCATCTACAATGATGCGGCTTCCATCGAGGCGTTATGGCGCAATGATATCACGGACGCTCGGGAACATGCCCGGATTGCGCTGGAGTATGCGCTGAAGTCCGGTATGCCTTTTGCGCAGGCCATGTGCAATGTCTCGATGGCGCGGGCAGAGTTTGGGAAGGGGGAACAGACGAAAGCAAGAGAACATCTTGCAACAGCCAGCCGCATCGGCAGTAAGATGAATAGCGCGTTCATAACGTACCTTTGTCTGATGATTGAAGCCTATTTTGCCCTTGAGCGGGGAAAAGTAGAGGCGTGCGTAAAGGCGCTGAAAGCCGCCTTGTCGTTAGGTAAGCGTCAGGGGTTAGCGAATCACATGTGGCTGCCTCCGGCTGCGCTCTCCCGTCTGTACGCTCAAGCCCTTGAAGCCGGCATTGAAGTGGAATACGTGCGAGACATGATCCAGCGGCGGGGACTGATTCCTGAAATGACGCCACAGGAAATAGAGCAGTGGCCCTGGGCGATAAAGATCTATACTCTGGGGCGGTTTTCTCTGTTCAAAGATGGAAGGCCTCTCCGGTTCACCGTCAAGGCCCAACACAAGCCAATAGAGATGCTCAAGGCCCTCATTGCCTTCGGCGGCAGGGATGTGGGAGCAGCACGGCTGGCAAGCGCGCTCTGGCCCGGTGCAGAGGGAGATGCGGCTCAGCGGGCGTTTGACATCACCCTGCACCGTCTGCGAAAGCTCTTGGGTTATGACAAGGCCATTGAGCTTCGCGACGGCCAGGTGACGCTCGATTCCCGCTATTGCTGGGTGGACATTTGGGCCTTTGAACGGCTCCTGCAGAAGGCCGAAGAGTCCGGGTCACCCGTGCTCCTTGAAAAGGCCCTTGCCGGCTACCGGGGCGGGTTCCTCGGCCAGGGAGCGGAGCAGTCCTGGGCTATACCTCTTCGCGATCGTCTCAGGAGCAAATTCCTGCGCCATACCCAAAATCTTTGTCGCCAGTGGGAAGCCAGCGAAGCGTGGGCAAAAGCAGCTGAGTGTTATCAGAAAGGGCTTGAAATCGATCCTCTTGTGGAGCAATTCTACCAACGCCTCATGGTCGTTTATCGTAGCATGGGCCGCCGCACCGAGGCCCTGGCCGTCTACCAGCAGTGCAGGAAAACGCTTGCTGCTGCCCTCGCGGTTGAACCTTCTCCGGAGACCGAGGCCATCCATAGCTCCCTCCGGAATAAGCGGTAAAACTCTCTTGTCGTTATTGTCCTTATGCTGCCTCCCTTATCTTTTGCTCCTTTCCGACTATGCTCGCCATTGATCGATGTAAGCTCTCTGTAAGTGCCACCTCGATGTCATTGTAAAAATAAATAAAAAGTCCCAGTCTCACACAAAGCAACGAAGACAAAAAGAGGAGAACCATCAGAGCTTAACTTTTGAAAGCTATCTGTAAGTCTGGTAGTGATACAATAAAAAATAGAGAGAAAGAGTGTACGCGCATGTTCCCTTGCATCGGGACAGAAGGGCAGTTTCATGTCGTCGTAGGATACAGCACTGTACAAAGAGCGCCTTCTGTGCGGCAGGAAAAGTGCGCTGAAAGGAGGGCTTACTATGAAACGGGTCTATTTCGATAAGCCGCGCATTTTCTACGGTTTACTTCCGATACTTTTGCTGATTATCGCTGTAACCGCTTCGTGCGGCGGTGGAGGATACGGCGGGGGAGGGGCCCCCCCTGACACCACTGCGCCGGTGACAACAGCAAATCCGGGCAGCGGCACGTACGGATCGGTGCAAAATGTCACTCTCACATCCAATGAATCTTCTATCGTCTACTACTCTCTTGATGGTGCCGATCCTTCGGTCGGCGGCTCCAATACCATCTCCGGCACGAGTCCGATATCCGGCGTCTCGATTGGAGCGGGCACTATCGTTCTGAAATTCTTTGCAATTGATGCAACCGGAAATCGGGAAGCTGTAAAAACTGAAACCTACGTGATTGACCTCGTTTCGCCCACTGTTTCCCTGGTATCGGCCGCGCCGGATCCATTCGGCCTGCTCACAACCCGCACGATCTCCTGGCAGAGCAACGAAGCAGGCATCTATGCCGTTGAGCTTGGTGGAACCGGCACCTTGGGGAGCGGGACAACACTTGCATTGGGTTCTATTACGGCGAATACGCCAGTTGATCAGGTCATGAATGGTTACCAGCTTTCTTTCAGCGCAGCGACTCCTCTTTGGATCTACGTGACCGATGCTGTGGGACATACCGGATCAACTTCCGTAAGTCTGAGCATGAAACCGCTGGTCGCTATTCCCATAGGAGGTGTGTTAAGTAAAATTGTAATCCTTCCGGGAGGCCAAAAGGCATACATTGCTCGAACATCGGATAACGTGGTTGCCGTCGTGGATACTGATCCGCTGAGCGCCTCGTATAACACGGTGCTCACTACGGTCTCAGTCGGCATACGGCCAAACGGTATTGCAATAGTACCGGATGGAACCAGGGCCTATGTGACCAACAGCGGGGAGACCATCTCGGACATCGATACTCTTTCGGTCATTTCTACGGCTACAGATGCCGAGATTGCCACAACTCCCCTGGGCTCGCAAACAGCCCCAGGCGGCATAGCGATCACAATGGATGGGAAAAGAGGGTATTTCACCAGTTTCGAAAATAAGATTTACATCGTCGATACCGATCCGGGCAGCCTTACGTATAATCTGGTGGTCGACTACATACCAAGAGTGTTGCTTTTGTCCGGCAACATCGCCATGACGCCAAACGGCAAAAAGGCTGTCGTGAACTGGGCTGGGATAATCGCTCACGCTGTTGATGTGATAGACGTTGATCCGACAAGTCCGACGTACAATACGGTTATTGCTTCACCCGTTCCAATAGTTCCCGGCGTCAGCGGAGATGTTGCCGTGTCTCCTGACAGCGCTTTTGCCTATGCAACGAATGGGGAGGGGCAGCTTTGCAAGATCGATCTGCAAATGTACACTCTTCCCTTATGCTACGCTGGTGTGTTCTTCGCTCAGGGCAGCATCGCGCTTACACCCGACGGCTCGACCGCGCTCCACAGCAATTTCAACAGCAAGAAGCTTTACGTTATCAAGACATCGGATCTGACGTCCATCACTGAGGTTGATCTTGGCGCCGAGCTGGGGAATTCCATTGCGATAACCCCTGATGGGTCACGAGCATATGTTGAGCGAAGCGTTTTGTCCGCAAGCAGCGAGCTGGTTATGGTTCCCTTGCAGTGAGTTGAGGGATTAGCGCAGGGGTGAACTCGCCCCTGTGCTTCTTGAAGCCGGTGATTGCAATGATGTTAAAGCGAAACCATAAAGTGACTGTTGCATTGATCACCTTGTTCACTGCTGTTTTCGTCCTTAGTTCCTGCGGCGGAGGGGGAGGGGGTGGAGGCGGCGTGCCGGTCACTATGAACCTTGTGGCCTCCGTCCGTACGCCGAGCCAGATAGACTTGTCGTGGACTCCCCATCCCGGCTCGGTGACGGGGTATGACCTCTACCGAAACGGCTCAGCAGCCTGGCCATACCACCTGAGCGGGACTTCGTTCTCCGATGGTAACCTGGATCCGGCAACACGCTACTGCTACATCGTATATGCCGTCGTATGGCCTCTCGGCAGCGTAGGAAGGAGCAACGAGATATGTGTAAGTACCTTCGCGACGGCGAACTGGAACATTGCGGTAGTCGACAGCATCGCGGGTGAATATGGTTCGCTGGCCCTTGATTCGGGCGGCAAGGCTCACATCAGTTACCGAGGTGCGGCCGGTGTTGCCTACGCAACGGATGCCTCAGGATCATGGACGATATCCACCATTGACAGTGCGGCAGGCAGATGGGGCAAAACCTCGATCGCGGTCGATACCGGAGGCGCAGTTCATGTGAGCTATTACGATTATGCGAGCGGGGGTCTCAAATATGCCACCAACGCCTCCGGCACATGGATCACATCAGTCGTGGACAGCGCGGGCGGCTGGATAAACGCGCTGGCGCTTGATTCGGCGGGAAAGGCGCATATCAGCTACGTATCCGGCAACTCACCTTACGTTCTCATGTACGCAACGAACACTTCCGGATTCTGGTCGACAAGTTTTCTGTCGGCGGGCAGGATCGCACGGACGTCGATCGCGATCGATTCTGCGGACACCGTGCATATAGGTTATGCCCATGGCGATTACACCTGTGATATCGGGTACATCACAAATAAAACCGGCTCGTGGACCACTGCCATGGTCGCCTACCCCGCACAGTGCGCTGTGGCCGTCGCGGTCGACTCGGCGGGGAAGGCATATATCAGCTACACAACCGGGTCCCCGTCCTTCGATCTCAGATACGCAACAAACGCCTCCGGTACGTGGGTCTCATCGCCGGTGGATTATTTTGAATGGCTGCCGGGGACGGACCTTTCTATCGCCGTGGATGCTCTCGACCGGTTGCACCTGAGTTACGTGGACCATAACAACGACTTGAAGTACGCGACGAATGCCTCGGGGGCATGGGCGACATCCTACGTGGACAGCAAAGGCACTGTCGGGCTCTACAACTCGCTGAAAGTTGATCAGGCTGGACGGGCGCATATCGCTTATTATGACGAAACAAATGCCGAACTCAAGTATGCGTCGAGCCCATAATCAGCGGAACTCCTCCGAAAGCTCCTGAAGACGGGAGCATGCTTGTCCATGTTTCGCCACGCACCCGTCCATATGAAAATGGCAGGCTGATAATCATAGGTTTCAGATACTTTATAATTCGAATACATGTGAATATTGGATCTTGAATTCAGAAGGAAAGAGATGAACATTAGTGATCCTAAAAACGGCAGTTTACCACGGAGGAACACGGATAACTGCGGATAAAATCAAATAAAAGTTCACTGTAATAGATTCACCATCTGGGAAATATTGGATTTTCCCTAAACCTCTCAAAATCAGTGTCAATCCGTGAAAATCCGTGGTCAAATGCTCTTTTTAGGGTGATCGGTGGGAGGGATTATGATAATAAGGGTGCGACCGCTCTATTTGCTGTTTACTCTTGCGACTCTTGCTCTTTCAGCATGCGCACCAATGCCTTATAAATATTTGAAGCCCTCCATGCCGGGTGCAGAATACACGCGCAGCCTATGTGGAGAGAGCTATGGACCTAAAGACCGAGTCGTTTTTCATGGCCCAGAGTATCTCACAATTAGGGTCAGCGGCTTTTTGCTCGAGGAACTCAGTTACGTGCAACACGTTGAGAACGAGATTGCTATCAAACAAAATCGAAAACCGCCGTACCCTTCTATCTCACATGAAAGGGGCATTGGGATTGCCATATTATTGCAGATTCCACAATCTATCTCACTGCAATTCTTGTCAAGATCATTTCTTCTCATGGATGAGGAATCCCAGGCGGTTTATGAATATCAGGCAGATCAATTGTTACTCTTCACCAAGCCAACCGTCAATTTAAATGCTTTGTCAGCCGCGCTTGCATCACTGTGTTCAGGTGATTGCGCGCCTAAAAGTCATTTTGGCCTTTTAGAATCGCTGACTGCCCCTCCTAAGGCGAAGTGGTTCGGATTGACCATAGACCGTCCCTACTACATCGTCCTTTTATTTGAAAAGATCGAAAATGCCCGTTCGGGGCAATTCAGTCTCCGAATTCCGCCTCTTTCTGTTGGGGCAGTGACCTATGAATTTCCAGAGATAGACTTTCACTTTGTCAGGGAGTGGCAGTGGGGCTGGCTTGCACTCAATTGTTAGAACAGCGGGGAAAAATGACGGCAGAGATTTTTATTCAGAATGCTTATCCCCCTCCCCGGCCCAGAAAATACGTCGACATCCGTAAGTCATCTGTAGGTCGGCGGGAGGCATACTTTAATCAAAGGCAAACAACTTCACATGAAGAGGTGGAGGATTACGGAATGGCCCTTTCCGTGCAACGAAAGTTCAGTTTATCTATTCCAAAAGGGGAAGATCAAATCACACGTGCCACAAAGGAGGATGCCATGAAAAGCAACTATCTCTATCTCGGAGCGTTATTCATCATGCTGATCGTTCTCCCAATAACGACAGCAGCGGGTCCGGAAGCAGGCCGTACGTTCATCGTGCACCTCTCCGGCAGTCAGGCCGTGATGCCGATAGAAACCCGGGCGCAGGGCCAAACCACTCTTCACCTCCATGAAGACGGGGCATCGATCAGCTATAAGCTCATCGTGAGCAATATCACCGATGTCATGATGGCCCATATTCATCTGGGAGCAGCAGGCATAAACGGGCCCGTTGTTGCCTGGCTCTACCCGGCAGCGCCTCCGCCGGTCCTGATCCAGGGCAGATCGAACGGCGTGCTTGCGGAAGGGACCATCACTGCCGAGAATCTTGTAGGGCCGCTGGCAGGACAGCCTTTGAGCGCATTGCTCGGAAAAATGAGGGCAGGAGAAGCATATGTGAATGTCCATACGAACCGGCATCCTGCCGGAGAGATTCGGGGCCAGATCCTGTGGCCTGTCGCCGGCGCCAAGGGTAAAAAGATGAGCGCATTCACCGGCGGCGACTACTGGGTCATGCACCTGAACGCGGCGCGCAACCTTCTCAGAAATCCCGATGGTACGTTCCGAAATCCGGCAACCTACACGGACGCAGACTGGGCCGAAGTGCGTCGCTTAACCGGCTACTATCTGGGGTGGGGTTATCAGGCCCGGTTATCACCACCCGACACGGGCGGCAGCGGTACCATGACCATTGTGGATGGAATGGAACATCGGCACCGGGTGGACCAGAATTTTTGCTCAGACTGCGGGATCATTCCCGGTACCCCACCGACAGCGCTGACGTACACGATATCAGCAGATAACCGGCTGACGATCACAGAGGCCGATCCTGCTGATCCTTCGAGGACAAGGACGTCATGGTGGGGCGCCCTGAGCCGGGACTTCAATGTAATGACGGCAGCACCCATGGAAGGCTTCGAGGCTGGTCAAAACCTGATCATGGGGGTGAAGGTCGCTGCAGCGGCCCAAATCCTGAGCGGTCTGCATGCTGTAAACGGCTATGGCGTTGATTTCAGTTATCCCGTTGATTCATCGACGACACCGCCCAGTGTCGGACCCGTAGCAAGTCACCTGGGAATCGGCGCCGGTCCCGGCTGGATCGATCTCGTACCGGTCCCCGCAGGACTTGAATTCTCCAGTCACACGAACATCATTGATCCGGCATTAGCCACTGCCTTTGCCAATGCCGCCGCGTACAGCAATGAAAACGCGCCGATTTCCGGTCCGATCACGGTGCCCTTCGGCGGCGTCTACTCTGACACTTCCGGATCGGGAATCCAGCTCGCCCTGTCTCCGGACAACGAAGTGGCGATCGTGGCGAGCGGGACGAACGACATCGATCCGCGCTTCACCGATACCTTCAACGAACGCCACCATGCAAGCTACGGGATACTCTTGAAGCAGGCCCCTGACGGGACTTTCAACAGGGCGCGGATAGCAGGAACGTATTTCGGCGTCTCGCGGTGGGACGATATTCATATCGGCAGCCCCGGCCCCCTGCCCGACTGTCATGCAGGGCCCGATGCCCTCCCCGGCTCGGTCTCCTGCGGCACGAGGATCTCCCAGCGCGCGGGGACCGGGTTCGGTGAAATAACGTTCACTTCTTCCGGCGTCCTGACGTACAGATTCACCGAAGTGAACGACTTCGGTGAGATGACCATTGATACGGACACGGCCGCCTATACGGTGGAAACGCAGTGTTTCGGGATCGTGGGCGGCCTCAGGCTGGACTACAGCGATCCTGCATGCGCCGGCGGCCGTCTCCTGGACGTGATCGTCGCCCGCAGGGCAATGGGTGAGGAATTCGCCAAGATCTTTATCGGCGACGGGGGAGACGTGCTCACCTTCTTTGATCCCCGCAGCATCGATGTCCCCTCGGACATCGTGGGCCGCAGCCGTTCATTCGGCATCGCGGTGCGGTCGCGGTAGCAGTGCGCCATGAGCGCTCCTCGTGCAGGCATCATTCACATCACCTGCCCGCGCATCGCCGGAGGGATGATTCCTGCACGATTCTTATACAGGCGACGATACTCTGAGAGGAGGTGAAAGAAAGAATGAAGATCCGGCCATACCGACATGGTTCCGGGAGAGTCATGGGCGCGACCATCGTCTGAGTACTGCCCGGGAAAAACCCTTCGAGGGCGGAAATGGCGTCTGTCTCATGAGGACGAAGTTCGCACTTCAATGGATGACGGAGGTAATAGACCATGAAGACCATGAAGAATATAAAGACAATAGTCGCAGCCTTCTTACTTACATCCCTGCTGGCCGCATGCGGCGGGGGAGGGGGAGGTGGCGGGACGCCGCCGGCGCCGCCCCCGCTCCCGACAGGCGCGTTTACTAAAACGGTGGCTTTATCAGCCCCCGGGGACGGCAACTGGACAGGACTCTTTCAGTCCGGCGCGGGCACAGGTTCCCGCTACCAGGGGCTCGTGCGTGCCCAGGACATCCGCGGCTCCGGCCCCATCGCCACCCTCTCGTTGAAGCTTGGTGCCTCATCGTCGGGGAACAGTTGCCCGAACGTCACGATCAAGATCGGCCACACCAGTAAGAGCTCACTCGATTCCACCACGTATGCGAACAACGTGGAAGAGGGCCGGGGATCGCTGGTGACAGTCTTTGGTCCCGCGGCGCTCTCCGTTCCCAACGCGCTCGCCGGAGGCTTTATCCCCATCCCGCTCACCGGATCCTTCTCTTACAACGGCGTGGACAACCTGGTCGTGGAGATTGCCACGGACAGGTGCACAACTTCGACCGTCCTTGCCGCCCAAGCGGCCAGCCCCGCGTACACGGCGCTGATCTGGAGTAACAGCAGCCCCATCGCCGCCACTGGATCTATCTGGAACGCCTTGGCGGACATGCGCTTTACCTTTGCGGGGGGCGAGGATCGCGTGGCGTATCCGTTCAGCGTTGGGAACCTGAGTCCATTCGGCACAGTCGCCGCTGTTCGTCATGCTCAAATGCTGCATTTGGCAAGCGACATCAACGGCTCCGGACCGATAACCGGGATAGCCATGATCAGCACAGAGGCGCCGACTGACGCGGCCAGCTACACCGTTACCATCACCCTCGGTCACACGACTCTCTCCGCATTAACGACCACCTTCGCGAGCAACTTCAACAGCGGAGCTCCGGTGACAGTGGCCTCCGGACTGACATTCACCGTTCCGGCCGGTGTCCCGGCCGGAACGCCGATCTGGCTGCCCCTGCCGGGGATGTTCACGTATAACGGTACCGACAATCTGATCGTGGATATCGAGGTGGCTGATCCGGTTACCGAATCTACTATCTGGGCCATGGATGATAGCGTGGCGAGCCGGCGGCTGTTCGCCGCTGTGGGG
>Ga0209342_10003242_pt1 | contig 17189 bp, 14 predicted proteins | sample RifCSP16_2_FD_184023 | JGI IMG/M metagenome (GOLD analysis project Ga0209342, IMG submission 184023) | Soil microbial communities from Rifle, Colorado - Rifle CSP2_sed 16_2 (SPAdes) (version 2) | ecosystem: Environmental > Terrestrial > Deep subsurface > Rock core/Sediment | place: Rifle... | reverse complement strand
CCTCTCGAGCAAAACGCAGGCGATTCTCCGGCGTTCCACCGTACTCGTCGTTGCGGAGGTTGGTCAGCGGCGATAGGAATTGGCGAATCAACGACTTGACCGCCGCGTTCACCTCCACGCCGTCCAGGCCCGCCTCAGCGGCATAACGCGCCGCGGCCGCAAAGCCCTCCACCACCTCGCGAATGTCCTCGACTTCCATGGCCTTGGGCACTTCGAGGGTGGCGACGTTAGGGATGGGCGAAGGGGCCCACAGCTCGCGCCGCGTCAGCCCGCGCGCTCCTTCTTGCCCCGAGTGGGTCAGTTGAGCGAGCACCAATGCGCCGTGCGCGTGCAGCGCGTCGGCCAAGCGGCTATAGGACGCGACGATGCGCTTGTCGAATCCGAAGATCGCGCGCTCGTAGGGCCAGTCGGAGGGATGCACCAGGCTCGGCTCAAGCACGATCACGCCGCATCCGCCTCGCGCTCGCGCCACGTAGTAGTGCAGATGGCGCTCGCTAAACAGATTCTCCTCGGCGAAATTGGTCTGGTGCGAGGCGAAGACGATGCGGTTGGGCGCGGTTTTGGCTCTGAGGCGCAGTGGAGAAAAGAGGGTTTCGAACAGGTTAGCTTGCTGGCTCACCAATCGAGGCCCCAAGGAGGCCATCAGCGGTCAGCCCTTGACATGCCTGTCAAGGGCCTTCAGCTTCGAAGCCGTCATAAAACATCCGTGACCGGCGGTCCGAATGTTGTGCTGACCGCTGATAGCTGAATGCTGACAGCTATCGCCGAGGCGACGCATATCGGCGCGGCACCAACTAGTCGCTCCCGAAGACGCAATCTGGGTCTGGGCGGTCAACCGGCCGACCAGTCAAGCGCTTGACCGCCGGGCAGCCGCCGTGACAGAGCGAATACGCGCTACAGCTCTGACATGTGGTCCCGGCTTGCGGCTGGCGCAGGGAAGCAAGAAGGGGTGAGCGCCAGACTTGAGTAAAGCCGCCGGGCTGGCGCACATTGCCGACGGCGAATTCCGGCGCGAGCATAAACGGACAGACGTAGACATCACCCGTCGGCACCACGCAGCAGACAATGCGACCTGCGCCGCACATATTCAATCCATCTAGGGGCTGGCCGTACGCAGAGAGGTGGAAAAACGAATCACCGGTGAGGACATTGGAATGGGCCAGGAGCCAATCGTATAGACCGCGATTCTGTTCTCGCGTTGGGCGCATGGCCTCCCACACATCGCGCCCGCGGCCGGTGGGGCGCAGACGCGTCACACGCAGGTGAGCGCCGTATCCGGAGGCCATCGCGTAGAGGTCGTCGAGCTGCGAATAATTTTGGCGCGTGACGACCGTGTTGATCTTGAACTGGAAGTTCCGCGCCGCCAGGCGCTCCATCGCCCGCCGCGCGCGCGCGTATGATTCAGGCCCGCGCACCGGGTCATTGGTCTCGGCATCCGCGCCGTCGAGGCTGATCTGCACGTCGAGATAGTCGCGCGCAACGATCCAATCCGCGGCTGCGTCGTCAAGCAGACTGCCGTTGGTGCTGAACTTCACGCCGATCCGCCGCGCGAGGGCATAGTCCATCAGCTCAAAGAAATCAGGCCGGCTCATCGGCTCGCCCCCGCCCACGTTGATGTAGAAGACCTGCATTGCGGCCCACTCGTCGATTAATCGCTTCGCTTCGGCAGTGGTCAGCTCGTCTGGACGGCGACGGCCAGAGGACGACAGGCAGTGGCGGCAGTGCAGGTTGCACGCGTAGGTGATCTCCCACGTCAGGCAAATCGGCGCGTCGAGACCCTGTTGAAAGTTCTCATAGCGCCTCCTCACTCCCTCTTGCTTCTCCCGTTGAGGAAGAGGAGGGTGAGCAGACGAGACGGAGTGAGGGGTACCACCAGACGCCACCGGCTCTAACACTCCTATCCCCTTCAATTGATCAAGAGCTTTGAGCAGGGCCTCGCGAACGGCTGGCGTCTCATTGCGTGCTGTTACAAAGTCGTCCAGCGCCTCACTCAGCGGCTGACCATCAAGTCCGCGGAGAAAATCCACAAGAAGGCGCGAGTGCAAAATAAAGAGCTTGCGGTTGTCGTGGCGATAAACCAGGCCGCCGAAGCGCTCGGGCCGAATGGCAGCAGAAGGCGACAGGCGGTAAAGGGAACTCGCGTCCATCATCGCGTGAGAAACCCAGCATCCACAGTCAGCGCAAGCCCCGTGATGCTCCGCGCGGCATCGGAAGCCAAGAAAAGCAGTGCTGCAGAAACTTCCCCGGGCGAGAGCAGTCCTCGCTTGAGCAGGTTCAACTCGTCCATTGCTCTCGCCATCCCTTCCCGGTCGGACACACCAAACAAACGGTAGGTCGCTTCATTGTCGATGATGTCGGTATCTACAGCCGTAGGGCAGATGGCGTTGACCGTAATATCATAGGGCGCGAGCTCGACTGCGAGGGCGCGGGTGAGCCCGATGACGCCATGCTTCGCCGCGCTGTAGTGGCTCAGGTTCGCGAGGCCTTTCAGCCCCGCGGTTGACGCGATGAAGATGATCCGCCCGGCGCGCTGGCGGATCATGTGGGGCATGACGTGGCGGCTGGCCAACCAGGCGCCCTTGAGATTGACGGCGATGCTTTGATCCCATTGCTCCTCGGTCAGTTCCCAAGCGGGGGCATAGGTAAAGATGCCGGCATTGGCCACCAGGATGTCAATGCGCCCCATCTCTCGGATGGTTCGATCCACCAGCGCGATCATCTGCGCCGACGAGCGGACATCAGCGACCACGCCCAAAGCGCGGCGCCCCAACGCCTGGATCTCGGCGACGGTCTGCCGAAGCTCTCCCTCGGTCGCCAAGGGATACCGGACTGTCGGCAGCGCTTCGCAGATGTCACAGATCACTACATCCGCGCCCGCCTCCGCCAGGGCGAGAGCGTGAGAGCGTCCTTGCCCCCGCGCCCCTCCGGTGACGAGAGCTGTGCGACCCTGCAACCCTCCGGCGCTCATCATACCTCTCATCGAGTTTCCACAGGAAGGAGATTCAGGCTGGCGAGGGCTTGACGCACGCTGCCGAAGCGGGCGCGCTCGAGAGGCAGTCGTTTCAGCCGATGCGCTAAGGCCATCTCGGCCACGCGCAGGACCTCCGCCTCACCCACTCCGTCAAGGCCCTGAGAGGCCGCATACGCTTGTGCTGTCTTGCGAAGCACGATGTCGCCCCGGTGGCCGTCAATGTCTAACGCAATGTTGATGCGCGCGATGAGGGCCAACGTCTCGTGGGGAATGGCGATGTGGGCCAAGCGCGCTTTGGCTTGATTGATGCGCGCAGTCAGTGCTTCCTCTTGCTCTTGGTATGCGTGGCAAAATGCCGTAGGATTCGCCTCAAACGCCTCGCGGCGCTCCACAATCTCGACCCGCTGGTCAATGTCCTTGATCCCTTCAATATCCACGCAGAGGCCGAACCGGTCCAGCAACTGGGGCCGCAGGTCGCCCTCTTCGGGATTCATCGTGCCGATCAGAATAAAGCGCGACGGGTGGGTGTAGGAGACCCCTTCGCGCTCGACGATGTTCACCCCCATGGCGGCCGCGTCGAGGAGCACATCCACGATGTGGTCGTCCAGCAGATTCACTTCGTCCACATAGAGGATGTTCCGATTGGCTTGCGCCAGGACGCCCGGCTCGAAACGTCGTTCTCCCTCCTGCAACGCGTGCTCCAGATCAAGCGTGCCCACGACCCGATCCTCGCTGGCATTGATGGGGAGGTCAACCACGCGCATCCGGCGCAATTGGATGGGCAGCGACTCGCCCGCGTTCAGGCGCCGGCGGCAGTTGGAGCAGATCTCTTCGACTTGGTCCGGGGGGCAGCCGAACGCGCAGTCAGCCACAACCTTGAGTTCTGGCAGCACGTTGGCCAGGGCGCGAACCGCTGTGGATTTGGCGGTCCCCTTTTCGCCTCGGATCAACACCCCGCTGATCGCAGGGTTGATGGCATTCAGGACCAGGGCCAGACGCATATCGTCCTGCCCGACGAGAGCGGTGAAGGGATAGACAGAGTTATGACGGGGGGGAGTCAAGAACGTATTGTCCGCCTACGTGATGCCTGGGCAGGAAATTTCTCACCACCGAGTCCCTCAGGCGCCACAAAGAAGGAACAGGCTGCCTGGTGGGTGGTTCTCTCACGCCGACTCCTCGCTTGCCGCGCTACCGCTCGGCATCGGCCGCAAGACTCGGCACCCGCTGACTTTGAGCGGTTCGAAGAACCGCCCACCGGCAAGCCCGCACGCGTGACATGTCGCTGTTCACCGATACCGAATCACGCCGCGAATAATCTTGCCCGCGATCATGTCCCCATACGCTTCGTTGACCTGATCGAGCTTGTATTCGCGAGTCACCAGCTCGTTCAGCTTCAACTGGCCGCTGCGGAACAACTGGAGCATGCGCGGGATGTCGGTGCGCGGGTTGGACCCGCCGTAGAGGGTGCCCAGCAAACTCTTCTGCCAGAGGACCAAGACGAAGGGGTTGACCGGGATGGTCTCTGTTGCCATGGAATTGACGCCGATGGCGACCGCGGTGCCACCCTTGCGGATCGCATCCACCACCAGGCCGACGGTCACAGGCGTGCCGATGGCTTCAAAGGCGTAGTCCACGCCGCGCCCGTTGGTCAACTCCATCACCTTCTCGATGAGGTTCCCGCGGCCGTTGTTGATGGTGTGGGTGGCGCCGAACTTCATCGCCATCTCCAGCTTGAAGTCCAAGAGATCGGCGGCGATGATCATTCCCGCGCCCGCAATACGCGCGCCCTGGATCACGTTGGTCCCGACGCCGCCGCAGCCGAGGACCAGCACCGAGCTGCCTGGCGCCACCTTGGCTCGGTTGATCGCCGCGCCCACCCCCGTTGTGACGCCGCAGGCCACCAGACACGCCCGCTCCAGCGGATAGTCGTCATCGATCTTGACCGCCGAGTTCTCAGGAACCACGGTCCACTCGCTGAGCGTGGAGATCATCGCCGTTTGACCGATGTCTTGGCCGTCTTTGTGTAAGCGGTAGGTGCCGTCCAACTGCGGGCCTTGGAGGATGCCCGCGCCGAGGTCGCAGAGCTGGGTCATCCCATTCACGCAAAAGTAGCAGAAACCGCAGCTTGGGATAAACGACATGACGACGTGATCGCCGGGCTTGACCCGCGTGACCCCCGGCCCCACTTTTTCGACAATGCCTGCGCCCTCGTGACCCATCACTTGGGGTAACGGGACCTGCATATCACCGGTGACAACGTGGTAGTCAGAGTGGCAGACCCCGGAAGCAGCCAGATGAACCAGCACCTCGTGCTCCTTGGGGGGATCCAGGTCGAGTTCTTCGACGACAAAGGGTTGACCGACCCCGTACAGGACCGCAGCTCGAGTCTTCATGGTGAGATAGCCTCCCTTGTTTGTAAGTCGCCCCGCTGTGAATCAGCAGGCTGTTGAAAAAGGCCCATCTGCGGCGAAGGCTTTCCTCGGAGGGGGGCACGCCCCCCTTCCGAACCTCCCCAAAGCTTGCGCGGGCCAAGCCCGCGCTCGAACGGAGAATGCGTCGCTCGTCGTTGCAACGTACCACTAAGTACGTCTCACTCCTCGCTTCCTCGCCGCCTTGCATCTGGACCTTTTTGAACAGCCTGCACTAGCAGGATGTTTTTCAACACCCTGCTGGGAATCGCGTCGCCTTTTATTTTTGCCGCCCACTCGCGCCGTGCTGAGAAGCGAGCAGATCGAGGCCCGAGGGAGGAGAAACCCCGAGGCGTATCGGTATCTCCCGTCCGAGCGCCGGCTTTGCCGGCGCAAGCTTCAAGAGCGCGGGCGTGGCGAAGCCCGGGTGCCCGCGCTGCAATCGATGCGAAGCTTATCGGCACGGCGCTGCTCCGCGCTCGACGATGCTCGTCGCCTCCGGGCCAGCCAGAACCCAGTAGGCGCCTCCCATTCGACGCGCCAATTCTCGGCAGATGCCGATCCCGTCCGAGCCGGGCCAGGAGCGCCCCGGCGCGCGTCCGATCGAGCGAAAGTTCGGACCCGAGTCGATCACAACGGTCCGGCACGCCTCCTGTCTGACCAAATCCGCGACAGCCAGCGAGTCCGTCACCGGATCATCTCTCTGCATCCCGCCCTTGAGGTCAACGTTGGGGAGGCCGTCGCTGAGGAGGACCAGGACCGGATAGAGCGAGGGGTCGCGCCGCCGTTCAGTCTGGATCAGGCGGAGGCCCTCCAGCAGCCCGCGCGCGAGCGGCGTCGGCCCTCCCACCCACAGCTCTTCGAGACAACGCCGCGCGCGGGAAAAATTCGCCGTCGGCCGCAGGACGACCTCGGCTGAGGCATAACGGAATGTGACCATCGCGATCCGGTCCCGTTTTTGATAGGCGTCTTGCAGGAGCGCCAGCAGTGCGCGTTTGACAGCCGGCATCAGGCGGTGCGACATCACCGAATCGCTTGCGTCCACGGTAAACACCAAGAGGGCTTTGCTCTTTCGCTCGCGCACTTTCTGGCGGAGGTCATCCGGCCGCAGTGCGAGCCTGCCGCGGTTCGCTCGCCCGCGCTCCCGCTGGTACGGAGCAGCCGCGCGCAATGTCGCATCCAGCGCCAGGTCAGTCACTGGGTGATGGATTCGGCTTCGCACATAGCGTCCGCTCCTGCGGCGGGTCGGCGATTTGAGCCGTCGCCCGATCATCATGCGAGTGCGGCGGTCGCGCGGCAGACGCAAGATCGCCTCCAGAGAGAGTGCGCGGTCATCCCCTTTGATCTTGCGCGTCACTCCCGCCAGGCCGGGTTTGAACTCGAGGTCTGGCTGCCCCTCCGGCTCCGGCAAGTTCTCCATGCGAGCGATCTCCGCCGGCTCCTCAGGCGAACTGCCGTTCAGTGCATTCCAACTGGCGATGAGGTCGCCTGCGGATTCACCATGCCGAACCTTCGCCCGATGTGGCATAGCCAGTTGCGCCGCTCTGCGGGCGTCATCGGCAGTCACCACGTCCCTTCCTTCCAGCGCCGCCAGGGCCCGCGCGGCGTAGTGGATGATCAGGTCACCGCGATGCCCATCGGCCTTCAATCGCTGTGAGACCAAAAAGGAGATGGAGCGCCGGATCTCGCGGGGCACCTGTACGCGCGGCAACCGCTGACGCGCGGCGACGATGCTCGCCCCCAGCACCTCCTCCTGTGATCTCCACGCCTCGCAGAATCCCTGCGGATCTCGCTCGAACGCGTTCTGGCGCTCCATAATGGCGATTCGTTCTTCAGAAGAGACCATGCGCGAGACCTGGGCGCAGAGACCAAATCGGTCCAGCAATTGAGGCCGCAGGCTGCCTTCTTCGGGGTTCATCGTGCCCACGAGGATAAAGCGCGATGGGTGTGTGTACGATAGTCCTTCACGTTCGACCCGATTCACTCCCATGGCCGCCGCGTCAAGGAGCAGATCCACGATGTGGTCATCCAGCAGATTCACTTCGTCCACATAGAGGATGCCTCGGTTGGCGTCGGCTAACAAGCCGGGCGCGAAGTGACGCTGGCCATCGAGGAGCGCGCGTTCCAGGCTCAGCGCGCCCACCACCCTGTCTTCGCTGGCATTCAATGGCAGCTCAACGACGCGCATCTGGCGCTGGACAACGGGCAGCGTTTCGCCCTGTTCCCGGCGCCTGCGACAACCCGCGCACATCACATCAGGGTCATCGGTGGCGCAAGCGTAGGGACAATCGGCCACGACATCGAGCGCGGGCAGCAATTGCGCCAGGGCGCGCACCGTCGTGGACTTGGCTGTCCCCTTCTCGCCCTGGATGAGAACGCCGCCGATGAGCGGATTGATCGCATTCAGGAGCAGCGCGAGCTTGATCTCCTCCTGGCTCACAATGGCCGTGAACGGATAGTGCATCAACCGTGTCCTAGATTGCTTGTCGCCCAACGTCTGCACGTTCCTGTCAGACTTTGGTCTTGGCACCCACTTGTGGCGTGGCGAGAAGCGAGCAGGCCAAGGCCCGAGGGAGGAGCCAACCGGAGCGTACGCGGTTGTACGTGAGGATTGGCGACGACCGAGAACGCCGGGATGCGAAGCTTATCGCCACGGCACTAATAGACGCCGCACATTCCGTCGATACTGATCTGTTCGACGACCAACTCGGCCAAGATCTGCGGTGGATCGGGGGTTGGCTTTGTTTGGTCAGGATGGTCCTGCTCCGGTTGAGGCGGAATTTCAGGCGCATGGGACGGAGCTGCAGATTCGGTAACAGGAATTCCAGTCTGAGCGCTCATGGTTAGGCCGCTCCTTTTGAGTAGTGCAAGACCTTAGTATTTCAAGCTATCGGATCACTTGATCAAGCGAGGGAATGCTAGCAAGGGCCTACTGACACGTCAAGGGAAATGACTTACCAGGTGTTGAAAAACGCCCGCTGGTTTAGCCCTCTGGGGGCGGAGCCACGACGTCTTCGTACGGGTGTCGTTGATTGATCGCCTTGCTATGCAGAAACACAGTAAGCGACTGCTCGTAGAGCTCGCGTGAAATGGCCGGATCGCCCTGCCAGCAGCCGAGCGTCTGGTAACTGGCAATCGTCGTGGCGAGCACGTCGCGTTCAATCCCGGGGAAGAAGGGCGCCTCTTTTTCGGCGATCTCCTCCGCAGGCGCTTCGCTCACCCAGCGCCGAGCTTTGCGATACGCCCGCATGAAGGCCTGAGCCGTCTCGGTTGCAAGGAACGCGCGCGAAGCCAACAAGCTGCTGAACGCCACGGGAGGCATGGACGCGCCAACCGACGCCACGATGTAGCCGATCCCGTCTTTCTCGAGCTGTTGCGGCAACGGCCCCTGCTGGTGCACGTAATCTCCTCGGCCGGCACGAAACGCGGCGTCGATCTCCTCGATGCCGCCCGCGTCGATCACATTGATCTTGCTCCAGTCCACGCCGTTCACGAACGCGGCATACTTGAGCATCACAAGCGGCTGGCCCCCGTGATCAGCGAGCAGCGATTGACCTTCCAGTTTTTTCCAATGAAACGACGGATCGCGCTTTCGTCCGGCAAGGAAAAATCCGTCCCGTTGGTTGATCTGAGCGAAGTGGACCGGAAGATCGCGGTCTCCCTTCTCAAGTAATCCCCAACTCGATGACACGGCGGTCTGCACCACATCGGCTTCTCCCCTCCGGATCGCGTCGGCCGCGCTCAGTCCCTTGAGCACACCGTAGGTCGAATCAAGGCCTTCTTCAGCAAGAAAGCCACCCGCGATGGTCGAGATCAGCGGGCTGTAAAATGCCGAGTGACGAGAGACCAGGATCCTGATCGTTTGCTGCGGGGTTCGGTTCACTTTGGCGGACTGGCGAACGCTACGTGAAGCAAAGCCTCAGGATTTTTCTCGGGTAAGTTGTTTTAAAAGGAACGGGCGGAGAAGCTGCTTCATCTCTTCCGGCATCTGCGCCCGAGCCCCGCGGCTGACCAGGTCGCGGGTTTCCTTGTAGGTTTCGAGGTACGCGACACACGGCCGGCAGACGGCCAAATGCCGTTCGAACTCATCGAGCATCTCGGGGCTGAGGCTCTCATCGAGGTAGTCGGAGAGCAGATCCATGATCATTTCTTTGCAGGTCAGCATCAACTGTTTCCTCGGGCGGAGTTTACAGCCAGATCGAGCGGGGTGTCAACGGAGATCATGAGAATGGAGAACGGACTCACGCGACGAGCACCCTCCCCGGATGCTCGAACTCTCGATGTGCTGAGAGGACCCGTTCAGCCACTCCCAAATCGGTCCACTTCACGCCAGCGACGGGTAGTACTGCGAGCTGCTCAGGACAGACTGCCAGTACCTCCCGAGAAAAATCTAACGGCGAAATCTGATCGTAGATCGCCCGCGCCGTATCCGACTCTTCGGGGGGAGCGAGCGGCCGGCGGAGAGGAGCGAGTGCGTCGTGGAGCTGTGGGACGGCTCGTCCGACCAGAGAGAGAAACGTGGAGGCACACCCGACCATGACGAAGCTGTTCCACAAGCACCCCTGAGCCCGGAGCTTCATGGCGAGCGGAGCGGCCGGCTTTTCCCAGAAGCGGTAGACGCGGAAGAGCGGCGCCGCCCCCCCACCGACGACCGGATCCCCCGGCTCGATCCACCCGTAGTCAGGGTCGTCGCTGTGAGGGGAAACGCCGAAGAGCACGATCAGCTCGGGCCGCTCGGCCACCGCCTCGAACGCGGCCTCAACCTGGGCCATGAAGGCTGCGGCGTCAGAGACGTAGTGATCAGAGGGGAAGAAGGCGACAGGGTCGTTCGGCGCCATCGAGGACATGCGGAGCAGCGCGTAGAGGATCGCCGGGGCCGTGCCTCGATTCTTCGGCTGTGCGACGACCGAGCGCTCGGGTATTTTCGCCAGGGCCGGAGCATAAAAACGCTCATGGTTCTTGGTGACGACGACCAGGGTCCGTGAGGGCGAGATCCCAAGGCCCACGCGCTTCAGCGTCTGGTCGAGAAGCGTCTCTTCACCGAGAAGTTTGCAAAACTGCTTGGGGCGGTCGTCCCCGGTGATCACCCGGGTCAGCGATCGAAGCCTGACCCCGTCTCCTCCGGCCAGAACGACTCCCCACCGCACTGGTCGCACTGATCGATGCTCCGCGGTGGAGCGTTCATTTTTCGCGTCAGAACGCTCAGCGGCTTGCAGAATCACTGTCGGATTCTCCGAGTGAGTGGCCACTCTGCTGAATGAGCTTGGCGACCAGGCCGGTCCAGCCGGTCTGGTGGCTGGCGCCGATCCCAGCGCCGTTGTCGCCGTGGACGTATTCGTAGAAAAGGATCAGGTCACGCCAATGAGGGTCACGTTGGAACTTCTCCGTGCCGCCGTACACCGGACGGCGGCCATCGGAGCCCCGCAGGAAGATGCGTATCAGCCTGCGTGAGATCTCCGCGCTGACCTCCCACAGGCTCACCATGTTCTCTGAGCCGGCGGGGCACGCCACCTTCAGGCTGTCGCCGTAAAAATGATGGAACTTCTGAAGCGACTCGATCAGAAGAAAGTTGACCGGGAACCAGATCGGCCCCCGCCAATTCGAGTTGCCCCCGAAGAGACCGGTCGAGGATTCGGCCGGCTCGTAGTCGACCCGATGCTCACTGCCATTCACCTCGAGGATGTACGGGTGGCCGCGGTGGAATCGGGAGATGGCACGAATGCCGTGCGGCGAGAGGAACTCGTCAGGGTCCAGCATGAAGCGGAGCAGTCGTGGAAGGTGGTCGCGCTTCACGATCGAGAGGAGCCGCTGCACGCCACCATCCGGCTTCTCCATCATCTGCACGTGCTCTCGGAAGTCGGGATGGTTATCGATGAACCACTGCATGCGTCGCTTGAACCCACGGAGCCGGTCCACGATCTCCGGCTCAATCGTCTCCACCGCGAAGAGCGGGATGAGCCCGACCATGGAGCGCACTTTCAAGTCGTGGTGGCTATCGTCCGGCATGTGGAGCACGTCGTAGTAGAAGCCGTCCTCGTCGTCCCACAGGCTGATCCCCTCGCCACCCCGATCGTCCATGGCGTGCGCGATGTAGACGAAGTGCTCGAAGAACTTCGACGCCACGTCCTCGTACGCAGGATTCTCCTTGTCCAGCTCGAGGGCAATGGCGAGCATGTTCAGGCAGTACATCCCCATCCAGCTTGTGCCGTCGGACTGTTCGATATGGCCGCCGGTCGGGAGCGGTGCGGAGCGGTCGAAGACGCCGATGTTGTCGAGACCGAGGAAGCCCCCCTGAAAGATGTTCTTCCCCTCGGCGTCCTTCCGGTTCACCCACCAGGTGAAGTTGAGGAGGAGCTTCTGGAAGACCTTCTCAAGGAAGACGCGGTCCGCAGTTCCTCGGATGCGCTTGTCGATCTTGTAGACGCGCCACGCCGCCCACGCGTGGACCGGCGGATTCACGTCAGAGAACGCCCACTCGTACGCGGGGATCTGGCCGTTCGGGTGCATGTACCACTCGCGCAAAAAGAGGATGAGCTGTGACTTCGCGAAGTCAGGGTCCACGAGTGCGAGCGGGATCATGTGGAACGCGAGGTCCCAGGCTGCGAACCAAGGGTATTCCCACTTGTCCGGCATCGAGATGACGTCTTCGTTGTAGAGATGGGTCCACTCGTGGTTTCGACCGTTCAATCGATCACCGGGCGGCTGCGGGCCAGCGGCGTCACCTGAGAGCCACCGATTCACGTAATAGTGGTAGAACTGCTTGCTCCAGAGGAGCCCGGCCAACGCCTGGCGCATGACACGCTGAGCGTCATCCGGGAGATTGGCGGGAATCACTGTGGCGTAGAACTCATCGGCCTCGCGCACGCGCTGGTTGAAGAGTGACTCGAACTCCTTTCCAAAGGGAGAGCCCACCAGCGGACTGTTTGAGAGTCTCAGACGAAGAGTCACGCTCTCTCCCGACCCGACGTCGAGCCGATAAGAGGCCGAGGCTTTGGTGCCCTGCTCATGATTGACCGCATCATGATTACTGGTGACGATATAGTCGTTGATCCCGTCCTTCACGAAAGGACCCGCGTTGGGGACACCGTACAGTCGGGCCAGATTCGTGTCGTTCTCAGTGAAGAGGAGGTCGGGAGATCCTTCGCAGTAGAGCCAGTGTGGTCCGAACGATTCGTGCTCCGCCTCGACAACCGCGCAACCACGAGCCGGCTTCCCAGGCCGGAGGCTCGGGCGCTCTGCTGCCGGACCCCATGACCAGGTGTTGCGGAACCAGAGCGTTGGCAGGAGATGAAGAGGTGCTGGCTCCGGCCCCCGATTCGTAATGCTAATCTTGATCAGGATGTCCTCGGGCGCGGCCTTCGCGTACTCGACCATCACATCGAAGTAGCGATCCTCATCGAAGACGCCTGTGTTGATCAGCTCGAACTCAGGGGCTCTTCGGTCTCTCCGACGGTTCTCCTCAACAAGGTGCCCATACGGGAACGCGGCCTGCGGGTACTTGTAGAGCCACTTCATATAGGAGTGGGTCGGGGTCGAGTCGAGGTAGAAGTAGTACTCCTTGACGTCCTCTCCGTGGTTCCCCTCGTTCCCAGTCAAGCCGAAGATCCGCTCCTTGAGGATCGGGTCTTTCCCGTTCCAGAGCGCTAACGCGAAGCAGAGCCGCTGATGATTGTCCGAGATCCCGGCCAGGCCGTCCTCACCCCAGCGGAAGGCCCGAGAACGGGCATGGTCGTGGGGGAAGTAGTCCCAGGCTGTCCCGTGAGGGCTATAGTCTTCGCGGACCGTCCCCCACTGCCGCTCCGAAAGATAGGGTCCCCAGCGCTTCCAGTGGCTCTCCCGCTCCTTGCTCTCCCTGAGTCTCAGCTCCTCCTGAGTCATCGCTCTCCGCCCCCCTTTTTGAGGCTGACCTTGTGGCTCATTGGCTTAGACACAAGCAAATCCCCCGGCGATTCAGTTTTTCAGATCCTGCTCTGCTCTAGCTAGGAGGATGCTGAAAAACCCCAGTGAGCCGCAGGCTGCTCAAAAAGGTCCAGATGCAAGGCGGCGAGGAAGCGAGGAGTGAGACGTACTTAGATGTACGTTGCAACGACGAGCGACGAAGCCAACGCCGCATCTGGACCTTTTTCAGCAGCCTGCTAGTGCCGAGGGGGTGAGATCACATGGATATTGGACGCGCACGACTGAGAGGGCAGAACCCGTTCCAGTAAGGGGGAGGGTTCGAGAGGTGACGGGCCAGTTTGATGAAACGTTCTGCGTCCTGGGCCGGGCCTGAAGACCCGGTCGAGCTGCTCCCGGAGGGCCATCCGCGCCCGATGTAGTCGGGATTTCACCGCGGCGACCGACTCTCCGACCGCCTCAGCCACCTCCTCGTTAGAAAGTCCGTCCACGTCCCGTAGGATCAGGACAGTTCGGTAGAGGCCAGGCAGCTCGTCGATGGCCCGGGTCAGGATCGTTTGCGTCTCGCGCGAGAGCAACTCCTCTTCGGGCGTTTGAGACCAGTCGGGCAGATCCGGATGCCCCTCGCGATGGCCGTCGGGGAGGAACTTCGGAAGACATTCCTTCAATGAGACCTCCAATTCCGATCGCTTCCCGCGCCGCTTATTCAGCGCGGCGTTGACCGCAATCCGATAGATCCAGGTCGAGAGCTTCGATTCGCCGTGGAACGTGTGAATCTTCCGGAAGACGCCCCACAAGACGTCCTGAACCACCTCCTCGGCATCCTGGTGACTGCCCGTGATTCTGAGCGCCACGTTGAAGAGCCGGTCTCCATACCGGGCGATCAGCACCGTCACAGCGGCCTCGTCACGCACCTTCAGTTGCTCGACAAGCAGGCCATCATCTCGGCTCATCCCTATCGCCTCCTGCAGTGGCGCGACCGGCAGAGTGAATTCACCGATCCTCGCCTTTGAGTTGTGCGGCCACAAACGCAGAGCAGTTCACAACAGGCACCCCGAGACCCATCAGATTTTTCAAGAGGGCGATCCCTCCACCATCGATGAACGACACGTCAGTCAGATCCAACGTGAGCGTCCCGCCAGCGTCGAGAACCTCGTCGGACGACCGCCGTAGCTCCTCGACCCAGGGCCCGAGCACCCGGCCTTCCAGTCGCAAGGCGACGGCTCCGTTGGATCTTCCGATCGATGAAATCCTGAGCACTGCACGCCTCCTCACAATCAGATTACTCTGGATAGCAGCAACTGGCGTGCCGGCCGGCGCCGATACGAACAACACTCTGCAAAACAGGAACTTGCAAACATGATCCTCACAGACCTGTCGCGCAACGACGATATTTCGTGGGACCCTGCGAGCCTCTTCGGGGGGCCGACTACGATAATTCGTGGGCGGAGCGCTTAATTCCGAGCTTCTTCATTCGACTTCGAAGGGTGTTGGGGTGGAGGTCGAGGATCCTTGCCGCTCCCTTGGACCCTTCGATCATTCCTCCGGTCTGTTGGAGCACGCTCAAGATGTGGCGCCGCTCCACCTCTTCGAGAGAGAGAGGTTCGGAGAGAGCCGCCTCGATCGCCGATTGTCCCTTCCCGCCAGCTCTCTGGATTTCCGGACTTGCAACGCGTTCAGACGCTCCGGAGCCGGAGGCAGAGCCAACGGCGTGCGTCAAGTCCAGATCCAGCGTAAGGACCGGTCCCTGGGAGAGCACCACCCCGCGCTCGATGATGTTCTGAAGCTCCCGCACGTTCCCCGGCCACGCGTAGTTCACCAGTTGCTCTGCCGTCTCCGGCGACAGCGCCGTGATCCTCTTCCCGACCTTCCTGGAGAAGTGATCGAGGAAGAACATCACGAGCTGCGGCACGTCCGACCGGCGCTCCCTGAGGGGCGGCACCTTGATGGGGAAGACGTTCAGGCGATAGAAGAGGTCTGAGCGAAAACGGCCGGCCCGCACCGCCTCTTCAAGGTCGCGCGCATCGTCTGGCTGCTCCCGACAGGCTCGAACTCCTGCTCCTGGAGCACCCGGAGCAGCTTGACCTGCGTCTCCGGCGGCAGCTCGCCCACTTCGTCCAGGAAGAGGGTGCCGCCGTTGGCCAGCTCGAAGCGGCCGACCCGGCGCTCGAGGGCGCCGGTGAAGGCGCCCTTCACGTGACCGAACAGCTCGCTCTCGACCAGACCTGCCGAGATCGCGCCGCAGTTCACCTTGACGAGCGGCCGGTCCCGACGGCCGCTGCGGTTGTGAAGCGCTCGAGCGATCAACTCTTTGCCGGTCCCGGTCTCCCCGAAAATGAGAACGGTGGCGTCCGTGGGCGCCACCTTCTGAATTCTCCCGAGCACCTCCATCAGCGCCCGGCTACTCCCCACCATCTCGTCGAAGTTGTACTCCCTGCGAATCTCCTCCTGGAGGTAGACGTTCTCGCGCTCGAGGCGCGCCTTCAGCGCCGCGATCTCCTCGTAGGCCTTCATGTTTTCGATGGCCAGCGCCACCTGGTTGGCGACTTCCTGGAGGAACTCCGCGTCCTCCTCGGAGTACCGGTGTGCCAGCGTGCTGGCCGCGGCCAGGACACCGACCGCCTTTCCCCTGGCGACGAGCGGCACGATCACGTAGGAGCGGACCCCGTCGGCGAAGGCTCGGTCCTCCATAGCGTACTCGCGCTCCCGCTCGAGATCGCGGCGCAACAGCGATCGCTGGTTCTGGAACACCCATCCGACGTGGCTCTCTCCCGGAGGCATTTCCAGGCCCACCGTGAAGTACGCGGAGGGCAGGAACGACTCCAGGACGAAGAGACGCAGGACGTCCTTTTTCGGGTCGTGGAGGAAGATCGCGGTCCGGTCAAGCGGGACGACCCGGCGAAGGGCCTGGGCGACGGCGTGGAAGAGCGCTTCCTGGGTCAGGTTGGAGATGACGGCGTTGTTGATCTCGAGAAGGGTGCGGGAGCGCTCGAAAAGGTTCTTGAAGCGCTCTTCGCTTTTTCTCAGCGCCTCTTCCGTTCGCCGACGCCCGGAGATATCGGCGGCAATCGCTTCCAGGCGCTCGAGAAAGATGTCGGCCGGAACGTAGTACGGGTTCTCCCGGACCGACTGCCCCTGAACAATCAGCGGGTGAGTTTCGAACGCTCCGTGTTGCACGATGAGACCGGACAACGCACGCACATCATACATGCACACCACGACGCAAGGGAATTGTTTCGCGGCATCGGTGACTTTGGCCTCAAAGGCGAGCAGGTCTTTGTCTCCGGGCCAGCCCTGGTGCCCCCACCCGATGTTCCCGAGCAATCGGATAAGAGGAGCCCCGTCCGCAATCGCTTGTTCAAAGGCGGCGGCGATCGTGTTCAGAATCACATCCCCGGAGGTGCTCCCGCCCAGCACAATCAGCCGCCGCCTGGCCCGCAGACCTTCGACATCGAAGCCCCGTTCTCGCAGGATCTCGGATACGGCCTCGTTGGCTTCCTCGTGACCGAACATCACGCAGTGATCTGTGCCACGCAAGCCCGCTTCCAAAAACCGGACCGCATCAGCAAACTCTCTGTCCGTCTCCCAGACGTAGGCGGCGTGGCTGTGGAGGGGGAGGCTCTCACCCTCGATGCCTAAATCCACTGTCCACGGCTGCGGCTGCGTGAGGCGAGGCCCCGTGCTGTTCATCGCGTCCATATGATTTCTCTGCCGGTCAGAATTCCAGGAACGAAAAGCGGAAGACACCGTCCCCGCTGATCCAACGCGGACAGCAAAAGGAAGGATAGGCGAAAAACGCCCCTGTGGCAAGGGTCCGTATCGCGCCATCTAAAATGTTACCGAGGGAGAAATCATCGCGCCATTTGAGATGTTACCCTCGCGGCCATCGGGCCGAAGGAGGGGAACATCATGAG
>Ga0209342_10003238_pt1 | contig 17201 bp, 16 predicted proteins | sample RifCSP16_2_FD_184023 | JGI IMG/M metagenome (GOLD analysis project Ga0209342, IMG submission 184023) | Soil microbial communities from Rifle, Colorado - Rifle CSP2_sed 16_2 (SPAdes) (version 2) | ecosystem: Environmental > Terrestrial > Deep subsurface > Rock core/Sediment | place: Rifle... | reverse complement strand
CCCCGCCGAATTTTTGGTTTTGGAGATGCCTAAATTTACCCGATCAACCGGACCGGAAGTCAGCCCCGAAGAATCCCGCCGGCGGCTGGAAACTTACCTCGGCGCAATTCACGAACAAAAAGAGCTCAACCCTTTGGATCTGGCCGAAGCGCAATACCTGGAATCCATCCGGGGGCTCGCCCAAAGGATGGTTGTTCCTCTCGCTCCGGCGGTGGTCCCTGCTCCAGTGCTGATGGCTCCGTCGACGCCGACGCTGACGCTGGAAGAAGTGATGGCTGCTCCGACTGTTGCCCCAGCCGCCCCGAGCGGAGTCGAGGGGCCGCCCCCACCTCCGCCGGCCTCGCGGCTGAGGTTTGAGGAAGCCACCCGGATTGTCGAACGCGCATCCTTGGCTTCTCAGGTTAATTTCGCCGAACCGGTCTATAAAGTCCAGCGCGGCCGGGTTGCCAGCTACTTTGCCGCCCGCCGCAATACCCGGGTCGGCCGGCGCTTAACGCCGCTGGCGATCGCCGGGGAGATGGTTTATGCTCCCGCCCGCGAACAGGTGATCGCCCCCGAACTGCCGTCAGCGCCGACCTTGGCCGCGCCGATCTTTACTCCGACTGTTCCAACAGTCGCTCTCCCGATCTCGATGGCGCCGGTGGAAGTCCCCAAACCGTTGCCGATTCCGGTGGCCCCACCTCCGCCGCCCATCCCGATGCCCGAACCGATTTCACCGCCTCCCCCGGCTCCGGAACCGGCCCCATCCCCGGTGGTAGTTCCGCCGCCGACTGTTCCAACAGTCGCCCCGAGCGCAGTCGAGGGACCACCTCCACCTAGTTACCCAACCGCCCTTCCCTTGCCCAAACCCTCGGCGGCGCCGGCGATCGCCCCACCCAAAGCCGGGGCCAACGTCATCGCCGGAACGGTGTTTGATCCCCAGGGCGGAGTCCTCAATCAGACCCTGATCGTGGTCGAGAATGAGAAGGGCAACGTCGTCCGCGCGATCAAAACCAATGAACTGGGTAAGTTTGTGACCAGCCCGCTCCCAAGCGGCCGCTACGCCATTAAAGTCCCAAAGACGCCTTTTTCCTTTGCTACAATGAAAATTGAGTTAACAGGAAAGGAAATGGAGGAGCTGGAGATAAGGAGTAAATAGTAGTTAGTAGTGAGTAGTTAGGAAAATGGCCAAAGCCAAACCGCCCAAAACCCAATCCACGACCCAAGAGCACCTGGATATTCTGGATATTCAAGGGGATCTGATCCTACTAAAGAACGGCAACGCCTCCCTCGTCCTGGAAACCAATTCCGTCAACTTTGATCTGCTTTCCGAACGTGAGCAGGATTCGATGATCGGGGCCTACGCCTCGATGCTCAACTCGCTCTCTTTCCCGGCCCAAATCGTCGTCCGCTCCCGCAAGCTGGACCTCTCCAACTATCTGAAATGGATCGATGAGCAGGCCGCGGTCACCACCCAAGCCAACCCTTATCTCCGCGAAAAGATCTCCTCCTATAAGGAATTCATTGTTTCCCTTGTCCAAAAAGGAGAAGTCTTGGACAAGCGCTTCTACATCGTGATTCCGCACTTTGAAGCAATTTCGGTCCCGCGCCCCTCCTTCCTGGACTTTCTCCTCGGGAAAAAGCCCCAAGGTCCGAAGATCAATCGAGCCGCGATTCTGGAGAGAGCAAAAACCGATCTTGAACCCAAGCGCGATCACCTGCTCAAGCAAATGGAACGGCTGGGAATCAAAGCCCGCCAGCTGACGACTCCCGAGCTGATCGGCATGTTCTACGAAATCTATAATCCCGAACAAGCCCGCTACCAACACATCGCCGGCGGAGCAGGCAACTACACTTCGGTAATGGTTGAACCGGCGGTGGGAGGAGAACAATAATGGCCGAACAACCCTTAGTCTATTCACCCCCGCCCGTTGCCGTCCCGGCCGGCCAACCGGCGACCCTTCCCCAGTTGGCACAAACGATCGCCGCCGGGGCCGTTTCGGTTCAAGACATCATTGCGCCGCCCTCCATCGATGTGGACTTTAACCATCTCAAGATCGGGGAAACTTTCGTCCGCACCATTTTCGTCTCCGGCTATCCGCGCTTCGTCGGGGCCAACTGGCTTTCGCCCTTGATCAACTTCAACCACACCCTGACCCTGTCGATGTTCTATTATCCGGTTGAGTCGCGGGGAGTCCTCGATGACCTCCGCCGCAAGCTCGCCGAGATGGAGGCCACGGTCAAAGAGAACGAAAAGTCCGGAAGAGTCGCCGACCCGACCGTGGAAGCCGCGCTCGAAGACGCCCGCAACCTCCAAGAGCAGCTGGTCAAAGGGACCGAGCGTTTCTTCCAATTCTCCTTCTATATCACCGTCAGCGCCGAATCGATTGAGGAACTCGATTCTGTCACCAAAAAAGTGGAATCCACCCTTGGTTCGCTGCTACTGCTCTCCAAGCACGCCACCCTGCGGATGGAGGAAGCATTCCAGTCCACGATTCCGACCTGCATGGACAAGCTGAAAATCATGCGCAACATGGACACCACCTCGATTGCAACCACTTTCCCGCTTACTTCTTCAGAGCTGACCGCCAACGAGGGGATTCTCTACGGGATCAACGAGCACAACGGTTCACTGATCATTTTCGACCGCTTCTCACTGGAGAACGCCAACACCGTCGTCTTCGCCAAATCCGGCGCCGGCAAATCCTACATGGTCAAGCTGGAAGCGATCCGCTCTCTGATGTTCGGGACCGAGGTCATGGTGATCGACCCGGAGAAGGAGTACGAGCAGCTCTCCAAAAGCATCGGCGGCGACTACATCACTTTCTCACCAACCTCGCCGTCTAGAATCAATCCCTTTGACATGTCCGGAACTTATGAGGAAGGGGAGAATGAGCTGGCGCTGAAGATCCTCTCCCTGCACACGCTCTTCAAGATCATCATGGGTCAGCTCTCACCCTCCGAAGATGCACTTATGGACCGGGCTCTGCTGGAGACCTACGCCAAAAGGGGAATCACCCAGGATCCGGCAACCCACCAGAATCCCGCCCCGGTGATGGCGGATTTGTATGTGGTCTTGCAAAGCACTCCGGAAGGCAAGCCTCTGGCCGACCGGATCGAACAGTACGTCACCGGATCCTTGAAAGGGATCTTTGACCAGCCCTCGACCGTCGACATCCGCAATACCTTCACTGTCTTCTCGACACGGGATTTGGAAGAGAAAGTCCGGCCAATCGCGATGTACATCATTTTGGACTTTATCTGGAGCCGGATACGTCGCGAGATCAAAAAGCGGATCCTGATCGTCGACGAGGCCTGGTACCTGATGCAGCACCCCGACTCGGCGGTCTTTATGTACTCCATCGCCAAGCGCGCCCGCAAATACTACCTCGGTCTGACCACGATCACCCAGGATGTTGCGGACTTCCTCCGCTCCGACTACGGTAAGGCGATCGTAACCAACTCCTCGCTGCAGATTCTTCTCAAGCAGCACCCCGCGGCGATCGACGAGATCACCAAGGTTTTCTATCTCTCCGAAGGGGAGAAGCGCATTCTTCTGGCCGCGAACATCGGGGAGGGGCTCTTCTTCGCCGGGCCGAACCACGTCGCGATGCAGGTGGTCGCCTCGCCTGAAGAGCACCCCTTGGCGACCTCTTCGCCGAAGGAGATCATGGCAATTCGAGAGAAGCTCGAACAGGAAGCGGGCGAAAAAGGCCTCCCGACCGAAGTCCCTCCGGCCGTTCCCCGCTCCCCCGTCGTTTAAGCGATGGCCTTTGAACAAGTTGGTCAATCTCTGGATCATTTCACCCGCCGTAGTCCGATTCGTTCCGCCGCCCTGGCTTTAAAGGTGGAGCAGGAATTCCAAAAACACCTGCCGGACTGGGCGAAAATGATTTCCTTCCGCGAGGGACGCCTGCTGATCGGAACCCCGTCGCCGGCCCACTCCCAGGAGATCTTTTTACAGTCAAGAGAGTTGAAGAGAAAAATTAACGAGGGGTTGGGAGGAAAGGTGGTCGAGGAGATTAAGTATCGAGTAGTTAGTAGCGAGTAGCGAGACAGATCAGTTTTTCTAACTACTTGCTACTATTCACTAACTACTCCTGGAGGCGGACCGGCATAATCACATGCCGGTAGTTCTTATCTTTGGGTGAAGTCAACAGAACCGGATCCAGACTGGAGTTCATCGAGAGCGTAACCTCCTCATCCAGCAGGGCGCTTAAGGCGTCGCTGACGTAGCGGGAATTGAAGGCGATCGTCCCTTTCTTTCCTTCTCCGCTGATCGGAATTTCCAACCGCGCTTCCCCCTGCTGGGCCTCCTGCGAAGAGACCTCCAAAATCTTCTTTTGAGGATCGAAATTGAAAACGATGATGGTCATTCCGGCATCCGAAAAGACCGAGGTGAGCTGAACGGCTTTAACGACGTCCTCCTTAGCAAAGCTAATTCTAGTCTCAAAATTGGCGGGGATGATCTGCTCATATTCGGGAAACTCCCCCTCCAGAAGCTGGGAGATCACCAAGAAATCCGGAGCGTTGAAAAATAACTGTCCTTCTTCTGCCATTCCAATCTCCACCTCCCCTTCCACCAAGCGGGAAACCTCGCCCAAGGAGCGGGCCGGCGCAATCGCCATAATCCCTTCGCCGGCGGCGGGAACCTTCTTCTCACCCAGCCGAAAACCGTCCACGCCCGCCAACGTCAACGTTCCTCCTCCCAACTTCAGCAGAATTCCGGTCAGAATCGGCCGGGATTCATCCTGGGCCGCCGCAAAGGAAACCTGCATCACCGCCTCTTTAAAATCTTTCGCCGGAATCTTGAAGAGCACCTTGCCGGGCGAAGCCAGGCTCGGAAACTCGGTGGCGGGCATCCCATTGATCTTTGAAGAAAATCCCTCCGCCGAAACGGTCAGAATATCTTTCTGCGATTTGAGCGTAATCTTCCCGGGCGGGAGATTTGTGATGATGGAAACCAGGAGACGGGCGGGAACCGTGGTCGCACCTTCCTCCGAAACTTGGGCGCCAACCTTGGTCTTGATCCCGGTCTCAAGATCGGTTGCCGCCAGGCGCAGAACCCCTTTTTCCGCCGTCAAAAGGACATTCTCCAAGATTGGTAAAGCCGACTTGGCCGAAGCCACCCGCGCCACGGCGGTCAGGCGAGGGAGCAAATTTTCCTGCAAAACGGTAGCCTCCATTATTTAGAGTTGTCTTTACTTTCAGCGGGTTTTTCTCCCGGAACAACGACCACGTGCCGCTCGCGGCCTTCGCCGCGGCTCTCGGTCCAGATTCCTTTCTCCTCCTGTAAAGTCAGGTGAACGATCCGTCTTTCTGCGGACGGCATCGCCGGAAAAGATACTTCTTTGAGCAGGAAGCGGGCTTTATCAGCCGCCTCCAGCGCCCGGCGCCGCAACTCTTCTTCCCGCTGTTGGCGGTAGCCGCCGGCTTCCAGGGAGAACGGCTTGAACTCTCCAATCTGGCGCATCAGCATCACGCCCAGAACCGCTTGAAGCGCATTCAGAGTCTGGCCGTGGAAACCGATCAAGAAAGAGCTATCCTCCTCCTCTTGAGGGACCAAATCAACCAAGAGCCGATCCTCTTGCTCCGATACCTCGACGCGAACGGGGATTCCCATCTTTTCCAAGAGAAACTCGCTTTTTTCCGTTAAAAATTTCTTTGCTTCCATGCTGAATTGATTCCAATCTAACACACCCCACAGCTAGTAGACAGTAGGCAGTAGGCAGAAATCGGCGGTGAGGAAACCCGCGTCGGGGGTTATCAAGCGGCCTTGGAACTCGGGCGCGAACGCATAACCAGCCACTGCTGGGGAATCTGCAGAAGGGTAGAAACAAACCAGTAAAGCATCAGTCCGGCGGGGAACTGCAAACCCAAAAACAGAGTCAAGACCGGAAAAAGGAAGAGGTTCTGGCGCTGAAGAGCCGAAGCGAAATCTTCCTGTTTGTCTTTGGCTTCATGCGCGACCTTGTGTTCTTGGGAAACCGCCGGCAGCATCATCTTGGAGAGCACAAACTGGGAAACTGCGGCGAGGATCGGGAGGACAAAATACGGATCGCGGACGGAGAGATCCCAAAACAGGAAAAGGTGGTTGAGTCCCCCGTTCTGGAGATTGGAAATAAAAACACGGTACAGAGCGATCAAAATCACCAGCTGCAAAATCTGCGGCAGACAACCCGACAGAGGATTAACTCCTTTTTGCTTGAAAAGCTCCATCTGGGCCGTCGCCAGCTTCTGACGGTCGCCTTTATATTTATCTTTCAACCGGTCCAGCTCGGGCTTAATATCCCGCTGGACCTTCATTGACCGCAGGGACGGCAGCGTAAGAGGAAAGAGCAAGAGCCGTAGGGCAACCGTGAGAGCGATAATCGCCAGACCCAGATTGCTTCCCAACAGATGGTAGAAGAACAGAAGGGCGGTCGTTAAAGGAGTAATCAAAAGCGCATCCCAAATATTCATGATCTGATCATCTTATCATCTCGAACCTTTTCAAGGTTAGGAACGGGATCAAAACCGCCCTTCGCGAAAGGATGGCAACGCAAAATGCGTTTGAATCCCAAACCCAAACCGCGCCCGGCGCCGTATTGCTCAACGGCCTGGTAGGTGTACTGGGAACAGGTCGGCTGAAACCGGCAGGCCCCACCCAAAACCGCTCGTCCAAAAGCCCCATGGTCGGGGGAGATTGTTTTTTGATAGAACCGAATCAACTTAAGCAAAATCGCTTTCATGGCCTACTTATAATATCTTAGCGCGCCGCAGCGTCTCTTCAACCGCCTGGCGCAAAACTTTTGAATCGGCCTGCAGGGCAACTTCCCGCAACCAGAAAGCTCCCCAGGATCCACTCCTGATCTTAGGCAGGACCTCCTCCACCTGAGCCCGGACGATCCGCTTCAAACGATTGCGCTGCGTCGCCAGCCGGCTAACGCGGGAAGAAACCACAAAGCCGAACCGGGCCGGCCCTTTTTGATTGGAGATCAGAAAGAAATTGAAAAACGGGGTTCCATAGCGCCGACCCTCTCTCCTTAACCGATGAAAATCGAATTCAGCCGAGAGGCGATTCTCGCGAGAAAGCATTAGGAGGGAACGATTGCTTTGCGCCCCTTGAGCCGGCGGCGCTTAAGCACCGCTCGTCCGCCCGCAGTTTTTATCCGGCGGCGCCAGCCATGGGTCTTAATCCGCTTGTTTTTGTTGGGCTGGTAAGTCCTTTTTGGCATGGGTAAATTTAATACTCTTAAAGTTATAAGATCTCCGCCCGCTTTACTTTCGTCTGGACATCAATCTTGAGAACTTTTTTCCACTATAGCATACCCCAAATTTTGGCGGAACCCCATTGACACACCATCCCCGCATTTTCTATTCATTAACTTGCGTGCCTTTTTCTGCCTCTCTTCGTCTTCTCGTCTTCTGCCAACCTGTCGACCGTCCAAAGCCCAAATGAATCACAAGGAAGTTTGGAAAAATGTGCTTACTTTTCTCGAGAAAGACCTTTCTAAAGGGGAGATTGCCACTTTCTTCGGATCGGCCGAGATCACGGATCTTCAGGAAGATAGTGCTCGGATCGTTTGCCCCAGCCGACTCGCTCTAGAAAAGCTCCGGACGCACTACGCTCCCAATCTCGCCGAGGCTTTTCGGACAGTCGGGGGGAGGGATTACCAACTCTCTTTTGAGGTTAAACCACTCGAAAACAATCTTCCTCAAGAACCGGGAACATTTTTCCACCACACTCCTTCGAATGGCTTGTCCGGTTCCTATAACTTTGACAGTTTTGTGGTCGGTCTCTCCAATCAACTCGCCGTGAGCGTCGCCCAAGCGGTCGTGGAACAGCCGGGGGCGCTCCATAATCCTCTCTTTATTTACTCGGGAGTAGGTCTAGGGAAAACCCACCTCCTCCACGCGGTGGGAAATTCCGTTCAGGAAAAATCTCCCAACGCCCGGATCATCTACGCTTCGGCCGAACGGTTTACGACCGAATTTATTCGCTCGATCCAAAGCCAGCAGACCGCCGCGAGCTTCCGCCGCAAGTTCCGAGGGGTGGATCTTCTTCTGATTGACGATGTTCAGTTCTTCGCTTCCCGGACCGCCTCCCAGGAAGAATTCTTCAATACTTTCAACGAACTTTTCCTCGCCGGCAAGCAGGTCGTCCTCGCCGCCGATCGCCACCCGGCGGAATTCAAAAATGTTGAGCAGCGCTTGATCTCCCGCTTTGCGGGCGGGATGATCACCGACATTCGAGAGCCGGATCTGGATATGCGCCTGCAGATTCTGCACCGGAAGGCTGCCGCGCAACAGACCGAAGTTTCAGAGGATGTATTGTTGGCCTTAGCTCAACAACTTGAAGGAAGCATTCGGCAGCTGGAGGGGACGCTTCACCAGCTTCTGGCGATTTCGCAGGCCCAAAAAGCTCCGCCGACGGAGGAACTGTTGAAAGCGGTTCTCCGAACCGCACCGCCGGCGAAAACCTTCATCGCGCCGCAGGATATTATCGGTTCGGTCTGCCGAGCCTACCAAATCACCTCCGAGCAACTCTGTTCTTCCAAAAGATCCCGAGAAATTGTTTTTCCACGACAAATCGCCGCTTATCTAATTCGCCAAATCAATCAAGCTTCTCTGAACCAAATTGGTGAGCTTCTAGGAGGAAAAGATCACTCCACCATTCTGTATGGGTTGGAGAAAATTGAAAAAAATCTTATCGGTGACCAAATTCTCAAGAATCAGGTAGAATCGATCCGTGGGGAAATTTTGGGGAAGAATCGTTAAAAAGATTAGGCCGCTCGGAAATCTCTCCCATTTTCCCAAAACACTCCCGGGTTTCCCACAATTTTTCCACAAGAGAAAACTTCAAAATATCTGGAAGAAATTAGACTTTTCCACAGGCAAGCTGCCACCTATACTAATACTATTATTCTCTTTTATTATTTTCCTTTTTCCAAATAATCTCGCCAAGCATCTTATTTTGCCTCAGAGCTATGTCCTGGGAGTCCTAGTAGATTATCTTTCGCCGGCGCTGTACTTAACCGAAATTCTAATTGCGCTGCTGCTGGTTTTGAGTTTGGGTCAACTCCTCAAGCGAAAGCTCAACCGCCCGCAGAAAATGCTCCTGCTGTTCTCGGGATTTTTTTTGGCCACTCTTCTGCCCTCGGTTTGGCGGGGTTCTTTTGATCTGATTGGGATTTGGCGCTGGATTGAGATTGCCCTATGGCTGGGATTCGGCTTTTGGGTCTCGGTCTTTGTTTCGGATAAATGGAAACGTCTTCTCTTTCTTCTTCTCGCCGCGGCCGTCTTTTGGGTTTCATTCTTAGCACTCGGCCAGTTCCTTACCCAACACTCTCTCTTCGGCTACTGGTTCTTGGGCGAACCGGAATTAAATCCTTCTCTGGGGGGAGTAACCCTGGGTTCTTGGGGAGGAAAAGAAGTTCTGCGCGCCTACGGAACTTTTCCGCATCCTAATGTTTTGGGTGGAGTTTTAAGCATCGTTCTCGTTTGGTTGTGGCTTAAGCGGTATTGGGTTTCTTTCGGAGTAGGCTTGGGAGCGTTGATTACCTCGCTCTCCAAAACCGCCTGGGCCTCATTTTTGGGAGGCACTCTGGGGAGCTTCCTAGTTCGATCGGGGTTAAACCCCTTCTTTATTCTCTGGAGCGATTTCTCCGTCAGCCGGCGGCTGGAGCTTCTGGGGAGCGCGGGAAAGATGCTGGTTTCTTCTCCTCTTGCGGGAGTGGGCTTGGGCCAGTTCACCCGATCCTTACCCAATTTCGGTCTGCCCTCCGGTCTCTCCTTGTTTGTTCAACCGGTTCACAACATCTTTGCTTTGATTGCCGCGGAAAGCGGAATTCTGGCGCTGCTGGCTTTCCTAGCGCTTTTGTTTTTCGCTCTTCGGCAGACGATCCGGGACCGGCGCTGGTGGTTGACGGTGAGCTTAACCCAACTAATCTTTCTGGGTTTGTTTGATCACTACCTCTACACCCTTCCGCAGGGTTTATTCCTTTTCTCCTTGATTATCGGTCTTTCCTTTAGTTATTCTGATAACTGATGGAAAACTTTCCTGCCACCGCCTCCGGCGGGGTCCCGCCAGCGGCGGGGACTCCACCTCAAAACCAAACCCCACCTCCTCCCGGTCCTGCTCCGGTAATTCCCGCAGTGGTCGCGCCGCCGCCAATTCCACCTTTCTCTCCGGTAGCGACCCCACTTCCTCCAACATTGCCTCCGGTACCTAAGCCGAGTGTTCCTTCTCCCTCTCCGTTTCCGCTGGCCGGTGGACCTCGACCAATGATGCCCCCACCTCCACCTCCACCTCCGCCGACCTCGCCGCTTCCTCCGGCCGAGGAGCCGTCGGCCGGGAATTTATTGGAGCGGATCCGGGGTCTAATCCGGCCCTTGGCAATTCTGGGAGTCGTCGCCCTCTTGGGAGTGATTATTTTTGGCTTTGCCGGGATGGATCTCTCCCGCCTACCGCTGATCGGAGGTTTGTTCCAACGCGGGGGAGAAGTGACTCTCACTTACTGGGGTCTCTGGGAGAATCCCGACGTGATCAACCCTTTGATCAACTCATTCATTTCTGAGTATGAAGGGGAAAACCCGCGCGTGAATTTGACGATCAACTACGAGAAGCGTTCCTTCGGGACGCTTGAGCAATATAAGGAAACGCTGCTGACGCGCCTTCAGCAGGGAAGCGGACCGGATATTCTCCGCCTGCACAACTCCTGGATGAGTGATTTTTCCGCCGAGATTTCCCCGCTTCCGTCCGAAGTGCTCTCGGAGCAGGACTATGCTCTTCGCTTTTATCCGGTATCTTTGTCTTCGGCGAAAGTGGAAACGGAGATCTATGCGATTCCAATGGAGTATGACGGTCTGGTCCTTTTCTACAATAAGGCTCTTCTTAAGGATGTAGATGTTTCTGCCAAAATCAAAACCTGGGAGGATTTTCGCCGGGAAGCAGTCAAGCTGACAACCTGGGAGGATAATGATCGCAATAAAGGCAAGATTTTAAAGTCCGGGGCGGCTTTCGGTACCGCCAACAACATCTCCCACTCCTCCGATATTCTCTCTTTGCTTTTCGCCCAGAGCGGGGTCGATCCGTTGACGGAACTCAACACTCAGGCGGCTGCCGATGCGCTGACCTTCTACACCAACTTTTCCAAGGTCGATCGCGTCTGGGATGAAACCCTGCCATTTTCGATCAATGCTTTTGCTAACGGTCAAGTGGCGATGATCATCGCCCCGTCCTGGCGGGCGCTCGATATTGCCGCCCTGAATCCGGAATTGGAATTCGCCTCCTCCTCCGTTCCCCAGCTGCCGGCGGCTGCCGAGGGCGGAGTGCATTGGGGTACTTTCTGGATGGAGGGCGTCAGCGCCGATACGGAGAGGGCCGACATTGCCTGGAAATTTCTGGAGTTCATGACCCGCGAAGACCAACAGAGGACCATCTACGCCGCTGAGGCCCAGACTCGGCCCTTTGGCGAGCCCTACGCCCTGCGCTCACTGGCCGAGAGTTTAGCCGAGCACGAGATTCTCGGCCCGCTCCTAAAAAGCGCCCCGCTGGCGGTTTCTTCCAAGACGGCGGATCTCTCCGGCAATCAGTCTTACGTCAACGTTCTCAAAAAAGCGATCTCGGATGCTCTGGGCCAAGTGAAAGCCGTGGATGCGCTTAAGACCGCCCAAACCACCATCGACCAGCTCGAAGGAAAAGCCCCGACCGAGGGGCAATAGCTCCCGTGATTGTTGATCTCCGTCCGAAACCCAAGCGCCATTTTGATCAATTCGGGGCGACCGAAGAAACGCTCGCCGCTCGCGCCAATTTTTTGGCCGAAAGGGGCTTCCTAACCGATTCCAAAATCCTGTTTCTGGGAGATTATGATCTAACCTCCTTGGCTTGTCTGTCGCGAGCAAAAAACACTGAACTCTGGGTTTTGGATGTGGATAATGAGGTGCTAAGGATCATAAAGGATCAAACCAAGGGGAAGGTCCTGACGGTTCAGCATAACCTTGCCAACCCTTTGCCGAAGAAGCTTCTAGCTTGTTTCGATTTAGTTTTTACCGACCCTCCCTACACGCCGGAGGGAATGGCGCTTTTTCTCTCCCGGGCAATTCAGGCGCTGACCGCGGGAGAAAGGGCGCGGGTTTCTTTCGCTTATGGTTCGCTTGATCCGGTGCGGGTCCTTGCGCTGCAGGGAAAGATTCTAGAACACGGGATGATCATCGAGGAACTTCGTCCAAGGTTCAACGAGTATCTGGCCGCGAAAACGATTGGTGATGTCTCGGACCTCTACGTTCTCCGCTCGACCGCCAAAGCTCATCCTTTGATCCGTGGAGAACATCAAGGTAAGATTTACACTTTTGAGTAAAACGAAAAAGTGCTAACCCTGTCTCCTTAGGGTGTCCACCAACGAGTGATATAATTTCGGCGAAGAGTAAGGAGGAGAACGAATGCGCACAGGACTCGCTTGGCCGTATAACCTCGCCAGGTACGAGGCCCAATGCCCCGAGGGGCACACCGTGGAGCTTTTCACCGGTTACAACGTTTTTGCCCCAAGCACCTGGCAGCAGGTGGGAAACTGCGGAACCTGCAAGCGCGCCGTCCAGCGGACGGTTGGGATGAGGGGGATGGAATTTGTCTCCGGTCCGATCCACTGGTATGGGGAGTCGACCCAAGCGGAGCAGGAATGGCAGCACGATGTTCTCAGCGCCCACGAGTGCCCACGCTGCCGGCAGCTTGGGGCGCGAGAGGTGGCTCGGGCGATCAGGCAGATAATTGCTGCGAAGAGAAAAAGCGGCGGAGCTACTACTTGCGCTTTTGCGATTCTCTCCGCCCTGGCGACCATGACTGGAGAAGATGGGGACGACTAGCGGGGTAGTTTTCTCTTAGGACCTTGCGGCTCAAGCCGGAGGTCCTTTTTTGTTTTACTGTCTTCACTGGTGTTACTGTTTATTCGTGGAGAAAGTTTTTAATTCGTCCGCCGTCGAGGCCAAAATCTACGAGAAGTGGGAGCGTTCCGGCGCCTTCCAGCCTAAGAAACCTAAGTCACCTAAGCAACCTTTCTGTATTATCATGCCCCCGCCCAATGCCAATGAAGATCTGCACATCGGCCATGCCCGCTTTGTGGCGGTGGAAGATATCCTTACCCGCTACCACCGAATGAAAGGAGAGCCGACTCTCTGGCTGCCGGGCGCCGATCACGCCGGAATCGAAACCCAGTATGTTTTTGAGAAGAAACTCAAGGATGAAGGTAAGAGCCGTTTTGATTTCGATCGGGAAACGCTCTACCAAATGATCTGGGACTACTCAATGGAGAAAAAATCCCGGATGGAATCCCAGCTCCGGGCGCTCGGCGCCTCCTGCGATTGGACCCGCAACAAGTTTACGCTTGATCCCGCCATCATCAAGATCGTTTATCGGACTTTCAAAAAGCTCTTTGAGGATGAATTGGTCTATCGGGGGAATCGGTTGGTTAACTACTGTACTCACTGCGGGACGGCCTATTCCAATTTGGAAGTGGACCACGTGGAACGGACGGATCCGTTGTACTTCATGAAGTATGGTCCTTTCACGCTGGCGACGGTGCGGCCGGAAACCAAATTCGGCGACACGGCGGTGGCGGTCAATCCCAAGGATAAGCGTTATGTCGAGTGGGTTGGTAAGGAGATTGAGGTGAAGGGTCTGCTGGGCAAGTTCAAAATCAAAGTGATTGCCGACGGGGCGGTGGACCCGGAGTTTGGGACGGGGGTGGTCAAAGTTACCCCGGCCCACGACTCGGTGGACTGGGAGATGGGCCGCCGCCACAACTTAGAGGTTAAGCAGGTGATTGGCCTGGACGGCCGCTTGAACGAAAAGGCCGGCCGGTATCAGGGACTGACCGTTAAGGAGGCTCGGCGGATGGTGGCCGAGGATCTTCAAAAAGCAGGGTTGTTGGAGAAGGTGGATGAAAACTACAGACACTCAGTCGCAGTCTGCTACCGCTGCAAGTCGGTGATTGAACCTCTGCCGATGGAGCAGTGGTTCCTGAAAGTGGTGCCGTTGGTGAAGAAGGCCCTGGTCGCAATGGGCAAGGGCGAAGTGAAGTTCACTGCCAAACGTTTCGACAAAATCGCCCGCCATTGGTATGCCAATCTCTACGACTGGAACATCAGCCGGCAGATTGTGTGGGGGATTCGGATCCCGGCTTGGAAGTGCGGTAAATGCGGGGAGTGGACGATCACGGCCGGAGAAACACCTGACCGGTGTAGCAAGTGTAAGAGTAAAGAGATTACTCAGGACTCGGATACCTTTGACACTTGGTTCTCGTCCGGCCAGTGGCCGTTTGCGACGCTGCAAACCTCGCAAAAAGGCGATTTTGAATTTTTCTACCCGACTTCATTGATGGAAACCGCCTACGACATCATCCCGTTCTGGGTGATTCGGATGATTATGCTGGGACTTTACGAAACCGGAAAGGTCCCGTTCCGTGAAGTGTTGATTCACGGATTGGTGCGGGACAAGGAAGGCCAGAAAATTAGTAAATCGAAAGGAAATGTAATCGATCCCCTGGTGATGGTTGAGCGCTACGGGGCGGACGCCCTGCGGATGGGAGTTGTTTGGGGAGCAAAAGTTGAAAGCGATATTGCTCTCTCTGAGGAAAATATTCGCGGCCAGCGCAATTTTGCGAATAAGATCTGGAATGTTGCCAGATTTGTATTAATGGAGACCAATCTAAAATCTAAAATCTTAAATCTAAAATCTAAAAACAAGGATGACCAATGGATCCTCAAAGAAATTAAAACCACGATTGAGAAAGTTACAAAAGCGCTTGACACGTATCGCCCGAATGAAGCGGTCGAGGAGCTCTATGAGTTTGTTTGGCACAGATTTGCGGATATCTACCTCGAAAAAACCAAGTCCCGCCGGGCGGAGGCTCAGCCGACGCTGGAGTTGGTCCTCAAGGAATCGCTGAAGCTCCTCCATCCTTTTATGCCGTTTGTGACGGAAGCAATTTGGGAGGAGTTAGGGGAAAAAGAGATGTTGATTACCTCCCCTTGGCCTAAGGCTTAATTTAATGCTGAACGGATTCACGAGCCCCGAAATAATCCTGTTTTTGATTTTTGCCTTCTTAGCCGAGATCATGGGGACGCTCGCCGGATTCGGTTCTTCGACGATTTTGGTTCCGCTTACCGCGCTTTTTATTGACGTCAAAACCGCGATTGCCGTGGTTGGGCTTTTCCATTTTTTCGGCCAGGTGGTGGATCTATTTCTATGGGGACGCTACATCAATTGGCGGATCACCGCCCTGTTCGCCGGCTTGGGAGTGGTTTTCTCTTTTCTGGGAGCGGCGCTGATCACGGTGCTTCCTTCCCAAACCGTGCTTTTAATTTTGGGAGTGTTCCTGGTAGTCTATGCGGCGGCTTCGCTGTGGGGAAAAAAGCTGACTTTACCCAAGAGCAATCTTTCGATTCTTTCGATGGGCGGATTGGTTGGTTTCTTTGCGGGATTAACCGGCACGGCCGGAGCGATGCGGACCGCCTTCCTCTCGACCTTGGGGCTGGCCAAAGCGAATTTTCTCGGAACTTCCAACGCCATTGCGTTCTTCGTCGATTTTACGCGGGTGGCGGTCTATGCCGGCAGCGGAATTCTAAAATTTGACCCCCTTTTCTGGGCCGCGGTTTTAGGAGTATCAATTTTAGGAAGTTTGATCGGGCGCAAGCTGGTTTTACGGATTAAGGAAAAAACTTTTTACAGGATCATCTACGCCGCCCTGCTTCTCGCCGGCTTGAAATTTATCATCGGTTAATGGGGGGTTATTTCTCGAGAGTACTAAAGTAAGTTCACTATAGTATACTATAAGAGACTATTTTTCTTCCAATTTTCCTTCCTTAGGAGATTCTTTAGAGGGTTCTTGAGGAGTTGCTTTAGTCTTGTCCGCGCCCTCACCTTCCACACTCTCCTCACCTTCAGGCTTCTCTTCGGTCGCTTCCACTCCCGCGATCGCCTCCGCTTCGGCCGCCGGTACTTCCTCAACCTCTTCCTCCTGCGGGAAGTCAATCTTTACCACCAGCTCATCCGTCTCATGGCCGACAATGGTGACTTTGGACATATCAATCGGGAGGTCCTTGAGGGCGATGCCGGTCCCGACCTCAGTTAACTTCGAGATATCCACAGTGATCTTTTGCGGCAGGTCCTGCGGCAAGCACTCCACCTCCACCTCGTTCAAAATCGTTAGAAGGACACCCTCGCCGGCTCTCACCGGAATGGACTCGCCCACGACTTCGACCGGCACGGTCGCGGTGATCCTTTCGCCCGCCGCGACACGGCGCAGATCGGCGTGAAGGAGTTTGCCGAGCGGGTCGTGCTGAACATCCGTAATCAGGATTTTTTCTTTCTTCCCGCCCAGATCCAAATCCAAAAGCGTGGATTCCCCGGCTTCTCCGTAAACCCGGCGGAAAGTGTTCAAGTCCAGTTCAATGGGGGTGGCGCCCTCTTCACCGCCGAAAAGAATTGCGGGCAGAACCCCGCCGCGGCGGAGGGAACGGACTTTCTTTCCCAAAACTTTTCTTTTCTCGGCTTTGAGTTCCATTGCTGAAAGATTTTAGCACGGTAAACAAGGCGCTCGGGGAGCGCCTTTTCGGAAACAGCGTTCCTATCTACTGAATAGGCCGCTTCTCCCTCGTTGCCCTGCGGGATGTTCCTCAAAGGCATCTCCCCTGCGCGCTTCCTTCTTCCGACTACTTCGCATCAGCGAATGACGAGCTAAAGCTCTATTCTCGCTATGCGAGACGCAACCGAGCGAAGCGAGGAAAGCACTGACTCCTAGCTAATTAAAAAAGCTCCGACTTTGCGTCGAAGCTTTAGCTTAAGTTCTTCTCTACGGCTGCGAGGACCTGCCCGAAGACCTCATCCTCGCCTTTCTCGCCGTTCACGAGGACATAGGCGATCTTTCGTTCCAGCTTGATGCCGATAAGCCTGGCCGCATCTATCAGGAGGTTGGAGAACCCGCTTCTCTTGATAAATCTCATCGCCGGTCGGGTTCGCTTCTTGAATTCCTTGATCCGGGTGCTCATCTTGGCGACCTTCCACTGCTCATCCGTCTGCGTTTCCGGTCCGGGGAGAGTTTGGCCGCAGTTCGGGCAAGGAGTTCCCCCTTCTTCCCGCATGGCCGGATAACGGCAGGCCTTGTTGGCGCAGGTGATGCGGGTGAGGCTGCGCTTCCGCGCGGTCTTGGAGGAAACCTTCACCTCGACCACCAGAATCCGCTCCC
>Ga0209342_10003237_pt1 | contig 17202 bp, 15 predicted proteins | sample RifCSP16_2_FD_184023 | JGI IMG/M metagenome (GOLD analysis project Ga0209342, IMG submission 184023) | Soil microbial communities from Rifle, Colorado - Rifle CSP2_sed 16_2 (SPAdes) (version 2) | ecosystem: Environmental > Terrestrial > Deep subsurface > Rock core/Sediment | place: Rifle... | reverse complement strand
CGGCCTCACTGTGGCCGCGTACTCGTACAAGGTGAGCCGAGTCACGTCGCCCCCTTTCGGTAACCCTACTTTTGAGGCAACGCTTTTCGTTCGGTAACCGTTTAAGTGAGGCAGATCGCGTCGTAGCGCCCAGCCCAACGTCCCGTTACACTGAATCCCAATGCGCCCAACTACAACTCTCCTCCTCGCATCCATCACCATCGTCGCTCTCACCGCCGCCGCCTGCGGCGGAGACGACAAGCCGGAGGACAGCACTCCAGCGCCGTCGACTTCGCCGGGGGCCACAGGGCCGGCCGGCGTCGGCGGAGGGTCCATCGGGGAGTACGACGACGCCAACAACTTCATCGCCTTCGGCGAAGAGTTAGATGTGGCCCTCGCCGAGGCCGACGCTCAGTTCTTCTTCGACCACACGCTATACCAGGACGTCGACTGCGGTGTCGAGCTCCCGTCGCCGCCGGCGTCGTGCGAAGGACAGTCGGTGGACAGCACTGTTCCCGGCATTGTCGTTGGCGTCTTCCAGTCCGAGGGCTTCGCTCTCGACCAGGCCGGCTACGGCGAGTTCATCCGCGAATACCTCACGACCTACGCCCAGGACGCCCCCGCCGACGCCTACGGCGGACCGAAGCCTCAGCTCTACGCGTACGGCGCCTTCGGCCCTCAGATCCCGGAGGTGCCCCCAGAGGGCTCCATCGAGACCATGCACGCCATCGCCACGCGCGTCGCACCCGCCACACCGGAGACAGTCCCCGGCATCGGCAGAACGGCCCTCTACATCGGCGTCAGTTTCATTGAAGGCGAGTGGCGCATAACCGACCTCCACGTCGGACCGATTGGATACGTCGATCCCTTCTCTCCGGAAGCGGCGGAAGTCGGCGCAGACGAGCTCTTCCAATTCTGGCTCCGCTGGGACGACCGCCCAAAGACGACCCCCAATCCCGACGCCGGCACCGACCAGTAGTCGTACGGACAGGGCCTTCAGGCCTGTCCGCAGCGTCCCGAATGGTTCAGCCCTCCTTATGGAGGTTTAGCTCCCGCTCGGCGGCTACCGTAATTCGAGCGAGCGCGCCGTACTCTTTATCCACCATGGGAAGCGAGCCTGCTTGCCGAACGAAGGGCGCCCTCCCCACCCCGACCTTCTCACCCCACGCGAGTGCGGATCTCACCCGTAATCGATCGGCGCGGGAAACGGCGCCACGGTCGCCTACCCGCGCGCCCGATCCGGACACAACACCTCTAGACGCTCCGCGATCACCGTGCCATCGCTAGCGCGACGGCCCTCCGCGTGCACCAGTGTCGCTGCGCTGAGGTTCCCCAGGACCTCGGTGGATCCCGTCACCTGAAGCACCTCGATCGTTCCCGCTACCTCCACAACGAGCACCCCTCCCAACGACACGACAGTGCCGTACTCGATCCGTACGTGCTTGCCGTTTTGCCGGAGGACCGGCGTGCCGCCACCTGCCGAGCACGGCTCGGGCTGAGGCGCCGGCGTCGGACCGGGAGTCGGTGCAAGCGTCGCGATGGGCAATGGTTGCGGCGTTGGCGGTGTCGCTGGCGCGCCCCCGCGCGGAGCAGGTGTCGGCGTCCCCTTGGGGGGCTTAACCACTGCGAGCACTGTCGCTAAAGGCGTCGCTGTCGGCTGTGGACTCAGGCCCGGCGAAGGGCTCGTCGGCGACACCTCCCCCGGCCCCACGGACCCCGGCCCGCGCTCACCTGGCGCCCGGACCTCGGTCCGAATCGGGGTGTCGGACCCCGGCGTCAGCACCTCTTCTTCGGATCGTAAGCCGTCCAGTGGTGCATCAGGTTCAGCCCCCAGCAGACTCAGGAAGCCGAAAATCCCCAGCACCGCCGTCCACCCCAGCACCACCACCGCGCCCCCGATCGCAAAGCGCTCAATAAAGCTCGACATCAATGGCCCTAATAGTCATTTTATCGGCCGCCATCCATATGTGACACGACATACTCATCAAAAAATGTTGATGACTTACAGATCGCGGACACATCATCCGCAACAGCCACCACCTCACCCGCAATCTCCAATCCCACTGAGCACTGGCCACTCACAACTCACATCAAGTGGTCAGTGTAATTCGGCCCAAGCTCAGGTCAGCGGGATGTCGCCTGCAAACAGTGCAGCCGCCGACGCGAAGGAATCTGGGGCTGCGGGGAGCGGTGGGTCAGGCGGCCCCGCCATCGGCGTGGCTTCTCCTCTCGACGCTGCCAGTGTAATTCCTCCCAAGCCGATGTCATTCTGAGCGAGATGTCGCCTGCAAACGGTGCAGCGGCCGACGCGAAGGAATCTGGGGTGCGGGGAGTGGTGGGTCAGGCGGCCCCGCAATCGATACGTCCTCTCCTCTCGGCGCGGCTAGTGTAATTCCACCGCCGCAGCCGTACACTTAACACACCATGGCCAAGCGAGGCCGCCCTCCCCACCCCGACATCCTCACCCCCCGCGAGTGGCAGGTCCTCTTCCTCATCCGCGAAGGCCTCACCAACGAACAGATCGCCGGCCGCCTCGACATCTCGCTCGCCACCGCCAAGTACCACGTCTCCGAAATCCTCCCAAGCTCGGCGTGACCACCTGGAAGAAGCCGGTTTCCTTGGCTGTTCTTGGGAACGACCCTCTGGCCACAGCGCCGGGTCTCGGTGGTATCCTATTGCGAAAATGGCAGGGCCGTAAGTTGGTCATGGATCATATGAGGACGAACGATGCGTCTTGTCTATCTGAAGTTGTCTGGCTTTAGACGCTTCCTCAACGCTGAAGCACAGCTCCACGGGCGGTTAATTGCGCTCGTCGGACCGAACGAAGCTGGTAAGAGCTCGCTACTCGATGCCCTCGAACATCTAAATTCGGAAGGTCCGTATCCACGGAGCGACATCAGCCATGAGCACGACTATCCCAACAACCATCCCGTACTTCAGGCGCGTTTCCTCCTTGACAATAGTGACCGTGAGGCGATGAGCCACCTGCCGGGAGGCTCGGCAACGCGATGGTTCGTTATGCAGAAACGCAGGGACGGAAGCTTTGCTTCATGGGTCGAGCCAGCTATAACTCTAGATTTACAGCCCAGACAGGCAGTAGCGAACGCTCTCCGCCGTCTGCTGGCCACAAAGTGGGGTTTGGCGCTTGCCGAATCCGAGAATGAAGAGCTTGGATCTCAGCTATTGGAAATTCAACAAGCATTGGAAACCGGAAAAGTAATCAGCGAAGAAATTCGCGAACTAATGGGGACGGTCATCGAAACGCTTGATGGTGAGGAAACCGAGGCTCCCAAAAGTGCGCGGCATCTGTCGGCTCAGTTTAGAAGTTTGCTGGATGGCGAGCCAAATGAGGACCCTCAAGATGAGGCCCGCCGCATTTTGCTCCAGCGCCGACCCCGCTTCCTGACATTCAGTCAGGCGCATAGAGACCTTCAATCCGAATACGAACTGGCGGACATGGATCTAGATAATCCGCCGCTCGCGCTTCAGAATCTCGCAAGGCTTGCGCGCGTTGATTTGCGTCAAATTCTCGGATCCGTTCAGGCCGGGGACTACGCCACGCCAGAGCGCCCACTGGAGATGGCTAATCGGCAGCTGAGAAGGTTTTTTGAGCAGTCGTGGCGACAATCTGGCATTGCTGCACGCCTCAGTCACCACGAGACTCGTCTCCATGTTCTCATCTCGGCTCCGACGGGTCCGTACACTAGTATCGGCGAACGAAGCGATGGTTTAAGAGCATTCGTGGCTCTCGCAACCTTTGCCGAAGTTCACGGACATGGCGACCGCGACTTGGTTTTGCTCATCGACGAAGCTGAAACACACCTTCATTACAATGCTCAGGCTGATCTCGTCCGAGTGCTGGACCTTCAGGAAGCCGCGTCCTCGGTTATCTACACAACGCACTCCGCGGGATGCCTGCCAGAAGATTTGGGCAGCTCTGTTCGCGTCGTTGTGCGTGTCGACGATATCTGGAGCGAGGTACAGAACGCGTTTTGGACCAAGGGTGCCGGCTTCGATCCGTTGCTCTTGGGTATGGGCGCGAGTGTATTGGTGTTCGGCGCTGTGCGAAAGGCGGTGATCGCTGAAGGTGCGAGTGACCTTATTATGCTTCCTGCAATGCTCAAGGAAGCGACGGGCTTAGCATCACTGGGATATCAAGTGGCGCCAGGCGTCGCTGAGGTTTCGGTCTCAGCAGTGGCCGATCTGGAGCTGCAGGCTTCCAAGGCGGCTTACGTCGTCGATTTTGACACGGGAGGCCGCGATCATGTGTCAAAACTTCGCTCTGCAGGCGTTGATCCCGCGCGAATCTTCTTGGTAGGGCGAAGCATTGGATCAGACATTGCCGTCGAAGACCTAGTTCGGAAGGACTTATACCTCGAGGCAGTCAACAAAGAGCTGGAGAACTCGGGTCGTGACAAGCGACTGAGGCTTCGAGACATCCCCGACAAAGGTCGGGCGACCGTGGTCCGAAAATGGTGTAGAACAAGGGGCTACTCCGAACCCAGGAAGGTGAATATCGCGACAGCTCTAGCACTGAATGCGCAAATTGAGGCGCCTATCCTTTCTCCGCTTGGAAACACGGTAATGGGGGACCTCCACTCAAGGCTAACAGCGTACTTCAACGGAGCGGGCCCGCTTGATTCCGTCGGTTCTCCTGCTGCGTCAACCAAGGACGGGTCCAACCAGCCCAAACAGCGTGGACGGACCTCCGTCCGAGGACGCTCGTAGCCGCTAATTAGCGGAACAATTCTTAGTCGCCAGCTGACAACTAGCGCCCAAAGCGACAGCTACGCCGTCAACTCCCGGTACAGCGTCGTGATCCGCGACGGCAGCGACTCGATGTCCGGCACCACCGCATAGCCGATGTCCGCGCACATCTGCTTCAGGTAGTCGTGGCCGTAGCGGTCCACCGTCATGCAGAACGGCGTGATCCCCTTCCGCTTGCACTCCAGCAGCGCCATGTGCGTATCGTGGATCGCGTACTCCTTCTCTGTGCGGTCGCGGCCGTAGCCGTGGTCCTGCGGCCGCCCGTCTGAGACCAGGAACAGGATGCGCACCTTCGAGTCCCGCTGGTCCAGCTTCCACGTCGCGTGCCGGATTGCCGGGCCCATCCGCGTACTCCGCACCGGCGCGATCTTATCGATCCGCCTTTTCACATGCTCCCCGAACGTCTCGTCGATGTCCTTCACGACGTAGAACTCCACGTTCTCCCGCCCGTACCCCGAGAAGCCGTAGATCCCGTACGTGTCGCCGATCGTCTCCAGCGCCTTGATCAGGAGGACGATGCTCTCCTTCTCGAGGTCGATGATGCGCTTTGGCGGCGTCAAAAGCTCCTGCGCCCGGCGCGCCATCCACCACGAGAAGTAGCGCCGCGGGTCGTCGTCGAACTCGTCCTGCGCGTGGCGCCGCTCGTGCTTCGCGATCTCCTCGTCCGTCGAGGCGCTCATGTCCAGCAGGAACGCCACGCTCACGTCGCGCTCGATCTTGTTGCGCCGCCAGTAGATCTTGTCCGTCGGCGTATGCCCAGTCTTGCGCTCGACGGCGTAATCCGTGACGGCGTCAAAGTCGATCTCCTCCCCGTCTAGCAGCCGCTTGATCTTGCGGAACATCTCCGGCCTTAGCAGTTCGAACTGCCGCCGTGTCTGCCCGACGAGCGCCGCGTGCTTCGTCAGCGTCTGGTCGAAATACTGCGCGTTCCCTTCTCCCACTGCGTACTCGACGATGCGGCACCAGCGAGGCCGGTAGTCACCCGCTCGGAAGTCCCACTCGTCGTAAAAGTAGTACTTCGGCTCGACCGGTAGCTCGTGCTCGTCGTCCGATGTGCTGAACCCCGTCACCGGCTGCCCATCCTTCAGCGGCACCGGCTGCTTCTGGAGGCGCTCCTGCTCCTGCGCGTTGAGCTCCTTCAGCAGGTTCGTCAGGAACAGCTCCGACGATTGCGTGAGGTCCGCCTCCGCCATATCCGACAGCGTGATCTCCACGCTCTTCTCCAGCATCTGCTTCAGCTGCTCCGGCGAGAGCGGCGAGACCGGCCCCTTCTCGCCTCGCTCCTGCCGTAGCTTCATCAGCAGTTGTACGGTCTCCGGCTTGAAGTCGCCGCGGAAGTCTACCGGCTGCGGACTCTCGTAAGGCATCGCCTCGCCTTGTGGCATCTGGAGATCCATCGAGTCTCCCAGCGAATCGCCCGTCATCGGAAGCGTCTGCAGGCTCTCCTGATCCAGGTCCTGCCAGTCCTCCATCATCTCCGGCGTCAGGTTCGGGATCTGCTGCGCCAGCTGGTACAACCGCACCGTCGCATCAGCGGCGTCCTCGACCAGCGCCTGCGGCTGCCGCAGCGTCTCGATTACCCCGACGGCATCCTGCATCAGTTGGAACAAGGACGATGGCCAGACGATGCGGTCGAGCCCGTCCAGGCTCGTCCGCACGAGGTTCTCGACGAACGCCTGTCGCAGCGGCATCTGCTCCGGCGCCGGCCTTCGCTCCAGCTCCCACTGCTGCCGCTCTGCGTAAGGCCGCCGGATGCCCGCATACTCCTTCGAGATGAGCACGTCGATCCTCGCGTCCTCGACAATCGCGAACAGGTCCGACGCCAGCCGCCGGTCCTGAAAGAGATCGAAGAACCGCTCCATATCCGTCAGCGGCATCCGCGCGGGCGGTTGTTCTGCCGAATCGAGCACGTCGACGTCCGGATCCTGCGATTCGAACGGTGATTCGCGGCCGGCGTTTCTGTTCTCTGGTCTCTGTTCTCTGTTCCCTGTTCCCCCCTCCATCTCCGCCCGATGGTTCTCGAATACGGCTCCCTTCCGCTCGAACTCGAATTCGAACGTCCCAAATTCAAGGTGCCCGGCCTGGTGCGTGGCATAGACCTTGTAGACGTAGAAGTTGCGCTCCTTGTCGCGGAACTCCTCCACCCACGGCGGCAGGAAGATCGCCGTGCCCTCCGTCGAAGGCATGTCGGTCTCCACCCAACCTATCCCCTTTTCGGCGAGCGCTTCGCCGGAGTGCACCGCCACCTCGTAGCCCGTGAGCGCCTTGCAGTACATGCGCAAAATGTCTGACACGCGGCTGAGGTCTACACGCGATGAGAGCGATTCCAGCATCTCTTCGCCCCGGCTGGACTCTAGCCGGAAGTACGCCTCGCCGCCCTCGATGCTCTGCTCCAGCAGGTTCGCGCCTACCTTGTGCCAGAGAGCGATCTCGTCCAGCGGGATCCGTTCGAGTACCTTCGCCGCTGTCTTCAAGAACTCCATCGCGGACAGCGGCGAGCGATCGACAAGCTCTTCGGATAGTGAGAGCAGAAGCCCGTGAGATTCCGGATCAACTTGCGCCAGCGCCCGCGCGGCCTCCGCAAAGAACGAGAACGCCTGCCGTCCTTCCCGCCGCGCGAGTTCGCGGGAGAGTGCGAGGAATCGTACTCGCTGGGGCGAGTGGACGTGGGCGAGCAGCGTCGGCCCCTTTTCGAGATAGGAGCGGGCGTCCGCCCAGCCGGTGGATGCAAGCGCCTCGGCGAACTGTAGAAACGCCCCCCGGTCCTCGCTGCCGAGCGGCTCGAGCACGTGTGGCGCGATGCTCAGGCAATGAGAGGCAAGATCGTACGAGCGATCGCAGAGCGCATCGACAAACCGCACGAGGACGCGCGCCTCCTCGAGTGTCATTGGTTGGAAGAAGGCCGGACTGCCGTCGAAGAACTGCACCGCCAGCGAGGCCGAGCGCCACGTCCCCTTGTACAGCAGGCGCCCGAGGTTCACCCAGTCGCCGAGGCGGGCGAACGTAATCGAAGGCAGCGTCGCAGGCGAGGCTCGGAAGTACGACGCCGCGAGCGCCGATGAAAGCTCTGCCAGGTCGCGGCCGTGCTTGCCCCAGCGTTGGAAGCCGTCCCACCCCAGCATCGGTAGCATCTGCGGTGCCACCCGGAAATAGTCTCCCGCAGCCTCCCACGAGCGCCACGATTGGCGCGCAAGGTCCAACCCGTCCTCCGCCCACGCCTCCAGCTCGTCATCGGAGAGGAGATCGCCGATCGCATCCGCGGATCGCACGAACTCCGCGACGAGGCTGGTCGAGAACGGCGTTAGCTGCTTTTCGTATTCGGCGTAAAGCTTGCGGCGGCGGTCAGTAGTGGTCATTTCGCTTGTCACCCTGAGGAACGAAGGGTCTGTCCGAAGTCGACGCCGGAGGTCAGCAGACGCCCGGGACTCTGTATTGCGGACGCCTCAACCTCACTCGAAGATGGACGACACCACTTCCTCGATGCTCCGCTGAACGTCCCGATCGTCCGTGAGCGCCCAGACGACCGCCACCTGGCAGGCGCGCCGCGCCGGGATGCCTTCGTGAATCAAGCGCCCGGCGTATATAAGTAGACGAGTGCTCACACCCTCGGCCAGGCCGTGCTCCTTGAGGTGACGGACCTTCTCGCCCAACTTGGCGAGCTCAGTCGCCACACCCTCCGAGACCTGACTCTCGTGGCCGATGATGTTCGCCTCGAGGTCGCGCGGCGGGTAGCCGAACTCGACTGCCATGAAGCGCTGGCGCGTACTGTGCTTCAGATCCTTCAAAGCGCTCTGATAGCCCGGGTTATAAGAGATCACGAGAAGGAACCCGTCCTGCGCCTCGACGATCTGGCCGAGCTTCTCCACCGGCAAAATGCGCCGATGGTCCGTAAGCGGATGGATGAGAACGGTCGTATCCTTTCGCGCCTCGACTATCTCGTCGAGGTAGCAGATGGCGCCTGCTTTCACCGCCCGGGTGAGAGGCCCGTCAATCCAGCGGGTGGAATCGCCTTCGAGCAGGTACCGGCCCACGAGGTCGGACGCGGTGAGGTCCTCGTGACAAGCGACGGTTACGAGCGGACGCCCTTGAACGTTCCCATCCCCGCTCTCCGCCACCTCGCGCATGACAGTTACAGGGCGGCTGAGCTTGTAGGCCATATACTCGATGAAGCGAGTCTTCCCGCAGCCGGTCGGCCCCTTGAGGAGGACCGGTATCTTCTCCTTGTAGGCCGCCTCGAACAGCTCGATCTCGTCCTTCACGGGCAGATAGAACGGCTCCGCGTGGACGATGTACTCTTCGATGGCGTACTGGCGGTAAGTCTGCTCGGTGGTCATCGGGCTCTCCGGTCCTTCTCCGCTCATCTTACATTACAAACCCGCTTATACGCTGAGCCGTTCCTCGCGCTCCCGCTCGCCTAGCCGTCCTTACCCCACCCCTCCGCAGAGAGCCTGTGCTCGAGCCTGTCCCACGCATCAAACGTGCGCCGCCGTGTGTCCTCAAGGGTCCCCGACGTGTCGATGACCACATCCGAACGCCGTATGCGCTCCTCGCTCGCCATCTGGGCCTTCTGGATGCGCTCAAGCACCTGTTCGACAGGAATGTCGCTCCGTTCGGATGCCCGCCGCGCCGCCGTCTCAGCGTCGACGACAGTGACCCAGACCTCGTCCGTCAGGTCATCCCAGCCGGCGTCGAACAGCAGCGCTGCTTCCAGCACCGCGACCTTCGCGCCTGACCGATCGGCGTCCGCCAGCTTCTCTCGCATCATCTCCTTCATCCGCGGGTGCGTAATCGCGTTGAGCCGCGCAAGCTTCTCTGGAGCCGAGAAGACGATAGGCCCGAGCTTCTTGCGGTCGATACTCCCGTCCTCGGCAACGACCTCCGCCCCGAATTCGGCAACGATAGCATCATAGGCAGGTCGGCCGGGAAGGTAGACCTCGTGCCCCACGCGGTCGGCGTCGAGGATGGCCGCCCCCAGCTCCTCAAGGATCCGTGCGACGGCAGTCTTGCCCGTGCCGATGCCCCCAGTGAGTCCGATAGTGTACATGAATGCTAGTCAGGGTAGCAGACATACGAGGGGTGGAAATAGGGCGTCGACAACAGAGGCCTTCTACTCAATCTGCTTGCTGAAGTTGTACGCCTGCAGCATCCATTCGCGCAGATAGAAGCGGTGCGCATCCTTTCTGCCCGCCCCGGACGCGAGTTCGAGGTGTGTGCAGCCCCGTTCGCGCGCCCAATCGCTGGCCGCGTTCAATAGCCGGCCCCCTGCGCCCCGGCCACGATGGCTCGCAGTCACAATGAGGTCCTGAAGCCAGCAGCGCGGCCCGTATCGGATCGAGAGGATGTCTGCGTACACGGAGGCTAGCCCGACGATGCGCTCCCCTTCAACGGCGAGCAGGACATCGGCATCCCGGTCGTGAACGGCGTACTTGAAGCCCGTGCTGCCGCGCTCTCGGGTGTAGCCCGGAGCGCGCGCGCCCGGCGGATCGAACAGCTCTTCTATCAGGGCGAGGACGGCGGACTCGTCGTCAAGCGTGGCCGGGCGGACGGTGAGTTCTGGCACCAGTGGTGGTCCCCTCAAATCGCTGTCAGGCGCTCAGGGAGCCGGTCGTGCTAGACAAAGATTCAGCGCGTTATTGAAGCGTCAGCCCGACGCCTTGAGCTGTCGCACTTTCTCTGTGAAGGCGGACACGATCTCCTTCCAGTCGGCCACCACCGCGAAGCGCGACGACTTGAAGATGCTGGCGTCAGGGTCCTTGTTGATAGCCACAATATTTTTGACTGAGGAGATGCCCGCCATGTGCTGGCTCGCGCCGGAGATGCCGACCGCGATATAGAGGTCCGGCGTGACTACCTTCCCAGTGAGCCCGATCTGTTGCGGCACCGGGTACCAGCCGAGGTCACAGACCGCGCGGCTCGCTCCCACAGCTCCACCCAGCACGTCCGCGAGCTCCTCCAGCGGCTTGAACCCCTCCGGCCCGCCGAGACCGCGGCCGCCGCTCACAACGACCTTCGCGTCCTCCAGCCGCACGCCTTCCGCCTTCTCCTTTCGCCGTTCCACGATGCGAGTTCGCACGTCTCCCTCGCCGACGCCCGCCGGCTGCTTGACAATCTCCGCCTGGCGGGAGTCATCGCGCTCGGCCGGCTCCTGCGCCTTCGCGCGGACTGTAGCGATCTGGGGCGAACCGTTGATCGTGTAGCGCGCACGGGCGCTGCCCCCGTAGCACGGGCGCTCCGCGATCAGTTTGTCGCCTTGCATCTCGAAGTTCACGCAGTCCATGGCCACCGCCGTCCCCAGCCGCTGCGCGAGGCGAGGTGCCAGATCGCGGCCCATCATCGTCTGCCCCATTAGGACCACCGCGGGATCGACCTCCTTCGCGATCCGTTCCGCCACCGGCGCGTACGAATCGCCCTGGTAATCCTTGAGGATCGCGTCGTCGACGACGATGACCTTGCTCGCTCCAAACGCGCCGCACTCCGGTGCGAGCGCCTCAACGCCTGAGCCTAGCAACGCCACAGTCACAGGTGCGGCGAGACGGCTGCCGATGCCGATCAGTTCAGGAATGACAGGGTTGAGCTTGCCGTCCTCTGTCGCTTCGCCGATTACAAGTGTTCCGCTTGCCATGAGTCGATCTCCCTAGCTCCGCGTTTCCGCTCTCCTTAGCGTTCTGTGGCCCTCGTTTACCCTTAGCCCTAACCGCTAACCCCTAACCCTCTATATCAGCTTCGCCTCGCGCAAGCGCGTGGCCAGCTTCTCAGCCTTCTCCTGGGGTGAGTCTCCGTCGATAAACTCGGTCTCGACTTTCGTCTCGGGCACGAAGAGGGCTTCAAGGTTGATGCGCTTCTGGGGCGCCGGGATGCCGATGTCGCTCAGCGTCCAGGGCCGTACTTCCTTCTTCGCCGCCATCATGATCTGGCGCAGTTGCGGGTAACGTGGCTCGCCCAGCTCGTTGCTCACAGTCACGACGCACGGCGTCGGCGACTCGACGGTCTCGAACCCGTCCAGCAGCGCCCGCTCGACGGTCACCTTGCCGTCGTTGTGCTGAATGTCCTTCGCGATCGTGACGACCGGGACGCCGAGGATCTCGCCAATCGTCGAGCCGACGATGCCCATGTCCCAATCGACCGCCTGACGACCCGCGATTATCAAGTCGAATGGTTCGAGCTTCTTGATCGCGGCCGCAAGCACTTCGGCCGTCACCCAGTGGTCCGCGTCGTTGACGGCGGGATCGTTGATGTGCACCCCTTCGTCCGCGCCCATTGCCAGGCAATGCTTGATCGTGTCCCGAGAGGAGTCCGGACCAAGGCTGAGGACCGTGATTACCGTATCCGGCTGCTTGTCCTTGATACGCAGCGCCGCCTCTACACCGATCGTGTCGAACTGGCTCGGCACCGGCTGGACGCCCGGCGCCGGCAGGACCTTCTTCGCCGCCTCGTCCACACGGAACTGAGAGGCGGGCGTCTCCGGGTCCGGCACTTGTTTTGCTAGACATATGACGTGGGGCACAAGCGGTCTCCTTGATCCGGGAAGAACGCAAGGAACAAAGAAAAGGCGGTGCGGCGGAGTCTGGCTCCTTGCTCTTGGCTCCTCTATCTGTGAATTTTGTCACCCGCCAGTATAGCAGGCGCTAAGCTTCGGGCAAGCGAGCCCTCAACGTGAGCACGCCGTCCTCACCTCGCGTCAGCAGCGGCGCCACCGTGGAGACGTCCAGCCGCGCGCAGTAACTCACATCTTTAGTGAATCCCGCCTCACTTAGCTCCCGGGCGTGATACGCTGAAGCGACCGCCGCCGGGAGATCGCGCGCCGCAGTCACGAACGCATCGGCGGCGAAGCGCGCCGCATCGGAGGCTTCCACGGACGCTTCAGCTCTCAGGCAGGCGTCAATGATCGCGCCCGCCCCGAGCGCGTCCTCGATCACAAAGGTAGACCCTCCGTACGCAGCCGAGCAGACCGCCGCGATGTCGAGGCCACGTTCCCGCGCGACGAGCAGGGTCGCCTCCGCAATCGCTGTGCGATTCAATAGGCAGCCAACAAGCACGGCCGGCGCTCTTGCCAGGGCGGCCAGCATGCGAGTTCCGTTGGAGGTCGCGAGGATGGCGCCGCGGCCCTTAAGGTCTAGACAGGAGAACTCGGCCGGTGAATTGCCGTAGTCGAACCCTCCAGGCGGCAGCCCGTTCTTCTCGCCGCAGAGCAGGTACCCCGGCAGACGCTCATGGAGCGCCCTTGCATTCTCGATGCTGTTGGCGGCGATGACCGGCGAAGCGCCGCGTTCGAAGAGGGTGACGATGCTTGAGGAGGCGCGCAGGACGTCCACAACGACACAGACCGAACGAGAGTGGTTGCCAATCTGGCCGGGGAGCAGCGCTACGTCAATGCGCATCGCCCATCTCGCCTTCGCTCGCCACTCGTATTACTTCCTCCTTCCTACTTCTAGCTCCTTGCTCCTCGCTCCTCGCTCCTCATATTATGCGGTGAAGGCGAGTACTTGAAACCAGCGACAACAGGGCGCGCGATTTCGTTGACGACGGGCGTGCGCATCGGGCTCGGTTGACCTCGATGTTCGCCGGCAAGCTCAAGGCGGCAACGGAGTCGAATAACAGCTTCCTCTGTATCGGGCTCGACCCGGACCCGGAGCTTATGCCCCACCCACATATCCCCTCCTTCCTCCAGGAGGTTGTGGACGCCACAAGCGACGTTGCCTGCGCCTATAAGCCCAACCTGGCATTCTTCGAAGCACTGGGACTCGGAGGGATGCAGATCATGCTTGAGTCGCTCCGCTCTGTGCCAAAGCACATCCCCATCATCGCCGACGCCAAACGCGGGGATATAGGCAATACCGCCCGCTTCTACGCCCGCGCGCTGTTCGATGTCTACAAGTTCGATGCGGCCACTGTGAACCCGTACGGTGGCCGCGATGCGATGCAGCCCTTCATCGACTATGCGGATCGTGGCGTCTTTATCTGGTGCCGCGGCTCCAACCCGGGGGCGGGCGATCTGCAAGACATCAGGCTCGACGATGGCCGTCTCGTCTACGAGGCGGTGGCCGAGCGAGCACGCGATTGGAACACCCATGGCAATGTTGGGCTCGTAGCGGGTGCGACGTGGCCGGAGCAGATCGAGCGTGTGCGTGAGATCTGCCCTGACATGTGGATACTCGTGCCGGGGGTAGGCGCTCAGGAGGGTGACTTGGAGGCCGCCGTGCAGGTGGCAATGGACGCGAACGGCGGCGGGTTCATACTCAACGCCTCGCGCGGTGTGCTCTACGCATCGAAGGGTGACGGCTATGGCAAAGCGGCCCGCCAGGCCGCGCAGAAACTGCGCAGCCGCATCAACCTGATGCGCGAGGCGACCCTCGCCCGGCGGTGATTCGTGGTCCTCGAGATACGCCTCGGCGACGTGGTTCGCCTCAGAAAAGTGCACCCGTGCGGGGGGTACGAGTGGGACGTGGTGCGGCTTGGCGCCGACATCGGCATTCGATGCCGCACTTGCTCTAGACGCGTTCTCCTTGCGCGGAGCATCTTCGAGAGGCGCGTGAAGACCTTCGTCCCGCGCGGCCCCGACAAGGAAGCCTGATGACGAATCGGGCCGAAGAGCAAGGGCAGCAACCGCGCTACGAGCCGCACGTGCGCGAGGTCATGCGGTCGCGCGCTCTTCTCCGAGACCCGCGCTTTGCCAACCTCTGGCTGTCGCACGGACTCGCTCTAACTGCGCAGAACGCCCTGCTCTTCACTCTGCTCGTCGTCGTCTTCCAGCTTACGGGCGACTCGCTGACCACCAGTATCCTCGTCCTCTGCTTCATCCTCCCTTCCATCCCCATGGGGTTTGTCGTCGGTTCAGTGCTGGATCGGACAAAGAAGGAAACTGTCCTCGTCGTCACCAGCCTGCTGCGCGCTGCAGGGTGCGTCCTGTTCCTCCTCTTCCACAACGAGGTCTGGGCGATATATCTCATCGCCGTTGGCAATGCCACGGCCGGTCTCTTCTTCAATCCCGCCGTCATCTCGCTTATCCCCACGCTCGTATCGCGTGAGCGCCTCGTCCCGGCCAACAGCCTCTACAACTTCACGTTGACGGGCTCACAACTGTTGGGAATAGTGTTCCTGGCTCCACTCGTCATCAAGACCCTTGGCGAAGACGGCATGTTCATCATCGCTGCCGTCATGTTCGTCGTCTCCGCCGCTCTCGCCTCTCGCCTCCATATCGTCCAAGAGCAGCCTGAGCCAAAGCTCCCTCAAGGGCCGATCTTTGGTGGTCTGCCGACGGACTTCCGGGAAAGCTGGCAGATGCTCTTCTCCGACCGCTACTCGACCGTGGCCCTCGCGCAGTTGATCACTAGCAGCACGCTGGTTCTCTTGTTCTCCATGCTGATTCCTCGGTACATGACGGACGTGATCGGGGCGCCGCCCGACAGCGCCGCCTTCGTCTTCGCGCCGACAGGAATCGGGGCGCTGGTAGGGCTGCGCTTCTTGCCCTGGTTCACGAAGAAGAGTAAGAACCGGGTGGTCGTAATCGGCCTTAGTGGCGTCGCCCTTTGCCTCGTCCTATTGGCGATGGTGGAGCCCATAGCCGAATTGTGGGAGCAGACACCCGGAACCGATTGGGTGAGCAGTCAGCTTCGCCTCTCCGTCTTGCAGGCCCTCACGATGTTGATCGCTTTGCCGATGGGATTCTGCTACGCCCTGCTGAATGCGCCTGCCCAGACAGTGCTCCACGAGCGCGCCCCGCCCGAAATGCGTGGCCGCATCTTCGCCACGCAGGTCGTGTCCGCGAACTTCATCTCCCTGCTTCCGCTGCTGGTCATAGGTGCTCTCACAGACGTCGTCAAGGTCCCTGCGGTCCTGATCATGATCGCCGCGGCAGTGGCGGTGGTCGCCGGGGCTAGCGTCTTCGTGGCTCGCAAGCCAGATGGGGGCGCGGGAACACAGGCACCTCCCCGAGCACGGCAGGAGGTCGGGACATAGGATCCCAAAGCCAGTCCCGATTCGAAATCAACGAATTCGCGATGGCCCAGGGTGAAGATTTCCCCTCCTCCTTCTGCCCCGAAGTCACATTGACACCCTAACGCGCGGCGGTCTAGAGTTAAGTAGCATCGACGCTGGGAGGTGGCAGTGTGATCGAGATGACCATCGAAAGTATACGCGTGAGCCTGATGAACTATCAGCGCGTGGTCATCTTGAAAGAGAAAGAGTCCGACCGCTATCTTCCGATCTGGATCGGCCCCGCCGAGGCCGATGCCATAGCCGTCCGTCTCCAGGAGGTGTCGGTCGCGAGGCCCCTCACCCACGACCTGCTCCGCTCCATAATCGATTCGCTCGGCGCAAGCATCGACTACGTGATCGTCAACGACCTCTCAAACGACACCTTCTTTGCCCGCATCATGCTCCAGATCGATGGCCGCGTCATGGAGATCGACTCGCGCCCGAGCGACGCCATCGCGCTCGCCGTCCGCGTACAGGTGCCTATCTTCGCCGACGAGTCCGTGCTCGAAAAGGCGGGCGTCAAACTGGACCAGGAAGGCCAGACCCTGGAGGCCATCACCGGCGAGACACGCGAGGCCGCGACCGAGGTTTCGCCCGAAGAGCTTGAGAAGCTGAGCCCTTTCCGGGACGTAATCGAGGGTCTGGACCTGGAAGACTTCGGCAAAAAAGAGGCTTAGGTCTTAAACCCCTTCCCCTGGCTCCCTTACCCCTCGTTTCTTCCGTTATAATCTCCCTCGGTTCCGGAGGCGCACTTGCTGCTAGATCCTTGCTCCTTGTTCCTACCAGTTGATTGTGATAATCTGCGCAATCGGCGGAGGCCGTCGCCATGATGACAAAAATGCCGTCGGCTGTCCGTCTTCTGGGCATCGGCTGGTATTTCGCGATATGCATAGTTGGAGGAATCGTCGGTGGCTTGCTGCTCGACGGTTGGCTGGACACGAAGCCCCTGTTCACTATCCTCGGCCTTCTTCTCGGGCTGGCAGTCGCCTTCTACGGCGGATTCAAGGCACTGATGCTCGTAATATCTGAAACCAGCGGCAAGACGAAGGGAACGGACGATGATTAGCCGCGGACGCCTAATCATCATCGCCGCCGTGGCGCTGACTCTGTTCGGTTTTATCTTCCTGCGGGGCCCGATCCCCGCGATCTCTGTTAGCGCCGAAACGCTATTCAGCGTCGGGTCCATTGAGATCACCAACACGATGCTTACGTCGTGGCTCATGGTTGCGTTCATGATCACCCTGGTCTTCTTCGCGACACGCCGCTGGGAGATGGTGCCGCGCGGGGTACAGAACGCTACCGAAGCGGCCGTGGAAGCGTTCTACAATCTCGTTGTCGGCGTCGCTGGGGAGAAGAGCGGACGCCGGTTCTTCCCCGTTGTCGCCACCATCTTCTTCATGGTGCTTGCCTTCAACTGGCTCTCGCTTCTTCCAGTGTTTGCCGTAATCGGCACCGTCCACAAAGAGGAGCACGGCTTCGTCT
>Ga0209342_10003234_pt1 | contig 17212 bp, 17 predicted proteins | sample RifCSP16_2_FD_184023 | JGI IMG/M metagenome (GOLD analysis project Ga0209342, IMG submission 184023) | Soil microbial communities from Rifle, Colorado - Rifle CSP2_sed 16_2 (SPAdes) (version 2) | ecosystem: Environmental > Terrestrial > Deep subsurface > Rock core/Sediment | place: Rifle... | reverse complement strand
CAAGGCGAGGGTCGCAGGTTCGATACCTGCTCCGCCCAAAGCGTCTTGGGGTGTTAGTTAAGCTGGATATAACGCCGGCCTGTCACGCCGGAGGCCACGGGTTCGAGTCCCGTACACCCCGCCAGCTTTCTGGCCCTGAAGCTCCCGAGCTTCGGGGCCTTTTTCTTCACCCCTCCCCTGCCAACCGGGCCTCCCGCGCCCATCTGCCCGCTTCGCCACCTTCATCCCGGTGGCCTACCCGACGGAAGAGCAGAAGCGCCAGGGCTTCACCGGACGCGACGTCGGCATCCACAGCCCAGACCGAAGGCTCCGCTGGGCGGGTGGCATGAACTCTTGGTTCGACTGGACTGCGGGCTGCATCGCTCTCGGGACCGATGATGAAATGCAGCAGGTCGCATCGTTCGTCCGAGAGCGGAGGCCGAGCATCTTCATCCGGCAGGTGAGATGAAGGCCGTCCACGAAGCGTCCGGTCGTCCACCTCGGGAAGATGAGGAACGACTCACAGGCCGGAGGTCGTGAGGAGCCGCGCCCCATGTCGGAGCATCGCCGGGACAATGAGCCGGTGCGCGGGCCGGACGGGCAGGAAGTACGCGCGGCCCAGAGCCCCGTGGAAGCGCACGAGCGTGGTGACGACGCCCAGGCGTACGCCAGCGTCGTCGAGGACGCGCACCGAGACGCGGAAGTCGAGATGGCGGTCGTCGAGGCCCAGCAGGACCTCGCCTGGCACCTCGGCGAGCACGGGGAACACGCCGATGCGCTCGGCGGTGCCGTTCGCCTTGGCGGCAGCGCGCTCGAGCGCGGGGCGCGTGGCGATGAGCCCGAGCGGTGCGACGAGGGCGTGCCGCAACCACATCAGCACGGAGACCCAGTGAGGCGGAGACGCGAACACGGCGCGGGCGAAGGCGTTCGCACACGTGCTCGGCGGCAGGGCGACCGCGTAGGCGTCCGCGTAGTCGATGCTTGAGAACGTCCCAGAGGCGAGGCCGCCCTGGGGGACGCGTACGGGCCGAACGCCTGGATGGGCCATCGCTCGGATGATAGCGGCCGGCGCAGCCAGCCCCGCACCCGTGACGGGACATGCCCCGTGTCTGCCCAGCGCAGCCCCGATGTCATCGAGATACCAGAGACCGACGCCCGCGCGGGCCTCGTTGCGCTGGCGGGGCGGCCGCACCCGGTGACGGTCTGATATCCGGGTGCGGTCCATTCAACTTCTGAGCGCCGTCATCAAGCCGGCCGGGTCCTCGACGCTGACGAGCAGGTTCCGCAGCCGCACGGGGAACCCCATCACGTACCCGCGCTGGCGGGGCTCGAGGGCGATGTCCACGACGCCCTCGCCCGACCCGTTCACAAGCCAGCGGCCCGCGAACCCATGCACGCCCCGGCTGAGCGGCTTCTGCTGGTACCGGGTGGCCGACACCACCGCCGATCTCGGGAAGCGCGCCCGGAACCCCCAGGCCATCCGAACCCGGACCTCCTCGTCGTCGACCTCCACGAACGAGTCGGAGGGCAACAGGAGCAGAGCGGCGGAGAGGACACGGTACGCGGCGTCGAAGCGAATCGGGAATCGGGCCTTGGCCGCGAGCGCCATGGCTGCGCACTCTACGCCCGGCAGGGACCCCTGTATGCTCGACCGGGAGGGTGGCCATGCAGGAACAGGCTCGCGGCCTACTCGAACGCGTCCGGCAACACGCGATGCCGGAAGGCGCCGTCGAGTGCCGAGGCACGCGGCGCCGTACTTCACCTGGGAAGCGGTTGGGTCCGACAAGCTGCGCGTCACCTACGACGACGGCCGGACCCAGGCGACGCTCGAGTTCGAGGTCGATGCCGAGGGGCGCGTACTCGGGGCGTCCGCGTCCAGCCGCCCGTGCCTCGTCGGCAAGACGGTCGTGGACACTGCCTGGTCGGGCGCGTTCGGGGAGTACCGGACGTTCGACGGCTTGCGCGTGCCGACCGTGGCCGAGGTGACCTGGCATCTGCCCGAGGGGCCGTTCACGTACTGGCGAGGCCGGGTTGCCGAGTTCCGGGTTCTCCGATGACGCTGGAGGTGCTCCGGGGGCTGGGCTGGACGGTCCCGGTCGCGGTGCTGCTCCCGAACGCCCTGTGGGTTGTCCTGCCGGGCGCCGCTCCGCCTACCTCGCCGCCGACCGCGCCTCCGTCCTGGCTCCGGTGGGTCCAGCCAGTCGAGTGGGTCGGTCGAGCGGCGGTCTTCTTGCTGCCGGTGTTCTACCGGTTCGAGTTGGACACGACGCCGGGCGTGGTCGCGCTGGACACGATGCTTCTGGCGCTGGCCTTCTACTACACGGCGTGGGCCAGGTACTTCACGAGGGGACGCAACCCCGTGCTGCTGTACAAGCCCCTCGTCGGCGTCCCCTTGCCGCTGGCGGTGAGCCCGGCCGTCTACTTCGTGGCAGCCTCCATACCGCTGCGGTCGGTGCCGCTCGCCGTCGCGGCCGTCGTGTTCGGCGCGGCGCACGTCGCCATCAGCAAGTTCGAGTGCGAGCGCATGTCACGAGCGTCCGGCACCTGACGCCGGCAGCACCGGCGGGGTCAGCGGCCGGTCCCGCGTGTCGAACTGGGCCGGCTCGCGATTCCGGTCTACCCAGACAGCCCAAGGGATGAAGAGCCACGTCAGCAGCCCGGCCGCGCCGACAGCGGTCGCGCTGGGCGGCGGCGGGCCCATGATGTTTGCCGGGGTCCACCCGGACCTTCTCGACGCCCGCGAGGACCAGGACCGGCCACACCAGGTCCAGGAACTGCGCTGCGGCGAAGAGCGTCCCCAGCGAGGTCCCGTTCTTCTTCCAGAAGGGCCAGCGCGCCGACCTCGTGAAGCTGAACGTCTCGTTCCAGGGCAACAAAGGCTCGCTCTGGGTCAAGGACGTGGAGTTACTGAAGGCGCCCTTGCCCTGACGGGTTCGATTCGCAGGCTGGTCTACGGGTGTGGGTCCTTCAGATTCCGAGCACGGCCTTGTCGTAGTCCTCGGCCCGCGGAATGCCGCTCGCCACCGCCTCGGCCCGGGCGTTGTCGATGACGGCGCGGAGGTCGCTCTCGGGAACGGCTCCGACCACTGGCACGCCGTTCACGATGAAGGCCGGCGTGGCGTCGATACCGAGGTTCGTGGCGAGAGCAACGTCTTCAGCGACCCGACTGGCTGGGCCCGACGTGGCGAGGCACGCCTGCCAGGCGGCCACGTCGGGGCCGGGGACCTGCTCCGCGTCGGCGAGGAGGGCGTCGTCGTCGAGCGCCGTAGTGAACAAGAGGTCGTGCATCTCCCAGAACTTGCCTTGCTCTCGGGCGCACTCCGCGGCGACGGTGCCGGTACCTTGAGTCGAGACCTGGCCGTGCTGGACTGCCCGCAGGTGTCCTCCTCGAAGGCCCTCTGGGTCATGTCCGTCATGCACTCGATTCAAGACTGGCACCGAATCGTCGCTCACCAGCGAGCAGATGCGGGCTATACGTCCTGCGTCCGATGGAGGACGGGCCCTGGTTGACCTTCGCGGGAGCGTTGGCAATCGGCCTGCCCTTCCCACGGACGGACCTTTCGCGCTGAGTGTGCCCGGCGTTTGCAGTGCGGGACGTGGCTGCGCTCGCGCTCCTCTTCGTGCTGCCGACTGCCGTCCGAGACGAACACCACGCACGAAGACTGCTGAAGAAAGTCTTGGGCTTGAAGCTGACGCCCGGTGGGGCGTCAGCCCTGCGGATTCCGTCCTCGTCCACCTTCAGCCGCTCGTGGCCGGGGCCGCACCCTCGACGGCGTGAACGGAGCCGGCCGCCCGCATCGGAGGCGCCGCGGTGGCGTGCCCAACGGTGTTCTAGGAGTATTCCGCCGGAGCGCGCGGTTGTGGAACGCAATGGAAGTCGCCGTCGATCACGGCCCCGCGACAGACCGGCATTCGTTCCGGGTGACCCCGGTGCCGGTGAAGTCGAGCTGACCAGTCAGCTCGTGCTTGTACTTGACCAGCACGTCGCTGCAGACCGTGCGCGTCGTCTCGAGATTTCCGCCGCAATAGAAGCTCGTCGCATCATCCGTGCTCCCGTTCCCGCTGTAGATCGCCGTTTCTGGATAAGGACAGAGCGGACGCGTCCGCGTGAGGGCACCGCCGGCGTCGATGTTTCCCGCCAGGATCGTCCGCGGCGGATGGCCGTTCTCCACCCAGTCGACCAGCGCCTCTAATAACCCAAGAGGTTGCGGTCCTGCGCCACCGGCGCAATGCGCGACTCCGGGCGCGCGGAACAGCCGGTAGAAGCTCTGAACCGGCGTGAAGTCGATAGCCTGGCCGCGAGCAAAGCCGGGGCGATGGTCGTAGCGCGACGCCATTTCCCGATAGTAGTTGATCATCCCGCGAGGCATGATGAGTTGATCGTTTGCGCCGACGAAGGTCAACAGCTTGCCGCCGTGGCGGCGGAAGGCGTCGAGGTCGGCGAAGGTGTCGGTGACGTCGGCGATGTTGCGGGAGCCGTCTTGCGCCACCTGCGAATAGCCATCGAGCAAGACCGTCTGCCAGTCGAAACTCCGATCGTGCTCGTTCCAATGGAACTGCGTGACACCGAGGAAGAAAGGTATCGGCCCGTTGAGAGCGAAGGAGCCGCCCAGGGTGGTTCCGCGATCGAGGCCGAACCAGATCCTGTTGCCCATGGCGTTGCGCGGCCCGTCCCAGATGAGATCGATTGCGCGTGCCTCCGCCGCCGTCAAGCAGTTCGACGCTGGCGCGGTCGGCATGCCGCAGATGTTGGCCGTCGCGCTGAAGGCGCAGGTGCGTGGATCGTCGATGACACCATCGGCGACACCGTCGTCGCCGTCGCACGCCGCCACCGCCGAAGCAGTGGCCTGCTCCAGCTTGGCGTCGTCGATGGGGCCGCCGGCCAAGTCCTTCATCGCGATCTGCCCCCACATCTGCGCGGTCTGGAAGCGCGTCCAGTACATCGCCGGCGCGTTGGCGAGAATGCCGTCGAGCTCCCAGCCGAGCTCCTGCGCCAGCAGATAACCCTGGCGCCCGCCGGTGGAGCAACCGTTCCAGTAGTTGTACGCAGGCTTCCTGCCGTAGTACCGCATCGCGACCCTCTTCGAGAAGCGGACCTGCGCCTTCACGCCGTTGCGGATGAAGTCGTTGATGAACTGGTAGTTATAGGTTCCGTCGGGATTCACCCCTGGTTCGCAGTCGCCACCGAGGTGGCCGGTATCGTTGCCGGAGCCGACGTAGCCTTGATTCACCGGGCCCGTGACGTCGAGGTTGCCGGAACAGCCAGCGCCGCCGATCCCTTGCGTGCGACCGTTCCATGCGCCCTCCACGCCGCCGCCACCACCGTCGAGCGAATTGAGCGGCAGGCCCACGCGGATGTTGATGTTCTGATCCGGATTCGAGCCGAATAGGATGTCGACCTGACAGTGCGCCACGTTGGGCCCGCTGGCGGCCACCACTTGAGTGGTCGCGGATTTGACGACTGGATTGCCGGCGAGACCGCCCAGCGGATCGGTTGCCAGCTCCGCGCACGCGATCAGCCCAGGGCGCGAGGGTTGCAGTCCAGCATCGGCCATGGCCGCAGCGGGCGCGCTCAGCGCGATGGCGATCGCCGTGGCCAACGAGATGAAACGCGAGAGACGTTCCATGCTCTTCTCCTTCGTGCTTGAGCGCCATGGGCAACCCGCCGCCTCTGGCGGCGTGACTCCAGAAGGCCGTCCCGGCGAGATGCTTCTCCCCCCGATTGACAGAGGGCAGCAGAAGGGATCTCGCGTAAAGACGCGAAGGCGAAAAGGGGTTCCCCCCTTGGTGGCTTTTTCGCGAGTCCTTGTCCGGGATGCGCTGCACCGACCTGACGCCGGGAACGACCCGGCTGAGCAGGCCGCCGGCTTCGCCCTTCTGCGGGTAGGAAGTTCAACCTGCGGAACGTGCGTCCGATAACGGGCAATCTGTAGCTTGCCCCGCGCATCTGGTGGATAGTGCGTGGTCGCAGCGCCTTTCCGCGGGCTCGTCTGGTCCTCGGTGAAGAGCACGCCGCCCGGCCGCCGGCTGCTTAACATGCCGTAGTTACGAGCACTTATCTGTTGGCTTTCGCTCGAGTCGGCACGGGGATGAGGCTGGGGATGAAGTCGCCGAGGCGCCTGATGGCCCGCGCCACTGGAGCCGAGGCCGTTGCCCATGCACTGGCGACGGTGGGCGGGGAAGCGCCGGGGGCGACGCGCGCCGCATGCCCCTTCAGCTCCGTGGGCGGAACCCGAGCTTGAGGAGGCCACCGCGGGGGACCCGCGTGCGAAGGGCAGCCGGTTTACCAGCGGTAACGCTCCTCGTGATACCGGACCCACGGCTCCAGCGCCGCGATCCCGGCGGCGCGGATCGCGTCCAGGAGGGCTCGCTGCGACGTCATCGCGAACGTTCCCGGGTTGCTTAGGACACGTTCCTTCATTGTCTGCTCGAGCGTGTCGAGCGCCTTCCCGGGAGGCCATCCCGCCGGAGCGCACCAGCGGAAGGTCTCGTTCCCAGTGGGGCAGACAACGACGACGCGGAAGTCGGTGACGCCCAGCTCCCGATCCCGCTTCATCCGGTAGCCGAGCAGGAGGAAGCGCATGAGCTGGTACACCGGCTCGTGGAGCGCCTCATCGAGGTCGACCCGGAATAGGCCGCTCTCGCGGAAGAGCGCTCCGTAGCGTTCGCGCCGGGTGTCGCCGGAGGTGCCCTCGCCCTTGTCCTCATCCTCGCCCTCCTCGACGTACTTCCACTCGAGGAGGTACGCGCGACGCCCGCCCGGGATCCGCGCGAGCACGAACGCGTCCGTGCTCGTCCGATTCGCGCCCCGCTTGTATGGCAATGGCTCGAGCGTTTGCTCCGCGCCGACCCACTCGAGCTCCACGAGTGACATGCGCCCCTGGTGCTCGATCGGGAGAACGTCCTGAACGTCTACGTCCAGCGTCCTCAGCGCCGCCATCAACGCCGCCCGGTGCGACGCGAGCGGCAGGAGGAAGTTCGCGCACGCGACCTGGGAGCTTGCGAGGTTGCGCGTGGGAAACCCTCGCGAGGAGGCGACCGGCGATCGGTCCCCGCTCCGCGCCGTCCGGTGCCAGGGAATCCCGCGCTCTCCGAAGTAGTCGATCCCGCCACCCGGCCCGCGCAGGAGCGGGTACAGGTTCTCCTCCTCGAATCCGAGCGCGAGTAGGTGCGAGTTCCTGCGCGAGTGGTCGTCATCGCGTGTCGCTGCGGCTGCGCTGAAGAGCCGGCGCTCCGCAAGAAGGCGGCCCTGGTATTCTCGCTGGTGTCTCTGAAAACCCATGCGGCTCCTAGTGTCGGTCGATAATCCGTTTCAGGACATCGACGAGTTCGAGAGCCATCCTCGCCTCGTCTCGATCCGTGTCCGTCTTCGTCCATTCCCAGCCGATGTAGACCGGGTCTCCCCGCACGACGCGATCGCTCAACTGCGGGAATCTCTCGCTCATGCCGGACGCCGCGATCCTCGGGGCGGCGTTCAGGAGCCGGGCGTTCACGGCCGCACGCTTGGCCCCGGCGTGAGTGAACGCGTGGACCCGACGGCCGGCCCTGGAGTCGTCAATCCCGATGGTCACTCCATCGAGCGCCTTCGTGACGTAATTCCTGCCGGAAGGCGTGAGCCCGAGGCTCGTCGCGACGAGACCGAGGAACGCCCGCGCATCTCCCTGGGGCGCGATGGCCTCTCGCCTCGACCCGGAGCCGTCTCCCCACTGCGCGACGAGAGCGTTGAGCAGGTCGTCCTCCGGAGACTCCGCCGTATCCTCCACGTGCTGCTCGGCAGGAACCCGTGCGGACGCGAGAGCACGACCGATGAGGAAGACGGGGGTTCTCCTTTCGGTCAGGTAATCGGCGGGCGCATCGTAGCGCCACGCATCAGGCAACGGGTCCCGGGGCTCGACCATGAAGACCACGACGAGCAGCACCGCGTCGTAGTCCTGCGCATAGGCCCTGCACTGGCCGATCGCTCGATCGAGCTCACCGGCACCCTGGCTCCGGCTCTTGTACAGCTTCAGCTCGACCGCGATCCGGAGCGTGCGGCCCCGCTCTGCCGGGACGGTGAACGCGAAGTCCGGCTGCCGCAAGCTTCCGTCGAGGCCGAGGGCCTTGGCCCGGGTTGCCTCCCCGAACTCCCGCCGAAGGCTCGGGGCGAGGAGACTCCCAACCTGTACCTCCCTCGCGGTGGGCGGCAGCGCGCTCAGGTCGGCGCGCAGTACGGCGGCCCTCGCGCGCGTCACCAGACTGCCAAGCTCATGACCGGTCATCGATTCCACGAGTGTATCGGGGTTGCCGTAGCAGGGGAACGAGTGCGGCGGGGCGGGGGGCGGACCACACCGCAGGGCAAAGGGCTCCGCTGAAGGACGGAGTGGGACGAAGGTTCAGCGGGGGGCAGCTCCGACGCAAACGGCCGGGAAGGTGTGTTGCGGACATGGTGGGCGGCGCCGTCCTCTATGCGGCGGGTAGCGCAAGAGGGGCGGATCGAGGCCTTGCAGGAGAAGCCGACGAGCCGCTCGAAGCCCCAGTCCGGCCATCGGACCCCGTGCGAACTACGGGCTGGGAATTCCACGAGGCGTGCGCAGCTGACGTTCCACGAAGGCAGTAAGGCGGCGGCCCCAGGCTTCCAACGGGGTCGCTCGCCGGTCGTAGGCACTGGACATGGCCACGCAAGCCGCGCGCCTCACGATCTGATGTGTTGGTGCTCACCAGAAACCGCGTGATTCTGGACCTTCGGCCGGCGGGCTCGTGAGCGGCCGGAAACTGGCCGAAGTGGGCGGCAGGCTGTAGCGAGGGGCCGGCAGGGCGAAAAGGTAGGGCCCGGAGTTGACGCTCCGAGCCCCGGCCGAATCAGCAGGGCGCCTGCGATCCAGCGGCACCGTGATCGCACGCTCCACGCTGGCGGTCCACTTCCTCGCGCTCTCGCTGGGGGCGCCTGGAATCGCTGCGGTTCGTCACCTGCGGCCTGTGCGGGCAGGTCTTCTACCTTTGCAGTCACTGCGACCGCGGTCATCGCTACTGCGGGCTCCGCTGCGCCCAGGCAGCTCGCCGGGCGTCACTCCGCGCTGCCGGGGACCGGTACCAGCGGAGCCGCGAGGGCCGGCACGCCCATGCGGATCGCGAGCAGCGATATCGAGAGCGCCGCCGAGAGAAAGTGACGCATCACGGTCGCGCGGTTCCGGTTTCATCGCTCATGGTGCGTGCCTTGCCGGCGAGCGACGCCACGGAGGCGCTGTTCCTGTCCGGCGTCGAGGGCACACGCGATGGCGATCTGGATGGGCATCTCCCCGGGGCCGGAGTGGTCCAGGGTATTGGTGCAGGACGGGCCCCGGGAGACGCTGCTGAAGGCGCGGCTCCCGGCGGTCCCGGCACACCCGCGGGCGCTCGTGACGCTCTGCGAGGCGCTGGCGCTCTGGTGCGGTCAACCGGTGCGCGCTGCGCTCGCTGCGGACGGCCAGGATACTTCGTTCGACACGACACGCTGGCTCGGGCAGGACGGCCCCACTGCCACCGCCCTTTTCGAGCTGGCGCTGGTCACGGCGGCCCGGCCTCCGCGCAGCCGCGACCGGCTCGACGGCCTCGGTGACTTCCGCGACCTGCGCCAGCTCGTCTTCTTCGAGGTGGCCGAGTGATCCCGGACGATCTGCGAGCCAAGATCCGCCGCCTCTTCTTCGCCGAGCACTGGCGCGCGGGCACCATCACCGCCGAGCTCGGCGTCCACCATGACACGGTGATGCGCGCCATCGAGGCGGATCGCTTCGTCCGTCCGGGCGCGCAGGTGCGGCCCTCGATGCTCGACCCGTACAAGGCGTTCATCACCGAGGTCCTCGAGCAGTACCCGCGTCTGCGGGCGACCCGGCTGTTCGAGATGACCAACGGGCGCGGCTACCAGGGCTCCGTCATCCAGCTCCGCCGCTACGTCCAGACGGTGCGGCCTGCACCCAAGCAGGAGGCGTTCCTGCGACTCGCCACGCTCCCCGGCGAGCAGGCCCAAGTCGACTGGGGCAACTTCGGCAAGATCCAGATCGGCTACGCCCGCCGCGCGCTCTCCTGCTTCGTGATGGTGCTCTCCTGGTCGCGGGCGATCTACGCTCGCTTCGCGCTCGACCAGACGCTGGAGAGCTTCCTGCGCGGGCACGTCGAGGCGTTCAATGCGCTTCACGGCGTCCCCAGGACCATTCTCTACGACAACTTGAAGAGCGTCGTCCTGGAGCGCGCCGGGGACCACATCCGCTTTCATCCGCGAGTCCTCGATCTCGCCGGCCACTATCACCACGCGCCAAAACCCTGTGCCCCATACCGGGGGAATGAAAAGGGTAAGGTTGAGCGCACGATCCAGTACCTGCGCCACGGCTTCTTCGCGGCGCGACGCTTCGCCTCGGTGCAGGATCTCAACGCCCAGCTCGCCGACTGGATCGAGCGCATCGCCCACGCGCGCAAGGTGCCGGGCGATCCCGCCGGCCGGCTCGTCCGCGATGCGCTCGAGGAGGAGCGCCCACGGCTCCTGCCCTTGCCGGAGCACGCCTTCGAGTGCGACCAGGTGAAGCCGGTCGCTTCGGGGAAGACGCCGTACATCCACTTCGATCTCAATGACTACTCCATCCCGCACCACCTGGTCGGCAAGCCGCTCACCCTCGTCGCCTCCGAGAGCCTCGTCCGCATCACCAACAGCGCCGGATACGTCTTCGCCAGCCACGCCCGTAGCTACGACCGCAAGCAGGTGATCGAGGACCCCGAGCACATCGCCGAGCTCGCCCGTGAGAAGCGGCACGCTCATGAGCTACGCGGGCGCGACCGGCTTCGGTCGGCCTGCCAGAGCGCCGACCCCTTCGTCGAGGCCCTCGCCCTGCGCGGCGAAAACCTCGGTGGGCACGTCTCGCGGCTCCTCACGCTCCTCGACCGCTACGGCCCCACCGAGGTCGAAATCGCGCTCAAGGACGCCCTCGCCCGCGGCGCCATCGGCGCCGCCTCCGTCGCCCACCTCCTCGACCAGCGTGCCCGAGCCCGCAAGGCACCCCCGGTCCTCGACGTCGTCCTCCCCGACGATCCTCGCGTCCGCGACCTTCGCATCACGCCCCACGCCCTCGACACGTACGACGCCCTCTGCAAGCCGACGAAGGAGAACGAATGACCACCGACATCAGGGAGCAGCTTGGCCTCCTCGGTCTGCGCCACACCGCCGAGGCTCTCGACGACCTCGTCGCCCTCGCCACCAAGAGCCGCTGGAGCGTCCAGCAGATCCTGGAGCACGTCGCCCGGATCGAGCTCGAGGACCGCGCACGCAAGAGCCTCGAGCGCCGCCTCGGCCGCAGCCGGCTCGGCCGCTTCAAGGCCATGGCCGACTTCGACTGGGCCTGGCCCAAGCTCATCGACCGCGATGCCGTCGAGGCGGCGCTCCGCCTCGACTTCCTGGAGAAGGCCACAACGTCGTGTTCGTCGCCAATCAGGGCCTCGGCAAGACCATGATCGCCCAGAACATCGCGCACGCCGCCGTCCAGGCCGGCCACAGCGTGCTCTTCACCACCGCGGCCCAGATGCTCCTCGACCTCGGCAGCCAGGAGTCCGCCCGCGGCCTCGACCAGCGGCTCCGCCACTACTGCACCCGTACAGGACTCTTGGTGATTGATGAGATCGGCTACCTCTCCTACGACAACAGGAACGCCGACCTCCTCTTCCATGTCGTCAGCCGCAGGTACGAGAAGCGGAGCGTCGTCCTCACCTCCAACTTGACCTTCAGCGACTGGCCCACCGTCTTCCCGAACGCCGCCTGCACCACCGCGCTCATCGACCGGCTCGTCCACCACTCCGAGATCATCACCATCGAGGGGAAGAGCTACCGGGCGCGCGAGGCCGAGGAGGCAAAGCCCGCCCGCCGCAAGGCCAGGTCATGACCGGCCGGCTGGTCCACTTTTCCGCGCTTTCTCATGAGCGCCAACAATCTGATGGTGGCCGTGATGATGCTGCCCGATCGTTCTCGTTCACAAGGCGGACCCGCCGACCGCGCGATGGCCCTGTCGGCGGGTTCGTCCTTGTCGTCGCGCCCGATGGCAGCGGGCGACAGCATGGATTCGATAGCTTGGTGGAAACCTCCATCACCTCCACGTCGACGTGGAACTGCCGCGACTACCCCGCCGCCCCGCCGCGCTGCCCACGGGTGCCTCCCCCGTCGACGATGAGGGCCGGTGCTCGGTGAGGAAGACGCAACCATCCGGCAGGAACGCCAACATGCTGTATGTAGGGCCCATGTCCGGATGACCGCTTGCTCGTCTCGGGACTGGGATGAAGGCGGGGATGAAGGATCCCGAGGCGCAAAAGGGCCGCGGGTCGACCCCTATCCCGAAGTCCATACCGATCCGTCGGTCTCTTCCGATGCGATCGCGGCTGCCGCGATCGGGAGGAGGCGTTTGGCGGCGTCTCCACCGCGGAGGACCCCGCGAAAGCGGCGAGCATCAGCGAGCGGGTGGTCCGGGCGATGGTGCGCGAGCCTGCCGTGAACCTCGCCATCCAGCACTGGCGCGACCACCAACGCCTTCCGCCCCCCTGCTCGGTCGAGAAGCTGAAGCGCTACATGCGCTCTTCGTGATGCTGCTGGTAGCGGCGCCCGAAAGTGCGCCAGGAATCGCCGGATGAAAAGGCGCCACCACATGGGCGGTGGTTCTCGTTCCGAACCCTCCGGTCCTACTCGGGGCCGTCCGCACGGATCGGCCGATTCGCCTTCCACCGTTGGAACCGCGTTCTCAGCCAAGGCGCCACGACGAACCACTGTAGGTACGCGCAGACGCCGAGCGTGACCAAGTTCACGGCGAGGATCGTGCTGAACCGCTCGAAGATCGGGTCGCCCCCCAGGTACGGGAACGGAACGCCCTTGCTGCTCAACATGAAGGGCGCCGCGAGCAGGTTGAGCGGGAACGAGGCCAGCCCGAGTGGGAAGTAGTAGAAAACCGCGATGTCTCCATGCCAGTCGCTTAGGTCGAAGTTGAGGGGGCAGATGGCGAGGTAGGCGACAGCGACGAGGGCCGCTGCGCGCCTCGCCCTCGTGGCCAGAGGAAGGCCGTGAGTCCCCAGGACCGAGACACACAGCGCCCCGCCCAGTAGCACCACGGCCGCGCGTGAGAACTCCGCCGGGAACTCTTGGGAATATGACCACCCACAGTGACATGGCCTGTTCGGCTCGCAGATGCCGACGCAGCCGGGATCGTCATGCGACTGAGCCCATGCGTGCTCGTGAACGGAGACCGCCACGCGGCACATCGCGACGGCAAGCACGACGCGCAGCGCCGTCCGAACAGTCGAGGCCGACACGTCGCGGAAGGACATCATGTCTTCGCCTCACAGCGGGCGCCGACGGGGCGCCAAACGGCATCGGCGACTGCCCAGGCGACGACGAGGACTTCGAGAGCGAACGTCCAATGGAGGACGAAGTTCCAGACCCACCAGTGGTAACCTGCCGGAACGGCCACTAAGGCGAACGCGCGACGAGAGAACGGCGCGAGCCAGGCGACCCTACCCACGACCGTGTCGAGGACCAGATGGAGGAAGATGTTGCCAAAGAACACGGCGCTCCTGGCCCCAGCCGTTCGGCGTCGCATCACCGCGAAGCCGAGATACCAAGTGGCGGCGATGGTCACCCACCAGAACGGGACGTGGGTCCAGTACTCGTGGTGCAGCACCCGCCGATGGTCGACGACGTAGAACCGTACGAGGTCGAGGTCCGGCAGAATGCTCGCGGCCAGCCCCACGGGCATCAGCCCGGACGTGCGCCACCTCGCCTCGATGCGCTTTGTCAGTAGGTAACCGGCGGGGATGTGCGCGAGGAACACGGCTCCTAAAAAGCAAGCCGTATGCCGCGGGGCAAGCCGTTGAGAATCTTGAGGTCTCCCCGGCGTGTGTCTCTGCGCCCACGCGCGGGTGTCGATGTTCTTCGACCCGCCTTGAAGTCGTCGGTGAAGCTCCTACGAGGGCGCCGCTTCCTCCTTGACCGCTGGTCCATGTGGGACACCGTACCCGCCTTTCACGTGCTGTCCACACAACCGGATCAAGCCCACTCGGGGCGCATCAGGTCAACGAGGCACCCGAAGCGACCGGCTCCGGCGGACCCAGATGGGCTCGCCGCCTCGTCGGGCTTGACGGTGATTGCTGACACGAACATTAGGGGCCCAGGTGCGTGATACTTGCCAGACAGCAGGGCTGAACCGGTTCGAGAGCGGGGGAGTGGGCTTCATCCGACGCGTTCCGATTTGTGGAGAACCACGATGGCGGAGAATACCCGGTCGCTTACTGAGGTTGTCGCCACGCTGCAAAAAGACGCCGGAGCACCGTACCCGAGATATCCGTCGCAATCGATCCACGCGGTGCACGACGATCGCGTCATGAAGTCGCTGACGCGCCGGCTCGATCAGGGGGCGAAGCTCCGGGACGTCCGTGCGCTCGAGTACGACTTCACCACCGGCCTCAATCGTATCTGCTTCGAATTCGACAGCGCCGGGCCAATGGCCGGCGGCGACGATCTGCTCGTGCTGCTCGACGGTAACTGCCGCGTTATCGGTCTCGTCGATCCGTTCGACGCGAAGCAGCCAAATCGGATGGTGCCGCCGCTAGCGGCGCTGAGCGGGGCATTGCCGTTCGTGCTCGATCGGCCATCAGCCGGCTGCAACATGCCGTTCGAGCAGGCGGACCTCACCAGCCAGGAGGGCCGCGCCCGGGAGTTCATCGCGATGGCCGGGATCGGCGGCTTCGGGTGGAGACAAACCGGCGGCGGCGGCGGCGACCCGTGCGGTCCCGAGGCCCACACGACGATGTGCACCTATTGCTCGTTCTTCATGGGCACGCTGCAGTACCTACCGGCGACTCGCTTCGACCGCTCCATCCGAACGATGGACTGTAGCCAGATGGACACCAACTCCGACGACTGCGGCACGGGGATCGGGTAGCGCGGCGCGCGGCGCATGCCCGGCACGGTCCTCATTCTTGCGGACGACGACGATCTGCACGCGCGCGTCGTCGGCGCACGGCTCTGGCAGGATCACGGCGTCAAATCCGCTGTCTGGTCGTTCGCGCGGTTCCCGCGCGACGAGCGTCTGAGTTTCGCGCTGGCGAGCGGCCGCGGCCTCACCCCATGCGGCCCCTGGCTGCCCGATCTGGATGCTATTCGCTCAGTGTGGTGGCGGCGTCCAGGCAATGTCTCGCTGTCGCCGGAGATGACCGACGATGGCGTCCGCCGGTTTGCGCGCGCGGAGGCGGAACTGTTCCTGGGCGGCGTGTTCGACGCGCTCGGCGTGCCGATCATCAACGCGCCGCGGCATCAGCGGGCGGCAGCACGCAAGCCGCTGCAGTTGCACGCAGCAGAGGCCGTTGGCCTGACGATTCCGCAAACGCTGCTGTCGAACGATCCGGATCAGATCCGGACGTTCTGGAGCAGCCTGGATGGCCGCGTCGTGTACAAGGCGTTTTCATCGCCGTCATGGACAGCGCTCGACACGCGCCGGATGACACGCGAGGACCTCGACAGCCTCAGCAGCGCCACGCTCGCGCCCATCATCGTCCAGGAAGAGGTGCCGCGCGCGTATGACCTCCGCGTCAACATCTTCGGCGCCGAGTTGTTCGCCGCCAAAGTCGAGACCACCCATCCGATCGCGGCGGTCGACTCGCGCTTTGACGTGACGGCTGTTTGGCAGCCGGCGACGATCCCCCCGGTCGTTGCCTCGAAGCTGCACGCGCTGATGACTCGGCTGAAGCTGGACTACGGCTGCATCGACATGCGGCGGCGGCCCGACGGCGAATACGTGTTCTTGGAGATCAACCCGGCCGGTCAGTTTCTCTTTGCCGAGATCGATACAAGCGAGCCGCTCAGCGCGGCGATGGCGCAGCTCCTGATTCAAGGCAGCCGGTGCGGCGAGTGAAACCTCGTTGTGTCGTCGCTGATCCTCGGCGGCTGAGCGATCCCCTCATCTCGTGAGGTCAAGTTGTTGAAATCCGGGCGGGAGAGGATCACTGTGCGCCCCTGTGAACAGCCAACCTCTCGACCGTGACCGGATCACGCAGCTCGTCTCCTCTATCTTCGCCGACGACCTCCACGCCAAGCGCGTCGCGTCCTTGGCCGGCGCTGCGGTTGGAGTCCTGGAGGGTGCCGCCCTCGGCATTCACGCAATCGGGCGCGCCCTCGCGATCGCGGAGGGGCTCAAGGGCAAGCACGCAGTCAAGCAGGTGGACCGAATGCTCAGCAACCAGGGCATCGACGTGTGGCGGCTGTTCGGAAGCTGGGTGCCGTTCGTCGTCGCCGACCGGCCCGAGATCATCACGGCCCTCGACTGGACCGACTTCGATGCCGACAACCAATCCACCATCGTCCTGTCGATGATCACGAGCCACGGGCGTGCGACTCCGCTGCTCTGGAAGACAGTCGTGAAGTCCAAGCTGAAGGGCTGGCGGAACGAGCATGAGGACGTGCTTCTCGAGCGCTTCCGGCAGGTGCTGCCCGAGGGCGTGAACGCGACGGTGCTCGCCGATCGGGGCTTTGGTGATCAGGCGCTGTACGAGTTGCTCAAGGACCAACTCGGCCTCGACTTCGTGGTGCGCTTCCGCGGGATCATCAAGGTAACCAGCGCCGACGGGGAGACCAGGCCGGCGGAGGACTGGGTACCGGGGAACGGACGACCGTTGCTCCTGCGTGACGCCCAGGTCACGAAGACTCGGCGCCAGATCGGTGCCGTCGTCTGCGTGAAGGCCAAGGGCATGAAGGACGCCTGGCACCTCGCCACCAGTCACCGCCAGAAGACCGGCGCGGAAATCGTTCAACTGTACGCGAAGAGGTTCACTATCGAGGAGACCTTCCGCGATCAGAAGAATCTCCGCTTCGGGATGGGGCTCTCGGACACGCGCATCGGCGATCCAGCGCGCCGAGACCGCCTGTTCCTCATCAGCGCCATCGCCATCGCCCTGCTCACGATCCTCGGGGCGGCAGGCGAGGCCATCGGCATCGATAAGTACCTCAAAGCCAACACCGTCAAGAAGCGGACGCTCTCGCTCCTGAACCAAGGGCTGCTGCACTACTCCGCCCTCCCCAAGATGAAGCTCGACATGCTCGAGCCGCTCATGGCCAAGTTCGGTGAGATGCTCCGGGCGCAGCGCGTCTTTCGTGAAGTCTTCGGCCTCATATGAGGGGATGGCTCAGGAGCATCATACGAGAGGAGATTCTCAAGCGAGCCGAGGTGATCACCGCGCTCGCGACCAAGAACGGCGAATTGCC
>Ga0209342_10003233_pt1 | contig 17213 bp, 19 predicted proteins | sample RifCSP16_2_FD_184023 | JGI IMG/M metagenome (GOLD analysis project Ga0209342, IMG submission 184023) | Soil microbial communities from Rifle, Colorado - Rifle CSP2_sed 16_2 (SPAdes) (version 2) | ecosystem: Environmental > Terrestrial > Deep subsurface > Rock core/Sediment | place: Rifle... | reverse complement strand
GTTTCCAACGAATAAGTGTCATGGTATTCATCTCCTTACTTATGAAATTGGTATTTGTCGTGCTTTGTAATCGTCTGATTTGGGGATCATCAGCGTCAAAACTCCGTCTTCAAATTCTGCTTCAATGCGATCAGCCTCCACGCCTTCGCCCAGGTTGAACTCTCGTAAGTAACTGAGGGTCACTCTTTCGCGTGTCGGCGTCATGACTCTTTCCCGATGAAGCGATTTGAACGCTCCCTGCACCGTGAGGACGCCCGACTCGACAGTAATCTTCATCCCGTCTTTCGAAGAGCCCGGCATGTCCAGCTTCACAATGAACGCATCGGGCGTCTCGAAGATATCGACGACCGCCGTGATGAACTCCTCTTTCTGTTCAGCCCGTCTTGCGAGCGCAAACGGCTCACGACGGATCAGGGCAACCTGTTTCTTCTTGTCCATGTGGGTCGGCCTCCCTTCACCATTTGATGGTGATATCGCGGGGTTGGGCCTTTTCGACTTTCGGAAGGAGCACTCGAAGAATACCGTTGTCCAATTCGGCAGAAATCCTGTTGGCATCGATTTCCTCAGGGAGATCGAACGATCGCCGGAACGGATCCGTTAGCGTCTCGTGACGTATAATGGTCGTGCCCTCAGGGAATCCATAGTGCTTGCGCTCTCCGCTCAGCGTCAGCGTACGATTCTCGAGAGAAATCTGGACATCGTCTTTCTTCATGCCGGGCACTTCCGCTACCAACTCGAAGCCACCTTCATTCTCCACCACATCGACCGCCGGAAAAGAAGCCTCTCGCGGCGAAGGTGTAAATACATCATCGAGCACTGACCCGATACCTTGCCGGTTTCTGAATTCACTGCCGAAAACGGGTTGAGCAAATCTGATATACATGGTTCCTCCAAGCTATTAAGTTCATTTTGTTGTTTCCGTTTTCATCAACCCAATTCTCGTGCCACTCTGTGAAAAGAGAATGAACCGCGGCATAATACGTTGAATCTAAACGACTTATACGAATCCAGGCTCAAGAGTCCCTTCCTTGAATCTTCACTGCTTATGAGACAAAATGGCAGGATGTATGCCATCCACTACAAGATCTTGAGCAAAAACTGTCAGACCATCTGAAAAAAATGCAGATCAACCTCTCCGGCAGCTCCAGTTGCATTTCACGCCTGAATTCGGTATTGTTTGAGCTCGCTAACTAGTTAAAACATAACAGATTAGGTGATTTCATGCGTCGTTTCCTGCTCCCGTTGATTGTTTTCTCCTTGGCCTCTTCCCAAACAAAAGGCCCGGATAAGGGCTCTCAGATTGGCTATGAATCCATCACCGCCAACGACCTTCGTGCTCATCTGACATTCCTCTCTTCTTCCGAACTCGAAGGTCGCGAGACTACCTATCGGGGACAAAAGGTTGCGGCTCAGTACATCGCGGCCGTGTTTTGGAAACTCGGATTGAAGCCGGCCGGAGGGGACGGTTCATTTCTCCAACCCTTTTCAGTCATTGTCACCAAACCAAGTGCCCATACCACTTTGACGGTTGCATCGGGGTCAACCAGGCAGCAATTCACATTTGGAAAAGACTTTCTTACGACAGCCACACGAGAAACGACGGTGACAGCGTCGGCTGTCCTGGTGGGCTTCCAGGACGCATCGCTGACCAAGGACCAACTGGAAACGCTTGCCGGGAAGGTTGTGGTACTGTTTTCCGGCAGACGAGTCCCCGCCTCGGACACAGCCGCCGGTCGGGCATCTCGACGATTTTCCCGTTTTCCACAAGCTGCAGCCACCATTCTCATTCTTGATGAAGCCGCCGGCGCTACGCTTGAATCCCAAGCCAGGGCCATGGCAAATACCCTTGAAAAAGGGCAGATGGTATTGAAAGATGCCCCTCCGCGCGGATTCCGATCCTCCGCACCTGTGATCACCGTTGGCTCCGAGGTTGCCTCGGTTCTTCTGAGACAATTCAAGGGAACACCGGGCGACCTTCGCCGCATTATTGCTGCGGATACCATGTTTCGTCCGACGGCATTGGATGGAATAACGGCGACCATCAATGTCAAAGCCTCCATCGAGGAAAAAACAAGCGAGAATGTTGCCGCCCTTTTGGAGGGCTCGGATCCAAAGCTCAAGAATGAGTACGTCGTCTTTACCGCTCATTACGACCATGTAGGGGTCAGCGCGGTGGACGGGGCCATCTATCATGGCGCAGATGATGACGGATCGGGAACCTCCACGATCCTGGAACTGGCCGAAGCATTCGTTCTTAACCCGGTAAAGCCGAAACGGAGTCTTCTTTTTATGACTGTTGCCGGAGAAGAAAAAGGGCTCCTGGGATCCTCATATTATTCAGACCATCCCCTGTTTCCACTGGAGCAAACGATCGCCAACATTAACATGGACATGGTCGGCCGGATCGACAAGAAGCACACGGATGCAAATGACAAGCGGTACGTGTATGTTATTGGGTCGGACAAGATCAGCATGGAGCTGGACAGTCTCGTAACCGGTGCAAACAAACAGACCGTCCGCCTGAGTCTGGATTACCTGTACAACGATGACAATGACCCAAACCAATTCTACCGGCGCAGCGACCATTACAATTTTGCCCGAAAGGGAGTCCCTATCGTGTTCTTTTTTACTGGAGTGCACGAAGACTATCATCGGCCAACCGATACCGTTGACAAAATCCTCTTTGAAAATATGGTGGACATTGGCCGCCTCGCTTATGTCACCGGCTGGAAGGTGGCAAATTTCAAGAGACTGCTTCAGAAACACGGAAAACCTTCTGCATACGGCACAGAGTAATCATGCTTTCGAAAGAAGAGATTCTCAAGGATCTCGGTACACGGCAGATTGGGAAGAAGGTATTCGTCTTTGAATCCCTCGATTCAACCAATGTCTGTGCAAAGACTCTTGCGGAAGCGGGGACAGAGGACGGGACAGTGGTTGTGGCTGATTATCAAAGCGAGGGACGGGGACGCCTGGGACGACGGTGGGAAGCACAACCGGGGACGAGCCTCTTATTTTCGACTGTGCTTCGGCCCCCGCTCCTGAACGAATCCGCCGGCCTTCTGACCTTCTTCGCCGCTGTCTCCGTTGCCCGGGCACTGGAACATGAAACAGGGCTTCACATTGAGTGCAAGTGGCCAAACGACCTGCTGCTCAAAGGGCGGAAAGTCTGCGGAATACTTATCGAAAATTCCCTCTCCCAACAAGGCCTCGTCTATTCCATAGCGGGAATCGGCCTGAATGTTGGACAACGGACATTTCCCGAGGCGTTCCTCAACAAGGCAACTTCACTTGTGCGAGAATCAGGGAAGACCATGAATCGTGCAAGACTCCTTCGAACCATCCTGAGTGAAATGGACAAGTTCTACGAGGATGTTCGCGAGCCGCGCTTTGACCGCATTCTGGACGAATGGAACTCACGCTGCACCATGTTTGGCAAGAAGATCACCGTGCTTCAGCACGATCAAAGGCTGGATGGATCGGCCGTCGGACTCTCCTCCGAGGGAGGATTGATCCTCGAGACGGCAAAGGGAATCGAAACCGTCTTCGCCGGCGATGTCACCATCCTCTCATAACTCGATCAACAAATGCTCCTCGCGATTGACATAGGAAATACGCACACAGTCTTCGGTGTTTACGATGGAGAAAAGCTAGCTGCTGACTGGCGCGTCACCAGCAACCTTCAACGTACAGAAGATGAGGTGGGAACCCAACTGCGCCAATTCCTTCACGGAGCAGAGATCGACCTCGGAGGAATCTCCACGGTAGGTATCTCATCGGTCGTTCCGAACCTTACCGATGTATTTGACGCCATGGCACGAAAGTATTTCAGGGTCAAGCCCATTATCGTGGGCTCGCAACTCAATCTTGGATTCAAGATTCATTATGATGATCCGGGATCGGTGGGAGCTGACCGGCTTTGCAACGCCGTTGCGGGCTACGCGAAACATGGCGGGCCGCTCATTATCATAGACTTCGGCACCGCAACAACATATGACCTGGTCGCCTCGAACGGAGACTACCTTGGGGGAGTCATCGCGCCGGGAATCGAAACGTCAGCCGTCGATCTTCATCGGCGGGCGGCAAAACTTCCCAAGATTGAACTTCACTTTCCTGCAAAACTCATCGCAACCGACACTGTCTCCAGCATGCAGGCGGGAATACTCTTTGGAGCGATCGATGCCATGGAAGGAATGGTGCGGAGACTTCAGACAGAGATGAAACTGCGGGACAAGAAACAGCCGAAGGTAATTGCGACGGGGGGATTTTCAAAACTCATGAGCGATCATTCGCCCATCATCGAGACATGTGAGCTGACCCTGGTGCTCGACGGTGTCCGGCTCATTTGCGAGCGCGAGCAGCGCCGCTAGAACCTACTTCAGGGGAATACGAGCTTTCTCTTCGACCTCCTTCTTCATGAGTTCAATGGCAGGGGTCATTGCGTGGTGGGCATACACAAGCTGATACAGACGAAGAAATGTATTGATTCCTGATTCCAGCACCCCCACCTGAGCTCTCACACTTTCAAGAATCCCTTTGATTCTCTCTTTCTCCGGTCCATCGGGAAACGTTTCGAGAACCCGCAAGCCGTTGATCTCCAATTCCGCTGCAATATTGGCCAGGGCTGAGTTCAGGGAGGGAGTCAACGAGTTGATGGTCCATCGGAGTTTCTCGGTCGCCTCGTTGTTCAAGACAATCTCTTTTGCCTGTTCCTCCTCAAGCTCCCTGGAAATCCGGAAGAGATGCCGTTCGCGCGTGGCATCGATCACTGTCCCCAAATGCTGGATGTCGATTTCTTCCTTTCGTAGATAGTCGTACGCCCCCAGTTTCATCGCTTCGACGGCTACCTGTTCGTTTCCCGCCCCCGTCAACACGACAACGGGTGTGCTAATCTTGTGCTCATTCATCCAGCGCATGACGTCCAGCCCTGTCATTCCCGGCATGAAATAGTCGAGGAAAATGACGTCAAAGTAGGTCCTTCCATTCTGCAGTCGCTCCACGGCCTCTTCTCCTGACCCTGCTGTCTCGACGCGATGCCGATATTCATCCTTGAGAACGGTTGCAAGGAATTTCAAGAACGCTTCGTCGTCATCGACAAGAAGAATATGGGCCGACCCTAGCGACATGTGTATTTTTCCAATAATATTATTACAGAATAGCCAACGAGCAACGGACTCGCTGTGCGCTATCGCACACCAAACATTGTCAGGGAAGCGTTCGCCCAATCGACAATCGGTGAATAATAGAGGCCGAACAGAAGCGTCGGAATAACCAGGAGGAGGAGGACCACGACCTGGGGCAGGCTGAACCGGACAGGTCCGGAGCCCTCTTCAGGATCGCGGAGAAACATATTGCGAAGCACGCGAAAATAATAGTACAGCGACACAACACTGTTCAGCGCTCCGACAACAGCCAGCCAGATCCACCTTGCATCAAGCAACGCCACAAAAAGGAACAGCTTGCCGATGAATCCCGCCGTCGGAGGAAGACCCGTAAGCGCTATGAAGAAGATGACCATGGACACGCCGAGAAGCGGGGACCGGTATCCAAGACCTTTGTACGAATCGATATCTTCACTGCCCGTCTTGTTCGCGATCAGCATGACAACATAGAAAGCGCCGAGGTTCATGAACAGGTACACGACAAAGTAGATCAGGACAGCGGCCAATCCCTTGTCGCTCAGCACGACGATCCCCATGAGCATGTATCCAGCATGGGCGATACTGGAATAGGCGAGCAGCCGCTTGACATTGTTCTGCCAGACCGCCACAAGATTCCCAAGAGTCATTGTCAGAACTGAGAGGACCGCAAACAACTTGTTCCATTCGAATCCCTGAATCAATGTCCACATGCCCTCGGCACCTGGCAGAGCACTTGAGTCTATGAATGAAACCCTGAAAAACCGTATCATCATCGCAAAACCCGCGGCTTTCGAAGCAACAGACAGAAATGCCGTTATCGTCACCGGTGCGCCTTCGTACACGTCAGGCGTCCAGAAGTGAAAAGGAACGGCCGAAATCTTGTAGCCGAATCCCGCCATGATAAGGATGCCCGCGATGAGAAGAGCCGTCTCGTTGACTGATTGGCCGCTCAAGGCTTTGTTAATGCCATAAATATCGGTCGCACCGGTCAACCCGTACAGAATCGAAATCCCATAGAGCATCAAACCGCTTGAGAGAGCGCCGTACAAGATATACTTCAGCGATGCCTCGCTGGAGTCACTCGCTTCCTTCATATGCCCGGCCAGTACATAAGAAGTAAGACTCGTGAGTTCCAGGGCGAGCACCATCATCAGGAGATTTGCCGCCCCAGCCATCAAGTACATACCAAGAGTCATCGCCAGTAATAGTGAAAAATATTCTCCTCTCCTCTTCTCCGTGTTTTTCACCTCTTGGGAAAAAAGTGAAAACAACAGGATCAGGATTGCTGTCAAGCCAATGATGCTCTTGAAAAAGGCTGCAAAAGGATCGACGACCACCATGCCCGAAAAGACAGATTCAACCAAACCGCTCTGCCGATAAACAAAAACCATGGACGCCAGGAGGCCGAGCAGGGCAATCACCACGGTAACGGTACGATTCTTCCGGAACATTACATCGGAGAGAATCGCAAGGCACAGCGCACCCGTCAGGATTGTTTCGGGGAGAAAATGCGAGAGACTTTCGAGAATCTGGTCAACCATGGAGAGCCGTTAGGGTATCTGTGCAACAGTTGTTGTGGTGTTCACAATGCTCACGAGATGATTCAATGAACTCGTCATGAGGTCAAGCATAAAGGACGGATAGATGCCGAGTACGAGGACAATGATCGCCAAAGGAACCAAGGTGAAGAGTTCTCGTCCATTGATATCTGGAAGCGATGCCCATTTCTCGTTGGGCTTTCCCAGAAACACGCGTTGCAGCGTCCAGAGCATGTACGCCGCGGTAAGGACAATCCCAAGTGTAGCAATAATCGTGATCACCCGGTGTGTCTGAAACGCACCCAGGAACGAGAAAGCCTCGGAAACAAATCCACTGAGCCCGGGTAATCCCAGGGCCGCAAAGAACGCCACTGTCATGATGCCCGTATACTTGGGCATGGTGATGGCCAAACCGCCGAACGCATCCAGATCCCTCGTATGGGAACGATCATACAAAACTCCCACAATCAAAAAGAGCATTGCGGTGATTGTGCCGTGATTGAACATCTGAAACACGGCGCCCATCATTCCCTGCGTGTTCAGGGCCGCCATACCCAGAAGAACCACTCCCATATGACTGATGCTGGAATAGGCAATGAGTTTCTTGAAATCCTGTTGCGCCATGGCGCACATCGCCCCGTACACTATGTTGATCAGCGCGACAACGGCAAGCGGAACCGCGTAGGCCTGGGCCAATTCTGGAAACATCGGATAGCTGACTCGAAGAAGTCCATAGGTTCCCATCTTCAGCAATACGCCGGCAAGAATGACACTGATTGCCGTTGGGGCCTCAACGTGGGCATCCGGGAGCCACGTGTGAAAAGGAAAAATCGGAACTTTGATCGCAAATCCGATAAAGAGTGCGATGTACGCCAGAGATCTCCAATAGGTTCCAGCCCCTGCAAGCAACGAACCGGGTTCGTAGTTCGCCGGATTCATCATCGCCAGCATATTGAACGTGTGAATTTTCTCTCCCGTGGCAGGATCGGCCACCGTCACACTGAAATAGAGAGCGATGACTGCCAGCAGCATCAAAACGCTTCCAAGAAGTGTGTAGAGGAAAAACTTGATTGCAGCATATTCCCTGCGGGGTCCGCCCCACACGCCGATGAGAAAATACATGGGCAGAAGCATGACCTCCCAAAACACATAGAACAGGAAGAAATCGAGGGCCACAAACACACCCATCATTCCTGTGTCGAGCAGCAACAGCATCGCCATGTATCCCTTCAGTGATTTTTCGATGTTCCATGATGCAAAAACGGCAACAAAACTGATGAGCGCGGTAAGCAGGACCATGGTGATACTCAAACCGTCCACGCCAAGAAAGTACTCAATGTGAATTCTTCCGAACCAGGCAACGCCGGGAACATCGATCCATGTGGCTTTCTCAACAAACTGCATCCCTTCGACCGAATTGATGCCAGTCATCGTCTTGTCAAAATTGAAATAAACCATCACGGCGAGCACCAACTGCAACAGCGTGGCGGCCGCCGGGATCCATTTCAATGCTCCGTCATTTCCCTTTGGAACGATCAGGACAGCGACCATTCCGATAATCGGGAGAAACGTAATCCATGTGAGAACGCCGATACCTAAGAATTGAAGATCCATGGGAGACAATCCTCTGTTAGAAACTCAATCATTTGAACCAAAGGAAAAAGACCATGACGCCAAGAAGGACAAATACGATGTAGGTCTGGACTCTTCCCGTCTGAACACGACGCGTTACCAATCCGAAAAATCCGGCCATATATGCCACCAGATTGACCATTCCATCCACGATACGATTGTCAAATCCCCCAGCGCCCGCAAAGAGGAGAAAGAACGTCAATCCGCCGACACCCAGACTCAGAAGTACCGTTCCTGCCGTACTCCAGAACCCCGCCTCGGAGATCCAGAGACTCTCTCCTGTTATCCACGCCGTATATCCGGAAACGGCAGCGGCAACAAGCATGTAGAATACCGCCGCAAGAGTTCCCTCTTCCCAGTTGCGCCTGGTCCCGAGCGTCACCGCGCGCGTCCAACTGGCGGTGCCGTTCACAATTCCGTCAATTATCATGTTGTCAAACCAGCGGAAAGCTCTCGTCACAAGCAGAGTCCCCTTCACTGCCGTTGCATCGTAGAGCTCGTCGATATACCATTTGTTCACGAGGAACTGATGGAGAGGACGCATCCGTGCCGCAATTGCATCGGCATTGATGCGTTTCCAATAGTACGTCGCAAAGGCAATCAGTATTCCCAATCCCGCCATTCCGAGGGAGAGCATCATTGCCGTCGAATGAGAATGATGGAGGGCCTCCTCAAACGGTTCAATTCCAGCCGCTGCAACGGCAGCCGGTACAACCGACGCCGGCCGGCGAATGGCGTCAAAGAACCATCCATCTGCCGCGCCAAAAGGGTTCAGGCTGTAAAAAGCGAAAAACGACAAGACAGCCAGGACGATCAAGGGAACCGTCATCACCCAGGAAGACTCGTGGATTGAATCAAGGCGATGCGGATCCTTGTGCTCGCCAAGAAAGACCAGAATCACCAGACGGAACATATAGAAGGCCGTCATTCCGGCGACAAGGAAACCGATGACAGGGATCAAACTGTGCCACGCAGACTCTGAGAGACTTCCGAACGCAAGCGTTCCCGCAAGAATTTCATCCTTACTGAGAAATCCGGACGTCAGGGGGATGCCGGAAATTGCAAGCGTGTACACGATAAACGTCCAGAACGTCACGGGCATCTTTTTTCTCAAACCGCCCATGTTCCTGATGTCCTGCGCGTCAGTGTGATGATCATTGTGATGATGAAGAGCGTGATGCATGGAGTGGATGACAGAACCCGACCCGAGAAAGAGCCCCGCCTTAAACATCGCATGAGTGATAAGGTGGAAAAATCCGGCCGTGTACGCTCCCACCCCGAGCCCAAGGACCATATATCCAAGCTGACTGACCGTCGAATATGCGAGCACCTTCTTGATGTCGTTCTGGGCGATGGCAATTGTCGCCGAAACAAACGCGGTGATCGCTCCAACATAGGCAATGACAAGAAGCGCATCCGCAGTCATCATTGCGAACGTGCGGGCAACGAGATACACCCCTGCGGCGACCATGGTAGCAGCGTGAATCAGGGCGCTGACGGGTGTGGGGCCTTCCATTGCATCGGGCAGCCACACGTGCAGAGGGAACTGGGCGGATTTCCCAACCGCACCGCAGAAGATAAGGATCCCCGCAGCCGTCAACCACGCTTCACTTCCAAAAGGAATGATTCCGCTCTGAATGGATCCGAAAATGACATTAAAATTGAACGAATGAAATGTGCCAAACAGAATCATGATGCCGGTGAACATTCCAATATCACCGACACGATTGACAATGAATGCTTTCTTTCCGGCATCCGATGCTGATTTCTTCTCAAACCAGTGGCCGATGAGGAGATAGGAACTGAGGCCGACCAACTCCCAGAATACGTACATCATCCAGAAATTGTCGGTAATAACGATGCCTAGCATGGAGAAAGTGAAGAGACCGAGGTAGGCAAAGTATCGCCCGTAGCGGATATCCCCCTTCATATACCCGATCGAAAACAGATGGACAAAAGCACTGATAATCATCACTGCAACAAGCATGACGGCAGCCAGGTTGTCGATGACAATGCCGAGATCAAGCGTCAAGGGTCCCACCCCGGGGACCATGCCAAAATTCACCCACGTGAACGACGTCTGAATGACTTCGTCATGATACGATGACAGTTTTACCGAGAGAATGATGACGGAAAGTATCAGCGCCACGAACATCAGAAGAGTGCCGAGCCAGTCCCCGTTTCGGGGAATTCTCTTCTGAAAGAAAACCAAAATGACAAAACTCGCGATCGGAATGAGAAGAACTGCAGTCGCAAGTTGGAGAAGGGTCTCAGGTGCCATAACGTTCGTGGGGTGGACTAATCCCGTAGCTTGTTGATTTCGTCGACGTTGACGGTATTGAAATTCTGATAAATATTGAGAATGATCGCCAGAGCGATGGCGGCTTCTGCCGCCGCCAGAATAATGACAAAGATTGCGATAACCTGGCCATCAAGGCTTCCCCATGAGTATCGGGAGAACGCGACGAAATTGATGTTAGCCGAATTAAGAATCAGCTCGATTCCCATAAGAACCTGAATTGCGTTGCGTCGCGTGACCATGGCAAAGACGCCGAACGAGAAGAGAACAGCACTCACGAGAAGAAAGTGTGTCAGGCCCGGCTCCTGTATCCATTCCATGAGATTCTGCATAGCTATGCCTTCCTCTCCCGACGCGCAATCATCGCCGCCCCGATCAAGGCAACCAGAAGAATAACGGAAGCGATTTCGAATGGAAGGAGATATCGTGTCAGGAACAGTTCCCCGATTTCGGGCCCGGTCTGTTCCACCGAAGCAAGTTCACGAACAAGTGTCCAATCTGTGGACCAAAACACCATGAAGAGAACCGCAGCCAACGCACCGACAATGAGCAACGCGGGCAGAATGTGCATCGTCCCGGACCGTAATTGAACATCGAGGACATTCGTCGTCAACATGACTCCAAAAAGCACCAGAACAAGAATTCCACCAACGTAGATCAGGAGCTGTGTCACTGCAAGAAAATCGGCCATCATGAGTGCATAGAGGCCGGCGACGCCGAAGAAGGCGAACAAAAGGGCAAATGCCGAATACACAATGTTCTTTGAAAACACCACAACGGCTGAAGATCCGATGGTGACAAGAGCGAAAACGTAGAATACGACAGTGGTGAGATCCATTTCCTAAGGAGTCTTTGGGGGTTCAGGTTTTGGCTGTGCTGCTGCTGCCGCCGCGGTCGCAGCCTTCTTCGCCGCTGCTTCCTCCTCTGCCTTCTTGAGCTTCGTCTTTGCTTCACCGATCTCGCCTTCCGTCATCCGGCTGAACTTGTAGATGAGATTGTGACGGTCAAATTCGGAGAATTCATACACGTCAGTCATAACGATGCATTCCGTCGGGCAGGGATACACGCACAATCCGCAGTAGCAGCACTTGGCAATATCAATGTCGAATTTCGGAACGTGCAACCGTTTCTTGTGTCCCGTTGAGGTCACACCGAGATCCTGGTCAGGCGTCGACTTGATTGTGTCGATGGAGATACAGTCAACCGGACAAGCTAACGCACACTGATCGCACCCGATGCAATCGTCGATGTTCACGTACAGCCTGTTTCTCGCACGTTCGGGCATCTTAAGTTTGACGTCCGGGTACTGAAGCGTCACAGCAGGAACAAAAAGATGCTTGAAGGTAATCTTCATTCCCACTGCAACGGTATACAGCGAGTTGAAAATATTTCCAAAGTATGTGGCAACAGCTTTCATACGGTGAGCACCAGAATGAGTCCTACGGCAAAAAGGCAGACAAACAAGAACGGCATCAGTACTTTCCACGAAGTGTACATCAATTGGTCGACGCGCAAACGGGGAAGCGTCCACCGGATCCATATCTGAAGGAAGATGAACACCATCGCTTTCCCGATCAACCAAAACGCTCCCCAGACGGGACCGGACATGAACTCGCCAAATGGACTTGACCATCCCCCCAGAAAAAGCGCAACGGCCACTGCCGAAACAACAAACATGTTCGCATACTCGGCCAGATAGAACATCGCGAACCGCATTCCGCTGTATTCAGTATTGAATCCCTGAACAAGCTCTGATTCTGCTTCCGGAAGGTCGAACGGCGTCCTGTTCACCTCGGCAAGTGACGCGGTGAACAGAATAAGAAACGTGAGGAGCGTGAAAGGGAGCAGCAGGAGTTTTGTCAGAAGGGGCAGCGGCCCGCCAAACAGGATCCAGTTCTGAATTCCCCCATCCTGGAATTTTGTTATTTCCTGGAGGTTCAGAGACCCCGTAATCATGACGACAATCAACACAGCCAGAGCGGTCGGAATTTCATAGCTGATCATCTGGGCAGCTGATCGGATCGCACCGAAGATCGACCATTTGTTGTTCGATGCCCATCCTCCCATGAGGATCCCGATGACGACCAGCGACGAGACACCAATCAGAAAAAACACTCCAAGATGTATGTTGCTGCCGATGTAAGCATCCGTGAAAGGAATGATGGCAAATGCGGCGTAGGTCCCGACAAAAACAATGTACGGTGCGAGGATGAACAGGAAGCGATCTGCGGCTGCAGGAATGGTATCTTCCTTCTGCAGCAACTTGAGGATATCGGCAAATGGCTGAAGAACTCCATGCCAGCCGGTCCTCATGTACGCAACGCGATCCTGAATATGGGCTGCGACCTTCATTTCAAGATAGAGCGTGACAAGAGCGTACACGAGAATGAACACAAGCGGGAGAGCACTCAGCAGAACTGTGATGATGAGGGATTCAAGGGTCGGATTCATTATCGGTCGACCTCCCCGAGAACAATGTCAACGCTTCCCACAATCAGAACAAGATCGGCCAGCATCGCTCCGCGGGAGATTTCCGGCAGGACACTCAGATTCACGAACGCCGGTGCACGCGCTTTCACTCTATAAGGACTTGCCGTTCCGTCGCTCACGACATAAAACCCCAGCTCACCCCGCGGGGTCTCTGTCCGAACATAGACTTCGCTGTGATCGGGCCTGATGCGTTTGGGAATGGCGGCCTGGACGTTCCCCTCCGGAATCGCGTCGAGGGCTTGCTCGATGATTCGAACGCTCTGCTCCATCTCCCGCATCCGAACGATATGCCGATCCCAACAGTCGCCCGCAGTTCCCACTTCTCCCTTTCCCACCACCACATCCCATTCCAGCTTGTGATAGACCGAGTATGGGTCATCCCGGCGCAAGTCCCAGTCAACGCCGGATGCGCGCAGCATTGGGCCGCTGCACGCATAATTGATTGCCACCTCGCGCGGCAAGACGCCGACTTTCGCATTCCGTTTTACAAAAATCTCATTGAACGTTAGGAGATTGTTAAAATCCACGAGCCGCGGCTTGAAGTATTTGCAGAATTCCTTTGCTTTGTCGATGAAGGTCGGGGGCAGATCATGAGATACTCCGCCCACCCAGACATAATTATAGAGAAGGCGAGCTCCACAGGTCATTTCAAAGAGATCGAGGATGAATTCCCGGTCACGAAAGGCATACAGAAAAGGCGTAAACGCACCTGAATCGATCCCAAAGGTTCCAACGGCAATGAGGTGACTGGCAATTCGCTGCAACTCAGCCATGATCACGCGGATGTACTCCACGCGCTCCGGGACTTCGATCTTCAGCATTCGTTCGACAGCCAGCGCATACCCGAGATCATTATTCATCGAGGAAACGTAGTCCATGCGGTCGACATAGGGTATAACCTGCTGATAGTTCGTCATGTGCTCGGCATGCTTCTCGAAGCACCGATGGAGATATCCTATGTGCGGGATGACGTCCACAATAATTTCCCCGTCAACGACGATTTCGAGGCGAAGCACGCCGTGGGTCGAGGGATGCTGCGGCCCCATATTGATGATCATCTCATCAGTACGAAGCGTTCGGCCGCTGGAGGTCTTCAAATCCTCAGGCTTGGTGACGTAGTTGGTTGGAAGGACTCGGCTCTCGGTCATGAGGGGAAATTAGTAGGGGACTTTCATGCCATTGTAGAATTCCGGAACCTTGAAGTCTTTCCGAAGGGGGAAACCCGGATAGTCATCAGGGCACAGAATTCGGCGCAGGTCGGGATGTTCGTCGAAAACGATTCCGTACATGTCGTATGCCTCACGTTCATGCCAGTTTGCCGTTCCCCACACCGAGCTCACCGATTGTATGCGCGGATTGTCCTTCGGGCATGTTGCCTTGAGGACAATCTTGTGCTTGTGCGACATCGATGAAAGGTGGTACACTGCTCCCAGCGTGCCGTTGTTGTAATCGATTCCGCTGAGACACATCAGATAATCAAACTGGAATGTCGGCTCATCGTGAAGGAACAGGCAAATCTCTTTGATGCGATGATCGTCGACGCGGATCCACGGCTGCAAGGCATCGAGTTTCGCTTCAAGAATCGCGTCACCGAATTTCGCCTTAAGATTGTCGTGAATTTCCTGAGGACTCATTTCGTCACCGTCTTTTTCGCGAGGCTTTCGCTGCGGACTTTTTCCTGGAGCTTCATGATCCCCTCAAGCAGTGCTTCCGGGCGCGGCGGACACCCCGGCACATAGACATCCACGGGGATGACGCGGTCCACACCTTTCAACACATGATACCCGTGTTCCCAGTACGGACCCCCGCAGTTCGAGCAACTTCCCATGGAAAGAACGTACCGCGGTTCGGACATCTGATCGTAAAGCCTCTTGATCCTGGATGCCATTTTGAGCGTGACGGTACCTGCAACAATCATCACATCTGTCTGCCTGGGGGTAGCTCGTGGAATGACACCGAATCGCATGATATCAAAATTCGAGGCGGAAGCAGCCATCATTTCGATGGCGCAGCATGCGAGGCCGAACTGCATTTGCCACAGGGAGGAGAGACGGGCCCAATTGAGAAGACTGTCGAGGGATGTGATGAGAACGTTGCTGTTTTCGAACTTGTAGTTCAGAATTCCCATGAGAGGTCTAAGAGAGAGTTCCCGCGTTGACCATCGTTTCCTGAGGCGAAGGACGTCGAATCACCGGAATTTCCGGCTTTGGTTTGTCCCAATCGAGATCTCCCTTTACCCAGACGTACACATAACCGACGATGAGAATGAGGAGGAATACTGCCATTTCCACGAAAGCGAAGAGCCCAAGTTGCCGGTACACAAGCGCCCACGGGAACAGGAAAACAACCTCAACCTCGAAGATCAGGAAGACGAGCGCGATGACATAGAAGCGTACATTGAATCGAACCCATGCGTTCCCAATGGGTTCTTCGCCGCATTCGTACGTTGCAAGTTTACCGGGATAGGGGCGGTGAGGACGCAGCAACCATGCTGCAATCATTCCTCCCGCTACAAACAGCGCACCGAGAATAAGAAAGATGAGTATCTTACCGAATTCCGTGAGCATCAAAACGCAGGTGTGATAGATGTGGAAAGAGCTACGAGAAACCGCTTTTCAGAACGAAAAAATATAACCAGAGTTTGTTCTATTGTCAAGAATATCTTGGTTGATTTTCCCTCCAAAAAAAAGCGCCGCGTTCTTTCGCGGCGCTCATGATTCATGAGAAAGAAAACTGACAATCACTTTTGATATCCCCACTTCTTGTAATTCGCGTCGATTTCTTCGGGGGAAGGATGTGATTTGATCGGTTCAGGTGTTGTCGTAAATTCTTCTTTCGGATGAGCCAGAAAGATCTGAGCATTAATCTCAATATCTTCCTTGAAGATCTCGGGTGTGGCAGCATCCTCAAATATCGCTCCCCACGGGCATTCAGGCTCACATGCCGCGCAATTGATGCATTCTTCCGGCTGAATAAACAGTTGTTTCCGGTAGTTGGAATCATCAACCGTGAGCCCGTAAATGCAGTCAACGGGACAGACTTTCACACACGCAGTGTCCTGGCAATCGGCACACAATCTGGTTATCACCCATGGCATGATCGTATCTCCTTACACAGTTCAGTGATTATGCGCCTTCGCGCTGATCTGTTGTTCGAATCGGTTTCGGGGGAAGGTTAAGAATATCTTCTGCAAAGTGATCGAGAATGAATCCGATAATATCTTTGATCGAAATGACGGCCACGGGGCGCTGCTGATCATCCACCACGGGCACATGCCGGTAACCGCCGACATGCATTGCATTGAGAATGTGAGCAATGCTGTCCTCCGGCTGGAACACTTCCGGATCCCGCGTCATCACCTCTCGCAGTTTCCTTGACTCAGCACCCTTCACTCCCGCGACTTTCGTCAAAATGTCCCGCTCAGTCAAGATCCCTACCAACCTGTCATTCTCTGTTATGACAACACAGCCAAACCTGTTCTTTTTCATCAAGTCAATTGCCTCTCCAACGGTTTGCGTCGGCAAAAGGCTGACCGGCTTCAGGACGCGCAAATGTTTGATGGGCGCGCGAAAAGCCGCAGAATCAAGGCTCTTTTTACTGCCGAGATCTTCGTACATCTGACTCAGTTCTTCATCAATGTATTCGCTGTCCATCAGATCCTCAATCCCCTTACCAAGGTACCGCTATGATAGAAAACCTTCCACTGAATTTCAAGCATGGGGATGCCAGGGTGTCTCCGCTGCCCCCGATCGAACATTGACGTAACGGGCAAGAACAAACAGAAAATCGGAAAGCCGGTTCAAAAAAACAACCGGTTCTGATCCGATTTCTTCCTGCTTCGACAACGCGACCGCAAGTCGCTCCGCTCTCCGGCAGACGGTACGGGCCACATGAACGTGAGCACCCAACACACTTCCACCGGGAAGAATGAATGAATCGAGGGGTTTGAGCTTCTCCTCGATCGCATCAATCAACTTCTCTATTCTCTGAGCATGAGAAGGATGAATCCGAGCGACATGTTCGACACCCACTCCCCTTGGAGTGGCAAGATCAGCTCCAAGAACGAAAAGATCATCCTGAACCTGAGTGAGATACTCTCCCAGGATTCTTTGC
>Ga0209342_10003227_pt1 | contig 17231 bp, 19 predicted proteins | sample RifCSP16_2_FD_184023 | JGI IMG/M metagenome (GOLD analysis project Ga0209342, IMG submission 184023) | Soil microbial communities from Rifle, Colorado - Rifle CSP2_sed 16_2 (SPAdes) (version 2) | ecosystem: Environmental > Terrestrial > Deep subsurface > Rock core/Sediment | place: Rifle... | reverse complement strand
CTCACGTCGTCATTTTTGAGGCCAATGATCTTGGGACAGATCTCATGACGCAGGCTCGTGCGATGCACGAGGGATTCTCCGACTACTTTGCAGCGTCGCATTCAATTGATCCGACAGATTATCTGATGGGCGAATGGGTCGTTCCCGGTTCCGGGAACGTTCGCAGTCTTGAAAACAACGCAACCTGGAATGGTTCGTTTTCACAGGACTGGAACGGAAATGGCGTGATCAATGCCTATGATTATGCCTTGGTTTGGGCGGGTGCCCTTTGGGATTGCCAGCAGTCACCTCACAACATTCCGCGGGCAGTGATGAACTGGGTTGCATATGACGCCCTGTATGATCTGCTGCCTAATTCCACTTTCACTGAAGCATTGGCAGCGATTCTAGCCTCAGACAGAAATACTTACAGCGGAACACATATCGATGTCATCCGCGACGCTTTCAACGCGCGCGGCATTTACGATCCGAATGCCTTTTCCGTTACGATGTCGGGTCCTTATTCGCTTGAACTCTATTCATGCGGCGAATACAGCGCGACAGTGTCACGCTCAGGGAACTTTTCTTATGCATGGTACAAAGACGGGGGATACATCGGCAACGGCACTTCTGTCGTGGTATGTGCCGACCATTTGCCAACGATATGGATCGATGTCGTTGTCACAGACAACACTTATGGAGGAAGTGAATCTGCCTTCATAGAGCCTCTTGTTTGGTGCGATGGATGCCCGCAGTCGATAGGAGGGTTCGAGGAAATTGCAATCGAAAACACCGGGGCATTGCCCGAGAGATACACTATTTCCCAAAATTACCCGAACCCCTTCAATCCGGAAACGGAGATTTCCTTCGGTTTGCCGGAGCCTTCCTTAGTGAGAATTACTATTTTGGACATGCTGGGTCGGGAAATAGTCACCCTTGTGAACAGAGAATATTCTGCTGGTCACCAGAACGTCACTTGGAGAGGCACCGACGCCTCAGGCAACAAGGTAGGGAGCGGCGTCTATTTTTATCGGATTATCGCGACCAGTCAGAGTGGAAAGCAATTCACCAAGGTGATGAAGATGGCGTTGACCAAATAGTTCCGCATCGCTCTTCATTTTCACAGCAAGCAATGGGCGAACGGTTATTCTCAAGCCGTTCGCCTTTCTGTTTCCTTTCTAACCATGTTCTCTGAGGAAATCATCTACCTTCTGCAAAACACTCCGAAAACATCTCTTTCCGTTGCTCCTCTCCAACCTGCTCAACGTCGTCGGATCAATCCCTATCAGCTGGGCCAATTCCTTCTGTGTAATCCCTCGATCCCGCCGATATCTCAACAACTGCTCACCTAAGGTCTTTGGCTCAATCGGGGACGGATCGTAGCCGAGGAATTCCAACACTTTGGGAAGGCACCTAAGCGGTGGCTTCGTATAACCCCTCTCCCAGTTGTAGACAGTCGTCTTATCCACCCCAACAAGTGTGGCGATATCCTTCTGCAGTAGTCCAAGCTCCATCCGTCGCTTCCGGATATGATCGCCAATAGTGTTTAGAACAGTAGGCAGTTTTGTTGGCCTTTGGGTCGTTAAGCGTATTTGACAGAAAGGCAATGAACCCCTGTCCCTGCGGCCACTTTGGGAATCCCGCGCAAGAATGCTCTTGTTCGACGGCGCAGATTCAGAAATATGTGGGCAAGATTTCGGGACCCTTGTTGGATCGCATTGACATTCATGTCGAAGTACCGGCAGTTCATTACTCGGATCTTGCGTCGGGTCGAAAAGGGGAAAGTTCGCAAGATATTCGTCGCCGCGTCTCGAAGGCAAGGCTCGTTCAAGAAAAACGATTTGACGGGATGCGAGGAATGTTCTGCAATGCAGACATGGAATCGAGAGAGATCAAGGAATTTTGTGCCATCGACCAAGTGGGGTCGGAGCTGCTCAAGACCGCTATGACGCGACTGGCACTCTCGGCCAGGGCATATGACCGAATACTCAAGGTAGCAAGGACAATTGCTGATTTGGCGGGAAGCCAAGAGATGCGGCCGGAGCATCTTGGTGAGGCGATCCAATATCGAAGTCTTGATCGGTCGTTTTACGCGGCATAATATTCAAGCGGTTCTCAATTCTTGTGACTCCTTAATCATTTTCGTATATTCAAAAAAAGAATTGCGAACAGAGTTTCTTAAGACTACTTATGAAAATAGGACGACTTGAAATAGACAATCCTCTTGCTCTTGCGCCGATGGAGGATGTGACAGATTTGCCTTTTAGACTTGTTTGCAAGAAACTCGGTGCAGACCTAGTCTACACGGAATTCGTCAATTCCGATGGGCTGATCAGGGATTCGATCAAAGCCAGGGAAAAAATGAAATTCCTCGATGAAGAGCGGCCATTTGGGATTCAAATCTACGGTGCCGAGGAATCCTCAATGGAACAGGCCGCTTCGATTGCTGAAAGCTTGTCTCCAGATCTCATTGACATCAATTGCGGGTGCTGGGTCAAGGATGTTGCATTGAGGGGGGCGGGTGCAGGACTATTGAAAGACCTTCCGCGGATGGAGAAGATTGTGCTGTCTGTCGTTCGGAACGTGAACGTTCCCGTTACTGTGAAGACACGGCTTGGATGGGACCAGGAGAGTATTCGGATAACTGAAGTTGCACAAATGTTGCAGGATTGCGGAGTGAAGGCGATGACCATTCATTGCAGGACTCGTTCGCAAGGCCACAAGGGCGATCCTGATTTCAGCCATATCCCTGCAGTCAAGTCAGCCGTTTCTATTCCCATTTTCGCTAACGGGAGTATTGACTCAGCAGAAAAAGTGGACAGGGTATTCCGGGAGACGGGTTGTGACGGAGTGATGATTGGCCGGGGTGCGATTGACAATCCGTGGATATTTGCCCAGGCGAAGCATTTCATGAAGACAGGGGAGTCGATGGCCTCACCGAGCCTGCGCGAGCGCATCGAGACATTGTTGGAGCATCTGCGAAATTCAATCGTTCACAAGGGCGAGAGAAAGGGCGTGATTGAATTTCGGAAGCACTACGCCGGGTATCTCCGAGGTTATCCTTACGCTTCCAAACTGCGCGCAGAACTGATGGCGTTTGTCGAGGTCAGTCCTGTTGAAGATCGCGTCAATCGCTATTTGCACTCCGTTGAATCCGGTGAATTGACAGAAGTTCCCGCCGCTTAGGTCCAATGGACAAGAATCAGGTTGCCGAAATCCTTGACGAGATGGGGACGTTACTCGAGATCAAGGGTGCAAATCCTTTCCGATGCCGGGCGTTCCACAACGCTTCTGTTAACATCGCTTCTCTCACTGAAGACCTCCGCGAGCTCGCCAGCACAGACCGGTTAACCGAGATCCCCGGCATTGGCAAGGGGATTGCTCAAATCATCCGGGAACTTGTCGAATCGAGCAAGTCGAAGGAATATGAAGATCTGAAGCAATCCTTGCCCCCCGGACTCCCTGAGCTTGTTAAAGTACCGGGCCTTGGACCGAAAAGGGTGAAGCTACTCTTCGAAAAACTCAATATCGACTCACTGACTGCACTCGAGCAAGCCGCAATGACTCATCAATTGGCTGAAGTGCCGGGATTTGGCAAGAAATCGGAGGAAAATATTTTAAAGGGGATTGCCCGGCTCACAAAAATGCAGACAAAGTTCACAATCAATATTGCGCTGGAGGCTGCAGAGAATCTTCTGCGGTTTCTTCGCGGACAAAAGGGGGTTAAACGGTGCGAGATTGCCGGGAGCCTGCGGCGGTGTAAGGAGGTCATTGGCGACATTGACCTTCTGGTCAGCTGCAACGAGATGTCGAGGAAGGCCATTCTTGACAGTTTTGTTCGCCATGCCGATATTCAATCCGTTCTTGCGCAGGGAGAGACGAAGATCAGCGTGCGTCTTTCATCCGGAATCCAATGTGATCTTCGGATTGTGAAGGATTCTGAGTTCGCATTTGCGCTAAACTATTTCACCGGCTCGAAAGAACACAATGTGGATGTGCGAACGAGAGCCCGTGCCCTGGGACTCAGTCTGAATGAATATGGTTTCACTCCATTGAAAGAATGGAAACGATCAAAGAAAGTACCTTCATGTCAAAGTGAAGAGGCCATTTACAAGACATTGGGGATGGCATACATTCCACCTGAAATACGGGAGAATCTCGGTGAATGCGATGCGGCGGAGAAAGGATTGCTCCCGCACCTGGTCGAACAGGACGATCTGCGCGGAACGTTTCACTGTCATACAAGCTACAGTGATGGCCGGAGTACTCTGACGGAGATGACGGCCTTTGCCAGGAAACATGGATGGGAATATTGGGGCGTCGCCGATCACAGTGGAAGCGCAGTCTATGCACGCGGATTGACAAAGGAAAGGATTCGGGAGCAACACCGGGAAATCGATTTCATGACGGGGTCTCTCAAGGGAATTAGAATCTTTAAAGGAATAGAGTGCGATATCCTTCCCGATGGTGATCTCGACATGAGCGATGACGAACTTTCCGCTTTCGATTATGTGGTGGCCTCGATCCACAGCAAGCTGAACATGACCAAAAAGGAAGCAACGAGTCGTCTCGTCAAAGCACTGAAAAACAGGTCTGTTTCCTTCATCGGACATCCGACAGGGAGGATACTGCTTGAGCGCGAAGGCTATCCATTGAATATGCAGGAAGTGATCGAGGCGGCCGCAGATTACGGAAAGGGTCTGGAAATCAATTCGCACCCTGTTCGTCTGGATCTTGATTGGCGCTCCCTGCGGTATGCGAAGGAAAAGAGGGTCAAGATATTCATCAATCCCGACGCTCATTCGGCAGAAGGACTTCTGGATGTCCGTTATGGAGTGGGGATTGCGAGAAAAGGGTGGCTTGAATCGGATGATATTGTCAATACGTGGCCTTTGAAGAAGGTCGAGGCATTTTTCAGGTCGCAACGCTCTTAAAAGGCAAAAGTCCCAGGCAAAGAGAGACTCCTTTGAAGAACAACAAGGCCCTTCAGAACAGAACGCTGAAGATTATTTCAGTGCTTCAGAAAGAATATCCCGGCGCCAGGACTGCACTGGGTCATGAGAATCCGTTTGAACTGCTGGTCGCAACAATACTCTCAGCGCAATGCACTGATGCCCGAGTCAACATGGTTACCCCCGGCCTCTTGCGGAAATATCCTTCGGTACAACACTTTGCGAACGCAGTCCCTCAGGAACTCGAAGAGGAGATACGATCGACAGGCTTTTACAGGAACAAAACAAAGAATATTATTGCTGCATCCAGAAGTATTGTGGAGAAGTTCCACGGAGAAGTGCCAAAGACAATGGAGGAATTACTCCAACTTGGCGGAGTGGGAAGAAAAACGGCAAACTGCGTTTTGGGGGGAGGATTTGGCATCAACGAAGGAATTGTTGTTGACACTCATGTCCTTCGCTTATCCGGGCGTCTTGAGCTTTCGAAAGAGACCGATCCCGTGAAGGTGGAGGCCGATCTCATGAATCTGGTGCCAAAGAAGGATTGGTATGATTTCAGCAATTATCTTATCAATCACGGTAGAGCAGTGTGCGATGCACGGAAGCCCAATTGCCCAGCCTGTGCATTGAAAAAGTTCTGTCCTTCGGCCGAAGGATTTATGCGGAAGATGAAGAAGTAGAGGGCAGGTCTCTATGAAGGCCGGCGATGCACTGATGGCAAAAATAGACGACCTTGGAATCGCCGACGACTCGTTCCACGAGAAGTGCACGATCGAATCGATTCCTGCACAGAAAGCAGTGCAATGTCTCGGGTTCTTCTTTGGCAGGTGGCCGTCGAAGAACAATGCCAAAGCCGTAGAAAATGGATCCTATCAGGAGCAGGACAAACGCTATGGCAAGGTACGTTAGCACGGCGTTCAAGATAGGAAAATATTACGTTTGTCACCTGTAGCAATAAGAGGGGAAAACCAGGAGAATCTGATGAAATACGCGGATGCACTTGAGACCATGCACCAATACACGAAAAACGAGGCCCTCCGAAAGCATATGTATGCTGTTGAGGCCGCGATGCGAGCATATGCGAGAAAGTTTGGAGAAGATGAGGAAACATGGGCTATTGTAGGCGTCCTGCACGATTTTGACTATGAAATGCATCCGAACGCTCCCGATCATCCAACCAAGGGTTCGGAAATCTTGAGAGACCTGGGATACTCCGAAGACATCCGACGCACTATTCTCAGTCACGCGGATTACATGAATGTGCCCAGAGATACTCGCATGGCGAAAGCGCTCTATGCCTGTGACGAGCTTTGCGGCTTTATTGGGGCTGTAGCGGTGATACGGCCGAACAAGATCCGGGACCTGGAAGTGAACTCTGTGAAAAAGAAGCTCAAGGACAAGGGATTTGCCAGGAATGTCGGCAGAGAGGATATCGATCGGGGGGCGATGGAGCTTGGGATTCAGCTCGAGGAGCATCTTCGATTCGTAATAGATGCCATGCGTCAGGATGCGGATAGACTGGGGCTCTAAATCCCCCGCGATTCACTCTTTGCGAGCACTCTTCCGGTCTTTTTGCATATTCGCAGCCGGTTCGTGACGTGCTTCACTTCGGGGCTTGACAATAAGCACCACATTAAGCGCTGATTTCCCAAGCCAAGACACAATCCCGGATATAATAGAATTCATGTCCGCTGGGCTGCCCTAAGCATCGATGAAATACAAGATTACAACCCTCGAGCTTAAGAAGAAAATTGATAGTGGAGAAAACGTCCTTCTAATCGATGTACGAGAGCCATATGAGCACGAGTACGTCAACTTAGGTGGGTCACTGATTCCGGTCAACCAGCTGCGGGTGAGATTCAAAGAGCTTGATGCGGAGAATGAAATCGTCGTGTATTGCCATCGGGGGAACAGAAGTGCATTTGCGGTGAATTTCCTTCTGCAGAGGGGATTCAGCAAGGTCAAGAACCTTGTTGGGGGAATTGACGACTGGGCGCAACAGGTCGATCCGAATCTTCCCCGATATTAGCGGCCGCCCTTTTTTCCGATTCTCACCAATTCAGGGATGCTCACAAGCTTGAGCCTTCCATCTCCCTTTCTGTAACCCTCGAGGCATTCTCCGCAGATCGGATCTTTCTGCCTGATGTCCGCATAGCAGCCGCACTGACGCAGCCGCTCGACACACTCGAGACATCCCGGCTTCGTGCAACAATCATACAATCCTTCTGCAGTCAGGCTATCTCTAAGCTTCTCCTTTTCTATGACGGCAAGAGTACTCGTTGACGAGTCGCCACCTTGTTTCCTGTATTCCCGCAGCGAATTCCGTGCAGGCTTCCCTCTTTCAGGCGAATCGCATCTGACAAATGGGAGCACGAGAAGAAGACAAAAAGTGGGGCAGAGGAGATCCCTCATAGTTTCTCAAATCGTGCCTGGAAGAAGCGCAGATACTTTGGCTCATAGATCATTCTCAGTCCCTTGATCCTCTGCCGACGTTCAAACACCGATTCAACTGCCTCAGCCGCAACATCACAATGAGCCTGCGTATACACTCTCCTTGGGAAGGTTAGGCGTACTAGTTCAAGCTTTGGATAGTAGTGATCACCGGTTTCCTTGTTTCGCCCCGCAGAGACGATTCCCCTCTCCATCGATCGGATACCCGATTCGGCGTACAGTTCGGCAGCAAGCGTCTGCGCGGGGTACTCAGTCTGCTTCATGTGTGGGAGGAACTTCTTCGCATTGAGAAAAACGGCATGGCCGCCTACCGGGAGCACGATGGGAACACCGATGCTGTTCAGTTTTTCGCCAACATATTCAACCTGACCGATGCGGGCTTTCATATGGTCTTGTTGAATTGCTTCTTCGATTCCCCGGGCCATTGCCTCCATGTCTCGACCTGCCAGACCGCCGTATGTGTGGAGTCCTTCATAGACTACGACGAGATTTCTTGCCTCTTCAAAGATATCCCTGTCATTGATTGCAAGAAATCCTCCGATATTTACCAGGAGGTCCTTTTTTCCACTCATTGTGCATCCATCGGAAAGCGAGCACATCTCTTTGAGAATCTCGGCGAGAGTCTTGCGTTGATATCCGTTCTCGCGGATCTTGATGAAATATGCGTTTTCCATTGCCCGTGTTGCATCCAGGATGACTTTGATGCCGCGCTTCGAGCAAAGTTTCCGTACCTGGCGCAGGTTTTCCATCGAAATGGGCTGACCGCCTGCCATGTTTACGGTTGCCGCGACAGAGATGTACGGGATCTTCTTTTCGCCGACCTTTTTGATAAGGGATTCGAGTTTTTGCAGATCAACATTACCTTTGAACGGATGGAGGTTTTCCGGATCGTGAGCCTCGTCAATAATCACATCCACGAATGTTCCGCCTGCCAGCTCCTGATGAAGCCGGGTCGTGGTGAAATACATGTTTCCGGGCACATAATCACCCGGCTTGATCATAATACGAGAGATCAAATGTTCTGCCCCCCGCCCTTGATGGGTCGGCACCAAGTACTTGTATCCATAGTAGCGCTGAACTTTTTCCTCAAGGTTATAGAAGTTTTTGCTCCCAGCGTATGCCTCGTCCCCAAGCATCATTCCGGCCCACTGATAGTCGCTCATTGCATTCGTCCCACTGTCGGTGAGCAAGTCGATATAGACATCCTCTGACCGGAGCAGGAAGGTGTTGTACCCTGCAGCTGAAAGGGCCTTCTGTCGGTACTGTGGAGTCGTCATCTTGAGAGGTTCCACAACTTTGATCTTAAAAGGTTCTGCCCAAGAGCGCTTCTTCAGCTTATCCATTTCAAATCCTTTTCTTTGTCAACGAATGAACCAAAGTAAACCAAATTCGGCGTAGAAACAACATGAGACTCCAATGGATACCTACTTCTCTTTGTTGATTTTGACGGGCATGTCGTTTATCTTGTCATGACATGAAAGCACATCCATCCTTGCGGGGATCCGATTTCATTTTCCGTTCCCCCACAGCAGTGACACCACATTATCTTCTGATCCAATGACAGAGAAACCCGGAACAGTCAGGAGGAGTGTAAGGAGTTTCTCGGGGGAACTCTGGACATCGGGGCAGCGCAAGGGGTGCGCCATCCATGAGATCTCTTATCGTGCCTGCTTCAAACCACAGGTTCCGCAATATTTCATCGATCGCTACAGCAAGCCGGGTGATATCGTCTATGATCCGTTCATGGGACGAGGCACAACCATCCTCGAAGCAGTCCTCGCGGGGCGAAAGGCAATTGGAAACGACGTGAATCCGCTGAGCAGGATGCTCGTCGAACCGAGACTTGATGTTCCGACGGCCGCACCTGTGGAAGATCGCCTTGATTCGATCAGACTCGCGAAACACGGAAAACCTGATATCGACCTTTCCATGTTCTACCATCCCCGAACGCTCCAGGAGCTTCTGGCGCTACGCAGGTATCTGATTGAACGCCGCGATGGGGGAGAAGAAGACAGGATTGACCGATGGATCCGCATGATTGCAACAAACAGACTGACGGGCCATTCTCCGGGTTTCTTTTCGGTCTACACTCTTCCCCCGAATCAGGCGGCCTCTCAGGATGATCAGCGCCGGATCAACAAAGTACGGAAACAGAAGCCCGAGTACCGGAATGTCCGTGATCTCATTCTCAAGAAAACCCGAAGAATCATTTCAGCGTTGGCGGATGATCAACGCGAGAAGCTCTCAGATGCTCTTGATCAGGTAGTATTGCTCACGCGAGATGCAAGGGACACTGATCAGATCATGAGCAATTCCATTCAGTTGACCGTCACTTCGCCTCCTTTTCTCGATATTGTCGACTACGCGAAAGACAATTGGCTACGATGCTGGTTCAACGACATTTCGCTGGAGTCAGTGGAGCGACAACTCACCAAAACGCGGACGGTTACCGAGTGGACAGATGTCATGCAGGCCGTTTTTCGGGAATTGCATAGAATCACAAAGCCGGAGGGATTTGTTGCGTTTGAAGTGGGGGAGGTCCGAAAAAGCACCATCAAACTTGACGATGTGATACTCCCCGTCGGTGCATCGGCCGGATTTGATCCCGTGAACGTGCTCATCAATGTTCAACGCTTCACAAAAACTGCCCACATTTGGGGTGTTCATAACAATGTTCGTGGCACAAATACGAACAGAATCGTTCTCTTTCGGAAAAAACCTGTTCTTTTCGTCCGCTCATGAGACGATCCTCCCGACATCGGTCTTTCAGCCGATCCATTTGTTTTTATTCCGGATTCTGATCAGGATACCATGATTCCTCTTCGAGACCGAAACCCAACCCGCCACACGCCGATTGTCAATATTGGAATCATCCTGGCAAACATTGCCGCATTCCTCTTCCAACTCTCCCGCGGCTCTCAGATTGATTCGTTGTATTACCAATTTGGAGTTGTTCCCAGCGATGTTGTAGCTTCATTCTCTAATTTTGAATTAGGGGCGGCTTTTCTTCCTTTGTTCACTTCCATGTTTCTTCATGGAGGATGGTTGCACATCGCCGGCAACATGCTGTATCTGTGGATATTTGGCGACAATGTAGAGGATCGACTGGGACGATTTCGGTACCTGGTGTTCTATCTCCTCTGCGGCCTTTCGGCTTCCTTTCTCCATATTCTCATTGAACCGGGGTCACAAGTCCCCACAGTAGGCGCAAGCGGCGCGATATCGGGAGTGCTGGCAGCCTATCTCCTTATGTTCCCGAAAGCCCGGGTTGTAACGATCATCCCGGTGTTCTTGTTTTTGCAGGTCGCTGAACTCCCCGCGCTGATGGTTCTCGGTTTCTGGTTTGTCATGCAATTCTTCTCGGGCCTTGTCTCGCTGAGTGCAGAAACATCGGGTGCGGGCGGCGTGGCCTGGTGGGCCCACATAGGCGGATTTGTCGCGGGACTCGCGTTCATCGTGCCGTTCAGGAAATGGGGGAGAGGATCTTCGAGCGGGGGATTCGGTCTATGAAAAAGAAGCCGGTCAGAAAGAGAGTGTATTTATCGGGGGGAATGGAGTACGCACAATACGAAGGAGCGGATTGGAGGGCGGAAATTGAGGACTGGATACGTACGATTCTTGGTCATTCGGTTTTCAATCCCAACAAGGAGAGCGCGAAGTTTCTGCGCAAGCATGTTCGGGGCGATTTCCGGCGACTCAAAACGGAGGATACGCCCCGATTCACGAAGATTGTCGCCCGCATTGTTGATCTTGATTCTAAGGAAATCGCGCGACGAAGCGATTACGTCGTGTGCTATTGGGATCGGAGCGCGCAACGCGGTGCAGGGACAAAGGGCGAAGTGACCATTGCCAGACTATTTGGGAAGCCCGTTTACATGGTGACAGAAATGCGTCCTGAAAACATTCCCGGTTGGATTCTTGGTTGCACGACGAAGATCTTCGGAACATTTCACGAATTGAAACAATTCATGGAGAAAGAGTTCGTTCACGTCCAGAAACGAAGCTCTCTATCGGGCAGGAAAAGGAGGACATAATGCTTCGACAGTTTATCATGCTCATGGCAGTTTCTACGGTACTCGTCGCGCAGAGCGTGCGCTACGTGCCGAAGGAAAGTGACCTTACGTATACGTTCGGCGGACATGACCCCGTTCTGACACTGAAGCCCGGAACGATATTGGAGACATGGACGGAAGATTGCTATGCCGGATCGGTTAAAAGTCCGACAGATATTCCAACGAAGGTCGCCCCCATTGGAAAAGACAATCCGCAGACGGGTCCTTTCGCCATTGAGGGCGCGGAGCCCGGAGACATTCTCGTGGTACACATTCTCGATCTTCAGCCGGCCAGGGATTATGGAATCAGCAGTCACTATCCGGGATTTGGCACTCTCACCGGGACGGAGTATACGGCACTTCTCACACCGGAGCTTCCCGAGCAAGTCTGGTGGTACACTGTTGATGTCAAACGCAATGTGGTGTCAACAAAGCTTGCCAGCGGAACCCTGGAGCTTCCTCTCAGTCCATTTCTTGGCTGTATAGCAACCGCCCCGCAGCGGGGGGAAGTGCGATGGACTGTGACGCCTGAGGCGTATGGTGGAAATATCGATTATTGGGAGGTCAAGAAAGGGTCGACGGTGTATTTACCCGTTCACGTCAAGGGCGGCCTGCTCCAGTTTGGGGATGGTCACCTGGCGCAGGGGGAAGGGGAGATCATTGGCACGGCGGTTGAATCTTCGCTCAATGTTCGGGTCAAAGTCGATCTCATCAAAGGAAGGTCCATTGCCTGGCCACGGCTTGAGAACGACGATTACATCATGGCGACAGGGAGTTATCGTCCACTTGAAGACGCGATGCGAATCGCATACAAAGAGCTCATCCGCTGGCTCCAGGAGGATTATGGGATGAACATGATGGACGCTTACCAGATGTGCTCGCAGGCCGGTCATGTCGACGTTGCGCAGGCGGTCGATCCCAACTATACGGTCGTCGCCAGAATCTCGAAGAAACTGCTGCCCAAAGGCAACGCATACAATGGTATTCACCAACGATTTCGAAATGAAACCAAATAACAAGAGGAGATGTCATGAAGAAATCACTTGAACGCCGGGAATTTCTCAAATCGACCGCTGTGCTCGGTGCCGCGGCGCTTGTCGGAAATCCTGTGCAGGCCGCCGAGAGTCTCGGATTGAAGTCGACGCTTGCGGTCAAACCGGTCGTTATCGCAAGCGCGAACGGAATGATGGCCACGGCGAAGGCAATGGAGTTGATCCAACAGGGGGCCGATGCGCTCGACGCTGTTGTTGCAGGTGTCAATATTGTTGAGGATGATCCGAATGACAATAGCGTCGGCTATGGCGGAATCCCGAATGAAGAAGGAGTAGTCGAACTCGATTCATCTGTGATGCACGGGCCGACGGGTCGCGGTGGAGCGGTTGCCTCGATTCGGAATATTAAAAACCCCTCAAAGGTCGCCAAGCTCGTGATGGAGCGGACCGACCACGTCCTTCTGGTGGGCGAGGGTGCGTTGCGATTTGCGAAAGCTCATGGATTCAAGGAGATGGATTTGCTGACGGATGAATCCAGGGCAATATGGCTTCGCTGGAAGGAGAACATGAGCACAAAAGACGATTGGCTTCCTCCGCACAAAGTCGATTCGAACGATATTGGAGCAAACTGGCGTTTTGATGAGCGGGTGACTGGCACGATCAACTGCAATGCGGTGGACTTGAACGGTAACATATCGGGTTGCACGACCACCAGCGGCCTGGCCTTCAAGATTCCCGGCAGAGTGGGTGATTCACCCATCCTTGGGGCGGGCCTCTATGTCGACAATGAAGTCGGCGCGGCGGGCTCGACGGGCCGCGGTGAAGCGAACCTTTTATCGTGTGCCAGTGTTATGATCGTCGAATACATGCGTCAGGGAAAGTCGCCGGAAGAAGCATGTCTCATGTCATGCAAGCGGATTGCAGCACAGACGAAAATGCGGCACTTGCTTGATGATGACGGCCGGCCGAATTTCAATGTCAATTTCTATGCGATCAACAAACGCGGAGAGTACGGCGGCGCCGCCATCTGGAAGGGTCCGCAATACGCGCTCAACACGGGTGAGAAGGAAAGCAGGAAACTTGACTGTGCCTATCTCTTCAAGAAATAAACAGGAAGTCCCGTTCTATGCCGTGGATTATCGCCACAACCCTGACGGTCTTTGTGCCGCTGATTCTTGTGTACTACTACATCAGCAAACGAATCATCGCCTCGGTTGTGACGATGACAAACTGGGACAGGAAAAGAGTTCGTCGGGTTGTTCTGGGCATCTTACTGTACATTAATCTTTACCCGCTTCTGTTTCTTGCGGCGTTTCTGATTGGAGGTCGAACACGAATTCCCGCTTTCTCGGGGGAAAGCTTCGTGCTTGACCTCCTCTTCGCGTACCCCTTCTGGTTTGGACTTGTCATCGCGGTGCAGCTGCTCTTGGTTTTTCTTGTTATGGATGGAATCCGGGTCACAGCCCGCGTTGTTTCGCGGAAGAATCTCAACACATGGGAGAGACTCCATTCTCAAGGAGTGATGCTGGCGGTTGCATTCCTTACCGTGTATTCTGTTGTCACTATGGACAGTTCGCGTCTCCGAACGAACCGTTCATCTTCGGGAAAAAGCTGAAGCGCTTGCCGGAATAAAGATTGTCATCGTGGCAGATGTGCAGGGTGACGGAAGAACCGATGAGAGCGCACTTGCTGATTTTGTCGAACGTATTAATCGACAGGACGCAGACTTGGTCCTGTTTGCGGGGGATCTGGTAACGTCGGGAGAAGGGTACATCGAATCCACCGCGCAGCTATTGGGAGAAGTGAAGGCGCGATTCGGGAAGTATGCAGCTGTTGGGGATCACGATATGTTCTCAAACAAGGATTATGTCATACGGGAAATGCGGCAAGCGGGATTCGTTATTGCAGATGACACGACGGTTGTCGCTATGGAGGGACTTCTCGGAATCACACTTGTCACCCGAACATATCTGCAAAGCCCAAAAGATGAGCGGCTTCAGGAAATTACAGACGACAGTTCGAGTGTTTATCGCATTCTCCTTGTTCACCAGCCTGCCGAGAACCTCGTTGAGTTTGCATCAAGGCAGGGATATGACCTCCTTGCTGCAGGCCATACGCACGGGGGAGGAGTGGCGTTTGGCATCCCCGGGGTGTATACGTTCGCTCCGGCCAATCTTGAAAGCAAGTATGTCAGCGGCTTCTATGAATTTGGCGGGATGCTTGTCGTTGTCACCAATGGGATCGGAATGACCCTGGCACCAATCCGGTTTCACGCTCCTTCTGAAATCACGGTTCTTCACCTCGTCAGGTAACCCGTGGCCTCTCAGCCGAATTCATTGGATCAGGAACGAAAAAGCCAAACGAATCGAGGCGCGTGGCTTGTTGAGCTCCCTTCGGTGGAGATTCTTGAAATGCGCGGCCTCGATGGATTGGATCTCCTGCAGCGGATCTCGACGAATGACCTTACGAAAATGGAAGTGGGGTCTTGGGCTCAGACCGTGCTCACGAATGCGAAGGGAAGAATGATCGATCTTCTCTGGGTCGGCAGGATTCAAAAGGATCTGTTATACCTTGCCAGTGGAGCAAAGAATCCCCACAAGAGCAAAGAATGGATCGAGAAATTCATCATCATGGAGGATGTACGCATATTCCCCTCGATGGAGATGTATAAGCATCTTGTTCTCGTGGGAGAAATCGACCTTCCCGGAGATGGATTGTACATGCAATTTGAAGAGCAAAGAAGTAGGACGAGGTTCCGGCACGTCCTCGTGAAAGGGAGTGCGTTCCAGATGCTCCTTGACGTGACATATAAGCTTGGCATACAGAGGAGATCTGCAGACGAGTTCGAAGATTATCGCATTTCAGAGGGGGTTCCAATAGTGGGACATGAGATTACGGACGAATTCAATCCGCTCGAGGCAGGGCTGGAACGGTTGATAAGCTGGACCAAGGGCTGTTACGTGGGACAGGAGGTTATTGCAAGGCTCGATACGTACAAGAAGGTGCAGAGACGGCTCGTGAGATTAGCTCTTTCAGGGGGTGTTGTCTCCCTGCCGGTACGAATTGTTGGTTCTGCGGGCGAGGTGGGAACACTCACGAGCATCACAAATAGGTCACCTTTCATAGGACTCGGTTATGTTGCTGTGGGACAAGCAAAAGCCAAAGAAGCTATGTTTGTTGAGATGGGAGGCGAACAAATTCAGGTAGAGCTGAAGGACTAGGACATGGACGCGTACTTCAAAATCACTAAATCCTCGAAAAAGGAGGTCTATGAGGAGATACTTCCTCAGATTGTCTCACTGCTGGAGGGAGAAGACGATCTGACAGCGAATTTGGCAAACACGGCGGCGGTATTGAAAACGGCATTCCCGACCACCATTTCCTGGGTGGGATTCTATATTTTAAGGGGTGATGAGCTTGTGCTCGGTCCATTTCAGGGTAAACCCGCGTGCGTAAGGATACGTCCAGGGAAGGGTGTATGCGGGACAGCGGCTGCTGAACGCAAAACGCTTATTGTACCGAACGTAGAGGAATTCCCAGGACACATCTATTGCGACCCGGATTCCCGTTCCGAGATTGTTGTTCCCGTGCTCCTGCGTGGTAAAGTCCAATGTGTTGTGGATCTTGACAGCACCACACTTGGGGCTTTTGATGAAACGGACAAGGTCTATCTCGAGAGAATAGCAGCGAGAATATCAGATTGTTTTGACCAGAAACATGTATAAATCATATGCAGTTGATCAGCGTAAAGTATTAACTCCCAAGAGAATAGGACTCTATGTCAAAGGCAAAATCACGGCCCGTGAAGGCCTACAAGAACAGTGAATTCCTAAGCAGTCCCGATGGTCGCACCATCAGGATCGTTTCGGAATTCCTTGAACCACTTCGGCGCTTTCGATACCACAAGCTTCGCGACACGATAGTCTTCTTTGGATCGGCAAGGACTAAGCCGGCAAGGGAGTCGTTAAAGAGACTCAAGGCAGTCGAGCGGAGGTTTCGGGCAGCGAAGCGACCCGCGCTAAAACTGCACGAGGAAGTGAGAATTGCTCAGACCGATGCAGAAATGTCGCGGTATTACGAGGATGCCGTCCAACTTTCGAAAATGCTCGCTGGTTGGTCAAAGAAGCTCTTTCATCAGAATCGTTTTGTGGTGTGCTCCGGGGGAGGGCCAGGTATCATGGAAGCAGCAAATAAAGGGGCTGCGATGGCAAAAGCTCGATCAGTAGGCTTGAACATCAGTCTCCCCTTTGAGCAAAGTCCCAATCCATACATTTCTGATGAATTCAACTTTGAGTTCCACTACTTCTTCATGCGGAAGTTCTGGTTTGTGTACCTGGCGAAAGCATTTGTCATGTTTCCCGGTGGATTCGGGACTTTAGATGAAATGATGGAAGTGCTTACGCTACTTCAAACTAGTAAGATCAAGAAAAAGGTGACTCTTGTACTGTATGGCAGACAATACTGGGAAACGGTGGTCAACTTCAAGGCGATGGTTCGGTATAACGTTATCGGTCCTGATGATTTGAAGCTTTTTAGATTTGCCGATTCACCCGAGGAAGCGTTCAAGTACTTGGTGCGTGAACTCAGGAAGAACTATCCGGAAGAAACAGCGGCTGGATTAGGACAATAGTCTGGGGATTGGGCAACTCGTAACCTTGCCATGATGAGGGTGGAAAATCATCGAATTGGAATTCACGCAACTTGTGAGTATATTTGTTTTACAAGATCCTGACATGGGGGTGACTTGGCTTCGACGGGGATGAGGACGCTCAGGACTGCATACCGTGGTCTCCGTGAAGCCAAGT
>Ga0209342_10003226_pt1 | contig 17233 bp, 14 predicted proteins | sample RifCSP16_2_FD_184023 | JGI IMG/M metagenome (GOLD analysis project Ga0209342, IMG submission 184023) | Soil microbial communities from Rifle, Colorado - Rifle CSP2_sed 16_2 (SPAdes) (version 2) | ecosystem: Environmental > Terrestrial > Deep subsurface > Rock core/Sediment | place: Rifle... | reverse complement strand
GGACATGCGGAATTTAAGAGAATCAAGGCAGGAATTAAGGTCCGATATGAAAGACGCGCGCAGGGACGGGGCTTTGCCTCCAGGAAGAATTAATCCTCCGGGCGCTGGTCCGGGCAATCCCCCGGGTGTTGGACCTCACAGGCTTCCCCCCCGGAGAGTGGAAGATGTCCGGGATAGACGCAAAGACAGAGACGGAGACAGAGGGGATTTTCGTGACCCCGGCAAAGACAGGCGCGACGGACGCAGGGGTGACAGGGACCATCGCAGAGGCGGAGATGACGGCCGAAGATATTTCAGCGACTCCAGGGGAGATGGGCAAGGCGGCCGTGGAGACGCAGGCCAGAATTCGGGTGTCAGAGACCACGGCGCCGGCGTCGGAGCCGGTAAGGGCCAGGGAGGAATGCACAGGGATGAACACTCGCGTTCGAATAATGGCGGCGGCCCTCGGGGCGGCCGCGGAAGATAAAAACTTGGTTGTTTTTAAAATGCGGCGACCTGTTTTTTGGGTTGCCGCATAAAAGTCCAACGTGCAGGAGATGATTAAGGAATAAAAACTAGGAAGGACATGCCCTCCCGGAAAGGAGGTGAACAATATGAGGAGAGAGCGTGCAGGTTTTTCATGAGACATCACACAATCCATCAATGCGACCGAAAAGGAGAAAGTAATGAACAGGTATACGATAATGAAATCAGCTTTGCTTCTCAGTATTATCGCGGTATTTTTATCCGCAAACGCGCGGGCCGAAGAAGCTGCAGAATGTGCCGGTCCGGAGCCTGTTTATGTCGTGATCATGAACCATGTGGAGGGTGACACTACCTGTCTTCCCGACGAAACGACATGCTTAAAGTCAATCGAGTACCAGACGATACCGTTGCCTCCGCGGGGAATTCCACTCTGGAACGGTTATTCCGTGGATATAGCGGGGAACGACCTGATCTACAGTATTCTGCTGAAGTATACGGATTCCTTCGGTCATAAGCCGAAGCTGTTTATCGAGCCGGCAGGCGAGTGGTGGCAGACGTATCTCCATCCCGTCTTCGGAGGCAAGGCGTTTGATAAATTTAACTACCTCGCCCTTGGCAACGAGTTCGGAATTCAGGGGCATGCGATCATGTATTCCGGCATTGATTTCGGGTGGTTCCTGAGCCCGCACACGGAATGGGGCGTGCACCGGAAGTTCCGGGACATGAGCTGGTTTGCAGACCATGCGTATTATAAGGGCAGGCCGGTGAACGGAGGAAAGACCTTTACCGGCGGGTGGAAACTTGAGCGGGCCGGGCTTGGAGACGAGTACGCGGAGGTCGTGATCGACCATGCGGCATACGCGCAAGGCTACCGAATATCCTTTGAGGACCATGACGGCCATATCAAGGACGAGCCCGCAGGCATCGGCAACCTTCACGCCTCGCCCTTCGTCTACCGGGCCATGTATCCTGATGGAGTCTGGATGACCAAGCTCGATATGAATGGGAGCGTCAGCGGCGATTGCCAGGGGAACACTTCGCGGTGCGAGACCCCGGCGGAAGCAGCGCTGCGCTTTGACCGCACGCTCCAGGCACGGGCGTCGGACCATGACCCGAAGAAGGTATATTTCTTCGGGTTTGTCACGCACTCCGGCGGGGTGTGGAATGATTTCAATATGACCGCTCCCGGCCAGCCCCTCCAGGGCGAAGGCCTCGGGTTAACGGCGATCATGGATGCCATACAGCTTCGAGTGGCGAACGGCGCCAGGATAAAATTTGTGACGCCCATGGAAGTTACGGCGATCTTCAACGCCAGGAACCCGCTCCCCTTCCCGGCAGCAGAATAGCTGAATTCTCTTCCAACCCTCTCCCCGCTTCAAGGGAGAGGGAGTTTAAAAAGCGCGGAATAAGCCCTGTTCCGGACCAGGAACGGGACTTGATTTAATCTCAAAATTCCTTATACTGAAGCGAGAAAATGAGATCTCCATTCCGTAATAAAATAGAGACGGGCATGCACAGGACAAAACTAACAATAGTGCTCGTAGGCGCTGTTGTTCTCAGCGTACTATTTTTCTCGCAATTCACTGCTGCTCAACAGGCTAATAAATGCGGCGACGGGATCTGTGATGAGTTTGAAAAAGCCGATTCTACCCTCTGCACGAGAGATTGCCAAGGGCGGCAAGAATGCGTTCAGGAAGGTAAAGACCTGGGCCCTGTATATCCGGGAAACACCAGGCAATGCTGTGATGGCTTGACGCCGTATATTCCTCCTGGAAAAGTTGGGGCAAGAGGAATCTGCGTGAAATCTTCTCTCGTCTCAGTTCCAAAACTAAAAGGACAAATCAGTAAGGGCTCTCATTTCGGGATAAACGACGCTTTTCTGGGAGGATTTGAGACTACCTCCTTGTCCGAAGGGGAAAAGTTTCTTGAAGAGCGCTGCAGGATACTGAATGATCTGGGCGCCGGCTGGGCAAGGGGGCCGAGCCCCTTCGGCGTAATTTGGGAACTGGTCGAACCGCAAAAAGGGGCGTTTGATTTTTCAAAAGCGGATTTGGGCTTTAAGATTCCGCGGAAATACGGAATTCAGTGGGTCAGAGGCATCTGGCCCTATCCAAAATGGGAACAAGACAGTGGCGGAGATGAAAGGCAGAAAAAGCTCTATTCAAATGAGGCTGATTTGATCGAATATGTCAGGAAGGTGGCTGAACGATATCCGGCAAACTATTGGGAAATAGGAAATGAACCGATGCTTTTGTCGTTTTTAAAGATCCCGAGGTATATAACAAATTCCTTAAAGCAAGCTACAATGGGATAAAAAGCGCTGATCCTGAAGCAACGGTATTAATCGGAGGCATGGTCGGAGCAGAAAGCGATTTTGAGAGGATCAGCGCGCCTTATCTTAAACGCATCCTGGATGATGATGGCGGAAGATATTTTGATATTATGAATTTTCATGACTATGATTACAGCAACAATGCGATTGAAAAGCAGGCAAAGGGCTATAAAGAATTATTAAAAGCATATGGATATGAAAAACCCCTCTGGATAACGGAGACCGGCATAACCAGCGATATTGACGGGCCTGAGCCGTGGCTTCAAGGCTCAATAGAAAAGCAGGCCAGATGGGTGATAAAAGGATTTGTTTCGGGTTTTGCCTGCGGGGCCGAAAAAGTATTCTGGCATGCTCTGTATGATTCTCCGGCGCTGGGATCAGCCGGCTTGATCTCTCTTAACGGGAAACCTAAACCCTCCTTTTATACCTACAGAGTGATGACATCAAAACTGGATGATTTTATATCCGTAAAAACCATAAACACAGGACAGTATAAGTTTGAGTTCAGTAATAAAAAACCGGTTTATGTTTTATGGACCGACAGCGGAAGTAAAGCGGTTGATTTATCCGGTTACATTAAAACAAATAATGTAAAGCTGACGCGTATCATTGAGCGAGAAGGGCAGAGAGAGCCAAATATAGAGTTTGTTTCATCTCATGGGGTTCCAATCGGCGATAGTCCGATCTTTTTGGAGGAGCATTAATATGAACAAACTACTCATTTCAATAATTGCAAGCTCAATCATAGCCGCAGGCATCGACGTTTATTTTGTTTTAGAAAAACCTGCTTTCGCTGAGCCGCAAAAGAAACCAACAATATCTCAAGAACGAATAAGCAAAGATTCACCCTTCGGGGCGAGCGGCGCTCTCTCGCGGCCATTTATAGAGTCAGATAAGGTCAGTCAGGAAGAAGTTATTCGAAGGACTTCTGAAGTCAAAGAGTTGTATACGCATGTTCAGGATATCGGAGTTAAATGGGTCAGGCCGGGCGCGGATATTTATTGGCGATTAGTTCAACCTACGAATGAAAATATACAAAATGGTTTATTTAATTGGAAGCCCTATGACGATATTCATGGCCGGGTTCCTCCAGGTGTTAATATATTGGGAACGATTGATGCATTGGCATGGGGGACGAATCTCGATCCTGTCATTTTTAAGCCGGGAACGTGGGTGTTCGCCAGTGCTGAGGCGGAGAAAAGCTATATTCGCTTCGTGAAAGAAACTGTAGAGCGTTTCGATGGCGACGGCTACAAAGACATGCCGGGATTAAAAAACCCGATTAAATATTGGCAGATAGGAAATGAGCCTGCTTTGCGGCCCCTTGCAGGGATCAAGGATTTCGATAAAAGCCCGGACTGGAAAGGGTATAGCCACCTTGTGGAAATTACCTGTAAAGCTATTAAGGACGTTGACCCGCAAGCAAAAGTTGCGCTGGCCGGCCTTGCTTCGGGTGGATTGTCTCCCGATGACCAGCGCGGACAAAGGGAACGCGAAGAATTCTACGTCCCGATTCTTCAAAATCTCCACGGCAAATATATCGATATCTTCGACATCCACTGTTATGCACCGCCGAATGAATGGAAAGGAATAAAGAACATCTATGCTTTTATTCGTCAGAAACTTGATGAAAACGGCTATCAGCATACGGAGATCTGGATTACGGAAACTGCGGTGCCCAGCAAGCCTTTCGGCGAAATATTGCAGGCGATAAATCTCATCAAGAGCTATGTTTATCCATTGTCATTCGGCGTCAAAAAGGTATTCTGGTGGAATATGATCGAGGGCGAACCACCCATAGAGGGCGATCAATCTTCTAACCACTTTGGGCTTGTCTATGACGGCATAGGTCAGGGAGATCCGGGTTACGGCATTAAGAAGCTCTCCTACTATACATATAAAAAGATGATTGAGGTTTTAGAAGGCAGTGATTGGAATAATATCAAAGCAATAAAAGAAGAACAAAATGACGCTTACGGCCTTTTCCTCTATAAATTTACCAGGAACGGCAAGCCCGTCTATGTCGGCTGGTTCGATTGTTTTGATGAACAGAAGTGCAGCGTGATAAGAATCGACCTGAGAGCTGAACTCTCTTTTGATAGGGATGTTAAGACCATCAAAATCACCGAAGCAGTGCCGAAGTACAAATCAGGAAAAGAAGTAGCCGATTACAGCACCGCATTCAATTCAGAAATAAAATCGGCAGATGGAGGCAAAATAACTATTGCGTTGAAAAAAGTCCCGGTTATTGCGGAGGAATTAAAATGAACAAACGAATCATATTAATCATTGCAGTTCTCCTCGTGGCGGCAGGTTCGGTTTTCCAAAAATCCGCCTTTCCCGAGCAGCAAAAAGAACTATCAGCTCCAAAATCTCAGGAGCAAATCAGCAAGGATTCTCCCTTTGGGGCAAGCTTCGCTTTCTCACGGCCGTTTTTTACCGATGATATGAGTCCGCAAGAGGTTTATCAGATACTCTCCCGATTAGAAGAACCTTACAAACACGTCCAAGATGTAGGTATCAAATGGATACGAAGTTCAGATATTTATTGGGACATGGTTCAACCCACCCAGGATCATATAAAGAACAATCGCTATGAATGGTCTTTGTATGATAATCTTTATGGCCGGGTGCCTCCAGAGATAAATATTTTGGGCACCATCATTTGTCGCTACGGTTTTAGGCCCGGCACATGGCAGTTTGTCAATAAAGAAATAGAGGATAAGTATATTGAGTTTGTTAAAAAGGTCGTTAAAAGATACGGAGCGAATGAAAAAGATAATATGCCCGGTTTGAAAAATCGCATAACGTACTGGCAAGTGGGAAATGAAGAGGCAGTCTCTCCGGATTTTGACTGGAAAGGTTTTAGTCATATCCTGCAGATCACCTATCAGACAATCAAAGATATTGACCCTGATGCAAAGATATTACTCGGGGGCTTAGCTGCGGGGGAGCGTATTAATCAAAATGATCCGGTTTTCCGGCAACAACTCGAGAATTTCTACTTCCCTATTCTATCGAATTTCCAGGGCAAATATTTTGATATTTTTGACATTCACTATTATGGCCCTTCAGGTTATCAGCAAGGGGAAATTCAAATGGGATGGAGAGGCATGAAGAATATTTATGATGTTATCCGGCAAGCTCTTGATAAGAGCGGGTATAAAAATACGGAGATTTGGTTTACCGAGACAGCAGGTGCAAGTACATTTAGTGAAAGACTGCAAGCAGCAGACCTGGTTAAAAGATTTATTTATCCTTTATCTCTTGGAGCTAATAAAATATTTTGGTGGAGCATGCTTGAAGGCGAGCCTCCTTTGGAAGTTGATAGGCCCACCAACCACCTGGGCCTCGTCTATGACGGCATAGGCAAAGATGACCTGGGTTACGGTGTCAAAAAACTTGCCTACTACACCTACAAGAAAATGGTTGAGATTTTAGAAGGGAGCGATTGGAACGATATCCAGAGGGTTCAGGAGTCAGATGGTATATACCTATACCGGTTTATGAGGCACGGCAAGCCGGTCTGGATGGCATGGAATGACAATGAAGACCCGAGAAGAGTGAGAATAAGACTGGACAAGAATACTCAAAATGTCAAAATCACCGAGGCTGTTCCCAAATACGAATCAGGCAAAGAGGTAGCGGATTACAAGAGCGCTTTCCGTGAAGTGATACGGAGGGATTTTTTGGAAAGTTACCCGCCCCAACTGGTGATTGAAATCGGGAATATTCCCGTGTTTATGGAGGAAAAATGAAACGCAAAACCTTACGCTTATCATAACCATGGAGGTAAGCTATGAAGGTCGCTGCTTTTTTATTTGGGATTTTTTTTCTTGTGTTTCCACATCTTTCGATGGCTGAGAAGAAGTATCCGGAAATTGATTTTGATGATTTAAACTGGCTTCTCCTCGAAGTTCGGCACGAAGCGGGGGGAGAAAGCATCTCACCTAAGGTGCTTGGTTTCGGGTCGAAACCATTTTTAATTTTTGAACCCCGCGATCGGAGTCAATTTCATTCATATCTCTCGAAACGGCTCCAAGAACTCGATACGGAAAGCAGAGTACAGGACGGTCTGTTCGGAATGTTTGCGGCTACGAAAGAAGACCTTCGTCGTTACGTGTTCACAACACCAGACGGGAAATATCTCCTCACCATTTTGAGGAGCGCCAAGGGATTTGAAGCGATACCTAACATAATTGTACCGTGGGAGCTGCATGATCATAAACTGCGGTTTAAGGGGATACTGAACAAAATAATCAAATCGAGTATCGGCAAAGTTCATATCAGGGAGATCCATCCTTATGGTAATCATTATCTCATGGTAGGCGACACCACTGGCGGTGATGCAGGGGATGTTTGGGGATCAATCTGGTTTGCGCTTTGGACTGAACCGGATGGTCTGGACATGCTCCACAGTGAACCCTTTTTTTCCGAGGCCGCGCCCGAATTAAGCTGTTTTGCCAAGGAAGAATGCTATGCCAGGGAAGAGAGCCTTGGCTATGATCTCGATAGGGAGAAAAGGGCTGTCAAAATAACCAAGAAACAAAGGATGTTGAAGGAAGTAGTTAATGAGAAAGCGATCTATACTGATTGGGTCGTAACAACAAAGATCGTAGACCTGGCAGCGAAGGCACAAGAGGTGCTCCACATAGTGAATAAGCCATCAGGAAAAGAGGGTCATGGCAGAAAGAACAGCCCTGCGAAACAGATCAACAGCTTTGATGATTGCGCAACGGCAGGCTATCCTGTGATGGAGTCCTATCCACGGCCCTGTAAGACCCCCGATGGCAGGACGTTCACGGAAACGCTGTCCCAGCAAAACACCAAAACGCGGCCATGCGCCCAGCAAGGCAAGATGTGCGGCGGAATCGCAGGGATTTTATGCTGTCCCGGCTTGACCTGCAAGCTCGACGGTAACTATCCTGATGCGAGCGGAGTTTGCATAAAATAGGCAACAGTCTAACTACCGGGAGGAGAACATGCGATACAGTGTGATGATTGTAGTATTCGTTGGCTTTATGGCGGGTGGATTGCTATGTGTGCCCCTTTTCGCAGATGAATCCTCGGGGAGCAGCATCAAGTCGACGATTGAAGAAATAAAAAATGCAAAGAGCGAAGCTGATCGCTTGAGGGCCCTTCAAAAATTGTACGCGCAAAAGCCGATCACCGCAGTGGATGTGCAGGCCTTGCTGGGAGGTTTGAGGGACAAGGCTATCGACTTTAAGACGACGGAAATACTTTGGAAAAACGATAATCCCGAGCTTAAACTTTTTATACCCTTACTCATCCAGGCCCTGGACGACCCGGATCTGGATGTAGAGAGTGCCGCTGCTCTGGCTCTGGGAAAGATGAAAGCGAAAGAGGCCGTGCCAGTTCTTATCAAAAAATTTCAATCTTTGCCGCGGATCGATGGAAAATCTCCCGTGAAAGAGAGGAGGGAAGCGGAAAAGTACGGCCGGCTTGGGATGTTTCTTGCGACAGCATTGGGATTGATAGGAGACCCGAGCGCGGTGCCCGCCCTTATCGCGAGGCCCGAGTTTTATTTCCTCGAGGGCGAATCGCCGCTCGCCCTGATTGGAGCGCCTGCTGTTCCTGCCTTGCTGGCCGTAGCAAAAGATACGAAAGACCCTCGCAGGGAAAAAGTATGCTCCATAATCAACAGCATAAAAGACCCCGCTGCGGTTCCTTTCCTGAAGACAATATTGAAGGACCGAGACGCTGACTCCTCCTTGAAAACCAGCGCTCTTGTAGCTCTCGCAAAAATGGGGACACCGGGAATAGATTTGGAGGCCCAGACCCTCTTGACGGACCCGGATGAACATGCCCGTCTTGCCGCCCTCTACTGGATGGTGAAATACGATAAAGCATCGTATACACCGAAGCTCCTGGAGTTTCTGCATGATAAAAGCTGGTACGTTCGCACCAGTACCGCGGATTTTGCGGGAGATCTCGGTGTGAGCGAAGCAGCGCCCAGGCTCATTCAACTCCTGAATGATAAGGAGGCGAATGTTCAGAAAAGCTCTCTCCGCGCCCTCGAAAAGCTCGGCAAGGAAAAAGCCTCGCTAACCGTTCTGGATGATCGTCGCGTTCACGCGAAAATCACCGTGAACGGGGAAAAGCATGAGGCGGTGATTGCCGACATATCCCTTGTCCGCCAGGTGCGGAAGGGGCAGCGTTAACCGAGTCATGTGTTGACAGCAGAAACGTACGTAAATTTTAACGATCATTATACAGGAGGGAATATGAGGCAGTCGAGAAACGTAAACCGAAACGTTCGGCAGGGCGTTATTACGGGGCTTGCGCTCTGCTCATTATTTGTATTTGCTGCCCAGGCTTTTTCATGGGATAGCGTAATGTACGATAATCACCGTGAGCTGACCGACTATGCGGCTAAGTAAGTAATAATCAAAAGTTCCGTAAATGAGGAAAGAGGTGAAAATTTTACCCAAAGTAATACTTGCATTTCTTTTTGTGTTCTCGATCTGGACGTCCGCGATCTCCAGAGTACGCTTTGTTCCCATGGAAGATCTACCAGCTCTGGCTGATTTTGTCATTGCAGGCAAGGTTCTTGACGCAACCTCCCGGTGGGATCAAAGAGGAGTGACGATCAACACTGATTACACAATTTCAGTAGAAGAAAATATCGTGGGACTAACTCCGCCGAAAATCGTGATGAGTTTTGCGGGGGGGACTGTGGATGGAAAAACCATCACGGTGTCTGAGACACCGGTCCTGGAAATCGGGAAAACGTATATTCTTTTCGCATACGAGGGGAAAAAGTATTCCGTGCCGGTAGTGGGACATGAGCAGGGCGTTTTTCAAATTGTGTATGATACGGCGACGGGACAGAATTTAATTGTCGATTATAATTGGTACCGGATTGAAATGACACAAGAGAGAAAAGTCATAAGGGGCGCACTTACCGAGCTGGATGCGAAAGGAGCTTTAATTTCACCCAATGTTGAAACCAAGGAGAAGGGATCTTCCGGTTCCAAACCGGTAGTCAAGGATGCGCAGGGCCGGGAAATACCGCAGGAATGCGGCGTTTTTGAAAAGCCGAAGACCAGGCAGCACGGAGCTCCCATGAAAAAATCCGAGTTCATCGATTTTATCAAAGCGCAAGCTCATAACAAGAGGGTGCAGAATGGAGAGCCGCGAGAAGGGTCCTGAACAGTACAGCAAGGAGGTATTATGAGGCTGGTAAACTATTTTTCAGGCATCATCGCGATCACGGGAGCGGCAGGGTTCATCGTCACCGTCGTTATTCTCCATTACCTCCACCCAGGTCATAATCTGGTCCATGAGATGATGGGTGAGATTGTATTCGGCCCTCACGGTCCACTCATGCAGGTTGCGTTCCTCAGTTTCGCAGTCTCTGTTTTTGGCGTTCAGCTCGGACTCGGTCATATCGGGGCGCCCGCGGCGTTAAGGATGTTGCTTTCCCTTGCCGCAGCCTGCCTGCTTGGGGCCGGTAATTTTAGACTGAACACGGCGCCTGAACTTCATACGGCATTGATTGCCCTGGCTTTCGTTCTGCTGGTCCTGGTAATGTACCTTCTGCCGAAGAACACACCCGCGCTCGGAGCGTGGTCCAACCGGATCGTGTCGCGCGGATTGGCGACAGCCACGGCAGTCAGTGTAGCGCTTGGCGGAGCAATGCCAAGCGGGATCGCGCAAAGGGCTGCTGCGGGCTTCATTCTTCTGTGGTTGTTTTGGACCGGGTGGCGCATAATTCTTGCAGAGGGCACTCAGCGATACTCAACAATGAATCAACTCCTCAAAGTGCTGATGTTTTTCGTTATGCTCGCCGCCATAGTGATCTTTTACATGATCGCATTCGTTATTCCGAACTATCACCCCGGTCTGGGCTTGCTCGGGGGCAACCCACACGTCAAAGTATGGATGTGCGGTCATCCCCAATATGCCTTGATACGGGAGAGAGTTTCGATAAAGAAAGAGGTTGAAGCTCTTTTTGGCAGGCCACGCATGCTGTTCTATCAAAAAAAATCACCCGGCATGTTCCTTGAGGAAGAAGTGGAGCAATGGGAATACGGGAATTATGACGGAAGGAAAGGCAGTTTTTACGTTGTCTTTGACTCGATGGGCAATGTGACTAGAAAGAGCTGCAGCAATAAATTTTAGATGTAACGGTAGCGGTCGAAAGATGCAGCCGATGTCCATGGAGGAATAATACTTTGAACAAAATTGATGGCGGAAAATAAGGAGATTAATGACATCATTGAGAATTTCAGGGGAAGACGGTATTTTTTCTCCTCTATTGTTCTGTTGGGTCAGGATGAAAATGCCGTGGCTGCACGCGCTGGATTTTTCAAAACCATTTCTAACAGGAGGTAATAGAATGAACCGGGTCCGTCATTGTGAGAGAAAAGTTATTTTCTGTGCCATGCTGTCCATATCGCTGCTGTTTTTTTCATCTGTTTTATTCGCCGATGAGGAGCTGGACCGATACGTTGTTCAATTGGGCGGCAAAAGAAACTCTGAGCGGGATCAGGCAGTGGAAAAACTGCTTTTTAACGGGAGGAAAGCTGTTCCGCTTTTGATCAATGCCCTGGACGCGGCGCCTGATGAGCAGAAGGCCGTTATAGTCCAGTTGTTACTGGAATTGAAAGCGTCAGAAGCGGTTCCAAAAATTATCACACTCCTAAAATCTGAAAATAAAGGGCTCAGAATGTTGAGCGCATACGCCGTGGGAAAGATTCACGATGCGCGCGCCATGGACCCGTTGCTCAAGATGTTGGAGACCGCACGAGACGAGGAAACCAGGGGCGCGGCCACATTCGGACTGGGCTTTTTGGGAAACAGCAAGGCCGTTCCTTTTTTGGAAAATGAGCTGAAAAACGATAGCCAGCGCATTCGCATAGCGGCTGCAACTGCATTGGGGCTTTTATCGAACTCCGCCGGTTTCGACGAAGCGCTGAAAGACACGTACAGCGAGAATACGAATATTCGGACTTCAGCAGTGGAAGCCCTGGGCGTTATCGGGGACAAGAGGGCGGCCCCCCGGTTAAAAGAGATGATTGATGACCCCCGGTTGGGCTGGAAGAGCGAAGCGATTCTGTCCCTGAAACAGATTGAAATCCGCAATCTGCCGGAGGGCCAGAGGCTTTCTGCTTTTAAACAGTGCCTTTTCGATACGAACAAGGGAATCGTAGGATGGGCGATTCAGTCTCTGGCTGACCTGGGGACGCCCGAAGCTCTTTCTCTCCTGGGAGGAAAAGGCGCAAGCTGGAAATGATAAGGAAAGTTATCTGGCGATGCGGAGTCTGAAAGCGGCGCGCGGACGGTGAATTCATGTAATTTGTCACGGATGAACAGGACAAGTTTGCGTTCAGGACAGAGAAAGAGGATAACGTGATCATCTCCAACCCATCGGGGGATAGGCCTCGAAAATTGAGATTCCGCGGTAATTTTTATTGTTACACTCGCAGCATGAAGCACATGAAGGGTCGATGTCAATAATCAATTAAAGCAAGGCGGCATATTCATGAAAAAGAGTTTGCTATTGTTAGTGGCCCTGGCTTTCCCGGTGGTGATTACTACGGGAACCGGCCGGGCAGCGGATACCTCGGGACCGAAGATCGTGCATGAGCCTGGGCAGAAAAAGGTGAAGTTTATCGACGAAAAGGGACGCGCGCTCAAGGAACTCTCTCTTGCGGAAGAGAAGGAAAAAATCAAAATAAAAGACGACGACGGCGAGCGCTTCGTCAGTAAAAACGATGCGATCTCGGTGAACAAGAAGTTCGCCGCCTTCGTGAAAAACCAGGCAACCGTTGCAATAACGTCCGAGCGCCTGCAGCAACGGCAGGAACGCGGCGGTAAGCCCGTCGGACCGCAGGATTTCGTTACGGAAATGCGCGGCACCGTCGCGCTGTATGACGCCTTCGGCAACGTTGTGTTCGAGCGATCGGTTCCTGAGGGCACGGGCATCTCGGACCGTCTGGTCGTTTCAAACACCGGCACTGTAGCTCTCATCACCGAGGGGAGGCTAAATGACCTAGACCGCGAAGATCGGCTCCGGGTCTATGACCAGAGCGGGATGGAACTCCTTGTCTATCCCCGGCCAGGAGAGAGCGAGTTCGTTCCGCTGGATATATCAAGACTCTCTTCCAATGGGCGTTACCTTGCGGCCAGAGTAAACTTTGATCTTCGTGGAGGCGTCAAGACGGTTTTCTTCGATCTGGTAAAGCCTGCAACATGGAAGGCGGATCAAGCGCTTTTGGTATACGAAATAACGGATGGGGGCATAGCAAAGTCTGAATACAACAACGAAGAGAAAAAAGAAATAGTTCCCGTACAGATAAATTTGAAGAACAGCCTGGGAGGTGAATAATGGCAAGGAATTTTATTTGTTCAGCTGCCTTTGCTTTTCTGCTGGCTTTGCTTGCATCGCCGGCGACAGTAATCATGGCTGTTGGTGTCATCGCCTCTGTTGTTTTAGAAAGACCTGCTTTAGCCGAGACGCAAAAAGAACAAGCAGTTCCAAAATCACAGGGGCAAACCGGCAAAGATTCGCCGTTTGGGATATTCGGAGTTTTTGATGCCTATGAACATCCGACATTTATTAGAGACATGAAAAAATCCGGAAAATTTGTTACCGATGCTGATTATTATGTCTGGATAGAAGAGCATTTTCAGGACCTGGGGGTAAAATGGTCAAGGCAGAATACCTTGCTTATATGGGGATTGGTTGAGCCGGAATCAGGCAAAGGATACAATTGGCAAGCAAAAGGCGGTGAAGAGGTTGTTGAAAATGCCTACAAATACGGCGGAAGCGATTTTAATCTCGTCCTGGTGATCGATCCAGGGAGAAAATCCCTCAGTGGCCGTCCAACGGTAGTCATGAACAGAGAAGATGAAAAACATTTCAAAGATTTTGTAAAAGCGGCCGTCAGGAAATACGGAGACAAGGTAAAATACTGGCAGGCATTCAATGAGCCATTCCCCGGCCAATGGAGGGCGTTTGGCGGGACGCCGAAGTCATATATCCAATTCTTAAGAGCGATGTCTGAAGCCGTAAAAGAAGCAGACCCCGGCGCCAAGATTGTTTTAGGTTCCGTAATAGCAGACGGGAATTCATTATCCGGCGATCTCATAACCGTCATAAACCAGTTGAATGGCGAAAAACTTTTTGATGTCGTTGATATGCACTATTGGAACTATGCTAAAGATTATAAATTAAATGCGGCAAAAGAGATGAGGAGCCTGCTTGATTCCCACGGCTGTAAGGATGTTGAAATCTGGTCAATGGAGCACGGCACTTACGTGAATCAGCCGACAAAAGGCGGCGCTAAAATAGAGTATCAGTCGGAAAAAGACCAGGCAATATCCTTGATAAAAAGATACGCCTATAACTTAGCCAACAATGTTAACAAGATATTCTGGAATAAAATTGTTGAGCATTCCTGCTTTGCCGGGAAATGCGGAGGCCTATTTGATAATATCGGTCTTGTCTCTGACGGGAGAAACAGCGGCGAGACAGCGGCAACTCTTGGAATCCCAAGATTATCATACTATTCCTATAAAAAGATGACACAGATTCTGGCGGGCAGTGATTGGAACAATATTCAGACCGTCCGGGAATACGGCGGCGTTTATCTCTACAAATTCATGAGAAGCGGCAAGCCGGTCTGGGTGGCGTGGAATGACAATGAAGACAAAAGAAGAGTGAGAATAAGACTGGAGAAGGATACTCAAAATGTTAAAATCACCGAGGCTGTTCCCAAATACGAATCAGGCAAAGAGGTAGCGGATTACAAGAGCGCTTTCCGTGAAGTGATACGGAGGGATTTTTTGGAAAGTTACCCGCCCCAACTGGTGGTTGAAATCGGCAGCATTCCCGTGTTTATGGAGGAGAATTGAGATGAACAGGGCATTTAATTCAATTGTTGTCGTTGCAATTATCGCCGTCATAATCGGATGTTGGGGTTTTCAGCAATCAGCTTTTTCCCAGGATGGTAAATGCGGCGACGGAATTTGCGACGAATTTGAGAAGAGGGCACATCCGAACGCGTGTCCGAAGGATTGTAAAGAGAATTGCGTTGGAGAAGCGGGATCAATCCCTGTTATCCCGAAGGCTCCTTCATGCTGTGAAGGGTTGACGTTGATCAAGCCCAAAGAACCCGAAATAATCGGGTCTCAAGGAACCTGCACGTCCAAGTGCGGGAACGGGGCGTGCGATCTCAGTACGGAAACGGCTTATAACTGCCCGCAAGATTGTGCGGCTACGACCTATCGAGATGTCCCTAAGAACAATCTTACAGAAGAAAAAGGCATAGTAGTTGCTAAAGAGTCTTGTGAAGCCGAAGGAGGTAAATGGGGGATATGGAGTGATGTTCCAGGTGCCCGGCCAGAATGTAATTTACCAACTTCCGATTCGGAAAAATCTTGTGAAGATTCAAGAGAATGTGAAAGTTATTGCGAGGCGCCCAAAGATGCAGAAATGGGAATAAAAAGCGTGGGCAGATGTTACGGGTTTAAAAAAGCAATTAGCATAAAGGAAATCAAAAATGGGATTGTTGCAGCAGAATGGTGTTATTAGTGTTTTTTTAAAAAGTTGAATAAAAATGAAAACTAAAATAGGTTTTTTTAGGCCGATAAGGAAATTAACGAAATCCGTGACGGGGCTCTTCTTAAAATCGCCAGGATGGAGGAGCGATGATATGAGCAGAAAGAATGCCATTCTCTTTCTTTTAGTGATCATAGCCGTTATTTTCTTCAATCTATTTGTGTTACAGAATTCCGTCCTCGCTCAGCATCGGAATGGCGCGTCTGACGCCATGCCCGGCATTTCCTCGCAGGATATCGAGAGCGGCTGGTACTATGGCAGCCTCGATCAAAAGAAGCCCGGCACACCGGATGACTGGATTCACGTTCTCGAAGGTAGCCGGAGCGCGTGCTGGCATAAACCTGGCATACGGTGTGGTGGGGAAAATTCCGAAGAAAAAGAGCTTGAGAAAAAGGTCCAAGCCACGGTTACGGAACTGCAGGAATTACTCCGTCAGAAGCAATCCGAAGGCGCGGATGTCTCAAAAGCCCTTGAACTTGATCGGCAGTCCAAAGAAGCCTTTGATCAGGGCAGACCTGAGGAGTGCTTGAGGTTGCTGACGGAAGCAGTTGCGTTGTTACGAGGAAACCAAAAAGAATCAGAGGAAATTGATAAACCGAAAGCGACATCAGGCCGACAATCAGTCAAAACAACAAAATCTCACGGACAAACCAACAAGGATTTACCCTTTGGATTCAATGAAGGATACTGGCCGCCGCCGGTCATGCCTCTGTCATCCATTGAAATGTATTCCAAGGTTATGGCGGGGATCGGCGTGAAATGGGCAAGGATACATGTGATTTGGGACATTGTCGAGCCCCAAAAAGGGAGATTTGACTGGACAGGTTATGACGCGATTGTGAAAAGCGCGGAAAAGGATGGAATAAATCTTTTAGCCGTTATAGCGCCAATTGCACAATGGGATCAACAAAACTATTATGCGCCCGGCGCCTATACACCCCGTACGGAAGCCGAAATAGGCCGTAAAAAACCTTATGATATGAAAGCATACCGGGCTTTTGTAAAAAAATTGGTTGACAGGTACAATAACGACGGGATAGAGGATATGCCCGGGCTTCGGCACGGCATCAAATACTGGGAAGTAATGAATGAAGTAGAAGAGCCGAGATTCTTTGATGGAACAGTAATGGATTATGCAGAAATTTTAAAAACAACCTTTTCTGCAATAAAAGAATCTGATAAGGGAGCTCATGTTCTTCTTGCAGGGATAATGGACCAAATAGAGAAAAAAGCGAATGAAAATTATCATTCGTGGTTCGATAATATCCTCGCGATAGGAATGGGTGATTACTTTGACATAACTAATTATCATATGTATCAGATGTATTTTAACAGAAATAGTCTCTATTATAAAAGCAAGACCTCAAAACCATTGTGGCTAACGGAAACAGGCATCCCGAGTGAAGGCAACCTGCCGTACAAACTATCGGAAGCAATACAGGCACAAGAAGTCATTAAAAGAAGCGTGCTTGGAATTGCATCCGGGGCCGAGAAGGTTTTTTGGCATAAACTCGTTGATGCAAAATATTCCGACAGCCCTTCAATGGGGGTGGTGAAGGAAGATTTCACGCCGAAGTTATCATACTTTACCTACAAGAAGTTGATCGAGGTTCTGGAAGGTAGCGACTGGAAGAATATCAAAACAATAAAAGAAGTGCAAAATGACGCTTACGGTCTTTTCCTCTATAAATTCACCAGGAACGGCAAACCCGTCTATGTCGGCTGGTTTGATTGTTTTGATGAACAGAAGTGCAGCGTGATGAGAATAGACCTGAGAGCAGATCTCGCTTTTGACAGGGTTGTTAAAACTGTCAAAATCACCGAAGCTGTGCCAAGATACGAATCAG
>Ga0209342_10003223_pt1 | contig 17246 bp, 12 predicted proteins | sample RifCSP16_2_FD_184023 | JGI IMG/M metagenome (GOLD analysis project Ga0209342, IMG submission 184023) | Soil microbial communities from Rifle, Colorado - Rifle CSP2_sed 16_2 (SPAdes) (version 2) | ecosystem: Environmental > Terrestrial > Deep subsurface > Rock core/Sediment | place: Rifle... | reverse complement strand
CAGCAGTCCAACATCATCGACGTGCTGTTCTTCGGCCCCGCCGTGGGCAAGGCGGTCACCGCCGCCCCGGACCTCCGCCGCTTCGACTACGACGCCAACGCCACCATCAACATCATCGACGTGCTGTTCTTCGGGCCCTACGTCGGCAAGGACTGCTGGAGCCTGAACAACACCCAGATACCCCTCACCAACGATACCGGCGGGAACGTGGACGACATCCACATCGAAGTGCCGTTCGAGATCACCATGGTCGCGTCGGCGGTGGACAACCAGGGCGGGACCTGGCGATGGTACATCGTCCCCCCTGCCTGCATCAACTGGGTTGACGACGACGGCGACACGGTTGTCAACGACGGCTGCCCGACCTACTTTACGGCGGAGGCGGCCGGGGCCACCTGCACCGACAACGACGACAGCGACGCCGACGACAAGATCAATGATGGCTGCCCGCAGGTGGGCGCTACCCCAGATCACGTCGCCTCCTACACCGCCGGGCAATGCACAGAGGCGCCCGCCGCGGTTGTAAACAACGACGCCGCCCTCACCGTCACCGCCGACGCCCGGACAAACGAGGGCTGCCCGACGATCGGTGCGGCGGAGGCGGTGGGAGCCACCTGCACCGACGCATTGGACAGCGACGGCGACACGCTTGTCAACGACGGTTGCCCGGTAGAAGGGGGGACCCCTGGACCGGCGACCAGCAACGGCATCGCCGAGGGCACAGGGTTCTCGGACTGGGTCAACCTGAAGCGGGCCAGCGGCGTCCTGACCAACGGCGGCATCCTTACCCTGAAGCTGGACGGCAAGCGCACCCCGGTCTGGATCCGCTGCTTCGACTGGACGCTGGCCGGCATCGTGGTCAACAGCAGCGACAGGCCCTGCCGCTTCCACAACACGACCGGCCAGTCCGTGGACAACCTCTTCAAGCTGTACAAGGTCGGCAACCCGTGGGAGTACCTGAGCCTCCAAGGCGGCTCGATGTCCCAGGCCCAGTTCTTCAACCTCTTCTCAACGCGCCCGCTACAGGCCGACCTGAACTTCAGCGGCAGCATCGGGGCCATTCCCAACAGCTCGGTGCTGAAAGAGAGGCAGGGCACCGAGGGTGTCCCCTGGATCGTCCCCTACTGGGCCTGGACTGACACGAACCGCTCCGAGGACGGCGCCGCCGCCGGCAGCTGCAACGACAACATCGATAACGGCGGCATCGACGGGCTCATCGACGGCCTAGACCCGGACTGCTTCGTGCGAACCGGAAAGGGCATCCATGTCGAGCCTTTCTACTACGACCCCACCCGCGGCGAGGACGGCTTCGGCGCCAACACCTGCAACGACAACATCGACAACCGCCCCGACGGGGCCCTCGACGACGGCATCGACCTCAACGCCGACGGCGACTACGCCGACGGCGGTGAGATCCCGCCTGACCCGGACTGCTACGACCCTTGAGATTAGCCATGCGGGGGCCGGTCCGGCTGGCCGGCCCCCGCCCACGACCTGAACTTGCGGTAACAACCGAATAGCGAAAGGGACGGAACAGGGGCCGAAAGGCCACAACCGACCAGAAGGGGGTGCGGCGATGAGACCAGCCGAGAGGATCGGCCCAGCCCAGGGGCGCGAACCTTGAAGAAACAAGGTAGTCATAACGACTTGACAAGTCGCGCCAACCGGCCCACAATGGCCGCGACGCTAGTACAACCAGCGGCGAGTTTCATATTCGAGCACAATAAGGGGGTGCGGCGATGACATCGGCATTCGCTGGCAAGTTTTTCCCGCGCGTAGTGATCGTAGCTGCCGTATTTGCGGTGGCGGCTGCGCTTCTCGCCTTAGGCTGGGGCCGCGGCAGCGACTCGGCCCAAGCCAGACACGGACCCGGGACGCCTGCGGTGATCTTCGGGTTCGACATGGACACCGCCAACGTGGGCACCGCCGGCATAGGCGGCGGCGCCGAAGGCCGCGAGAACCCCGCCGTCGCCGGACAGACCTGTAACGACGGCATCGACAACGCCGGGAGCGCCGCCGGCATCGACGGCGCCGACCCCGCCTGCCAGGGGCTGGGCAACACGTCCACCACCCTGGGGCCCATAGACGCCTGCAGAAGCGTGCCCGCCGGAGTCCAGACGGACTTCCTGTTCGACACATTCCTGGACGGCATCCCGGCGGCGGCGCCCAACCTGGCCGGCTTCGGCTACACGATCGAGTTCCCGGAGGCGGCCGGCGGCATAATTCAGACGCAGGCGCACGCCACCCCGGGCACGACCATCCTGCAGCCCAACATCCCTCTGTCCGAGGTTGTGCCTGACCCGCCCGGCGCCGCCGGGCCCATCGGCCAGCACCTCGTGTCCGAGGCCGCCCTCGGTCCTCCGCCCACGGTCGGCCCTGAGGTCGGCGTGGTCGGACGCTACACCTTCCGCGTGACGGCCGGCATGGCCGCCGGCACCTACTCCCTCACCGTCCTGCCGGGCACCCTGACCCTGGGCAACAGCACCCCCGCCGACTGGTGGGCCACCCTGGGCACGGACATCATCGACGGCTACGGCACGGGCGTTGACGGCTACCCCAGCGCCGGCGCCTACGGCATCATCGCCGTCGGCGTGCCCTGCCCGACGCCGCACGACATCAAGATCACCAGCCAGAACCTGTGGGACAAGGAAGTCCTCCCCAACCCGCCCGGCCCGCCCATCTACAACTGCCTGGTCGGCGTCCCCCCGCCCAGCAATATCAACGTCAGCACCCAGGAGTGGATCTGTGTGGAGAAGACGATCCACAACAACGGCCCCACGCCCCAGCAGGTGCTGATCGAGAAGACGGTAGACGCCTCTGATCCCGGCGTACCGGGCAACGATACCGAGGTCTCCGTCCACATCACCGACCCACAGCAGGTGGTGGATATCGCGGGCGGCGTTCCCTACGGTCACAAGATCGACACCAACGGCGACACCGTGCCCGACACCGTAGTCATGGACGGCGTCGGCCCGGCGAGCCTTACGGGGCTGCCGCCGAGCACGGTCATCATCGCCCTCAACGCAGGTGTGCCGGACGAGATCAAGCTGAGCGAGAAGGTGATCCTGCAGCCGAGCATCCCGGTGACGCTGGAGGAGAACTTCGACGTCCACTGTGAGGGCCCCAGCGACCACACCTTCAAGATCAGCAACAAGATCAGCCTGACCGACCCGTTCGGCCAGGACCCCAACACCAACAACAACACGGCCCAGTCGGTCTACAACGTGTCCTGCATCGCCCAGTCCGACCTCAAGATCAACACCCAGACGATCACCGCCACCGACCCCAACGGCCCGCCCTACATCGGCGATGACGGCTACGACAACGACGGCAACAACGGCGCGGACGAGGACGGCGCCGGCGACTGCAACGGCGACGGCAACCCCAACGACGACGGCGACCTCGCCATCGACGAGGACGGCGGCGACTGCATGACGATAGCCGTGGCCAAGGACATCCACAACAACGGCGGCTACGGCCCCACCGACTACTCGATCGTCAAGTCCATCACCGCCCTCAACGGCGGCCTGGGCTACCCGTTCGCGGCGTCGCTTCAGTGCGTGTTCACGCCGCTCCCCGGCGGCGACCCCCTGACCGGCAGCCTGACCGTCAGCAACACCTTCACCCACGACGAGTCCTGGGTCATGAACTGCCCGCAGCACGGCTACCTGGTGGACGATGACGGCGACAGCCCGGACGGTGCGTGCATCCCGGGCGCCGAGTACGCCGCTCCGAACTGCCAGAACTACGTGGACGAGGACAAGCCTGACGGCCTCGACAACGACGGCGACGGCAAGTTCGACGAGGACGGCCCCGTCAGCATCGAGATCGTCTTGGTCCAGAACCAGATAAGCGTAGACCCCGACAGCGACGGCGACACGGTCCCCGACAACCACATCGTGGACCCCACCCCGACCAACAACATCAAGGTCACGACCAAGCCGCTGACGGACTACCGGCCCTTCAACCCCTCCTTCACGACCTTCCAGGACGATGTGGACCCGGACATCCAGGTGAGCCCGGGGCCCAGCATCGACTGCCTGATCACCCTGCCCTGCAAGATGGCGTTCAACTACTCCATCCCGGGCGGCAACCCGCTGGCCAACACGATCCTGGCCAGCCCCAAGCCGGCCTTCACCTTCACCCGGGCGCCCGGCTTCGACAAGGTGGGCAAGATCACGGCCCTGGCCACCATCGACCCGTCGGGGCTCGGCACCTGCTCCGTCACCCTACCGGCGATCATCGACCTGATGAACGGCGCCCTGCCGGCCACCGGCGGCCTCAATGAGGGCTTCCTGGTGGCCGCCACCGGCGGCAGCTACACGCCCAAGGCGATGCTGCCCGGCCAGCTAGCCGACGACGCCACCGACCTGGGCAACACCGACGCCCAGGACGGCGTCGACGAGGACCCGCCGGACTTCCTCGGCGCCGGCGGCATCAGCACTGACCAGGACGGCGACACCCGCATCGACGAGGACGACGCCAGCGCGGTGCTCAACTTCATGTCCTGGTCGAAGCACCTGGACTCCGAGGTGCTGGCGGTCAACGCCGGCTTCCCCGGGTCGAACCTGATCCTACGTAAGGTCGGCTTCGTGGACGTGGTCGGCACGCTCGTCGCCATCAACATCCTGGTGTTCGATAGCCCCAACGCCTACGGGGCCGGCATCCCCGGCTACCTCGAGGTGGCCATCATCGGCGACCGCGACGGCGACGGCGACTTCCTCATCGGCCCCGTCGACCCCGACGACGACAACGATGGCATTCCCGACTACTCCGATCCGAACGACGACAACGACACGCTCCCTGACACCCTGGAGACGGCCCAGTGCACGCCGCTTACGGTGAGCCTGATCGAGCTCGGCAAGAGCGCCAACAACCCGATGACCCCGGGCGCCGAGGGCGGCGCTACCCTCCAGGTCTGTAACACTATCAACACCTTCCCCGGCCACACCTTCGCCGCCCACTTCACTCGCGCGGACCTCGGCACCACCACCACCAAGACGCACCAGCAGACCTGCTCCGGCGAGAACGACGTGAGCCAGACCCTGGCCGCGGACATGAACGCCGGCAACGGTGTAGCCGCACCACAGGCCGTGGACGACGACGGCGACACGTCGGTAGACGAAGACCCAGCCGGCGGCGGCGACGACGACGGCGACAGCCGCGTCGACGAGGACGGCCCGGGCGACCCCAACGGCTTGCCCGTGGGCGTCACCGTGGGCCTCGAGGTGGACGTCACCATCACCAACGGTAACGTCCCCAGCGCCGTCAACGAAGAGCTGTCCATCGTCTCCAAGGACCCGTGTGTGGCGGAATGGGATGTCGGGAGCCTCGGCGGCGACGGCACCCAGGTCAACGTGGTGCTCGACCCGCTGATCACCGTCGGACCCACTCACATCAGCGTCCTCAACTGGACTGAGCAGGGCGACACGCCGGCCCAGATGGACGCCAACGAGTCGGTCACGGTCCAGGCCAAGTACATGCTCACGTGCTCGGCTCCCAGCACTCAGACCCTCCAGATCGAGTCTCACGCCGAGTCCACGCCGTTCCTGCCGGACAACGCTCCTCTCAACAACGAGGCGATGATCAAGCCCGTGATCAACGCCTCCAACGCCAACGTTGACGGCGACGCCACCCCCAACGCCACGGACAACTGCCCCTTCACCGCCGGCCCCCAGACCGACAGCGACGGCGACGGCGAGGGCAACGTCTGTGACCACGACGACGACGGCGACGGCTTCGACGACGCCGTAGACCAGTGCCCGCTGCTGGCCGAGGACAACGACGGCGAGGGCAACGGCGACGGCTGTCCCGAGACCGACATGAGCATCAGCGTCGTCAAGGACAACCCGATCGACGTCGACGTCAGCGAGAACAAGCTGTTCACGGTCACGACCACCGCTACGAACGGCAACTACGGCCTGTTCAACCCGCACGGCGTGATCTTCTTCGAGCTGCTGAAGTCCAACGTCAGCAACCCCAACGACAAGTGCGTGGCGGACTGGATCACTCAGCCCGGAGACCTCAAGGTCACGGACACCGTCCAGGAGGACTTTGACGCCGACACCGACATCGACACGGTGTTCATGAGCCAGCTGCAGGTCACCATGAAGGACCTGCCGCCCTTCAACACCAAGGTCAAGGTCCGCCAGTACAGCCTCCACTGCAACGCCCGGAGCGACCACGTGATCTTCCTCGAGGAAGGTATCGCCCCCACCGCTCCCATTCAGGACCCCAACGTCAACAACAACGTCCACAAGCAGTACATCAACATCGAGGCCTGGGACCTGGCCGACATCAAGATCGTCAGCTACGACGTCCACTCGCAGAACGTCACCGGCCAGGCCGTGGACGGAAACGGCGACTCCACCGTCGACTGTGACAACCCCGCGGACCAGTGCGTCATAGTCGACATCGAGACGAAGAAGACCCTCCACAACAACGGGCCCGCGGAGACCAACGTCTTCCTCTTCTCCTCCGTCCAGCCCGTGCCCAGCGGCTGTGAGAGCACCACCGGTAGCGACGGATCGCCGACGCCGCCCGCCGGCGACGACCAGTTCCCCAGCCTGGCAGAGCTGAAGGGCATCCAGGTGAACCCCGACGGCATCCCCAACAACGGCGACGAGGTGCCACTGCCGGACGTCCAACTGTCGGGCGGCGATCAGTCCACCGAGATCAGCCGGTCCAAAGTCGGCGCTACCATGCCCGACATCATCGACACCGAGATCGTCTCCATGACGCTGACAGCGGGCGGCATCACGCTGAAGGCCGGTAACGCGGCGCCCGCGCAGCCCCCCTCCGTCGGTGAGATCGACACCAGCGGGGGCTTCCCGGCTCCCAGCTTCTTCGACGTCTTCTATGAGCTGAACCTCAACGCCGACGTGGACGGGGACACCATCATCGACAACGGCTTGTACAATGACACCAACGGCGACACCGTCCCCGACCCGGCGCACCTGGAGGCGGAGACGGACGGCTCACCGGGCATCCAGCACATCCCGCCGCAGGGCTCCGATTACGAGGAGAGCGCCCTGAAGGCGACCCTGTCCAGCGGCGCCAAGCTTGAGGTCGCTCTGGCTGCCCACGAGCCGTGGGCGGTCAACCTGCCGGTCAGCACCCAGGTGGTCGTCTTCGAGCAGAACCAGTTCCGCTGCAACGAGCCCAGCGACCACCACTTCAGCTTCAGCAACGAGGTGGAGCCCAAGACGGTCCACGTCCGCGACGACGACCCCAGCAACAACATCGCGACGACCTCCGCCGACGTGGAGATCTTCGGCACCACTTCCCTCAGCGTCGACGTTAACGTGACGCACCCGGCTGCCGAGGCCTGGGAGGGTGACCTGCTCCGCACCATCGCCCCCACGCCCAGCGGCAACGGGCGCGCTATAGCCCACGACGGCCACGGGAAGCTCTACTACACCATCTACCCCGACACCAACATCTACGTGGTGCGGGTGGACGGCGTGGCGGTCAGGACCCTGGCGACCGTGCCGGCCGTCCAGTGCGGCGCCCTGGATTGGGACCCCACCCGGGGGGCAGACGGGATGCTCTGGTGCGGCAGCTACGACGGCACCGGCAATATCTACCTGATCAACCCGGAGTCCGGCGCGGCGACTCTTGAGTTCGCCGTCGACTACAGCGCGGCCAATAGCTGCTTCGGAGCGTTCGCCAACCCGTACATCGACGGCCTGGCCTACGACGTGGACACCGACACCCTGTGGACCAGCGGCGACGGTGCCCGCACCATCCTCCGCGTCGATATCGTTACCACCCCCGGTGGTATAATCAACACCGTCCCCGTTCCCGCCGGCCAGTGCAACACCGGCATCGAGGTGCAGCAGGACGACATGTGGCTCGCTCTGTTTGATGAGAACACGCTCAGCAACAGTCAGATCGCCCGGGTGAACAAGAGCGACCCCAGCACCATCCTCTCCAGCTTCAACCTCGGTACGTACCTGGCGGAGGACATCGCCCTGGACGACGTGAACTTCACGCGCTGCGCCCTGTGGACGAACAACGCCACAGGCGGCGCCAACGAGCTGAAGGCTTGGGGCATCGACAAGCTGTGCACCCCCAAGAGCGAGCGGGAGTTCTTCGACGTCACCAAGACGATCACCAATGAGGGTCCCTTCGCCGTGGAGCCCGAGGTCTGGCAGACCCTGCGGCCCACCGGCGACAACGCCAAGGACTGCGACGTCTCCTTCCACGTCACGGCGCCTTTCCTCGCCAGCATCGTGGGCGGAGGCCAGGGCCTGACCATCGTGCGGCCCATCGACGACGACGGCGACTCCCTGTTCGATGAGGACCCGGTGGACGGCATCGACAATGACCTCGACACCCAGACCGACGAGGACCCGCCCAACCCGGTCAACCCGCCGACCCCGGCCGGGTGGGAGCCCAGCGACGTGGTCATCGGTGACCCGGGCGGTCCCATCAGCATCCACTACCAGGTGGCCGTCGACCCCCACGAGGCGCTGATCCTCGATGAGGAATGGGACAAGCACTGCGCGCACCCCAGCAAGCACCACTTCGAGCTGACCACCGAGATCATGCGGAACCCGGCCAAGGACCCGCACGTCGACTTCGACACCGTGCTCGACGAACAGAGCTGGGGCCAGCACATCACCACCCAGGTCGACCTCAAGATCGTCGACTGGTTCTTCGAGGCCCCTGCGGTTCCCGTCGGCCCAGGCCAAACGGTGGTCCAGGTACGGCCCAGCAACTGGATCTTCGTGAACCAGAAGGAGAAGCTCCACAACAACGGCCCGAATGACGTGGAGGCCGCGAAGAAGATAATCGCCGTGCCCACATCAGCGGGCTGCGGAGTCTCCTACGAGGTCAACGGCAACGAGGACGACATCACCATCAACGGCGTCTCCATCGGCGGGCTGCCGCCGGTCGGCACCGACATCCAGGTGCAGTACCCTGACTTCCTGGACGTCCACTACCAGCTTCCGATGCCGGTCAGCGTCGACGTCTGGGAGACGGAGCGCTGGGACTTCGAAATCGACCCGCACGTCTGGGAGTGCCAGGTTGACTTCCACAAGAAGCTCCAGCCCAATGACCCGCACGTGGGCGACTCAAACTACTCCAGTAACTACGCTTTCAAGACCATGACGGTCTGCGCCGACAGCGACCTGGACGGCGTGCCCGACAAGTGCTCGGTGCCCACCCCGCGGCAGGACAACTGCGGCGACGCGTACAACCCCGGCCAGCAGGACGGGGACGGCGATGGCCTCGGCGACGCCTGCGACAAGGACGCCAACCACGACCTGGTCGTGAAGTACTGCATCAAGCTGGGCCCGGCCCCGATCAACATCAGCGACACCCAGGGGCACTACATGTGGGCCCTGTGCGACATCGGCAACCACTCCGACCACAACGAGGTCGTTACCATCAGCCAGAGCCTCGGCGCCATGCCCGCTGGCTGCACGGTCACGCCGCAGATGATCCTGCCCGGCCAGAGCAGCATCCTGCTCCAGGGCCAATGGATCGACAACGACGCCGACACCCAGTTCAACGAAGACCCGCCCGACGGCCTGGACAACGACGGCGACAGCTTCATCGACGAGGACGGCCCCGACGGTGAGCAGAAGATCATCCTCTTCCGCACCCGCTTCGAGTGCCACAGCACCACGCCCGCACTCGTCTCGCTGCCGGTGGAGATCTGCGCCAGCCACAGCACTCCCATCGTCGGTATCGACGACGACGGCGACACCGACGTCGATGAGGACCCGGTGGACGGCCTCGACAACGACGGCGACAGCCGCATTGACGAAGACCCGCCGAACGACGCTCAGGTCCCGCCGGACTGCCACTCCCAGATCGAGCAGGTGATTATCGACCAGCCATAGACGCCAACCGGCGCGAAAGCCGGAAGCAAGAGGCGGGAGGGGGCGAAAACCCCCTCCCGCCTTTGCATTTGGAAACGGAACAGAGACAAAAGGAACCGGAAGCAGGGAATGTGAATAGGGGGCGGCCTGTGCTCGCTAGCTGTAGTTCCCACCGACGTCATTAACACTTGAGAGCCTTCCCGCGCTGTGAGGGGTGTAAAAGCACATCCCCACAGACAGGAGGCTCTCATGCCCTCGCCGTCGGGGCGGTCTCTGCGCGACATGGCCCAATGGGCGAGTGAAGTCGGCCTGCGCAGCAGCGAGGGGAACCCGCTGGATCGCCTGAGCATTCGCAAGGTCCTCAGCAACATCAGCTACACCGGCCAAGTCGGGTTTCATCGGCGTCGCGGCGGCAACCAGGTGGTGAATGGCAAGCACCTCCCTATCGTCGACGTGGCGCTCTTCGCTGCCGTCCAGGGACGCCTCCGCGACCGCCGCCGAGTGGTGGGGGCTGTCCACCCCTTCGGTAGGAGTCCCTACCCGCTTTCGGGTACGGCCGTCTGTATCTACTGCCAGCAGCAGCATCCTGGGGGTGAAGGCTGGCAAGCATGGGCAGCGTTACATGCGCTGCTCCACGGCCGCTCGGCGCGGACGTGACGCCTGCCGACAGCCGATGGTGCCAGCAGAGGGACTGGAGGCGCAGATGGCGGCTTACGTGGGCGGGATGCGTTTGCCGGCGGAGTATCTGGGGGAGGTTGTGGCGGAGCTGCGTCGCCGCCAGGAGTCGGACTTCACCGCAGAAGCGCGTCGGCTGGAGCGGGAGATCGAGAGGTGGCGCCGCCTGTACGTCCTGGGAGAGATCGATGAGGCGAGGTTGCGGAGGGAGATCACGCCAGCGAAACGGCGGCTGGCGGAGGTGGACCGGCCCCACGAGGTCCTCAACGTGGAGCGTGCCGTAGGATACCTGCTTGACATGGGGAGCCTTTGGGCGGAGAGCCGACGGGAAGTGCAGCGGGAGTTCGTGAAAGAGGTGTTCGCCCGGGTGGTGGTCGAGGACCAGCAGTTGGCCGCGATCACCCCTAGGCCGGTCTACGCACCATTCTTCGCGCTGGACCGCCAGGAACGTTTCGCGGGTGACTTCGGGCGGATAAAGGGGGGGGTAGAATGGCTCCCCGGGCAGGGGCTGAAGCCGCAGTCAACAGCGGAAGAGCGCCCGGATGTTACGGCTGGGTTAACAGTCTCAAGTGCCTGCAGCAGCCCGGGCTGCCATGCCAAGACCACATCGCCGTTGACACCGGCCCCGCGCAAGGCGCACAATCGCGGCGGGCGGGGCCGCAGGCTCACTTACAGCCGCATCACCAGACAGGTCGTGGTCCGGCCCACACCCTCGATCACCTGGATCGACTCGGAGACGGCGCGACCTAACAGGTCAAGATCGTCGGCCTCCAACAGCGCGATAATGTCGTTCGCTTCAGCAGTCGCTTTTTGGTCATCACACCTAGCGCGACCCCCGTCCTAGTGGCGCCGATTTGCATCAGCACAGAGGCGCCGTTTTCGGTTCACAATCACGGTCGATCAACATTGCCACGACCAACATTGCCGTTTCCACCCCAGCGGTGACCCTTCGGCTTCTCCGGAGGACGTGAAGCTAAGGCTGGCCAACTCCTCAGCATCGACCTCCTGGACCACGTGATCATCGGCGACGGAAGGCTCGTCAGCCTCAAGGAGCAGGGCGTCTTTTGACGGTGCGCCGGGCAGTTGCCGGACGCCGACCACGTACCGTATAATGCTTTAGACTAGTGTAGACCAGAATCGAGGTGCGCCATGAAGCAGATCGGAGTCTACGAGGCCAAGACTCATCTCCCACGGCTCCTGGACGAGGTGGCGCGGGGCGAGAGTGTCACCATCACCCGCCACGGGCGGCCGGTGGCGCGGCTGGTGCCTGTCGGCGGTCGACGGCGCAGCGTGCGCGAGGCCATCGAGGCGATAGAGGCGTTCCGCCAGGGCCACACGCTTGGCGACCTGACCATTCGGGAGTTGATCGAAGAAGGGCGCCGCCACTGATGCCGTTCGTTCTCGATGCGTCCGTCGCCCTGGCCTGGTCATTCCGCGACGAGCAGAACGCCTACGCGCACCGGATGCTGCGCCGTCTGGAAGACGACCCGGCGGTGGTGCCGGTTGTCTGGCTACTCGAAGTGGCCAACGGCCTCCTCGTAGCGGAGCGGCGGGGCCGCTTCACCGCAGCGGACGTGGCCCAGGTTTACGGAACCCTCGCTGATCTCCCCATTGAGTGGAGCGACCTGACCCTAGATCAGGCGCTGGGCCCGGTGCTCGACCTCGCCCGCGCGCACGGGCTCAGCGCCTACGACGCGGCTTACCTGGAGCTGGCGATGCGGGAGGGGCTGCCGTTGGCGACGCAGGACGAGGCCCTTCGTGCCGCTACCCAGCGGGTCGGTGTGCCGCTGGCAGACTGACGCTCCGAGAGAGTGCCTCTCGGGTATAGCACGCCACGCGAAAAAGGTCCGCCAGGTGACCCTGACAAGGACGTCGGCCTGAAGGTCTGAGGGAACGACATGGACGAACACGGGTTGATTAAGGCGAGACAACGCCAGAGGAAGTTCAGGCGCCGCGCTGCCGCTGCGGCTCGGAGGTCACGTCACCGCGCGGGCGGTCATCCCCAGATGCGGGTACCCGCTCCGGTAGGAGGAGAAGGACGATGAGCGCGCTCGACCTGATCAGCATCGACCCCGGAATCTGCCACGGCCAGGCTTGCATCAAGGGCACGCGAATTATGGTGAGCGGCATCCTCGACTGTCTGGCCGCCGGGATGTCGGAGCGGGAAATCCTGGCTGAGTACCCCACCTTAACCGCTGAAGGCGTTCGGGCGCCGCGGCCTACGGCGCCGTCCTCGCTCGCGAGGAGGTGCTGCCGCTGAAGGCATCCGGTCAGTGAAGATCAAAGTTGACGAGCCGGGCCTCGTTCGCATCCGGCGTCCTGAGTCCGGTGCCGCAGATCTGAGGGGATGACCACAGCAGCAAAAGACATGACCGAAGGACACGGAGCCTGAGCACCCGCCGCTCCTGCACCGCCAGGACCAGATGAGCCCCGAGGTTCGAGCCACAGGGGCTCTTGCTATTCAGGACGCTGCCCAGGCCGCCGAGATCCTCAGCATCGACCTACTGGACCACGTGATCATCGGCGACGGGCGGTTCGTGAGCATGAAGGACCGTGGCGTGATATAACGAGAAGCGCCGACGCGGTCCGAGGGGGTGGGTCCACAGCGCCAATCGCGCGTCTGCCACCACGCGATGCGAGCCTCAGCGCAAAGAGAGTATATTAGCCGATAATGGCGTGGGCTGAAAGCAGAGTCCGACCCGGTGAAAGCTGCCGAGAAGACACAGCGCGAGTCGGATCCTGCTGGTAGCCGCTCGCGCTTCAGTCTGCTCGATACGCCTAGCCAAAGGAGGCAGCCATGAAAGCTCGACATCCGAATCACCGACCCTACTATCACCTGCTGCCCAACCGGCGAGCAGGAGAACGACTTCGTTTCTTACGTCACCAGCATAGGAGGCTTGTGTGAAGAACTATGAGCCAGTCATGAGCTTTGGCCCGGAGGTCGCCGAGGTGTACGACGACGTACAACATTTCTCGAAGACCCCGAGCAGAAGCCATCTGGGTGCGACCGTCGCACTCCTGGAGAACCTGGCCCGTGGCGGCCCTGCGCTGGAGCTCGCCATCGGTACCGGCTGGGTCGCGCTGCCGCTCGCCACTCGCGGTATTCGTGTCGACGGGATCGACATCTCGGCCGCGATGGTCGACCGGCTCCGGGCCAAGCCCGGTGGGGAACAGATCTCCGTCACGATCGGCGACATGGCCGACGTTGCCGTTTCGGGCGGCTATCGGTTGATCTTCGTCGTGGCGAACTCGCTGTTCAATCTCCTGACTCAGGATGACCAGGTGCGCTGCTTCGAGAACGTGGCGGCTCATCTCGAAGATGACGGCGTGTTCCTCATCGAAGTATTCCGGCCGGACTTTCTCTACCGGTTGCGCGATGGCCAGTACGTCGATGCGGAAGGCATCGAAGTCGACGAAGTGCGGTTTGATGTCTCTCGTCACGACCCTGTGACGCAGTTGCTAGACGAGAGCCACGTGCTCTTGTCGCGCGATCGCGTCCGCATGAATCCAGTCGTCACCAGGTACGCATGGCCGAGCGAACTCGATCTCATGGCGCGAATCGCCGGGCTGCGGCTAAAGGAGCGTTGGGGCGGCTGGAACGGTGAGCCTTTCACTGCCGAGAGCAGATACCTCGTGGCAGTCTACGGACGGTAGGTCCGTCTGCCTTGGGCGCGAGGGAATCGGCGATCTAACATCGTTGCTCTTGGCCGGATAGGCTGCCGACCGCGCAGAGCGCCCCGGCCCGCAGCAAAGGGTCGCCGTCGCCCGGCGACAACGCTACCTCGAAACGGCTGCGGGCCTCGCTCAGATCGCCGCGCACCGTCCAGAACCTCTGCAGCGCCGAGGCGAGGCGCAGCGCCCTGTCCGCCTCGCTCGTCTGCGCGCTCCAGTCCAGCGCCGCGCGCAGGTTGCCGAGCCCGAGGTCGAGCCGTTCGAGCCACGTCATCATGCCGGCGCCCTCCAGCTTCGGCTCGGCCCGCTCGGCCAGCGCGACGTAAGAGTCGAGGTGCCGCGTCCGCACCGCCGCCTCTTCGCCGCATTCGGCCAGCCGGTCGCGGCCGTACTGGCGGATCGTCTCCAGCAGGCGCTAGCGCGCCTCAGCCACCGCCTCCTCGACCTGGACCAGCGACCGGTCGACGAGGCGCGACAGCAGCTCCAGCACCTGCTGCCGCTCGATGCCGTCCGCAGAGCCCACTTCCTCGGCCGCGTCGAGAGCGAAGCTGCCAACGAAGACCGAGAGCCGCCTCAGCAAGGCCTGCTCGTCCTCCCCCAGCAGGTTGTAGCTCCAGTCCACCGAGGCCTGCAGGGTCTGCTGGCGGGGCAGCACCGTCCGCACGCCGCCGGTGAGCAGGTGGAAGCGGTCCATCAGACCTTCGGCGATCTGTTCCGGGGTCATCATCCGCGTTCGTGCTGCGGCGAGCTCCATGTCACCAGGGTGGGCGCCCGCACGTGGGGCAGGAGGTCAGTGACATCGAATTCGTCGATCGCAGCCCAGGCCCGCTGCGCCATCTCCTGCGTGAGCCCCTCCCGCAGGAGGGCGGCGACCCGGTTCGATGCCTCGCCCTCCGACCACCCGAAGGCGGAGTGGGTCAGCGTCTCCGTGTAGACCTCCCAGTTCGTCTCAAGAAGCTTTTCCAGCGCTTCCCCAACCCCGGGCGAGCCTACCCTTTGGGAGCCCCGGACATAGGAGTGCCACAGGACGAGGCGCGATACCCGCTCCGGGTGCCGCGCCGCGTAGGCGATGGCCACCGGCCCCGAGGCCATGAACCCGAGCAGCGCGCACTGCTCCAGGCCCAGGCGGTCCACCACCGTTTCCAGATCGAGCACAAGAGCGTCAAGCGAGTAGTCTTGTACGTCACGGTCGGACAGCCCCGCCCCCCTGCTGTCGTACCGAATGACCCTTCTCTTCTGTAACATGCGCTCATGCAAGCCGCGCCACTCCGGGATCTGCCACTCGATTTGAATGTGGCCGAAGGGCAGCGGCACCGGCAAAGATACGAAGGGCATGCCTTCGCCCAGCGACCAGAAGGCGATGCTCACGCCATCTTTGGTCTTGGCGTACTGGATGCGCGGCTCCATCACGCGTCCTCCCGCCAGCGCACCTCGAACAGCCGCACGGGGTCGTCGAAGCCGCGCAGGGCCACCTCGCCGCGGTCGCCGAACATGAACCCCTTGCCCTCGGCGAGCTCGCGGACGACATTCGCGGCCAGGATCTCGCCGCCCTGGGCCAGCGCCGCGATGCGGGCAGCCCTGATCACGGCGGTGCCGAACAGGTCGCCGCGCCCGTCCGGGTCGTCCTCGGCGATCGGCTCGCCAGCGTTGAGGCCGATGCGGACCTTGAGCAGGGCGTGGTGCTCCGCTCGCCCTTCGACAGGCTCAGGGTGAGCGGGGAGAGACGCGTTCCGCTCCTCGAACGCGCGCTGGATGGCGATCGCGCACTCCAGCGCCTTCACCGCCGAGCCGAACGAGGCCATGAACCCGTCTCCCATCGTCTTGACCTCGCTGCCGCCGTGCGCCTTCAGCGCCTCCCGCACGATCCGCTCGTGTTCCCGCAGGACCTCACGCGCCTTAGCGTCGCCCAGGCGCTGGGTGAGGGCGGTGGAGCCTTCGACGTCCGTGAAGAGGATGGTCTGGAGGCCGGCGGGTGAGGCCGGCTGACGTTCCGGCGCGGCCTCCTCGTCCTCACCCAGGAACTCGTCGATGGCGGCCAGCACCGCCTCTGTGTCGCCAAGGTAGGCTGCCGCCGATTCCCCTTCCAAGAGTGCCAAGCGGGCGTCCGGTATCCGGGAGGCAAGGCCCCTGGCCACATCCACCTCGGGGTAGGGGACCTGGCGCCGGTGAAGCACAAGGGTTGGGGTCTGCACCTTCGGAAGCAAGGCAGTGACGTCGAATTCATATGCTAAGTCGGCTGCCGCCCGCATCGCCTCCTTGGTAGCGCCTTCCCGAATAATGGCAGCGTAAGACTCAGACTCCCGAACTTCCGACCATCCCCTCACGGCATGCGCCACCGTCTCGGTGTATAGCTCCCAGTCGGTGTCTCTGGTCGCCCGTAATGCCCGAGCTCGTGGGGACTGGTAGAAGTCGGAGGCTCCGGCCCAGGTACACCAGAGAAGAAGATGCGATACCATCTCCGGGTGATGGGCAGCATAGGCTATGGCCATGGGCCCAGCGATGGAGGCACCCCAGAGAGCAAACCTCTCCAGACCCAAGCGATCCACAACGGCCTCCAGATCCTGCATGTGGGCCTCCAGCGAAAAATCTGACACGTCCCGCTGCGACGACCCGAAACCTCTGCAATCGTACCGGACCACCATTCTCTTCTCTGCCAGTCGCTCATACCAACTGCGCCACTCAGGCAGTTGCCACTCGCCCTGACAGTGGCTGAATGGGAGCACAGGCATCAGCACGAGGGGCATGCCCTCTCCCAACGTCCAGAAGGCGATGCTCACCCCGTCGCTGGTCTTCGCGTACTGGATGCCCGGCTCCATCACGCGTCCTCCCGCCAGCGCACCTCGAACAGGCGCACGGGGTCGTCGAAGCCTCGCAGCGCCACCTCGCCCCGGTCGCCGAACAGGAAGCCCTTGCCCTCGGCGAGCTCCCGGACGACGTTCGCCACCAGGATCTCGCCGCCCCGGGCCAGCGCCGCGATACGAGCGGCCCTGATGACCGCCGTCCCGAACAGGTCCCCGCGCCCGTCCGGGTCGTCCTCGGCGATCGGCTCGCCGGCGTTGAGGCCGA
>Ga0209342_10003222_pt1 | contig 17247 bp, 15 predicted proteins | sample RifCSP16_2_FD_184023 | JGI IMG/M metagenome (GOLD analysis project Ga0209342, IMG submission 184023) | Soil microbial communities from Rifle, Colorado - Rifle CSP2_sed 16_2 (SPAdes) (version 2) | ecosystem: Environmental > Terrestrial > Deep subsurface > Rock core/Sediment | place: Rifle... | reverse complement strand
GCGACGTTGGCAACCTCGATCTGGTCTCCCCTGGCCTGGCTATAACCCACAGCTTTCTTGACGATTTCACCGTACTTGTTCATTTCCTCGGCGGTGCGGGGTACGTACTTCCCTTCGGATGCACCACCGGCCGCGCTTTCGTACGTCCCGTCAATGAGAACCGCGACCGATAGTTGTTTGATGCTCCCCACAGGCTCCACGACCTTCTCAGTCACCTTGTTAATCTCGTAGTTCACCGTGGAGCTCTGGCGGCTCTGGTTCCCGGAAGACGCCGAGGCGGTGGCCGTCTGTCCCCCTCCCGGCACATTGGAACTGACTCCTGGGACTCCGCCGCTCCCGCCCGTGGCGCCCTGGAGTTTTTCTTCCGAGCGCTGTTCACTTCGCGCCACCTGGCTATCGGGGTCAAACCGTTCTTCGGTTTTTTCTCTCTGCTCGAGATTCAAGGTGGCCGTGACCCGGGCAATCGCTTTGCCGGAACCGAGAACTCTCTCCAGCATGCTCTCGATACGAGCCTCCAGGTTACGTTCCATGTTCTGCTCGTACTCAAGCTGGTTCGAGCTCATCTGGCCTAGAGGTAAATTCTCGCCCGGCTCGGAGAGTAGCCTGCCCTGAGTATCCACTACGGTGACTTCTTCGGGGCGAAGCCCCTCCACGCTGCTGGCTACCAGGCGAGTGATCGCACGGACTTGTTCCTTGCGCAAAAGTTTTCCCGATCGCAGCTTGAGCACCACGGAAGCTGTCGCCGGCTTTTCCTGCTTTATAAAAGCGGATTTTTCGGGCGTGACAATGTGAACTCGGGCTTGCTCCACCTCGGCCATCTGATTGATGGTGCGGGTAAGCTCACCCTGAAGAGCCCGCTGATAGTTGAGCTTTTGAACAAACTCGGTCATACCGAGATTCGTCCGATCAAAAATCTCAAATCCAACTCCCCCGCCTTGCGGAAGTCCATCCCCCGCCAGCTGCAATCTTTCTTCATAGACGTCTTTGGCAGGAACCAGGATAACGCTGCCGTTCCCCTCGATTTTGTAGGGAACCTTCTGGCCCTTGAGTCGGGCCACGATGGCCCCGGCATCCTCCTGGGAAAGGTTTGAATACAGGATCTGATAGTCGGGTCGCCCGGACCAAAGCGCCAAAGCGATTGTACTCCCGATTCCGCCCAGCACTGCGATCAGCAGGATCATGCGCTTGGCCGTAGATAGTTCCGAAAGGAAACGGGAAAACTGACTGAGGAGTTCGGAGAAGAAAGCTCCCATGGTATTTCCTGGTGAAAGGGTTAAAGTTGCGTCCTCATGATCTCCTGGTAGGCGTCAAGAATCTTGTTGCGGACTTGCATCATCAAGCGAAAGGAGATGTCCGCTTTTTCCAGAGCGATCATGGTTTCATGAAGATTTGTCGTCTGCCCGGAAGCAAGGCTTTGGACCGCTCCGTCAGCTTCTTCCTGGAGGCGGTTCACCTCGGAAATCGACTCTTTGAGAACCTCTCCGAACGAAGCTTCTCCCCCCTGTGCCTCCGACGTCTTCTTGGAAGCCTGCACCGGAGACCCAATGGGGGTCTTGTCCGGTCCTTGGATCGAAAGATCGATCATCCCCTATCCTCCACCCAACCTGCGGCTATCGTCCGATTTCCAATGCTTTAAGCGCCATGGATTTGAACGTCGAGATCACCGTCGCATTGGCCTCATAAGACCGGGAAGCGGTGATAAGATCCGCCATTTCCTCGATCAAGTTCACATTGGGATACGTCACATAGCCGGCCGGATTTGCATCCGGATGACTTGGCTCATAGACCGTTCGCCCCGGCCTGGAATCCTCCAGAATTCCGGAGACTTGCACACGGCGCAGTTCTCGATCCATCGCATTCCCGAATCCATTCCGTGGATCAGTGGTGCCCGCCGCCCCAAACACCGGCATCCGGCGCCGATAAGGCCCCCCTTGCTCCGTACGAGTGGAATTCACGTTGGCCAGGTTACTGGCAATCAGATTCATGCGTAATCGCTGAGCACTGAGTCCCGAAGCACTTATGTCCATCCCGGCAAATAGATCCATTTTTACCTCACTCCCTCGACGGATTGTTTCAAGATGGCAAGCTTACGCGACAAGGCCTGGACCGTGGCGTTGTACAGCAGTCCGTTTTCCGCCACACGAACCATTTCGGTGTCCATGTCGACCGAGTTTCTATCGGCACTCGCCGGTCCAGATTCAGAAATCAAACGAAGCTGGATTCCGGATTCGGATCCTTCCCCTTCCAGATGACTCGGATGAGTCCGCCTGAGAACCCCGCTCCGGTCTTTTCCCATGACGGCCTGCATGGTTGACTGGAAGTTGATGTGTTTGGGCCGGTAGCCCGGTGTCTCGCTGTTGGCTAAATTGCTTGCCGAAAGCTCCTGCTGGTTGAGGCGCAGGTTGAGAGATTTTTCGAGCAAACCGAGCGTCTTATCGAAAAGACCTGCTAGCACGACGGCGACCCTCCAGAAAAGCTCACTGCTCTTCTCTTCGGCTGAACCAAGCAAATCTCATACCAAAGGGCAAACCGCAAAGGTAAAAAGAATCGATAGGATAGGGCTTGGATCTCTCGGCTTTCCGCTCTGCTGTTGGCCGCCCGGCAAAATTTTCCTCACAGCGCATGACAGGAAATTTCCTGTCCCTCCTGCTTGTACTCATTCAACTTGTTCCTCAGAGTACGGATGCTGATCCCCAGCATCTTGGCCGCTTTCGTTCGGTTTCCTCCCACTTCCTCAAGGGTGCGGGAAATCAACTCCCGTTCCATCTCCCGCACGGAGACCCCGGCTTCCACGGGAATCCTCAATTGCGGGCTGCCGCTCTCTACAGCAGGAACCAGGAAAGCCCCCGGTACCCCCTGATCCTCAAGGCGGATATGCTGCGGGAGAATTCCCTCCCCATTGCAAAGCAGCACGGCCCTCTCCAGAACATTCTCCAGTTCGCGGACATTGCCTTTCCACGTCCATCGGCACAGTAGGTCCATCGCATCTTTTCTTAACCGAGGAATCGGCCTGGAATTTTTCGTGCTTACTTTCTGTATCAAGTGGTCTGCCACCAGGGGAATATCACCCGGGCGGTCTCGGAGAGGCGGAATCATCAGGGGAACAACGTTCAGTCTGTAGTAAAGGTCCTCCCGGAATCCTCCCCGGCGCACTTGGTCGAGTAGGTTGCGGTTTGTTGTGGCGATCACCCGGAGATCCACTGGGATTGGATTCCTTCCTCCAACCCGATCCACCTCATGTTCTTGCAGCACGCGAAGCAGCTTGGCCTGAAGCGGAAACGGCATCTCGCTAACCTCATCCAGCAAAAGCGTGCCGCCATCAGCCAACTCGAATTTGCCGGGCTTGCGGGTCACTGCCCCCGTGAAGGCTCCCCTCTCATGGCCAAAAAGCTCACTCTCCAGAAGTCCCTCCGGCAATGCCGCACAGTTTACGGCGACCAGTAACTTCTGGCCCCGAGGACTGTGGGAGTGTATGTAGCGAGCCAGCAGCTCTTTCCCCGTTCCGCTTTCGCCTTGAATGAGGACGGTCGCATTGCTGATGGCGATGTTTCGGGCCATTTCCAAAATGCTCAGCATCTGCGCATCGGCGGTGATGATCTCGCGCTTCCCTTTGCAGAGGACTTCTTGCGGACGCCGAAGAAATTCTTCACTTCCTGACATTCGCTCCTTCCGCTTGCATACCCGGCGGACTGCATCTTCTAGAATTTCCACGGAAAATGGTTTCAGGATATAGTCCGTCGCCCCTTCGCGCATTGCCTCTACGGCATTCTCGATAGTCCCGTATGCCGTGATCATAATGAAGGAGACCTGTGGATTTTGCTCCTTGGCCTTGTGGAGGACATCTAGACCGCTGACGTGAGGCATCCGAACATCGCTGATCACCACATCGAAGGTCTGTTTTTCGAGTTTGTACAAGGCTTCGAGCCCGCTGCAGGCCACCTCGACGGCGCAACCTGCCCTGCTCAGGGCCGCCGATAGTGCAAGCCTCATGTCCGCCTCATCGTCGACCACCAGTATCGAAAGGGAAGAGAGACTTTGCTTGATCATAATCACTCCAATCCGGGATTTCCTTCCGGTCGGCCGCCGGGAAAGATCAATGTCAGTTCGGTCCCTTTGCCTGGCTGACTGGTAACCTCCAGCCGGCCGCCATGAGCTGTAACGATGTTATGGACAATGGCCAGCCCCAGCCCCGTTCCCGAATCCTTCGTGGTGAAGAAAGGGTCGAAGATCCGGGAGATTTGGTCCTCCGGGATTCCTACTCCGGAATCACAAAATGCAATCTCGATCCGGCGGGCTGAAGGACAGACATTCGGGCCTCCCCTGCCGGAGGCAGTGCCGGGGGGAGAAAGGTACCGGGTGCATACCCGAAGGGATCCTCCGGCAGGCATTGCCTCCACGGCATTCAAGATCATGTTGAGGAATACTTGTTTCAGAAGCTCCCGATCGCCCGGCATCGTCGGATTTTCACAACTGAACTCGGGTTTCATAGTGATATGATTTTGTTCTAGAAGGTAGCGTGCGAACTGTAAGGTTTCGGAAACAAGATCGTTTACCGCGATGGGATCCGCTGCGGGTTTCGGGCTTCTCGTGAACAGCAATAAATTCGTCAAGATATGATTGAGACTTCTCACTCCGGAACTGATGCGTTCCGCCAGATCTCTCTTGTCCGGATCGTGTTCCAGCTCGCGCTTGAGAAGGGTGGCAAAGAGCTCGATGCTGCCCAGCGGGTTTCGGATCTCGTGGGCCATATGGGCAGCCATCTCTCCCATTGCTAAGAGACGGCTGCGGCGCTGTCCCTCTTCCTCCAAATGCTTGAGCCGCGTTACATCTTGAAGGAGAATCACGACTCCCGCCATCTGTTTTTCGTGGCCCTGCATGGATGTCGTGGAAACACGCAAGACGATACGGTCCCGGGCTCGCCCGTCAGGAAGCGAAAATTCTGAGTCCACCGGGAACCCGCAGCAGTCGGCAGATACGGGATCAGACCCTCCGGGGGGCAAATAGGGGCTTAAGTTCTCTCGCCAGTGAGCACCCAGCACCAAGCCCGGATCGAGGTCGGTGAGCTGCTGAGCGGCTCGGTTAAACAGTCGGACCTCTCCGGCCATGTCCAGAACGACGACACCCGTCTGGAGGCTCTCTAGAATATTGTTCAGATAATTCTTAACCTCTTCCTTCTCCTGAAGATTTCTCTCGAGTTCCTGGTTCTTTTCCTGCAACTCCAGTGTGAGGTCCTTCACGCGCTTTTGCAGCAATCCGTAAGAGCGGCGAAGTGTTTCGGTGGCGCGGGTAAAAGATTCGAATGCCGCGGCCAGCAGCTTTCCCTCGGAATTGTCCTGGGCGCCGCGCACTGGCTCCGGGAGGAGCCGGAGCCGGCGCTCAACGGATTCCTGATAAATTGGTTCGGGGCTTTCTCCGCCCTCGGGAGTTAAAGAAGAGTACTCATACAGGTGAGACTCCGCCGAAATCGGTTTCATGGCGCTGTCCCCTCCTTGGAGCTCTCCAGGAAAGGTGGAGCTTTCGCCCGCAGCTTGGTCTGCCAGTCCATATCTGCGAGAAAATTCGTCGCCACTTGTGACAGGAAAGCGTCCGACTTGGTGGAGCTCAGGGCCTTGAAAATCTCCCGTGCCTTCTCCGGCACCCCGAGCTTTTGATAACTCAGCCCCATCTGCAGTGAAGCCCACGCAGATTGGGGGGAGTTGGGAAAGAGCTTTTGTGCTTTGCCGTATGCCTCCAGCGCCTCCTTGGTTTTGCCCATCTGGAAAAGGCTGTCTCCCAGGAGGAAGTAGCTTGCGGCAATGTGGGTATCATCCGTGCCGACCTCCGGAATGTAAGACTGGATGGCGCGCGCGAAAAAGCCGGCGGCCGCCTCGAATTTCCCACGCGCCCAGGAGAGACGGCCCTCGTTGTACAAGGCGAGAGAGGCACCCGAAAATTTCGGGTTCGCCTGCAGTGCCTGTTCAAAGAAGCGCGCCGCACGGTCCGGTTCGTTCTGAGCCATGGCGATTTCCCCGAGGCGCAGCAGCCCCATAGGTCGATAGGAGGATCCAGGGTAATCCTTTTGCAGAGCGGAAAAGATTTCAGCGGCTCCGGACCGGTCACCTCCGGCCCAACGAGTCTCTCCCAACAAAAATAGGAGACGGTCCCGGGGGATGTTCTGCTTTTTTCTTCCCAAAAGATCGCGGTACACCTCCGTGGCAGGGCCGGAAAGACCCAGTGCCGCAAGGCTCTCCCCCACTTGCAGGAGGGTCTCCTGGCTGGCAGCCTCGTTCAAGACATCGCGCCGCATTTTCTCGTACAAGTCGACCACGGCGATGTGGCGCCCCAATCCGGCATAAAAGGCGATCTGGTCTTGGACGGTTTGTCGAACCAGATCTGCGGCTTGAGCCGCCAGCACGCCATAAGGATACTGGGTCTGATGAATCTTCAAGGTTTCGAGAGCCTCGCGAAATTGCTTACTGTCCTTCTGACGGGTGGCCAAACGGATCAAGGCAACCTCGCTCAATACGGGAGTGGTTTGAGCCCGCGCTATTTCACGGTAAACTTCCGTGGGATCCTGGCGAAATTTCGACGAAACCCATTGGATCGGGTTCAAGACGGCTTTCGCCTGCGTCGAGTTTTCTCCTTCCATGTCGGCCAGGCGGATCCGGCTGATGTATCCTCCCTCTTCATAGGGGTACCGTGTAGCGGCCTCCTGGTAGATCTGCCGGCCTTCCCGGTTCTGACCTGTTCGTCGATAGGAATCCCCGATTCGGGCCAGTCCTCGCGTGCTGAGCGGATCTACCGGGTAAAGGTTCACAAGATCGAAAAACTTCCGCCGCGCTTCAGGATATTTTCCGCGTTGGTAGAATGTTTCGCCCATGGCAAACAGGGTCGCTGCGGAGGAGATCCCCCCACGGGGATACGAAGCCAGCGCTTTCCTGTAAAAGACCTCGGCTCTTTCGAATTGGCCAAGACGATAAAATGTGTTTCCAACTCCATAGCTGGCCTCAATCCCGGGCGCCGAGTTCTTAAACTGAGCACTGATCCGCTCGTAGATCACCTGGGCTTCCGCAAACCTCTCCAGGGCAAAATAGGTTTCTGCGAGTCCCAGCATTGCGTAGGGGAGATAACGGCTCTTCGGAAATGTCTCAATAAAAGTCTGGTAGATCGCCTCGGCTTCATAATAGTATCCCATGCCGCTGTAGCTGCGCCCGATCTGTAATTGAAACCACGGAGCGATGGGAGACCGCGGATAGCGCTGGAGCAATTCCCGGTACTCGTCGATTACCTGGACAAACTGTCTTTTACCCGCCTGCGTGGCCATGTAAAAAAGGCTATCGCCACGCAGGACTTCGGCGCTCTCTCTGAGTCGACTATTCGGAAATTCTTTGAGGAGACGGGTGAGCTGGTTTCGCGCCAGATCGTAATTGCGATTCTGGAACAATTTCAGAGCCACAAAGTAAACTTCTTGATCGGTATTGTCCGCTTCTGTCCCTGCCGGGTTTTGACTTGCCGACTTCCCGGCGGGTTCTCCTCGGACTTCGCTGAGGATCCCGGCAACCCCGATCACGACAATAAGCAAAAGGATTCCGTTTCTGAAATGCATCTCGCGATGGTACTCCTCTTTGGAACTTACCAGAAGAGACGAGCAAGATTCGTACCAGTAGGTGAGCCGGATTGGGAATTCGGAAAGACCGCAGGAACCCTGTAGGTAGTCCACTTTCCTGCAGATCAGAACCACCTTCAGGAGTTAGAGAGGAACTTCTTCTGTCAAATTCAGCGGATTACATGTCAGGATTTTGACAATGGTTGTGCGAGTTGCTTCTTTTTTAGTTTTTCCACCAGAGTGGTGCGGTTCATCCCCAGTAAACGAGCGGCTTTATTTTTCACCCAGTCTGCTTTTTCCAAGGCTCTGAGGATCAATTGGTTTTCGAAGCGATCGACAACTTCCTTGAGCGAAATCCCTTGATCAGGAATATCGAACTGCAAGAAGTTTCCATCCGAACGGGCACCAAAGAACTTCTTCGGCAAGTCTTCAATCTCGATGGTGCCCGCTTCTTTGAGGATGACAATGCGCTCGATGAGATTTTCCAGTTCCCGCACATTGCCAGGCCACTCGTAGTTCGATAAATGCTTTAAAGCCTCATCGCTAACACCGAGCATATGCTTGCTTTTCTCCCTATTAAAGTGCTCCAAGAAGTGGTTGACAAGCAGGGGAATATCACCCTGTCGGTGACGCAACGGTGGCAGAGAAATGGGGATCACGTTCAGACGGTAATATAGGTCTTCCCGAAATGTGCGGTTGGAGACAGCCTGCTCCAAATCCTGGTTGGTGGCCGCGATGATCCGCACATCGACCTTAATTGTTTTTGTACCTCCAATCCTTTCGAACTCCTGCTCTTGCAAAACCCTTAGGACCTTTACCTGCAGGGCGGGACTCATGTCCCCGATTTCATCGAGGAAAATGCTACCCTGATGGGCCAGCTCGAATCGACCAATCCGGGTCGCCGAGGCACCCGTAAAAGCCCCCTTCTCATGTCCAAAAAGCTCGCTTTCCAGCAAGGTTTCGGGGATGGCACCACAATTCACAGGGATGAGGGGGCGATCTTTACGATGGCTGTTGAAATGAAGCGCTCGTGCCACGAGTTCCTTGCCGGTTCCACTTTCTCCGCTGATGAGCACGGTGCTGTCACTGTCAGCCACCTTCTCAATCAGTTGGAAAACCTGCTGCATTTCCGGGCTATCGCCCACGATATTTTCGAATCGATATTTTCTCTGAAGCTGGCGTCTTAAGGCCAGGTTTTCAATGAATAATTTCTGATCTTCATAGCGGCGAAAATGGGTGCGCCTCTCTGAGCCTGGGAAAGGACTACCGCTTCCCCTCCAACGCTTTTCCTCTAGTGCCCGCAAGATCAACTTCTTGAGTTCCTGAAGGTGGAACGGCTTCGTAACAAAATCGTAGGCGCCAGCTCCCATGACTTCTGCCGCAGTTTGTGTACTTCCAAACCCTGTCATCGCGATGGCGAGAGTCCTCCTGCCGAGTTGCCCCATTTCTTTGAGAACTTCAAAACCGTCCACCCGAGGCATTTTTAGATCGACCAACATGAGCTCGAATTCCCTTTCTCGCAAAAGGTCGATAGCCCTCTGGCCACCACCGGCCACGCTCACGACAAATCCTTGCCGAGAAAGGAACTCCTTTAGGAGATCCCGGGTCTCCTTTTCGTCATCGACAACAAGGATTTCAGTTCTTTCCATGGGCGGGCCCAATCCTGGTTGGTGATTTGGCGTGTCCATGTATACAGCATTTTCAAGGGGATGTCAAAGTGAAAACTGGAATTGTCCCTTGACATCATTACCCTATTATGCTAAAAATTCTTGTTCGTTGACTGATTAGACCGACGAATCCATCGGCTTGTTAAAGTGAAAACGAGTGAGGTAACGCACTGATGTATGCAATCGTTGGAACAGGGGGCAAACAAATCCAGGTATCTCCAGGCGAGATTGTTCGAGTGGAAACCTTGCCCGGAAAAGTTGGAGAAACCATTGAGATTCCGGAAGTTCTTCTTCTCAATCGGGATGGGAACGTCGAAGCGGGAACACCGACTCTACCAGGTGTGCGGGTAACAGCGCAAATTTTGTCCCACGGGCGTAGTAAGAAAGTCATCGTTTTTAAGCACAAGCGCCGGAAAAACTACCGCCGCAGGAATGGCCACCGTCAGGGATTTACAGAGATCAAAATCACGGATATCCTCGCCGGTTCAGGGAGTAACTAAAACAATGGCTCACAAGAAGGGACAGGGGAGTACAACAAACGGCCGAGACAGTATCGGTAAGAGGCTCGGAGTCAAGGCAGGGTGCGGGCAACGGGTCAGCGCAGGCAGCATTCTGGTCCGCCAGCGGGGCACCCACTTTCATCCCGGCATCAACGTGGGCTTAGGAAACGATTACACCCTTTTTGCGACCGTCGATGGGGTCGTGCAATTTGAAACCAAACCCGGTGGCCGTAAAATCGTCAGCATCTTGACTACCTAAGACCGATTGATGAGGGAAGCAATGTTTTTATTCACTCGCCGCCTTTGCTCCCCTCCTGCCGCTTTTCCTCTCTCCTCTGGGCCGCAATAAGAATTCTCGAAGGGGTATTCCTTGCTTGTTGATCAAGCCAAGATTTTCCTCAGGGCTGGAAAAGGGGGAGGTGGTTGCCTCAGTTTTCATAGGGAAAAGTACGTGCCGCGGGGCGGGCCCGATGGAGGCGACGGAGGACGGGGAGGTCATATCTTCCTGCGCACAAATCCGAACCTTCACACGTTGGCAGATTTCGCCTATCGCAAGATCTATCAATCCCCACCAGGTGGCCCTGGAGAAGGGGGAAACCGCCATGGCCATCACGGGGAAGATATAATCCTTAGCGTTCCCGTCGGAACTGAAGTCATCGATGCGCAAACCGGAGAGCTTCTAGCCGACCTGTCCCGGGAAGGAATGGAATTTCTCGCAGCCCGTGGTGGACAAGGTGGCAAGGGAAATGCCCGGTTCAAGTCTTCAACGAACCGTACCCCGCGGCAACGGGAACTCGGAGAGGCGGGCCAGGAGCAATCGTTGGTTTTAGAACTCAAAGTTCTGGCGGATGTAGGGCTTTTGGGGTTCCCGAACGCAGGTAAATCGACCTTCATTTCCAGGATTTCGGCAGCCCGGCCCAAAGTGGCTTCTTACGCCTTTACGACCCTGGAACCCGCCCTGGGAGTTTGGGAACTTCCTGGAGGTCCCATCGTGGTGGCCGACGTTCCCGGAATCATTGAGGGAGCTCATCAGGGAAAGGGGCTGGGACTCCGCTTCTTGAAGCATCTCGAACGGACGGGAATCCTCCTCTATCTGATCGATTTCAGTGTTCCATCCTCCGAGATTCCTCCCTGGGATCAATATACAGCTCTGCGGTCTGAAGTCGTTGCCTACGGGAAGGGACTGGCGGATAAGCCCTATCTGGTCATAGCCACCAAAATGGACTTGCCGACTGCCGTAGAAAACTGGTGCTCCCAGGCGGATCTTTTCCGGGAAAAGGAAATCTTCCCGATCCCCATCTCGGCACTCGCCGGGAGCGGAATCGAGGATCTCGCACGGGACGTTGATGCGCTTCTACCGCACAAGGGAAGAAAGTTAAATGTCTGTGTCGGATAACACAAGAGCAAACGATGGGCAGCTGCGAGAGCGCCTTCGTACCCGCAATATCAAGCGGATCGTTATTAAAATCGGCAGCAGTGTTCTTGCCCTACCTCAATGCGGGCTCAATACCGCTACGATCGAATCCATCTCCTCCCAGATTGCCTCCCTCCGCAGTCAAGGACTGGAAATCCTCCTGGTCTCTTCAGGCGCCATTGCTTCCGGAGTCCTCAAGCTCGGTCTCAAAGAGCCCCCCCGCACTTTGCCGCTCAAGCAAGCTGTGGCCGCCGCGGGGCAAAGCCATCTCATCCGAACCTATGAAAAATTCTTCGAGGTGTACAGCACTCATGTAGCCCAGATTCTTTTGACCCACGAGGATCTGCGGGACCGCAAACGTTATCTGAATGCCCGCACCACGTTGCTCACGCTCCTTCAGCTCGGTGCCCTCCCGATCATTAATGAAAACGATACGGTCGCTGTGGATGAGATTCGATTTGGCGACAACGATACTCTATCCGCCCAGGTCGCAAGCTTGATGGATGCCGATCTTTTACTTATCCTGACCGATACCGATGGACTCTATGATAAAGATCCCGGAGCTGGAGGGAATCCTCATCTCATTCCCTCAGTTGCCGAGGTTACTGTCGAGGTCGAGAAACTGGCGGGAGCACGTCCGGGCGCCCTGGGAACCGGGGGGATGCTCACAAAAATCCGAGCCGCGAAGGCCATGAGCCAGGCGGGTGGCTTCACGGTAATCGCCAACGGGAGGGAAGAAGCAATCATCACGCGCATCCTTTCCGGTGAAGTTCTCGGTACTCTTTTCCTTCCCACCGAGAAACCATTGCGCAGCCGGAAACACTGGATCCTTCACACTCTGCGGCCTCGAGGGGAGATCACGGTCGACGACGGGGCCAAGGAAGCTCTGGTTCGCTACGGGAAAAGCCTCCTCCCTTCCGGTATCCTCGATGTGCGAGGAAACTTTGCATTCGGGGATGCCGTCAGTTGCCTCGGACAGGACCTGCGCGAATTCGCCCGGGGTCTGGTCAACTACAGCGCCCGGGATCTCGTGAAGATCAAAGGGGCTCGCACAGACACTATTGAATCCATTCTGGGGCGCAAAGACTATGATGAAGTCATCCACCGGGACGATTTGGTCCTCCTGGAGGTTTAACCAGTGGCAACGGAAACCCTGAAAAGCATGATTCTCTCCATGGGCCAAAATGCCCGAGCCGCTTCCCGTCCCCTGAGGCAGATGTCTACCACGATAAAGAACAATGCTCTGGAGTCTATGGCCGCCAGCCTTCTGAACCATGGGCAGGAGATCCTGGAGGGTAACCAGCGCGATTTGGCCGCAGCCCGAGAGAAGAACTCGAGTCCGGCGATGATAGATCGCCTCACTTTGAACGAGCAGAGGCTCCAGGCCATGGCAAGTGGAATTCTGGAAATTGCCGCTCTCCCCGATCCCGTGGGAGAAGTGCCGAGAATGTGGCGCAGGCCCAATGGCCTCTTGATCGGGAAATGTCGGGTTCCTCTGGGAGTCATCGGAGTCATTTACGAATCCCGGCCCAATGTCACTGCCGACACGGCGGCTCTCTGTCTGAAATCGGGAAATGCGGTCATTTTGCGAGGGGGTTCCGAAGCCTTCCATTCCAATCGAGTGATTACCCGGGTTTTGTCCGAAGCGGCCAGCAGCCGGGGAATTCCCGAGGGTTCTTTACAACTCGTTGAGACGACCGACCGGGAGGCCGTCTACGAACTTCTTCAAATGGACCGCTACCTCGATGTCATCATCCCCCGCGGAGGACCCGATCTAATTTCCCTGGTCAGCGAGCGTTCCCGGGTACCGGTCATCAAACACGATAAAGGGTTGTGCCATACGTATGTGGATTCCCACGCGGACCTGGAGATGGCCCTGCGAGTCTGCACGAACGCCAAGGTTCAGCGTCCCGGTGTCTGCAATGCAATGGAGACTCTTCTGGTGCATCAGACAGTCGCTGCTTCCTTCCTCCCGCGCATCGGGGAAGCTTTAAGCCGCGCAGGCGTCGAGATCCGAGGCTGTCCTCGCACTTGCGCCCTCCTTCCCGCAGCCCGGCCGGCTCAACCGGAAGACTGGGATGCGGAATACCTGGACCTGATCTTATCTGTGAAAGTAGTCGATAGTTTGGATGAGGCCACGGCGCATATCGAGCGGCACGGATCAGGACTGGCCGAAGCCATTATCACCTCTGATTATACAAACTCGCGGCGCTTCCTTGATGAGGTCGATGCCGCCGCCGTATTCGTAAACGCCTCTACTCGTTTTACCGACGGCAACCAGTTCGGTCTAGGCGCCGAGATGGGAATCAGCACCCAGAAGCTCCATGTGCGCGGTCCCATGGGCCTTGAAGATCTAACCTGTACGAAGTACATTATTCTGGGAGACGGACAGATCCGGGAGTAGTCCGGCTCGGCCGGAAATTCCCCGATTTCAAAGAGGTTTGATGCGGCTCGGCATCCTAGGAGGGACATTTAACCCGATCCACTGCGGCCATCTCCTCTGTGCGGGTCAGGTCCGGGAAAAGCTGGCTTTGGATCAGGTCATCTTTATCCCTACGGGGCAACCCCCTCATAAGGAGGGAAATCCGGTTCTTAACCCGTACCATCGTCTGGCCATGGCTTACTTGGCCACAATGCCATTTGCGGCTTTCACGGTTTCCACTCTGGAAGTGGAACGACCGGGAAAGTCTTACTCGGTCGAGACCATCACTGCGATTCGAGATTGTTTCTCTCCCGAGACCGAGTTTTTCTTTATCCTCGGGAGCGACGCCATTCTGGAAATCGGGACCTGGAAAGATACAGATAAGCTTCTCAAGAGCTGCCATTTTGCGGTTGTGAATCGCCCCGATCATGAGGTGGATGATCTCTTTCCCCATCTGCAGCACTCGGTGAAGTCCCGCTATCCCGAACTCGAGTTCCTTCCCAGCAAGCCCTCCGGAAGCGGAGGAATGATTGGGATAAAGGGCTCGCCCTACTCCGTGCACATGATTCCAAGCTTGACACTGAGGATTTCCGCTTCAGAAATCCGCCAACGTTTACGTCAGGGCCGTAGCGTGGCGGGCTTGGTGCCGACCGCAGTGGAACGGCACATCGTCAAGTATGGACTTTACTTGAAGGAGGATTCATGGCGTTGAGCGCAGAAGAGAGAATCAAGGTTTGCGGTCGAGTTGCAGGAGAAAAGAAAGCCACGGATTCCATTCTCCTGGACTTGCGCGAGCTTTCCACGATCACCGATTACTTTCTCATTTGCAGCGGTCAATCGCAACGCCAGGTGAAGACCATCGCCGATGCAATTGATGAAGTCCTCTCCCAGAGCGGTGTCCAACCTGTGGGGCGCGAAGGCTACGAGGAGGGACGCTGGGTTTTGCTCGATTACGACGAATTTATCGTGCACATATTCCAACCCGAAGTCCGCAAGTTCTATGACCTGGAACGGCTTTGGGGAGTCACCGTGCAGCATTGGGCTGAACCCGCCGGCACGTTTGTGGCCGCGCCCCAGCGCCGTCCGGCGAACCTATAAACAGTTTCTTTTCACAGGAACCGATATGAACGTAAGTGCTCCAGTAGCCCTTATCATCCTCGACGGTTGGGGGGACGCCGCCCCTGGCCCCGGAAACGCCATTTCTCTGGCCAAGACGCCGAATCTGGACGGACTGTTCGCCCGCTTCCCTCACACACTTCTTCGGACTTCCGGAGAATCCGTCGGCCTGCCCGACGGCCAGATGGGAAATTCAGAAGTGGGACATCTGAATCTCGGCGCCGGCCGCATCGTTTACCAGGAGCTGACCCGCATCAGCCGCTCGATCCGCACCGGGGACTTTTTCCATAATCCTGTCCTGTTAGGATTCTGCGAGCAGCTTCGGAACAACACAGGGGCGCTGCATGTCCTGGGGCTTGTCTCCGACGGCGGAGTCCACAGCCATCTCGAACATATCACGGCTCTGGTCACACTGGCCGCACAGGCAGGTGTCAAGCAAGTGCACTACCACACATTCCTTGACGGTCGGGACACCCCGCCGACGAGCGCTCAGGGATACTTAAAGACGCTGGAAAACTTTCTGCGGGAAAGAGAAATTGGAGATATTGCCACTGTTTCCGGACGCTATTACGCGATGGACCGGGACCGTCGCTGGCCCAGGACAGAGAAGGCTTACCAAGCCATCGTAGCCGGACAAGGACGTCAGGCTCGCACTTCTCACCAGGCGGTGGAAAAGGCCTACGAACTCGGGGAAACCGACGAGTTTGTGACCCCTACGGTCATTGTCAAGGAAGATGGGACCCCCTTCGGTTCCATCCGGAACGGAGATGCGGTGATCTTTGCGAATTTCCGCGCGGACCGAGCGCGCCAACTCACCCAGGCACTGGCCGATCCACACTTTGCGGAATTTGAGCGGAAAGACCCACCGGCTCTACTCGGCTTTGTCACCATGACCGAATATGATGCCACCTTTCCCTACCCGGTGGTATATCCTCCCCAGAACCTGTCTCAAACTCTGGGCGAGCACTACTCGCGTCTCGGTTATCGACAGCTGCGTATCGCCGAAACGGAAAAGTACGCTCACGTCACCTATTTTTTCAGCGGCGGACGTGAAAAACCTTTCGAGAACGAGGAAAGGATCCTCATTCCATCTCCAAGAGATGTGCCCACTTATGACCACAAGCCGGAGATGAGCGCGATTCCTTTGACCGACGCCGTTCTCTCTCAGATCGACTCCCGTCGTTTCGACCTGATCATCCTCAATTATGCAAATCTGGATATGGTAGGCCACACTGGGGTTATCCCGGCCGCAATCAAGGCCTGCGAGACCGTGGACAGACAGCTCGGCAGGGTTATCGCAGCGGTCTCCCGGATTGCCGGAAACGCCATCATCACCGCCGATCACGGCAATGCCGAGTGCATGATTGATCCCGATACCGGAGGACCCTACACGGCACACACGTCCAACAAGGTCCCCTGTATCATCGTCGGCGATTCTGTGCGCGGCCGACCGATCCAGACGGAAGGAGTTCTTGCCGATGTGGCTCCCACCATCCTCGATCTCGCGGGCCTCCCATTGTCCCCGGAAATGACAGGCGGATCTTTACTGGGAGACTGACAGCCTCCGGACACGCAGGAAATCGTCTACTGCGCCTACAAACCTCTTCATGTTTTTAGAGTGGAAACTCGCGATCTTAGGAAACTAATTAGCCGGAATAACCAGGGAAGAGCCCACTTTCAAACGACGGGAATCGGGAATCCGGTTTGCTTTAAGAAGAGAGGAGACTTCGATTCCATAGCGGGCGGCAATGGTCACAGGAGTGTCTCCTCCTGCCACCCGGTGGATTCGGGGGTTTGGCTTCGCGTTTTTCATGAGCACCTTGAGAGCCCGCGAGATGTTTTCTTCCTGCGCCGGCGGTACCCGCAAGCGGTATCCTCCGGGGTAGGACGGGGGAGTGTAGGGACTCAGAAGACTCGGGTTTAGGTCCTTGATTTCCGCATAGGAGACCCGTGCCAGCTTTGCCACAGTCCGCAGATCAATCTCGCCGTCCACAGGAATTTCGACGTATTCCATGGGAGCCATGTAATTGACATTACCGAAGCCGTACTTCTGGGGGTTTTTGCCGATTAACACTGCCGCCATCAGCTTCGGGACAAAGTTCCGGGTTTCCTCACGTAACATACCTTTGCGGGCAAGCTCCCAGAAATCTTTGGTGGCTCCTCTCTCCATAGCCCGCTGGATGGCGTTTTCCCCGGCGTTGTAGCCGGCCGGAGCCAGAAGCCACGATTGAAACGTGCCGTACAGGTCTGTAAGGTAGCGGGCGGCAGCATAGGTAGACTTAATGGGATCACGGCGCTCGTCCAACCAGCGATTCATCACTAGGCCGTAGCGCTTTGCCGTTCCGCCAAGAAACTGCCAGAACCCTTTGGCTCCGGACGAGGAAGTTGCATCCGAGTAGAGACCGCTCTCGATGACCGCCACGTATACCAAGTCTTCCGGAAGATTTTGCTCCGCAAGAATCGTGCGCATGGCACTGAAATAACGACCGGAACGCTCCAGCACCCTGGAAAAGTTCTTGCGGGTCTGAAGAAACTGCCCAATG
>Ga0209342_10003218_pt1 | contig 17250 bp, 19 predicted proteins | sample RifCSP16_2_FD_184023 | JGI IMG/M metagenome (GOLD analysis project Ga0209342, IMG submission 184023) | Soil microbial communities from Rifle, Colorado - Rifle CSP2_sed 16_2 (SPAdes) (version 2) | ecosystem: Environmental > Terrestrial > Deep subsurface > Rock core/Sediment | place: Rifle... | reverse complement strand
GGCTTCGCCGACGACTTCTCACTTCAGCATTCAATTCCCCTCCCCCGGCCAGGTCATCGCCTTGGAAGGTTGTCCATTAGCCGGGGGAGGGGAAGCAGGGGATGGGGGCGGTGAGGACGATCGCATCGGCGCCGGGGGCTTTCGGCCATTGATGGCACGCTGCAGAGACCTTCCGTCGGACAAACCCGGGTGAAAATCGCCTGCCTTGACTCCCCTAGGCCGCCTGCTATAATGTGAAAGCCTGCCCAAGCGGCAGGCGCTATTTTGAGATGAACCAGGAGCAAGGAATGCCACCGCTTCCCAAGAGAAAGCACTCGAAGGGGCGCAGGGACCGCCGACGGGCGCATGATGCCGTCACACCTATAGCCCTGATCTCCTGCACCAATTGTGGGGAGAAACACCTGCCTCACCGTGTTTGCTCGAATTGCGGTCACTACGCTGGCCGAGAAGTCATCGAGATCGAGAAGAAGGCTTAGTGTCTTGCGGGCCAGCCGTTGAGAACCAGAAACGCGCGATCGCGCTCAGGACGTCCGGCTGGCCGCACCCATCCCCATGGAGATAGACCCTCGAACCACGGCCTTCCTATTCCCGGGTCAGGGATCCCAGGCGGTCGGAATGGGAAAGGCACTGGCGCAGACCTACTCCCAGGCGGCCGACATCTTCCGGAGGGCTGACGCGGTCTTGGACATGGCCTTCTCCGAGCTGTGCTGGGAAGGCCCGGCCGACACCCTCAACGACACTCTCCACACCCAACCCGCGTTGCTCACCCATTCGGTGGCTGTCATCGAGACCCTACGAGCGCTCCGTCCGGGGCTGCAGCCCGCCTTCACTGCGGGGCACTCGCTTGGGGAGTTCAGTGCGCTCGTGGCCTCGGGGGCGCTCGAGTTCGCCACCGCGCTGAAGTTGGTGAGACGTCGGGGCGAACTGATGAAGGAGGCCGGGGGTCTCGCACCGGGCGGTATGGCGGCAGTATTGGGATTGGAAGTGGAAGTCGTCGACAGCGCCTGCCAAGAAGCAAGCCGCGAATGCGGCGGGGTGGTCCAGGTGGCCAACGACAATTGTCCCGGGCAAGTCGTGATCTCGGGGGACGAAGAAGCCCTCGAGGCTGCAGGCCGAAAGGTGACAGACCGGGGCGCGCGCAAGGTTGTGCGCTTGGCGGTGAGCATCGCCGCCCACTCGGCACTGATGAAACCGGCCCAGGAGCGCTTCAACCTGGCGCTGGCTGAAGCGGATTTCCGCAGTCCGGCTGTGCCCATCATCGGAAATGTAAGCGGCTCGGCGTTGCGTTCAACCGAAGAGATCCAGGCAGATCTGGCCGCCCAGCTGACGTCGCGGGTACAGTGGACCGGATCGATCCGCCAAATGATCGACTCGGGGATCCAGACTTTCATCGAACTGGGCTCGGGGAGCGTTTTGTCCGGACTGGTGCGCCGGATCGACCGGTCGGTCACGTCACTCTCGGTCGGTGAACCGGCCGGCCTTATCTCCCTCCTGGAATAAGCCGCAACCGGGACCCCCTCACCCACCCAATTACCGATGCGCAAGCTACTGATCGCCCTCGTCTTCTTGTTCGCCTTGTATTTCATCTTCGGCCGCATGGCTGAAGTCGAACAGATCCTGGCCACCCTGCAACGGGGAGATGGTCGGTGGCTGGCTCTGGCGGCCGTCGTCCATCTGGCATGGCTGACCAACTTCGGAGCTTCTTTCCGGGCGATCTATCGTGCACTTGGGATGGAAGAAGGCATCCTCCGGCTGACGATTCTGGCAGCTGCGGCCAATTTGATGATTGTCATAACGCCCAGTGCGGGGGTGGGCGGGGCGGCCGTCTTCATCGCAGAAGCCCGGCAGCGCGGCAAGCCGGTCGCCAGGGTGACGACAGCCGCGGCGATGTTCATCCTGTACGACCTCATCGGCGCATTGATCGTCCTGGCGCTGGGGCTGGTCGTCCTCTTCCGCCGAAACCAGGTGGCTTCCCCGGAGCTGATCGCGGCCGGGATGATGGTGACCTACGCTATCGTACTCGGAGGGCTTCTCTACCTGGGGATGACGGCGCCGGTCCGATTGGGGAATGTGTTGGCCTGGATCGGGGGTGGGGTCAATTCCGTCCTCAAGCCTTTCATTCATCGCGAATACCTTCACCCGGCGCGGGCCCACGCCTTCGCCGAAGATCTCTCGGAGGGTCTGAAGGACGCCCGCAGTAACCCGGGCTCGCTGCTCATGCCGATTGCACTCTCCTTGAGCAGCAAGGCACTGATGATCACCATCCTTTTCTTGATGTTCTTGGCGTTCAAGCAGCCGTTCTCGGTGGGTACGCTCATCGCCAGTTTCAGCATCGGCTTTCTGTTCACCTATGTGTCCCCGACCCCATCCGGTATCGGGTTCGTCGAAGGAGCGATGACCCTGACATTGAACTCCTTGCTCGTGCCGTTGGCAGCCGCAGCCGTGATCACGCTCGCTTACCGGGCGTTCACTGTCTGGTTGACGCTGCTGTACGGGATGGTAGCGATCCGCTGGGTCGGGAGTACCCCGGCGACCCTAGAGGAGGCGGAATAGATTAGGAGGGATGGAGCCGCACTCCTTCGGACGCGTTCCGATAGCCCGCTCCGCTCGGGCGTTTAGGGGCCGATGGACGAGCCCCTTCGCTGACAAGCCGCCCTCACCCGTCTCATACGATGAATATCGACATCAACCGCCGTCTCCTTCATTTCCTGATCGGCCAGCCGCTGGCGACCAAGGAGATCCCGCATCAGGCGATCAGTAAGGTCGTCGGGCTGGCGGTCTTCGCCTCGGACGCCCTGTCTTCCACGGCCTACGCCACGGAGGAGATCCTCGTCGTGTTGGCGTTCGCCGGCACGGCCTTTCTTCATCTTTCGTTCCCCATCGCGCTCGCAATCGCCGGCCTTCTCGTCATCGTGACCGTCTCGTACGAGCAGACGATCCACGCCTATCCGGGCGGAGGCGGCGCGTATATCGTTGCGCGCGACAACCTGGGCGAGCTCCCCGCGCAGATAGCCGGCGCAGCATTGCTTTCCGATTACATCCTGACGGTCGCAGTAAGCATCTCCAGCGGGATCGCCCAGCTGACCTCGGCCGTCCCAAGCCTATTCTCACTTCGAGTAGAGCTTGCCCTGGCGGTCATCTTGTTGATGACGATCGTGAACTTGCGGGGGGTAAGGGAAGCCGGTCAGGCGTTCGCCATCCCAACCTACTTCTTTCTGTTGATGGCTTTCGTGACAGTCGGCCTGGGCTTCTTCCGTTATCTCACAGGGAGTCTGTCACCGGTTTCCGGTGTGGAGATCATCACACATGATGTACTTCGGCCCCTCACTCTATTCTTGATCCTTAGAGCTTTTTCGTCGGGATGCACGGCGCTGACGGGCATCGAAGCGATCTCAAACGGGATCACGGCCTTCAAGGATCCCAAGAGCCAAAACGCCGCGGTTACGCTCCTATGGATGAGCGCAATCCTCATCACCTTGTTCCTGGGAATCACCTTCCTGGCGAACCAGGTCCATGCCCTCCCCTCCGACACGGAAACAGTCGTATCCCAGCTGGCCCGCAGCATCCTCGGCCAGACCAGCGTGCCTTATTTCTTGATGATAAGCTCGACAACAGTCATCCTGGTGATGGCGGCCAACACGAGCTTCGCTGACTTTCCCAGGCTGAGTGCACTGATTTCGGCGGACGGCTTTCTGCCCCGTCAGTTGAGCGCTCGCGGAAGCCGGCTGGTGTTCTCCCGCGGGATTGTCACCCTGGCCTTGTTCGCCGCGCTTCTGGTGGTGTTCTTCCAGGCCAATGTGAATGCTTTGATCCCCCTCTACGCCATCGGAGTCTTCCTCAGCTTCACCTTGTCACAGGCCGGGATGGCAGTGCGCTTCAGCAAGATCGGTGCCCTCGAGGCCGCGAAGGTCATCCGCACGCGCGACACGGTCCTCCAGCACGACCCGAGATGGCGGCCGAAACACGCGCTCAGTCTTGTCGGAGCTCTGGTGACGGGTGTCGTCACCGTCATTTTCGCCAGCACCAAGTTCTCGCAAGGTGCATGGATCGTCGTACTCCTCATCCCACTGCTTGTGCTCCTGTTCTACCGCATCCACGTTCACTATACCCACGTGGCGGATCAACTCTCCCTGGAGAATCCATCGCATCAGCGCCTTATCCGGCGCCACCGGGTCATTGTCCCCATCGGGGGTGTCCATCAGGGAGTGCTCCTGGCATTGAACTATGCCCTGTCGCTTTCAGCGGACGTGACCGCCGTGCATGTAGCCATTAGCCCGGAAGAAGCGGCCTCAATTCGAGCGAAATGGGAGAAGTGGGGGAACGGCATCCGCTTGGTGGTGATCGAGTCGCCGTTCCGCGATACGATAGGACCATTGATCGAGTACATCGAACGCATTGAAAGCCATCAAGGATCGGATGATATGCTCACGATCGTGATGCCGCATTTTGTGTCGGCCAGGTGGTGGCAGACGTTCCTGCACAATCAGACGGCCCTGGCCATCCGCCTGGCGTTTCTGTTTCGCAAGAGCACCGTCGTCGCCGACGTGCCCTATCGCCTCTCCAATTGATATGATATATCAGCGGCGGGCACCGTCGAGATACTCCCGACACAGTCGGCTTTGCGGGATGGGCATGGAGCAAGAACCATGAAGGTCATCGTGGTCGGGTGCGGTCGGGTCGGGATCGAACTGGCTACCTCCGTCGCCGAAAGGGGGATCAACGTCTCCATCATTGACCGGGATCAGGACGCCTTTCAGCGGTTGCCCCGCGGGTTTGTTGGGGAGACCGTCCAGGGAGATGTGATGGACCTGGCGGTCCTTCAACGGGCCGGCATTGAAGCCGCCGACGGTTTCGCTGCGGCCACTTCGAGTGATGAAACCAATCTCGTGGCTGCCCGGATAGCCCGTGACCTGTTTCACATACCCAATGTCGTCACCAGGGTGTACAGTCCCTCACACGCCTCCATCTTTGCCCGGGCCGGGATCCAGACCGTCGTCTCATCTTCCTGGAGCGCCAATCGGATCGAGCAGCTCCTCAGACATCCTGGCCTAATTGAGGTCGCAAGCGCCGGGCACGGCGAGGTCCGTTTCCTCGAGGTCAAGATCCCGGACCACTTGGCTGGTAGACCGGTGGCGGCTCTTGTCGAGAAGGATGCTTGCCAGCCTGTGACGCTCGTCCGAGGGGGCGAGGCCGTGCTGGCTGCCCTGGATACCCCGATGGAGGCGGCGGATCTGGTTGTTCTCGCCGTTCAGCCACGCCACCTGCCCATTCTGCAGGCGCTTCTGGCAGGAAAGGCGGTCTGATGCTGGTGTTGATCGTCGGTGGCGGCCGGGTCGGCTCTCATCTGGCCTCGCTCCTGCTCGAATTGGGCCACGAGGTGAGGGTTATCGAGAACCGCCCCAAGGTCATCGAGAAGCTGCATCGTGAGATCCCTACCGAATGTATCCATGTCGGCGACGCCTTCAACCCCGAAGTGCTCGAGCAGGCCGGAGCTGAGAACGCCCAGGTGATGGTGGCGGCGACAGCTCGAGACGAGACTAATCTGGCTCTGGCCACGCTGGGCAAGTTTCAATTCGGGATTAGGCGGGTGATCGGTAGGGTCAACAACCCGCGTAACGCCTGGTTGTTCAAGCCGGAGATGGGCATCGACGTCTCCCTGGATCAGGCGGACGTATTGGCAAGACTGATTGAAGAAGAGATGTCTCTGGGGGACATGATGCCGCTTCTGAAATTGCGGCGAGGCAAGTACTCCCTGGTCGAGGAGAAAGTCCCTGCAGGGGCTCGAGCCGTGGGAAAGATGATTCGAGACTTGGATCTTCCGGACAACTGTGTTATCGCCGGCATCATCCGCCAGGGTGACGTTGTCGTCCCACGCGGGGTGACCGCCATACAGGAGGGCGACGAGGTGCTGGCGGTGGTCGACCGCGAAGCCGCCGAACACCTTGCCGGTCTATTCAAATCCGCGGCCACCAACGGAGGAATTCCGCAGGCAGATCGCGAGCAGGAGCCGATGACCTTCCATGATCCTGACTGACGCCGCCAACCTGCTGACGGCCTCCCCCGGTAGCCTCGTCTACCACCTGACGTTGAGCGTCTGCCTGGCGCTGCTCTTCAGCCTGTCGCGCGTCCTGCGCCTCCAGGTTCCGGGTCAGGCGCCGCTTCGCTGGAGCGTCGCCAGCGGCGCCCTGCTCGCCCTCCGATTAGCCAGCATGACGATAGCCGGCCTGGCCTGGCTCCTATTGATTGATGGCAATTTGATACTGCCTCCACTGGACCGGTTTCTCTCCCTGACCGGATTAACGATCATCGGCTGGGCGAGTCTATTCCCGCGCTCCGATCGCGCAGGCGATGCCACCCTCCTCGGGCTGCTTGGCCTGGGAATTGTCGGCCTGGCAGCTACGGTGGCGGCCCGCGAACTGATCGGAGAAACGTCGGCGTTCAACCAGTCCTGGGCTGACCTGGCTTGGAGCCTGGCCGGGCTCCTGCTCGTGCTGGCTGTAGCCATGCTCACCCTGCTGAGACGCCCAGTCGAGTGGGAATGGAGCATGTCTGCATGGGCGCTGCTGATCCTCGGCTATTCCGCCCACTTGATCCTGGGTGACCCAAATGCGTCGCTGGCGGGGTATATTCGCCTGGCCGAGCTGTCCGCCTACCCTGTGCTGGTCATCGGCGCCGTGAGAAGCCTCACCCAGGTCGAGGCCACCCAACAACGTGTGTCCGGTCTAACCCCTTCGTCGGCGGTCGGATTGCAGGTCGCCACCGCCGATGCCGTCGCCGGCCTGCTGGCACTCCTCAACATCGAGCGTACATCGGATCTGGTGACCCACAGCCTGGAGGCCGTTTGCCGCGCGCTGCGCGCCGAGTATTGCCTGCTGATCAACCCGCCGAACAGCGCGGGTGAGTTCCCGATCGCTTCCGGCTACGACCTCATCCGAGAGCGACTGATCCCCGGTGCTCAATTGGACAGCCGGCACGCCCCGAAAATCCACAATGCCCTTCTCGAGAAGCGGGCCATGACCATCCAGGATGACGACCGGTCACCGGATTGCCTGGCCATTCAGGATGCCCTCGGGTTGCCGACCAGCGGGCCGGCATTGATCCTGCCCCTGGTGGCAGATGACGAGCTCTTGGGCGGACTTCTCCTGCTTTCTCCATATGCACGCCGGACATGGACTGATAGAGAACTCATCGGCCTACGGCCGGTCGCCAGTCACCTGGCACGGCGTTTCCAGCGGCTTCGAACATCCGGGATAGGCCATGTACCGCCGGTTGAGCCTGGTCTGCCGGAGGCCCAGGCACGTATTCGCGCCCTCGAAGAAGAAAACGCTCGGCTCGAGCACGGGTTCCGGGCGGCGAGACAGACACTCGAACAAGCCCAGGCTGCGCCTTCGTCGGAGCACGACGCGGCGATCGATCAGCTTCTGGCAAAGCAACAACAGGCGGTCGAGGTCATCCAGGTGCTCGAGTCGGAGATCGAGCGGTTGAAGCAGGCGCAGCTGGCGAGGCCGTCACTCACTCCGACGGAGGAAGTCGTGCAATTGGAGACGACGTTACAGGGTGCTCTGGAAGAGCTCGCCACATCTCGGGCCCGTCTGGCCGGGATTGAGGCCCAGGCTGAGTTCTATCGGCACCGAGGGGCCGCCCCCATGTCCGATCTCAATTCACTGACGACAATCGTGCAGGACATCCGTCAGCCAATGGCGTCCATCATCGGCTACACTGATCTGCTTCTTGGGGAATCGGTCGGGATCCTGGGCTCGATGCAGCGCAAGTTTCTCGAACGCGTACGGGCTGGGATTGGCCGCATGGCCGAAATGCTCAACGACCTGATTCAGGCCAGCCTTCTCGATGCGGGAGGGCTCAATCTCTCCCCCGGACCGGTCGATTTGATGTACAGCATCGAAGAGGTCGTGACCAAGGTCAGCCAGCCGCTACGCGAGAAGAATATCGCTCTGCGGCTGGATATCCCCGACAATCTTCCACCGATCCAGGGTGACCAGGATGCGATCATCCAGATCCTTTCCAATCTCATGACCAATGCCACGGGTGCTTCACCCATGAACGGCGAGATTGTCGTTCGAGCCGAACTCCAAGAAACCCCGGAGGGAAAGTACCTTCTGTTGGCTGTGTCGGACGAGGGCGAGGGGATTCAGGCCTCAGAGCTGGGCCACATCTTCCACCGCGTCTACGACACCGGTGATGTGACCATGCGGGGGTTGGGGGAGGGAGGCGTCGGCCTGCCGATCGTGAAAGCGCTGAGTGAAGCGATCGGAGGCAGAGTGTGGGTCGAAAGCCAGGTCGGGGCCGGCAGCACTTTCACGGTATTGATGCCGGCAGCTACCCCCGCCGATCTGGAAGTTGAGCCCTCCGAACAATCGGCATGAGTCGATCACTGGGTCTGGCCCTCAGCCTACTGCTGGCGCTCCTCGCCCCGGCGATTGTGATCGGGAGTGTGCTTGAGGCACGGGCCGAGAGCAATTTGGCCCGCGAGCCGGCTGCTGGCGGTTCCGTCGAGATTCCCTCGGGATCGGTGAATTGTGCCCCACCTGCCGGATGGATTCCCGTCCAGGCACAACCTGGAGACAGCTTAGCCAGGCTGGCCGCCCGGTCGGGGACAGCCATCGAGGCGATCGAAGCTGCAAACTGCCTCGGCCACGAGATCCAGCCAGGTGAGTTCGTCTACCTCCCCGCCAACACTTCCGGCAGTCCGACGCCGTGTGGTCCTCCTGGCGATTGGGTGCTACGCCAGGTCGCCGAAGGCGAAGGGCTGCTGGAGCTGGCAAATGAGCTCGACGTGACCGAAGCCGAGCTGAGGGCGGCGAACTGTCTCGGCCCGTTCACCGCCGTCATGAACGGTGTCAGGGTATATGTACCCCCGTCGGCAACTCCCCGTCCGACTGCGACACCCACCGCCAGTGCTACTCCGACCACCCAGCCCAGCTCGACCCCCCAACCCAGCCTGACGGTGTCGGCTACAATTCAGTCTCCATGAGACATCTCTCGAAAGACCGGTTGGATCGCCCAACGGATGGTGCGAAGAAAGCATGGGCGCGCAAAGGTGCGGGCGAAGGCCTGCTCGGCGCGAACTTAGACGGCCTTGATGATCTCGCCGCAGGCCCGCTCGAGGAGGAACCTTTCTTCCATGCGTTTCGTCAGTAACTTGATGTCACCCACGTCGAATCCTTCAAAGCGTACCGCTCCGTTTGGGGTCGCACTTGTGGTCGTCCTTGCCGCCGCATCAGCCGGTGTCGCCTGCACCTTGTCGATACCGGCCATCCTGGCTCCGGCGAGCCCGACCCCGGCCTTCATCCCGTTCGTCCCGGCGACCTGGCCGATTTTGCCAACCCAACTGCCGACGGCCACGATCACCCCGACGGCCACGACAAGCCCAATACCGGGGCCGACGGCAACTCCTGTCGACCCGTGGGAGAACTTCCCTCCGCCAAGCTTGCCCTCAGCGATCGACATCCCCCGGCCAATGCCTTTGATCGAACAGCCAGACAGCGTGGTGAACATCGTCATTCTCGGGTCAGACGCTCGCCCGAACGAGGGGGTCGCCCGAAGCGACACGTTGATGATCGCCTCGCTCGACAAAGACAAAGGTACGGTGACGCTACTCTCCATCCCGCGCGATCTCTATGTCTACATCCCCGGATGGAAGGTGGACCGGATCAACACGGCGGATGTCCACGGCGGCCCAGATACCGTCGCAATGACCATCTTGTACAACTTCGGGCTCCGAACGGATCACTACATTCGCCTACGATTCTCCGGATTCGTTCAGGCGGTCGATATATTGGGCGGGGTCGAGGTTCAGGTGACGGGGAATCTCAACGACGAGTGCGGAGGGACCCGCTACAACTACAGCCCGGGCGTGTATCACATGGACGGGTTCACCGCGTTGTGCTACGTTCGCATGCGGTACACAAGCTCCGATTTCGATCGGCTTCGCCGCCAGCAAGAGGTGATCCAGGCGATTTTCGCCAAGGCAATGAGCCTATATGGATTGACAAGAGTCCCCGAACTATTTGCCAACTTCGGCAACCTGGTCCAAACCGATCTCGGCGTGGCAGATGCGCTGCCGCTGACACCCCTGGCGGCAAAGATCAGCGCCGATCGATCCCGGATCCACCTCTACCGCGTGGATCAGACGATGGCGACTTCGTTCCGAGTTCCATTGACCGGGGCGGCGGTTCAGCTTCCGGTCCGGGAAGCCATTCTGGCAATGTTACAGGCTGCATTCGGGCCGTGACACAGCGGGGTCTGGCGACCTGCCTGCTGGGCGTTCTGCTGGTTGGTTGCACTCTCGGCCCGAAGGAGGTCGTAGCGGGTTTCAGACCAGCAAAGGGCCCCCAGGGCCAGATTCCTACTGCCGAGCCTCTGCCGGCCGGGCAGGGAACCACTCCTGTTCCATTCCCATTTCCTTCTCTAACTCCCCCCGCGCGAAACTGGCCGCAGCCAGGCACATATGGATCACCCGGCGAGGCGGCAACACCGATCCCCCCTCCGTCGCTCCCACTGTCAATTCCTCCCGATACCGTTAATATCCTCCTCATCGGGGCAGACCTGGGGACGAGTGATTCGTTCCGAACCGACGTCCTGGTCATCGCTTCTCTGAGGCCGAGCACCGACGATGTGACGCTGATCTCTGTTCCCCGGGATTTGTACGTGTATCTTCCCGGGTACACGATGCAACGCGTGAATACCGCATGGATCTACGGGGCGAAATATCACTATCCGGGCGGTGGATTCGGAATGCTTCGCGACACGATCCTATACAACCTTGGGATTGGGATTGACCACTTCGTTCGCGTCGACATGCCCGGTTTCCGGCGCGAGATCAATGAACTGGGCGGGATCGACGTCCTTGTCTCTTGCGCGTATACCGATTGGCGCCTGCGAAGTCCGTCTGCGGCACCCGAGGACAAAGATAACTGGGTCTTGTTCACCGTCCCTTCAGGGAGAGTGCACATGAATGGGGATTATGCCCTGTGGTATGCCCGCTCGCGGGCTCGCTCCTCCGACTTCGATCGCGCCCGCCGCCAGCACGAAGTCTTGAGGGCGATCTACCGCCAGGCGCTGCGCCTCGATCTGATCCCCCAGGTACCGCAACTCTACGACGGCCTGACCCAGACTCTGGCGACAGATCTGACTCTTGGAGACATGCTCTCTCTGGCTCCCATGGCTACGCGGTTGGAGCCCTCGCGGATCCAGAGTCGGTTCATAGGCAGGGATCAGGTCATCGCCTGGAAGGTCCCTACAAGCGGGGCGCAGGTCCTGTTGCCCAAACCGGACAAGATCCAGAGCCTGCTGGCGGATGCATTCACGGTCCCCGCGAACAATCCTCTTCTCCCCGCTCCGCCCGAGGCCTCGGTTCAAGTCGTCAACCATTCGCGTCACCCCGACTGGGACCTGCTGACCGCGGAGCGACTGACTTACGCCGGGTTTCAAACGGTCCTGACCGATGACGAGCCTCAACCCGGCTCGATCACCCAGCTCATCGAATTGGACCCGGGGGCTGCCGGTTCACGCCAGAGCCTGCTGACGGCTCTTGGTCTTGATCAGGCACAGCTCGTCACAGAGCCGGATCTCCTCTCCCCCTTCCAGTTCCGGCTCTTGATCGGAGACAACTACCGTCCGTGTTTCAATCCGACCGAGGGGCAGTCCTGAACCTCCATCCCGGCGCAGAAGCCTCGGCGGTCAAAACATTTGACTTTTTCATCGGTCGAAGCTAGCATGAGCGCGTTCGCTTTTGGCTATACGCAGCAGCCATTCAGGAGAGTGGAATGCCGCCCGAGACCGATGACCTCCCGCTGTTCTCCAAGGTTCCAGGTGATCAGGCCCGAGAGATCGAAGGGCTCACCCGCCTCCGCCCGGGAACCAGTTTGAGCGCCGCGATCCGTGTATGGGCAGAGGAATTGGAGCGGGCCGGACGGTCAGAGCATACCGTCAAGGCCTTCAGCGGGGATCTGCGACTTCTTGCTAAGTTCGTCGGGCCCGGCCAAGGGATCGGCGCGATCGGCACGCATGATTTGAAGAACTTTCTTGAATGGATGGTTGACCGCCGTGGGGTTCCGTGCAGCCCGAAAACGTACTCGCGGCGGGTGACCTCGATCAAGGCTTTCTTCCGCTGGCTGTCCGAATCCGGCGTCTTGAACGCCGATCCGGCTGCGGCCGTCCCGCAGCAGACCGTCCTTAGCCCGTTGCCGGACGTGCTTACCCGCAGCGAGGTAGAGCGCGTGCTCGAGGCTGCCGACGCGGCCCGCAAGGGCCCCAGTCCCGACGCCAGGCCATATACGCTCCTGGCGCTCCTGCTCGAGACGGGGATAAAGAAAGGCGAGTGTCTGTCGATCCACCCCAACCACGTCCACCTGAACGCGGCTGAAGGTCCGATCCTCTTCGTCCGATACGGCGATCCTCGAAAGCGCTACAAGGAGCGCAAGCTCCGGCTAAGCTCCACCTGGATCAGCGCCTACCGAGAGTATCTGACGCAGTACGAGCCTCGCGAGCGCCTGTTGCCATGGTCCCCCAGACGCCTAGAGTACCTGCTTGAGGAGCTCGGTCAGACTGCCGGGTTGGAGAAGCACCTGTCCTTTGACATGTGCCGCTGGACGGCGGCCCTCACGGACTACCAGGCCGGGGCAGAACGGGACGCGATCCGTCAGAAACTTGGGATATCGAAGATTCAGTGGCGCGAGGTAGGGACGAAACTCGATCGCCTGGCGGCCAAAGTCAAATAGAAAAGGGCCGGCGATGATCGCCGGTCCTTCCTTTTCTGTGCAAGACTCAAGCCCAGATGATCCCGCGCCCAAGCCGGCCGCCCGGTCGGGCGGCGTATTTCACATCCGCTTGACCACGATGTCCCCGAGCACATTCGCCGCCTCATCGCCTCGGTCGGCGGCGTTCGACAGATGCCGGTAGATCTCGCGCAGCTTCAACATCTCGACAACGTGATCGATGTCGCGCGGCATGTGAAAGAGGTCGGCGACGGCTTCTCGATAGACCGTTTCCATGCGGTTTTCCAGCGCCTTGGCCCTAACTGCGTGGTCGTTGGCCACGTTGGGATGGTCTTCCAATCGGACAACCGCCATATAGATTTCTCGCGCTGCATCCGTAAGCAACGATACCATCCGCTCTATGAACGCATTCGGCTTGATCTCGAGGAGCGCCATCTCCTCGATTGTGCTATTCGCATAGTCCAGGATATCGTCCACCGTCAGTGAGAGCGCAAAGATATCTTCGCGATCGATCGGCGTGACGAAGGTCCGATTGAGTTCGTCGATCAAGATCCGGCGCACCTCATCGGCTTTCTTCTCGACCTCGGAGACCTGACTGGCGAGCGCATCCTCAGGCTGCTTAATGTAGCGCTGCAGAGCCTGAAGACCCTCCACCGTAAACTCGGCTTGCTTGGTCAACAACTCGATGAAGCGGTCGGTCTTTCGTCGTCGCGAGAATAACTTCATCTCATGGGATCCTTGTCCGATACTCCCTCATGCTGCAGGGGCAGGTCTTTCGCGATTGATCCGATGCACAAGCCGATCCAGCCGGTCCTGCAGACCGGGATCGACGAATCGCTAGTAGACCATTTCTCCTCGGATGAAGGCAGCCGTACGTGGGTCTTGCGGATCATCAAAGAAGCGCTCGGAATCGCCTGATTCGATTACGTCTCCGTCCAGGAGCATCACGACCCGGTCTGCCAGACGCTTGGCCTGGAAGGTATTGTGCGTGACAAGCACCTGGGTCGTTCGTCCGGTTGCCCGGACAGATTGTACTACAGCTTCGATCAAGCCGACATTATGCGGGTCAAGGTTAGCCGTGGGTTCATCCAACAAGAGCACACGCGGCGAAGCCGCCAATGCCCGCGCCAGCGCAACGCGCTGGTACTCACCCCCTGAGAGTTTCCGACATGACGCCGTTGCCAGTCTTGCAAGACCGAATTGATCCAACAGCATATCCACGCGATCCCGTTTGTACGCGCCGCGAAGCCGCAAAGGATAGGCGATGTTCTCGCGCACCGAGCTGGAGATAAGGATCGGACGCTGAAAGACCATCGTGATTTGCCGCCGCATCTCGAGGGATGGAGGAAACTCGACACGGCGGCCCAGGTATGTGAGTTCACCATGAGAGGGTCGTTCGAGGAAGTTCAACAGTCGCAAGAGGGTCGATTTTCCTGCGCCGTTCGGCCCCACGATGGCGAGGATCTCCCCCTCTTGGATAGTGAGATCGCCGACGTTGAGTACACGCCGGCCATCATACACTTGGGTCACCTCCCGCAATGCATAGGCGACGGCATTCATCGCCTGGTCCGCCAGATCGAGCGCCGATCGAGATTGAGGAGCAAGGCGTTGACGCCGAACGCCAGACTGAGCAAGATTCCGCCCATCGCCACGGCCAGGGCAAACTCCCCGCGCCGTGTTTCCAGAACGATCGCCGTGCTCAGGACGCGCGTCTGACCAGCGATGTTTCCCCCTACGAGCATCGCCGCGCCGACCTCGGAGATGATCCCCCCAAAACCGGCCAGGATGGAAGCCAGCACCCCGCCGCGCGCCTCGGCCAGCATCACCCGGACAACCTGCACATTGCTTGCGCCTAGAGACCTGACTTGTGGCCGCAGATCCGGGTCGACGGCCTCAATCCCGGCCATGGTCAGTCCTGCCACAAGCGGGAACGCGATGATGACCTGGGCGACGATCATCGCCGTCGGTGTGAACAGCCAGCCAAGGCCGCCCAACATCCCGCTGCGCGAGAAAAGGAGGTAGACAGCCAGCCCGACGACAACTGGCGGGAGCCCCATGCCGGTATAGAGAACGGCGACCAGCAGCCGCCGACCGGTGAAACGCATCAGCCCAATCGCCGCCCCGAACGGGATTCCGATGACCGCGCTGATGGCCAGCGCTGTTCCGGTGACCTGCAGGGTCAGGCCGATCACGCTCCATAGGGCCTGATAGCTGGTGAAGAGCAGCCTGGCTGCCTCAACCAATGATTCAAGGAAGCTCAATTCGACCTCTGCTGAACATGAACGATCCATGGGACGGCGTGTCGGTCCCCGTTTCATTCTCACCCACGAGGTACAGCCGTCCGTTCTCCAATTGCAGGATATCACGCCGATGAACCAACTCCTCGACCCAGGCTCCAGGCTGGGTCTGCGCGCCGACGGAACTCGTCTGTTTGCAACGGGGGGACGGGGGGAGCCACGCCCGCGCCGCGGGGCGGAATTCTATCTGCCCCCCTCTCAAACGGCTCATCAACTCAGGGCTGATTCTTGGCCTGACGATACGCCAGTGAGTCGGGATAAAAGAGAGGCTGGCCGAAAAGATCAACACCGAAGTCCTCGATCATGACCTGCGTATCGAGTGAGGTAAGCCACGCGACGAACTTGGACGCCAGGTCGGCCTCGATCCCTTGATGTGTCTGCGGGTTCACAAGGATGACACCATAGGGGTTGAATAGAGACTTGTCGTAATTGTGATCGATAGAATCCCCTCCGACGAGCACGACCAGCCCGGGAAGACTGTCCATCTGGGCCAAGAACGTGCCACGATCGGTCAGAGTGTAAGCCCGGCGTTCGTTGGCGAATTGGAGCGTTTCACCCATCCCCTGACCGAGTGAGGGGTACCAGTCACTGGAGGGGTCGGGTTCGATGGAGGCCATCTTCCACAGCGAGAGCTCTTTGGTGTTCGTCCCTGAGTCGTCGCCGCGCGAGGCGAATGGTTGTTCGGCCGCGGCGATCGCCGCCAGAGCTTCGGAAGCGGACTGCATCCCGGCGATCCGGGCGGGATCCTCCGCCGGACCGACCAGTACGAAATCATTGTACATGACGTCATAGCGGGCAACGCCGTTGCCGCTCTCGACGAACGCGTCTTCCCGGGCGCGAGCATGAACGAGGATGACGTCGGCGTCTCCATTCTCACCGAGCGCAATTGCCTGCCCGGTTCCGAGTGCCACCACGTCGACGCGGGCGTTGAAGCGCGATTCGAAATCCGGCAAGATCGCCTCGAGCAGTCCCGAGTCATACGTGCTGGTCGTCGTCGCCAGCCTTAACACTTTCGGCTGTGGACTGGAGCAGGCGGTCGGCCCGGCGGCCAGCCAAAGCGGGACCAAGAAGAGGGGCAAGACCCGGCGGAGTGATCTCACTAGTCTCCTCGAGTATCGTTATGTCAGGGCATCATAGCGACACCGGAGCGTCCTGTCAAGTTCCATCCGTCATCCCTCTTGGTGTCCCGGAATCAAGATCTGTTCACAGTACATTGATCCGCGATCTTTGTAGGCGATTTCAGTCCCCTGCCGCTTCCAGAGCAAGCGACACCTCTCATACACACGATGCCGTGTCTCGATCCAGGCGAGGCCGCCGGGTTGCGCCGTTGGAACAGAATGTGGCGCAGGAATTGGCCAGCTTGACAGCATGTGCTCCTGCCGGGACAATAAGCCCATGAGCAATTGGGAGGTTCCCCCCGATCACCGGTCCGGTTTCACGGCGGTGGTCGGGCGTCCGAATGTCGGAAAGTCGACCCTGGTGAACGCGTTCCTGGGTCAGGCCGTAGCGGCAGTCTCACAGCGACCGCAAACCACACGCCGGCGACAGATGGGAATCCTCACGCTTCCGAATGCACAAGTGATCTTCGTCGACAACTTGTTCATCCACAAGCCCATGCACAAACTCGGCGAGCAGATGAACAAGTCGGCGCTTGAGGTCCTGCGAGACAGCGACGTCGTCCTGTTGATCTTCGACATGAGCCATCCGCCGACTGCCGACGACGAGCGCGTCGCCGGGTTGGTCCGAGAGCTCGATCGGCGTATCCCCATCCTGACAGCTCTGAACAAAGTCGATCTGGTGTCTCCGGACTCCATCCAGAAGCGCTTCGCGACTTTTGAGATGCTGGCCGGAGGCGATCCTCTTCCGGTCTCAGCGACCCGGGGCGACAACCGGCAGGTCTTGCTCGATCGCCTGATGAGTGTGCTTCCCCTGGGGCCGCGCTACTTCCCCGAAGGCGAGATTACAGATACCTATGAGCGGGAGATCGCCGCCGACCTGATTCGGGCCGCGGCGATGCAGCTTCTGCGGAACGAAGTGCCTTACAGCATCGCAGTTCGGATTGACGACTACAGAGAGAGGGACGATCACGGGGCGTATATCACCGCCACACTCTTCGTGGAGCGCGAGTCACAAAAAGGGATCGTTATCGGCAAAGGGGGATCGATGCTGCGCGAGATCGGTTCCCTTGCTAGGCGCGAGATCGAGGCGATGAGCGG
>Ga0209342_10003214_pt1 | contig 17254 bp, 11 predicted proteins | sample RifCSP16_2_FD_184023 | JGI IMG/M metagenome (GOLD analysis project Ga0209342, IMG submission 184023) | Soil microbial communities from Rifle, Colorado - Rifle CSP2_sed 16_2 (SPAdes) (version 2) | ecosystem: Environmental > Terrestrial > Deep subsurface > Rock core/Sediment | place: Rifle... | reverse complement strand
ATCGTCCGCGGTCTGTTACGTGGCCGCCGGCTGCCCGAGCCGCTTTATTGGGCCGACCGGCTGAGCCGGGAAGCGGCGAGGGTGTGACGGCTGGGCCCGGCGAAGGGGACAGGCACATTTTTCGGCCGTTAAGTGTATCCAGATCGCAACGCCAAGGGGGGCCGAAAAATGAGCCAGTCCCTGGTAGTTTGGGCGATTTCCGGGCGGAAAAACCTCTTGCCGCCGGTTGCCCGGGCGAGTATCCTGGGGGTCTGCCCTGCGTCGGGTGGGAAGGACTGCGGAGTTTGGGGCATGGTCGGCAACCCTCCCACCAGTACCATGAAATGAGGGGCATGCAGTCCGTACTCCTCTCGCTCCGCGAGAGGTCAAAACTCGGTCACAACCTCTCGCGGAGCGAGAGGAGTACGGGGTAGCCGTTGTGAGTTTTTTTCGTTTCTATTGGAAGCGTTTTCCGTACTACGTTCGTTTTAGGAGAGTCGTGAATGGCAGCGCAAGTTGATCCTGAAAAATGCACCGGTTGTGAAGAGTGCGTCGAGACGTGCCCGTTGAACGCCATCGAGATCCAGGACGCCCTTGCCGTGGTGGACGAAGACACGTGCAGCGATTGCGGCGCGTGCGTCGACGTGTGCCCGGCGTCGGCCATTACGGTCGAATAGCGCGTTTTGTTTTTCGTTCGACGCTGATTTCGTCACCTCGGAAAACCCGCGGCAGGCCATCGCGCGATGGCCTGCCTTTTCTTCTCTTTTTCGCTTCCGGTCGCTCGACCGGCGATGCTTGTCTTTTCACATAGAGGCTATCCGAAAACGGGGACAGGCACCCTGCATCTAGCGTTTAGGGGATGCTTAACCCACAACATCCGGGAGCCAGTCCCCGTTTTCGGATAGCCTCATAACGTCGATCTTCCGACGCTGGATAGATCCCGATGGCCCGCATGGATGCACGTGCCTTCCCGTTCCGCCTTCCCGCCGACGCCCACCCGAACGTCGAGCGGCTGATCGAGCACAACCATCGACGCTGCGCCGCGTTGGCGGCCGCGGGCGGCGCTCGGCCCGTGCAGTCGGTGGGAATCGTCGGGGCCGGTCTGATGGGAACCGCCGTGGCCGCCGCGTCGTTGTCCGCGGGGCTGAACGTCGTGGTGCATGACGTGGATCGGGCAACGCGGGACCGGGCTGCCGAAAACACGTTCGTCCACTTGACCGCCCAGGGTCGCGTGCGGCCTTACCAGGCGGAGCGACTGCTCGATGAGCATCTGTCGGTGAGCGACCGGCTCGACGACGTGGCCCGGTGCGATCTGGTGCTCGAATCGATTATCGAACGGCCCGAGGTGAAACGCGACCTTTATGCCGAGTTGGAGCCGATGTTGGCCGATCGCGCGGTCTTGGCCACCAACACGTCGACCATCCCGATCGAGCAATTGGCCGCCGAGCTTTGCCGGCCCGAGCGATTCTGCGGGCTGCACTTCTTCCATCCGGTCGCCGAGCGTCCGTTGGTCGAGGTGGTTCGCGGACCGAGAACGTCGATCGCCACCGTGGCCGCCGCGATTAGTTACGCACGGTCGATCGGCAAGATGGCCCTGGTGGTCCGCGACGGGCCGGGCTTCGTCGTCAACCGGCTGCTGCTGCCCTATCTGACCGAGGCGGTCGAACTGCTCAGCGACGGCGCGAGCGTCGAGCGAGTCGAAAGCGTGGCCACCGCGTTCGGCATGGCCAAGGGCCCGCTGGCGCTGCTCGACGAAATCGGACTGGACACGGCCATTGCGGGCGGCCGCGTCCTGTGGCAAGCGTTTCCGCATCGCGTGGCGATCTCGCCATTGTTGATCGCCATGTACAAGGCCGGCCGGCTCGGCGTCAAATCGGGCGCGGGATTTTATCGCTACGACGAAAGCGAACGAGAAGACAAAGCGTGCCACTGCTTGCGAGAATCCCAAGAACGTGGGGATATGAGCGAAGGCACTGCTTGCCGGAAAGCGTGGCGGCATGGAAAAACCGCAAACAGTGCGGACCCGGACGGCATGGAACGACTTCCCCGGCAAGCAGTGGCACACACCGGTGTCGATCCGGTCGCGCTAGAAAAAATTGCTCAGTGGTCGCGGACGCCGCAAACGCTCAACGACGCCGACATTCTCGACCGGATGCTCTTGCCGATGGTCGTCGAGGCCACGCGGCTACTCGAAGAGAAAAACGTGGACGACCCGCGCGACGTCGATCTGGGCGTGCTGTTTGGGCTCGGATTTCCGCTGGCCCGGGGCGGCCTGCTCCGTTGGGCCGACACGCAGCGGGCGGCCGAGATTCTCGCGCGGCTCGGGCGGCTCAATTCGCTGGGCCCTCGGTCCGAACCGACCGCGTTGCTGCGTCGCATGGCCGCCGAGGGTCGGCCGTTCTACGCTCCACCGCTCGTGCCGGTCCACGAAGAGCTATTTCCGTCGCTTGACGTTCCTTCGGCCAAACCGCACAATGAGGGGGTGCCTGAGCCGGGCCTCTAACCCGGATTTCTCACCACGAGAACACGGAGATCGTCCACTTAAAAAAATTGGAACCACAGATGGACACAGATAAACACAGATGGGATTTAAGCACAAATCTGTGTTTATCTGTGTCCACCTGTGGTTTCAAAAAATCTCCGTGTTCTCCGTGCTCCGTGGTGAGTATGGTAGTGAGAAATATCGCCTAGTCGCACCCCAGCCGAGGAATAATCGTCATGGGCAAATTCGCCGTCATCCTGCCGGCTGCCGGCCGAAGCAGCCGGTTCCACGACACGCACTACAAGAAGCCGTTCGCGCCGCTGGCCAATCGGGCCGTGTGGATTTATTCGGCCGAGCGATTCTTGAATCGCGACGACGTGGTGCAAGTGATCCTCGTGATCGCGCCGGAAGATCGCGTCGACTTCGATTTCAAGTTTGCCTCGAATGTGGCCATTTTGGGAATTGATGTGGTCGAGGGCGGCGCCGAACGGTTCGACTCGGTCCAGGCGGCCCTGGCCCGGGTAAAGCCCGAGGCCGATTACGTCTGCATCCACGACGCCGCGCGGCCGTGCTTGGCCGACGTGTGGATCGACCGCGTGTTCGAGGAAGCCCAACGGAGCAAGGCCGCCATTTTGGCCGTGCCCGTGTCGAATACGTTGAAGCGGGTCGGCGCCAATCATCGGATCGAGGAGACGGTGTCGCGCGAGGGGCTCTGGGAGGCCCAAACGCCGCAGGCCTTTTCGCGCGAGTTGTTGTTGGACGCCTACGCCCGGCGCGGCACGTTCGCGGCCACTGACGACGCGCAACTCGTCGAGCGGCTGGGCAAGCCGGTCACCGTGGTGCTCGGCTCGGCGGCGAACATCAAAATCACCACGCGCGACGACCTACGGCTGGCCGAACAGGCGATGAAAGTCTTGCCGAAACCGAAGTTCGACCGGCCGGCCCATCCGTTCGCGGATGACAATATGTGGCGGTGACGCAGCAGGTAGTAGGCAGAGGGCAGCAGGCAGAGTAATTGTAGGGTGCGTCTGGACGCACCAACCCCATCGTGATGAACCATTGGTGCGTGCAAGCACGCACCCTACGTGTAGAGGAAAAAATCGTGGCTGACGTTTTTACTGAACTTACCTGGCGAGGGCTGATCCATCAGACGACCGATGACGCGGGACTGCCCGGCTGGTTGGCCGAGCGGCCGCGGACCGTCTACGCGGGCTTCGATCCCACAGCCGACAGCCTGCACGTCGGCCACCTGATGGCGCTGATGATCCTGCGGCGTTTCCAGGCGGCGGGCCACCGGCCCATCGCCCTGATCGGCGGCGCCACCGGCATGATCGGCGACCCCAGCGGAAAAAGCGAAGAACGCCAGTTGCTCTCCGAGGACACGCTCCGCGCGAACGTCGAGGGGATGCGGGCCCAGATGCGGCGATTCCTCGATTTCGACGACCCGCGATGCGGCGCGATCTTGGTGAACAACTACGATTGGGTCGGGCGGTTCGGATTTCTCGAATTCTTGCGCGACGTCGGCAAGCATTTTCCCGTGAACGTCATGCTGACCAAGGATTCGGTCCGCAGCCGGCTCGAACGGACCGACTCGGGCCTGAGCTACACCGAGTTCAGCTACATGCTGTTGCAGGCCTATGATTTCGTCCACCTGCGGCGCGAGCACGACTGCCAGTTGCAGGTCGGCGGCAGCGATCAGTGGGGCAACATCACGGCCGGCATCGACCTGGCCCGGCGATTGGACGGCGTGCAACTCTACGGCATGACGTGCCCGCTGTTGACCAAGAGCGACGGCACGAAGATGGGCAAAACTGAAAGCGGCGCCCTGTGGTTGGCCGCCGAGCGGGTGAGCCCCTATCAGTTCTACCAGTATTGGATCAACCTGGACGACGCCGACGTGGACAAGTGCCTGCGGTTCTTCACCGATCTGGATCGTCCGCGGCTTGAGGCGGTCGTGGCCGAGCATCTGGCCGATCCTAGCCGCCGCTCGGGCCAGCGATGCCTGGCCACGGAGCTGACCCGACTGGTCCACGGCGACGAGGGTCTCCGCGTGGCCCAACGGGCGACCGAGATTTTCTTCGGCGCGGAGATCGACAATCTGTCCGACGACCAACTCGTGCAAATTTTCGCCGACGTGCCGAGCAAACAACTGCCGCGCGAGACGCTCGCCGGCGACGGCCTGCCGATCATCGACGCCCTGTGCGCGGCCGGCCTGTCCGCCAGCAAAGCCGAGGCCCGGCGCACGATCGACCAAGGCGGCGCCTACGTGAACAACCGCCGCATCGACGGGATCGACCGGCGACTGGGTCCGGGCGACCTGGCAAGCCAAACCGTGATGGTCCTCCGCTCGGGAAAGAAACGGTATGCGCTCCTGCGGTTTGTCGAGGAGTGAGACAATCGTAGGTCAGGCTGTGCCTGACAAAGAAAGCAAACTACGGCAGATTAAGCTATCGGTCACAAGTTTTGGAGGAATGCCGATGCCTCGTTACTGGGTGATTGCCCCGGTTGAATCAAAACCACGCGAGCTCTTCGACAAGGTATGGCAATTTGATCTCACCAATAATCTCATCTCGATAGGCTGGAAACAGCTTGGTGATGTGTCAAACATGAGCCGTGAGGAGCTCTCCGAAGCTGTGGCATCCACCTACCCTGATAAGCCACCGCAGACGAAGGGTCTCTATGCAAACATGATCTGGGCTTTCTATCACGAAATCAACCCAGGCGACATCATTGTCGCACGAAGAGGACGTAAGACTCTCACGGCGGTCGGCAAAGTGAATGGACCGGCGTATTATACTCCAGGTAAGTGCCCCGATCATGGGCATCCCCACTTCATGGAAGTCTTATGGCAGTCGCAGCCTCGCGACAAGGACTACCACGGCATAGTCTTCCCGATGCGTACGCTCGCAGAATTGACAGAACAACAGTTCCGTAGTCTCGTGGAGGGTTCAGGCATGCCTCCAATCACGCAAGAGATTACCGGGACTACCGAGAACGCAAGCGAGTTTGTTCTTGAGAAGTACTTGGAAGACTTCATCGTCAGTAATTTTGACGCGATTTTCAAGAAGAAGTACAAGATATACGAAGAATCTGAACAGATCAACGGCCAGCAGTATCCGACTGACATAGGCACGATTGACATCCTCGCGATTGAGGCAGAGTCCAGCGCCTTCGTGGTCATCGAACTCAAGAAGGGCCGTCCATCGGATCAAGTGGTTGGTCAGACGCTCCGGTACATGGGGTGGGTCAAGGAGAATCTGTGTACGAATGGGCAGGCTGTGAAAGGATTGGTCATTTGCCGTGATGCCGATCCGAAGCTTTCATACGCACTGGCAATGACAAACAATATTGATGTTCGATACTACAGTGTTTGGTTCAAGCTCAGGGAGGCTCCCTGACAAAAACGGAGCAGCAGACGACAGTTATTATTGATCGCCCGATCGCCTCGCTTCATAGACCTGGGGAGTGGGACCAATGAAACCGAAAGTCTACGTCGAAACTAGTGTATTGGGATATCTGACGTCATGGCCAAGCGGTGATTTGGTTGTGGCCGGACGCCAGAAGATTACTCGTGATTGGTGGCGTTACGCATCGAGAACCTTCAACTTGGTTGTCTCCGAACTCGTCCATCGTGAAGCGAGCGTCGGCGATCCCCAGGCAATTCACGACCGACTGGAAGCCCTTGAAGGCCTTCCGGTCCTAGCCATCGGCCAACCGGCCGTCGAACTCTCCCGGGTTCTCGTCGAGAGAGGGGCCGTACCTCCGACGGAACCGGAAGACTCGCTTCACATTGCCCTCGCGGTGGTCAATGGCATAGAATATCTAGTGACGTGGAACTTCAAACACATCGCCAATGCCGCCATGCGATCAAAGATCGAAAACGCCTGTATTGCGGAAGGTTACGATCCTTGCACGATCTGCACCCCCGAAGAACTCCTGGAGCCGGAAAACCATGTGTGACGATCCGATTGTCGAAGAAATTCGACGCACGCGACACGCCCATGCGGCGCAGTTTGACAACGACCTGTCAGCCATTGTGGCGGATCTTTGTCGGTTGGAGCAGCAGAGTGGTCGGCGGCACGTCAACTTCCCGCCTCGTTTGCTTGAGAAGCAGATCGCACAAACAGAGCGACGCCAACCGTAGGTCAGGCACTCCGTGCTTGACACCAATAAACAACGGCGACGAACCGTGAGCGAACGTCAGGCACGGGGTGCCTGACTTACCGATGAACGTCGAACATGGCCCAACGTAAGCCACATCCTAGTGCGTCGGCGTCCAAGGTTCGAGCGTTGGGCTTCTTCTCAACCGTGTCGCGTCTTAAGGCGTTGGCCGGTGTCATCTGCCTGATCGCGGCCGCGTGGGTCGTCTACGAACCGTCGATCCACGGCGGATTTCTGTTGGACGACGGTCTTTTGCTGACCGACAATGCGATCGTCAAGTCGTCCGATGGACTGAGCCGCTTCTGGTTTTCGACCGATCCGGTTGACTACTGGCCCGTGACCAACACGTCGTTCTGGCTCGAATGGCGGCTCTGGGGAATGAATCCGACGGGCTACCACGTCACGAACCTCGTGCTGCACGTCGTCGGCTGCCTGCTGATTTGGGTCTTGCTTCGGCAATTGGGAATTCCCGGCGCGTTTTGGGCCGCGTTGCTCTTCGCCGTCCATCCGGTGAACGTCGAGTCGGTCGCCTGGATCGCGCAGCGTAAAAACGTCCTCGCGCTGGTCTTTTTTCTACTGTCGGCCATCTGGTATCTGAAGGCCGACGCCGAGTCGCCGCCCGAGCAATTCAAAATTTGTCGTCCGACGGTCGGCGGATGGTATGGGCTAAGTCTCCTGGCGTTCGTCGCGGCCATGTTGAGCAAGGGCTCGGTGGCCCTGTTGCCCGTGATGCTTTTGGCCGTCGTGTGGTGGCGGCGTGGCCTGTCGCGTTGGGACTGGCTGCGGACCTCGCCGTTCTTCGCGGTGGCCGTCGTGCTGACGTGCGTGAATATCTGGTTCCAGTCGAACCACGGCGAGGAGGCCGTGCGGGACGCGGGCTTCTTGGAACGCCTGTTGGGCGCGGGAGCTGTTGTGTGGTTCTACTTGGGCAAAGCCCTGCTGCCCGTGGACCTGGCGTTTGTCTATCCGAAATGGCACATCGACGCCGGCAACTGGCTCTGGTGGCTGCCGCTGGCCGCCGCCGCGGGCACAACGGTCGCGTTCTGGTGGTTTCGTCGCGGCTGGGCCCGGCACGTCTTCCTCGCGTGGATCGTCTTCTGCGCGGCGCTCGTGCCCGTGATGGGTTTCACCGACGTGGGGTTCATGAAGTATTCGCTCGTGGCCGACCACTACCAGCACGTTGCCCTGGTCGCGGCGGTCGCGGCGGTGGCGGCCGGCTGGTGCGCCGCGCGTCGTCGGGCCGGCGGCATGACGCGGTGGGCCGCCGACGCGGTGGCTGTGGCCGCGGTGGCCGCCTTGGTCCTGCTTGGCCGACAACAGAGCGGGCACTATTGCGACCCCTTGACGCTTTACGAAACGTCGCTCGTGAAAAACCCCGACTGCGCGTTGCTCCACAACAACCTGGGCAAGGCCTACTCGGAACTCGGACAGACGGAAACGGCGCTGGAGGACTATCGCCGGGCGCTGGCGATTGACCCTGACTCTTCCCAGGTACACAACAACCTGGGGGTCGTCCTGCGCCGGATGGGCCAATTGCGAGAATCCATCAAACACTATCGCCACGCCGTGCGTCTCCATCCCGACAGCGCCGAGGCCCATAACAATTTGGGCGTCGCGCTGGGAGAAACGGGCCAAACCGACGAGGCCCTTAAAGAGTTTCACGAGGCGCTGCGGCTGAAGCCCAACTATCCCGGAGCGCTGAACAACCTTGGAAACCACCACGCGCGGGCCGGTCAGTCGGACAAGGCCGTGGAATATTTTCGACAGGCGCTGCGTCTGGATCCGGATTACGCCGAGGCACTCTATAACTTGGGCAACGAGTGGATGAAAGCGCGTCAGTTTCAGGACGCGGTGGATTGTTATCAGCAGGCGATCCAGGCAAGGCCCGACTACCCCGAGGCGTACGTCAATTTGGGCAGCGCACTGGCCCAAAGCGGCGGGCTTTCCGAGGCCATTCGCTGCTTCCAGGAGGCCTTGCGGCTTCAGCCCGATTGCTTCGAAGCCCGCTCGAGCTTGGGCAAGGCGTTATGCGACACGGGACGCATGGGGGAGGCGATCGGTCAGTACCGGGAAGCCCTGCGGCTTCGGCCCGAGTCGGCCGAGGCATTCTTCGGGCTGGCCGTCGCGCATGCGAAGGCCGGACACAGGCCGGAATCACTCGCGGCGGCGAAGAACGCATTGAAGCTCGCTCGATCGTCCGGCCAGACGGAGTTTGTGAAACAGATCGAGGGCTTGATCGTGGCGTTGGAGAAGTCATAGGCCGGGTCGTGACCCGGCGATACGCACGCGACCTTCGGTTGCCGGGTCACGACCCGGCCTACGAGGTTATCTGGCGTTGCCCAATCCGGAGGCCGATACCTTCGTCTCGCCGGGCGCGACGCCCTCTTTTTCATCTGCTCGCGTTTCATACTCGCGGAACGTGACCGTTTTGAAGGCGGCCATTTGCTCGCCGGCCCCGGCGACGCGGCGCAAGTCGGATTCGACGAGCCGGGGAACCAGATGGTGCTCGCTGCGTAGCACTTCCTTGCTGGTCGTCAGCCCGCGGCGTGTCTTCAGCGTGAAGATGATCCGCGTGGGAATCTCGTGTCTCTCGGCCAACTCCTGGTTGACGACCAGCCGTGGAAACGGCGGCCGGCTGCCGGGGCGAAGGAACGTGTTGAGCCGCGCGGACCAGTCGCAAAACTGGTGATACTGGCGAACCACCTCGCGGTTTTCCGACCGGCGGCCAGCACGCGGTAGCTCATCCACGGACTATCGAACACCTGCTCGCTCGTCTCCTCGTCGACGTTTTTCTCGAAAATCGGGTCGTAGAGGAACTGCTTCCGGCGGTCCTTCGTACCCACGGAAAGACTTTTCAATCGCTCGATCGCCTGGCGAACGATCGTCGGGCTAAGGTCGGTTCGCAGCTTTCGTTCGACGTCGAGCAGAATCAAGCGGCTGTTGGCCGGGTCGAAGATAATCACCTCCGGCGGATCGTTGAGAAAATCGTAGACCACCCCGCGATGGAAGATGGTGGTGCTCCGCAACGACGGCCCCTGTTCGTTCTCCTCGTCCTCTTCGGTGAACACACTGTTTTCAATGCGGAAATCGTCGGCGCGGGAGGTTGCCTGCGTCAGGATCAACACGACCCAGGCGAGCAGGACGCTGATGCAAAAAGTTCGAGTCATGACGAACCCTCGTCGATTATTTTCGCGCTCGCCGCCGCGCGGAGCGGAACTTGTGCTGCCGGAACCTCTTTTTACCGCACGCAGAATAGTGCAAAAACCCCGTGCGTGTAAAGCTGAGTAGTTAGCGGCGAGATTGCGGGGTTTTGAACTGGCGGCGGGCGATCCTTGACGGTTTGCCGTGATCTTGTTACGCTGGGTGTTTTCCGATTCGTCGGCCCAGCGGGGGATTAGCTCAGTTGGGAGAGCGTCTGGCTGGCAGCCAGAAGGTCATCGGTTCAAGTCCGTTATCCTCCACTCCCTAAACCCTTTCGCGACAATGGGTTGCGAAAGGGTGTTTTTTGACCGTAGGGCATCGTTTCCGCGGTCTTGGCGTCTCGCGTTGGCGTCCTTGACGGGGTGGCCCGTTTTTCGGTCAACACTCGGACCGATCCACACACTCCCGCGGCCGATCTCTCCATGCCCGGTTGAGGAGTCGGCGACGACGGCGTTTGGTCGCCGTTGCGGGGGGTGTCTTCTAGCAGAAAAGAGGGTGGCACTCACAAGCCTCTGCCTTTTAGAAAGCGAGAGCCCGTCCATGTCCACATCGTCCAGCGACTCCGCCCCCCGCGACAAAGCCTGGTTTCGGCAACTCAACGGCTATCACTGGCTGGTGCTGTCCGTTTGCACGGCGGCTTGGGCGTTCGACTGTCTGAGCCAGCAGATTTTCAATCTGACGCGCAAGCCGGCGATGGACTCGCTGACCGATTCGCTGATGAGCGCCGAGCGCTTCGCGCCGCTTACGACCACCGCGCTCATGGTGGGTTGGGCCACCGGGGGCATCATCTTCGGCATTCTCGGCGACCGCATCGGCCGGGCGAAGACCATGACGATCATGATCCTCTGCTTCTCGATCTCGACCGGTCTCTGCGGGCTGTCGGTCACGGTGTGGGATTATCTTGCCTATTGCTTTGTGATGGGCGTGGGCGCGGGCGGCATCTTTCCCATCGGTTGCACGCTGGTCGCCGAAAGCCTGCCCGACAAAACACGCTCCCCGGCGCTGGGCATGATGCAGACCTTCTCGGCGGTGGGCAACGTCGGCGCCGGGCTGATTGCCTTGGGAATTGTGGCTCTCTTGGCCGCGGGCGTCGTTTCCACGTATTGGCGGTGGCTGTTCAGCATCGGAATCATTCCGTCGCTTTTGGCCGTGATCGTGGCGAGCAAACTCCGCGAGCCGGACGTTTGGAAACGGGCCGTCGCCGAGGGAAGGACCAAGAAGGCCGGCTTGGGCCAATTGTTCGCCGAGCGTCGCTGGCGACGCAACGCCATCGTGGGTCTGTTGTTGGCCGCCTCCGGCGTGGTCGGACTCTGGAGCATCGGCGTTTTTTCGAACGACCTGACCCAGTTGTTCGTCGGCTCGCAGTACGACGACGCGCGGCGTCTCGCGGGCGAATCGGCCAAGGATCGCGAGTTCGTGGCCCTCGCGCTGGCTTCGTCCGACAATTTTGCCGAGGCGAAAAAAGGCACTATTCTAGACCGCCAGCTACTGGGCGAGACGGCCAATGACACCGTCCCGCAAATACTCTACAAAGCTGCGATGGATCTGGAGACACACAATCAGGCCGTGTCGCCCGAGGCCGTGTTGGCACAAGTCCGGCAGCACGGCAAGGACGGCAAGGCCGTGTCGGAAGAGGATTTGTCGCGCATGAAGGAGATTCTGGCGTCGCCGACGGCCGAGTCGTCGCTTGCGGAACACGTCGCTCGCATCGCGACCCGGCAAAAAGCGCGCAACATCACCGTGCTCCAGTGGGCCGCCGTGACGCTGATTTGTTTCAACATCGGCGCGTTTTTCGGCATGTACGCCTTCGCCAAGGTTTCGCAAAAACTCAACCGTCGGCCGACGTTCGCCATTTTCTTCACCCTCGCGATGGTCAGCACGGCCGTGGCGTTCGCCTTCATGTCGAAAATGCCGCGCGACCTGTGGATGGTGGCGTTGATGGGCGGGGCCCAATTGTCCGTGTTCGGTGGCTATGCAATCTACTTCCCCGAACTGTTTCCCACGCGACTGCGGAGCACGGGCACGTCGTTCTGCTACAACGTGGGCCGCTACCTCGCCGCGTTCGGTCCGTTGACCTTGGTTGTGCTGAAACCCCGTCTGATCACTCATTTAGGCGACCCGGTGCTCGCCTTCCGCTATGCCGGCGTCGTCATGTGCTCGTGCTATCTGGTCGGGCTCGCCGCGCTGTTGTTCGCCCCGGAAACCAAGGACCAGCCGCTGCCGGAATAGCCGAAGTCTTCCGAGCCGCGATACCGAAATCTCGCTCAGACCGATCCAAGTCGCTCGCCGGGTTGGACCGGATAACCTCGCAAGAAGGCGTCGACCGGCAACATGCGTTTGCCGGCCGGTTGAAGGCTTTGGAGGAGAACGGCTCCTTCGCCGGCGGCGACCATCAGGCGATCGCCCGATGCTTCGAGTACCGTGCCCGGCGGGGTCGATTGCCCGGACGAATCGACTGTCGTGACCGGACCCAGGATGAGCCGCGCCGGTTCGCCACCCGTTCGATGCCAGAAGGTGTACGCCTTGGGCCACGGGTCCATGGCGCGAACGTGGTTCTTCACGGCCGCGGCCGGCCGGGTCCAGTCGATCAGTCCGTCTTCCTTTTTCAGTCGTGGCGCTCGCGAGGCCAGCCGCGGGTCTTGCTCGATCGGCCGGACGTTGCCCGCCGCGAGTGCGTCGAGCGTTCGCAGCACGAGCGGTCCGCCCAGGCGGCAAAGCCTCGCCTCGAGTTCTGCGGCCGTTTCGTCGGGACCGATCGGCGTCGAGGCCTGGGCGATGCACGGACCCGCGTCCACCGTCGGCGTCATGTGAATTACCGTCACGCCGGTCGTCGTCTCGCCGTGACAAATGGCCCAGGCCACCGGCGCCGCCCCGCGATACTTGGGCAACAACGACCCGTGCAGATTGATCCCGCCCAGCCGAGCGGAGGCCAACGCCTCGCGCGAAAGAATCTGTCCATAATCGCACACCACCAGCACGTCGGCCGCCGCCTCAACAAGTCGGGCCACGGACTCGGGCGTGTTGACGTCCTCGGGATCGAAAATGGGCATGCCCGACGCGGCCGCCACGTCCCGCACGGGGCACTCCCGCGCCGCCGGCCGGCCGCGGCACAGCCGCCGCGGCGAGGTGACCAACAGGACGACCTCGTGCGATGACTCCAGCAACTCGCGGAACGTGGGCACCGCGAAAGGGCCCGTGCCGGCCATGATGATGCGCATGATGGGGTGAACTCTCGTTGTATTAGCAAGCCCCGAGGATTTTTCCGAGCAAAACTTTTCCGAACAAAACTTTTCCGAGCCGCGACCGTGAGGGAGCGGTGGCGGCTCGTGACACTGACCACCGCTCCCTCACGGTCGCGGCTCGGAATTCCCGAGGCGCCGGCAGCGATGTTCCACAGATCACGGTGCTCGCCCCGTTGATTCGCGGGCAGAAGGGCGAGTTCCGCGATCTGTTCAGTGATCTCTTGAAACAAGGTTTCGTGCGTGCCCGGGTCGACGGCCAGGTGGCCCATCTGACCGACGATCTTCGGCTCGGCCGGCAGATGCGTCACTCGATTGAAGTGGTGATCGACCGGTTGGCGGTCAGTCCGGCCGGTCGCGGGCGACTGGCCGAGGCGGTTGATCTGGCCCTGCGCGTCGGCCAGGGCAGCCTCGTCGTCGCCCGCGAATCGACGAAAGAGGATCCCGGCGGCGACTTGGCTCTTTCGGCCCACTATGCCTGCACGCATTGTCAGAAGAGTTTCGAGCCGCCCAGCCCGCAGTTGTTCAGCTTCAACAGTCCCCAGGGCATGTGCGTCGAGTGCCAGGGGCTGGGCGAGATTTACGGATTCGACGCGGCGCGGCTTATCGCCGATCCGACCAAGTCATTCCAGCAAGGTTGCTGCTCGCTGGTCGGCCGGTGGCGCGAGATGGGCCGCTGGCGACGCCACATTTTCCGCGGTGTCGCTGAAATGCTCGAACGTGACTATGGGCTCGAACCGGGGAGCGTCCTGGAAACGGCCTGGGAGGACATCGATCCGCGGGCACGCCACGATCTGCTCTGGGGAACCGGCGAGCGGCACGTCACTTATACGTGGCGGGCCGGGGCCGCGGGCCGCAAATGGGGTGGCCGCTACGAAGGAATCGTCCCACGGCTGCTCACGCAGTACCGCACGTCCCAAAGCCGCATGCAGCGCCGCGCGCTCGAAAAATACATGAGCGTGGTCCCGTGTTCCCATTGTGGCGGCCGGCGGCTCAATCGCCAGGCCCGCTCCGTCACGCTGACCACGGCGGCCGCCGGGCTGGCCGACCGGCCCGAGCGTTCGCTGCCCGAGGTGTGCGAGCTGGCCATTTCGGAAGCCAAAGCGTTTTTCGCCGAGTTGCGGCTTGACCCGACCGCACAAAAAATCGCGGCCGAGGCGATCAAAGAGATTCGCGGCCGGCTCCAATTTCTCGCCGACGTCGGGCTCGACTATTTGTCGCTGGAGCGCGCGGCCCCGACGCTCTCGGGCGGCGAGATGCAGCGAATCCGGCTGGCCGGTCAGATTGGTTGCGGACTGGTTGGTGTGCTTTACATCCTTGACGAACCATCGATCGGTCTGCACCCGAGAGACAACGGCCGATTGTTGGACACCCTTGCCCGCTTGCGCGATCAGGGCAACACGGTGATCGTCGTCGAGCACGACGAGGAGACCATGCGGGCGGCCGACCATCTGGTTGACTTCGGGCCCGGTCCGGGCGTGCGCGGCGGGCGGATCGTCGCCGCCGGAACACCCGACGAAGTCATGCGGCAGCCCGAGAGCCTGACCGGAGACTATTTGGCCGGCCGTCGAGCGATTCCCGTCCCGTCCCGGCGACGCCCGATCGGCGACACGCGGCTCGTGGTTCGCGGCGCGCGGCACAATAACCTTAAGGGCATCGACGTCGAAATTCCGCTTGGGGCGTTTGTCTGCGTGACCGGCGTCTCGGGCTCGGGCAAGAGTTCGCTGGTTTCCGACATTTTGGTCGAGTCGCTTCGCCGCGACCTGAACGGCGGCGTCGGCCGGCCGGGCGATCATGACGGCCTCGATGGTCTCGATCGGCTCGACAAGATGATCGCCATCGACCAGTCGCCCATCGGCCGCACCCCGCGGAGCAACCCGGGCACCTACATCAAGGTGTTCGACGAAATCCGCGGCCTCTTCGCGCAGCTTCCGCAGTCGAAGGCCCGAGGGTTCAAGCCGGGACGGTTCAGCTTCAACGTCACCGGCGGGCGGTGCGAGGCCTGCGAGGGAAACGGCGCCACGAAACTAGAAATGGACTTTTTGGCTGACATTTGGGTCACCTGTCCCGTGTGCGGCGGCCACCGGTTCAACCATGAGACGCTCCAAGTGCAGTTCAAGGGCCGCTCGATCGCCCAGGTGCTCGAAATGGACATCCAGGAAGCGATCGACCACTTTGAAAACGTTCCCAAGATCCACCACAAGCTCAAAACGCTTCACGACGTGGGGCTCGACTACATCAAGATCGGCCAGCCCTCGCCGACGCTTTCCGGCGGCGAGGCCCAGCGGGTGAAGCTGGCTCGCGAGTTGGCCAAAAAAAGCACCGGCCGGACGTTCTACACACTGGACGAGCCGACCACGGGCCTGCACTTCGCCGACGTCGAGATGCTTTTGAAGGTGCTGCACGATTTTGTCGACGCGGGCAACACGGTCTTGGTGGTTGAGCACAATCTTGAAGTGGTGAAAACGGCCGATTGGGTGATCGACCTTGGGCCCGAGGGCGGGGCCGAAGGTGGCCGGATCGTCGCGGCCGGGACGCCGGAGGAGGTCGCCGCGAATCCCGACTCGCACACGGGTCGGGCGTTGGCTCATGCCTTGAAGACAACACGCACTGGCGGAGCCAGTGGCACTCATGCGACAAAGAAACCGAGCCGCGGCTCGGATAGACCTATTGTTCCTCAGTCCACGTCGATCATTGTCCGCGGCGCGGAGGAGCACAATCTCAAGCGGGTCGACGTCGAAATCCCCCGCGACCAGATGACCGTCTGCTGCGGCGTGAGCGGCTCGGGCAAGACATCGTTGGCCATCGACACGGTCTATGCCGAGGGCCAGCGCCGCTACGTCGAGAGCCTCAGCGCCTACGCCCGGCAGTTCATCGGCCAGATGCCCAAGCCGAAGTTCGAACACATCGAAGGACTCTCGCCGGCCATCGCCATCGAGCAGAAGCGGCCCAGCCACAGCCCGCGAAGCACGGTCGGCACGGTCACGGAAATCTACGATTATCTGCGGATCCTCTTCGCGCGGTTGGGCGAGCCTTATTGCCCGGCGTGCGACGTGCCGATCGGCACCCAATCGGCCGACGAGGTGATCGGCAAGGTGATGGCACGGCCCGCCGGCACGCGGCTGCAACTGCTCGCGCCGGTCGAACCCCGGCCGGGCCAGACGTACGAGGCATTGTTCGAGGAACTTCGCGCGTCGGGCTACGTGCGATTGCGACTCGATGGGCAGACGTGGCCGATCGACGAGCTTCCGTCGATCGACCGCCGACGGCGGCATTCGGTCGAAGTGGTCGTTGATCGGCTGGTCATTCGGCCCGATGCTCGCGGGCGCGTGGCCGACAGTGTTGAAAACGCGCTGTCATTGGGCCGGGGTGTCATTCGCGTGGCCCGGCCGAGCGATGACGTGGCCGAGCCCGAGTGGCCCGTCGAGACCCACAGCCAGCATTTCGCGTGCGACCGGTGCGGCCGAAGTTTCGAGCCGTTGGCGCCGCATCATTTCTCGTTCAACAGCGCGCTGGGCTGGTGTCCGGCGTGCGAGGGACTGGGCACGCAGATCGGCGCCCATCCGGCGTCGCTGCTGCACGACGCCAAGCGTTCGCTGGCCGACGGGGCGATCGACCTTTGGCCCCGTGCGGACAGCCGGTTGTTCCGGCGAATGCTCGCGGCCTTCTGCCGAGCGACCGGCATCCCGGCGGACGTGCCTTTCGATCAGCTCGGCGCGAAGCATCGCCGCGCGGTCATGCAAGGCACGGGCGAACAGTGGTTTGACGTTGCGGCCGAAGGTCGCCGCGGGGGCCCGGTGGAGTTTCGGTTCCAATACAAGGGTCTGTATCCGGCGTTGGACGAAGCGTCGCGGCTGTCGCCCAAACTACGGAGCCGTCTGGAGCATTTGGTGGATGAGGTTGAGTGCTCCGAGTGCGGCGGAAGCCGGCTGCGCGACGACGCGGCGGCCGTGCGACTCCGCGGCCGGACGATCGACGAAGTCTGCCGACGGCCGTTGGATCTGCTGTTGGGTGACTTTCACGAGTGGAAACCGACCGACGTCGAGAAACAGATCGCCGGCGAGCTGATCCGCGAAATTCACAACCGGTTGACGTTCCTGGTGGACGTGGGCCTCGAATATCTCACGCTTGGCCGGCCCACGCCGACGCTTTCGGGCGGCGAAATGCAGCGGATTCGCCTCGCCTCGCAGGT
>Ga0209342_10003212_pt1 | contig 17269 bp, 19 predicted proteins | sample RifCSP16_2_FD_184023 | JGI IMG/M metagenome (GOLD analysis project Ga0209342, IMG submission 184023) | Soil microbial communities from Rifle, Colorado - Rifle CSP2_sed 16_2 (SPAdes) (version 2) | ecosystem: Environmental > Terrestrial > Deep subsurface > Rock core/Sediment | place: Rifle... | reverse complement strand
GCCGAGCGGGCTCACCTGCAGGCCCGACAGATCCTTCTTCAGCAGCTCGAGCCCGTAGAACGTGAAGAACACCGACACGTCCCACCCGAGCGCCGCGGCGGTCGACGAGAGGATGAACGGCGGGTACGCCCAGTCGAGCGTGCCCTTGGTCGCAATGATTGTCATCGACGGCGTCTTCGCCGCCTTCATCGCCGCGAGCTTCTCCTCCAGCTTCTGCGGCAGGAGCTCGTCGAGGCGACGCTTGACGAGCTCGTCGATGAGGTCGACATCCTGTGGTGCGCCCATGGCACTGCTCCTACCGTGGCAGCCACGTGAACTTTAGAAGTTGCTAATGTACGGGGCGCCCGGACGGCGCACCAGCGAGTTCTATTTATGCCCCCAGCAGCGGAAGTGCGGGTTGGCCGGGCCCGTCTGGCGTCGCCCCGTCCGGCGGACGCTCAGCCGGCGAGCCCGAGCTCCGGCGCCTGGTCGAAGTACTCCGGGAACGCGATCCAGCCGCGGCGATGCATCGCATCCGCGCGCGCCTCCGGCCGCATCCAGAACCGCGTCATCGACCGGCGTCGCGCCACCGCGCGCGCGAGCGTGGTCTCGAACTGGTCGCGGATGTCCTCCTCGTAGTCGGCGAGCGCGCCGGCCGCGCCCGCGAGGAACCGCGCCGCGTTCAGTCCCGCGGCCTCGCCGGAGATGACGGCTGCCGCGATGCCGGCGCCGGTGATCGGGTGCGTGAGCCCGGCCGAGTCGCCCGCGAACAGCACGTTGTCCACGACCAGCCTCTCGCGCAGGCCGCCGACCGGGATCGGGCCGCCGGTGCGTCCGAGGATGTCCATGCCGACCAGACCATGGCCCGCCAGCTGCTCGTGCAGCGCGTCGAGCGGCGTCTTCAGATCCGGCGCGAGCCGGGGGTCCATGCCCACGCCGAGATTGGCCACGTCGCCCTTCGGGAACAGCCACGCATAGCCGCCCGGGTAGTCCGCGGACAGGAAGACATCGGTATGAGCGTAGCGGCGCAGGAGCGGCACAGTGTACTGGCGGGTGTCCACCGTCTCGAGGGCGGTGAGCCCGAGCGACGCGCCGACGCGCGACAGCGGGCCGTCGGCGGCGACGAGCACGCGGTAGTGAATGTCGCCCACGTCGCCGTTGCGGCGCACGACGGCGATCGACCGTGCGGCGTCGACGCCGTCGAGGATGGTTTCGAGAGACTCCTCGGCGCCGGCCTCGCGCGCGGCGCGGGCGAGCGTCTGATCGAACCTTGCGCGGTCGATCATGATCCCCGGGAAGTTGGACACCACCTTCTCCCCGGACGGCAGGATCGTCGTCATCGCGTTGATCCGCTGCCGGAACACCTCGGAGGCGAGCGCGTGCTTGCCCATCGGCAGCGGGACGAATTCGGCGCACTGCACCGGCACGCCGACCGTCCCGCGCCGCTCGACCGCGAGGACGCTCGCGCCCGACGCCGCCGCAGTCCGTGCGGCGCAAGCGCCGGCCGGGCCGAGGCCGACGACCAGCACATCGACCTGCGGTCGCATCGCCCTTCGCCCTCCCGCAGAGCCCCGTGCTTACGGGCAGCCGGCGAAGCCGTCGGCGGTCATCTTCGCCTCGAACGCCGGGGCGACCGCGGCCCCCGTGATGAGGCTCCCCGACTGCGCGTCCCAGTCGGCGGGCTTGATCTTCACGAGCCAGCCGCTGCCGTACGGGTCCGCGTTGATGCCCTTGGGGTTGCCGGCGACCGAATCGTTCACGGCGACGACCTCGCCGCTGACCGGCGCCTTCACCGGCCCGACCCATTTCCCGGACTCGACGGTCGCGAGCGACTTGTTGAGCTCGACCGCGCGTCCGACCTTCTTCGGCGTATAGGCCACGATCTCGCCCGCCAGCGCGCACGCATACGCGGTCATGCCGACGGTCACGGTGCCGTCGGGCTCGCGCCGGGCCCAGACGTTGTTCTCGACGTTGTAATGCAGGTCCTCGGGCAGGTTGCAGTTCTTGGCCGATGCCATGTCGCCTCCCTTGCAGTGATCCAATCGCGCGCGTCAGCTTGCCGGCCGGACCTCAGGCTGCATCCACCCGGCGAGGCGCACGATGCCGGTCATGATGGGGACCAGTGCGTCCTCGATCGACGCTTGCGCCGTCCGGAGCTTCTGGAGCTCGGGCCCGGCATCGCCCGGCGACTCGTCGAACTCCATGATCAGGTCCTCGACCATCGCGACCTTGAGCCCGGGATGCCCGGCGAACCCGACCGCGCGTTCCCCGATCTGCCACAGCACGTCCCGCCCCTTTCGATCCCGCGCGAGGACGCGCGCATGCGCGGGCGGCACCGGCCAGTCGCGCATGTAGATCGCGACCGGGTATTCCCCGGGCAAGTACCCGTGCAGCGCGCCAGGCTCGACGCGACGCGCGGTCGTGACCTCGAAGTCGAGCGCCGTCGGTTCCTCCGAACCGACGGCCGCGAGGGCGAGGATCTGCGCGCCCAGCCCGATCCCGATGACGGGGCTTTCGAACATGAGCGCGGCCCGTGCGAGCTTGATCTCTTCCCGGAGCGTCGGGACGTCGTTCGCTCCGGCGCTGCCCCAGGGCCCGCCCCCGAGTAGCACGAGACCGTCGCGCACGCTATCCTGATCCGGGAGCTTCCCCCCCGCGGTGAACGGGCGAAAGTACTGGAAGCGGATGCCACGGCCTTCGAGATGGTCCTCGATCAGGCCGAGATACTCCGCGGAGGTGTGCTGAACGACGGAGACGAGCCGCATGAGCGAACGGGCGTTGGCGGCGACGCTACCTGGCCGAGGCGACGGCCGCTTCGATGGTCTTGCGGAAATCCGCGGGTGACACGGTGAGCAGGCCGACGCGCGCTTCGGCGAAGAACCGGTCGACCGCATCGCCGACCTCGGCGACCGTGACGCCGCGCAGCGCGCCCTCCAGGTCGAAGACGGTGCGCGGCGGCGTGACGAAGAAGTCGCCGGTGATGAGCACTTCGCGGATGCGATCCCCGCGCGGTCCTTCGAGCCGGGCGTATGCCGTGATGCCGCCGCCGGCGCCGGCGTGGCTCGCCGAGAGCACCTCCGCGTCCGCGCCGGGGTCGTCGATCTCGGCGACGAACGCATCGGTGCCGATCTCCTCGTCGTGAACCTTCGCTGCGAGGGCCTCCTCCTCGGCGGTGATGGCGCCGGCGACCGGAGTGATGCCGAGACGCTCGGCGAAGCCCGCCAGCAGCGCGTCCTTGATCGCCTCGATCGACGGCGCCGTACCGAGGAGCTCCTTGAGCGTCACCACGCGCTGCGCGGCCGAGTCGAGCGCGCGCTTCGCGCGCTCGGCCTCCGGGACGTTGAGCGCGGCAAGCATGTCGGCGGGGTTCAGGTCGACCAGCACCGTGCCCTGGTAGAACAGCGTCTCCTGGTCGAAGAAGCCGCCGGTGCCGCCGAGCTTGCGCCCGCCCACCTCGATGTCGGTGCGCGGCCGGTACTTCGCAGCGATCCCGAGCCTGCTCAGACCGGCGGCCGCGGCCTCGCAGATCTCGCGGGTGAGCTCGGCGAGCGAGCCGATCCCGAGCGTGGCGCGGTTGAAGACGAGCTCCCAGCCGAGCTGCCCCTCGTCGAAGTACAGCGCGCCGCCCCCGGTGATGCGCCGGACCACGCCGATGCCGTGGGCGCGGCAATGGTCGAGCTTGATCTCGCGCGACAGGGCCTGATGGCGGCCGATCAGCGCGGTCGGCGGGAAGCGCAGGAACCGGATCGTGTCGGGAATCGCACCCGTCTTGCGAGCGTCGATCAGCGCCTGGTCGAAGGCGATCTGACGCCGGCCGTCGCGGATGCCGGTGTCGATGACCCGGAAGATCCTGGCCACGCCGTCAGCCCTTGCGTTCGACCACGCGCAACTGCCGCCGGATGCCGCGCAGATCGCGCTTGCCCGGCTGGAACGGGAAGCTCGCGATGTTGCTCGGCGGCGAGTCGCCGTACGGACGGTCGCAAGCGGACACGTCGTCGCGGAACTTGCCCGGGCAGCCGGAGGTGCGGAACGCCACGCCCTCGTTGATGACCGACTCGAGCTCGTCGCGCGGCACGCCGTAGTCGACCACCCGCCCTTCGCCGTCGAACGACATCTGCTCGACCCGCGCGCCCCGATAGTCGATCAGGTAGCGGCCGAGCTGGACCCGACGCCACTGATCGCGCGGGGTCGCCGGGAGGTGATCCATCAGCGATCCGCGCTCGGGAAAGAAGCAGAACATGTGGCTGTGCCCGCCGAGATCGACCAATCGCTGCACCAGGCTGAGCGCCGCGTGCTCGGTCTCGCCCATGCCGATGATGATGTGGGCCCCGAATTTCTCCCGCCCGAAGATCTCCCGGGCGTCCATCAGGATCTCCCAGTACTTGGCCCAGGTGTGCGGCGACTGCACGCCCTTGCCGCGCGTGCGGTCGAAGATCTCCGGCGTCGCCGCATCGAGCGCCACCGTGAAGATGTCGGCGCCCAGATCGCGCAGCCGCTGGACGTCCGCGCGCGACATCGTGGTGGGATTGGACAGGATCGACACCGGGATCGCCGCCGGATCGATGCGGTCGGTCCACGCCTTGAGCACCGTCACCGTGTCCGCGTCGGAGCGCGGATGCGTGATCATCGAGATGCACATCCGATGGAACGGAGTCCCCGCCACGTCCCGCGCGACGGTGTCGATCACCGTGGGAAGCGGCACCGCCGGCCAGTCGACGCGGATGAAGTTCCGGTCGGCGTAGTCGCGCTCGGCCTCGCGGTGGCGGGCGAGGCCACAGTACGCGCAGTTGGCCCGGCAACCCTCGGGATAGGTGAGGAGCAGGTTGAGGCAGCGGGTGCACTCGCAGCGATACATCCGCCCCTGCGTGAGCCCGAGCGTGATCGCCGCAGCGGTCGACATCTGCACGTACTCCGGCGAGCGCATGTGCGGCGTGAGGATGTTGTAGTTCGGCAGGTACACGCCGTGCGGCGCGACGTTGTTCGCCTTGACCTGCGCGCCGTTCTTCCGCTCCTTGGGCGTCGCGCCCGGCGGCCGCGGCTGCATGACCGCGAACGGGTTGTAGTCCTGTCCGGCGCTCGCCGCGCTCGATGGGCCAGCGCCTTCGGGTCGGTGACAGCTCATCGTTCAAGCCTCCAGCGGCGCACTGCGATGGAGCTGGATCGTGCGCCCGGTCTTGATTGAACAGCAGGCATGTTCCTGCACCGCCGGACGACCGATCGCGTTTGCCACTGCAAGCGCTCCGTCCGCGGGGAAGGCGATGCCGTCGAGACCCGCCAACACGGCATAGGTGTCGGTGACTCGCCGGTGCATCCCGGGCGGGCGGGCACAGCCGAGGAGCACTTCGCGGTCGGGAATCCGCTGTCGCGCCTCGAGGAAGATCCGGCCGACGTCGGTCGTGTAGGGCGTGCTGAACGTGCCTGGCTTGGCGTAGAACGGCATGACGACGACCAGCACCAGGGAATGAACGCGGTGCCGGCTCACGATGTCGAGCGCATTGGCCTCGCCGAGGATGCGGCCGTAGTGCAGTCCGATCACGATGTGCGGCACCACCTCCATGGACGTCGCGCAGAGCGCGGCAAGCGTTGCCGCGAAGTCCTCGACCGGGCGGTCGAGGTGATACACCTCGTTGATCGTCTCCTGCGCTCCGATGACGTCCATCATCGCGGTGTCGACGCCCGCAGCCGCCATGCTCCGCGCCCGCGCCTCGTCGAGCAGCGCCGAGTGGATCGCGACCTTGAGGTGCGGGAAATCGCGCTTGAGCCGCTCGATGACCGGGTAGTAGCGCTCGTAGCGGATCTCGTTGCGGCGGCTGGATCCACCCGAGAGGAGGAACCCGCGCAGGTCCTCGCGGGCGACGAGCTCGCGCACCTTGTGCTCGAGCGCCTCGGGGCTGGTCGCCGGGATCATCGGCTCGAGGATCTTCGCCTGGCAGTGGTCGCACATGAGCGCGCATCCGCCGGCCGTCACCGAGAACGCGGGGAAGCTGTTCTTCCCGCAGCCGCTCAGCTCGCAGCTCGAGAACGTCTTGAACGTCGGGGTCGAGAACCGGATCTCCCGCCCGACCGTGCCACGCGCCTCGCGCTCGCAGTCCGCGACGAGCCGGGCGTCGAGCCCGGCATCCTCCAGCGCCTCAACTGAGCGTAGCCGCTCGATCCAGCTCATGGCGACTCCATGTGTCGCGGCTCGCAGCCGCCGGTTGCCACACCGACTCATCGACGCCGGCGAGGACGCGCTCCACGAGCGTGCCGATCTCCGGGCGCACCGCGCCGGCGTTTGGCCGGTCGGCGAGCGTCGTCGACCACTCGCTGCGCACGTCCTCGTCATCGACGAGCTCGCACCGGAGCCGGCTCAAGACGGCTCGCGCCGCGGGCGGCAGCGTCGCGGGAATGCTGCGTCCCGATAGTCGCGCCCAGAGCCCCGACCAGTAGCGCGCGACGGTCCAGGGGTTGTAGCCACCGCCGCCCAGCACCACGACCGCGGGCGCAAGCGCAGCGATCCGCTCGACGGCCGACCACAACGCGACATTGGACAGCGTCATCGACGACAGGGGATCGCCCTCGAGCGCGTCGGCGCCGCAGGTCAGCACCAAAGCTCGAGGCGCGGCCCGCCGCGCGAGCGGGAGCACGACCTCGTCGAGCACGACCGCGAGCTCGCTGTCGTTGATTCGCGCGGGAACCGGCACGTTGCACGCCCTGCCTTGACCGGTATCCGAGGCATCGCCCGTGTGCGGCCAGCGCCCGTGCTCGTGGATCGAGATCGCGCGCACGCGTGCATCGGCTGCGAACGCGTCCTGGACCCCGTCGCCGTGATGCGCGTCGAGGTCCACGTAGAGGACGCGGTCCACGTGCCTCCGGAGCAGTGCAAGGATGGCGAAGACCGGATCGTTGAAGTAGCAGAAGCCGCTCGCGCGATCGGCGCGGCCGTGATGCGTCCCGCCTGCGGGATGGAAGGCGATGCGACCCTCGAGCGCCAGCTCGGCCGCCCGGATCGAGCCGCCGACGCTCGTCGCGGCCCGCTCGAAGACGCCCGGGAACAAGGGGTTCTCCAGCGTGCCGATGGCGTAGCGGCACCGCGCCTCGAGCCCGACTCGTCCGCTCTCCGAGGCCTGACGGAGGGCCCGCACGTAGTCCGGCGTATGGAACCAGGCGAGCTCCGCCTCGCTCGCGCGCGGACTGACGTGGAACTCGCCGTCGGTGAGCCATCCAAGTGCGCGACACAGGTCCACGACCGACTCGACCCGCGGGATGGCGAGCGGGTGGTTCGCTCCGTACGCGGCCTGCCGGTAGATCTCGTGGCCGACGAACACGGGCTTCGGTGAGCGCATGGCCGCGCCGGTCTAGTCGGTCGGCTTGGGAACCGGCGTCGAGAGGCACCCCACGAGCCGCTCCATCCGGGTGCGATCGAGCTCGAACCACGCTACGCTCGACGCGGCGTCTTCCTCCGTTCCCCTCGTTCCGGTTTCGTAGGCATACACCGCGTCGAGCAGCACCTCGAGCGGCGCGCGGAGCTCGTGCGTTCGCAGGTCGCCCTGCGTCCAGCCGATTCGCATGGATGCCTTCTTGTATGCCGCGGCATCGCCCGTGGTTCGCGCGATCTCCTGCAGTCTCTGCAGCCGCGCGATGTCTTCGCGGATGAGTTGGGCGCGGAACAGGCTCTCCTCCCGGCCGACGCGCTGTTCCAGCTCTTCGATCAGGCGCATGGCGTGGCGCTCGAGATTCGAATCGCGCGAGGTGCTACGGGCGCGGTCAGCGGCCGTTCGGCCTGCGCCGCGCCGAGCCCGCCTTCGGGGTGCTGCGGCAAAACAGGTCGTACAGCACGAGCACGATCGCCTGGGCTTCCTTGCTGACAAGCGAATAGAAGACCGATTGCGCCACCCGCCGCGCCGACACGATCCCGTCCCGCCGCAGCACCATGAGGTGCTGGGACAGCGCCGACTGGCTCAGCCCGATCACCCCCTCCAGCTCCCCGACCGCCTTCTCGCCCTCCGCGAGCTGGCACAGGATCTTCAGCCGGTGGGCGTTCGCCATCGACTTGAGGAGGATCGCGGCCTGGCGCGCGCTCTTCTCGAGCTTGTCCAGGTCCGCTGCGACCCGGGCCGGCAGGGTGGTCGCTTCCGTCGCTGCCTTCACGGCCTTCCCGTCAAGGTTTCGGATCGATCGCGCAGATGCAGCCCGCGAACCCGTCCGCGCTCATCTTCGCTTCGTAGCGCGGACCGATCTGCGAACCCTCGACCAGCGCGGCTTTGGCCGAGGCCCAGTCCTCCGGCTTGAGGAGCACCATCCAGCCGGCGCCGTAGGGGTCCTCGTTGGCCAGCGTCGGCCTGTTGACGAGCGCTTCGTTCACCGCCACGAGCTCGCCGCCGGCCACCGACTTCGCCGGCCCGACCCACTTGCCCGACTCGACCGTCGCGCAGGACTTGCCCGGCTCGACGTGACGACCGACCCTCTTCGGCGTGAAGGCGACCAGCAGCCCGGCCATCGCCGTCGCCACCGTCGTCATGCCCAGCCTGACATTGCCGTCGGGCAGTTCCTGAAACCACACATGATTCTCCACGTCGTAAAGGCGGTCATCCGGCAGGTGACAGCCACGTACATCGGGCATGTTCTCGGTTCGCTGTTGGCCGGAATCAACCCGACTCTTGCCGGAGCGGCCGCGACGCGCAGCAGAACTCGCCGAGGCCTTCGACCTCCAGCTTGCCGCCGACGAACAGCGCGAGATGCCTCGCGAGCATGGCCATCATCCGCTGGCGCTGCGGGCCGAGCTCCGAATCGGGCTCCATGCAGAGCAGGTTGTAGTGATACGCGATCTCGCGGCAGGTCTCGCGGCAGGCGTTGAAGCTCGGCGTGCCTTGCGCGCCCTGCCGGTGCAGCGCGAGCAGGCGAAAACCCTCCCGCTCGCCCTCGATCGGCGTCGCGCCCCGGGCGACGATCCAGTGCTCGAGCACTTCCTCCGAATACGCGAGCAACGCTCGCGCCGCCTCCGGCTCGTTCGCACGGACGGCGAACGCGTCGAGCTCCGCCTCGATTGCGGCGAGCGGCCTCACGCGAGCACCTTCTCCTTCAGCAGCGCGAGCGATTCCGAGACGTTCTCGTGGACGCCGACCTTGCGCGGCGAGAGTCCGAGCGCGATCCCGAGGAGCTGCGTGAAGTAGAGCATCTTCACGCTGGTCTTCTGCCCGAGCACCTTCTCCGCGCGGATCTGGTGCATCTCGAGCCCGGAGTGGCACGTCGGGCACTCGGTCGCGATCACGTCGGCGCCGGCGGCTTCGGCGGCGCGCAGGATGTTGAGCACGAGCTTGGTCGAGGTGTCGCTGTCGGAGAGCGTGTGCGCGCCGCCGCAGCAGGCCGTCTTGAGCGGAAAATCGACGTTCTCGGCCCCGGCCGCCGCGAGCAGATCGTCCATGAAGTGCGGCTTCGAGATCGACTCGCTCCCGGGACCCTGGTCCTTCTCCGGGAAGATGTGACGCGGCCGGGTGTACATGCACCCGTAGTAGTTGGCGATCTTCAGGCCCCGCAGCGAGTTGCGCACGCGCCGCTTGAGCTCCTCCTCGCCGATCCCGTGCTTGATCCAGTCGAGCGCGTGGATGGTCTCGACCTGGCCGGCCTGGTAGGTCGCGTGCCCGGCCTTGCGCGAGATGCGATCCACGACCTCGCGCGAGGCGGCGTCGTGGGCGAGCTCGTGCTCGGCCTTCTTGAGGTTGTGGTAGCAGCCGTTGCACGGCGCCATGACGACCTGCGCGCCCATCTCGTTCGCGGCGATCGACATGACGCGCGAGGAAAGATAGGTCTGGAGCTTCGGATCGACGTTCTTCACCTCCATCGCGCCGCAGCAGTTCCAGTTCTTCACCTCGTCGAGCTCGAGCCCGAGCGCCTTTCCCACTTCCCGCGTCGAGCGGTTGTAGCCGTGGCCCGAGCCTTCCAGCGCGCAACCCGGATAGTAGGCGACGCGCTGGTACTTCTGCTTGCTGGTTTCCGACATCGGCCGCTCCGTTTCGCCGTCAGACGCGCTTCGACCCGGGCGCGCCGGCAAGCTCGCCCTTGGCGATCTCGACCAGCTCCCCGAGGCCGAGCGCCCGACGCTGCTTCGCTTCCTGCTCCTCGACGTACTCGGCGATCGCCCCGCGGGCTCCCGCCCACCCGCGGGTGCGCGGCCGCACCAGCGTGGCGAGGCCCATCATCGCCAGCATCTTCACCGGCAGACGCCGCACCAGGCGCTTCGCCATCTCGACGAGCCAGTCCTGGAGGAGCGGCTGGCCGGTGCGGCGGAAGAAGTCCCGGATGATGCGGCCCTCCTCGATCTTGCCGGTCGCGAACACCTGCCGGGAGAACTCCTCGTCGAAGATCATCGACTTCGACTTGGGGGTGTGGCCCTTCAGCTCCAGCCAGTGGGCGGCCGCCTTCATGACACCTTCCGGAACAACGTCGCGCGGGCAGGCGGAGGTGCACTTGTGGCACGACACGCACTGCCAGATGATGTCCTTGTCGCGCAGCAGCTCGGCTTCCATGCCCACGCGGATGAGATAGATCCAGTACCGGGGGTTGAAGTCGGGGTTGATCGCGTTGACGGTGCAGGAGTTGGTGCACGACCCGCACTGCCAGCAGCGGTGGATGTGCTCGCCTCCGGGGAGCGCCGCGATCTCGTCCTCGAGTCGCTCGTTGTAGTCGGATACGACGCGCGACTCGATGAACGTGCTCCAGTGCCCGGAGACGTCGACGCCGTCGATGACGAGCTTCGCGTGCGCCTTGAGGTTCTCGGGGCGGATGAGCGACTGTTCGTGGATGGGCACCGGCAGACCCTGGATCAGTCGAGAAGCTTGACGTCTTCCACCACGAAGGCGTCCCCATCCACGCTCTTCAGGCGGGTGCGCCCCCGGGCATCCACGCCGTCCAGCCCGAGCAGGCGGCGCGTGTGCTGCATGGGATCCTCGGGCGTATTGAAATCGGCACGGAGGTAGGCGCCGCCCTGCTCGGAGATGTAGTCGGCGTAGACGTGCGCGGTGAGCAGGTCCACGTAGTGGATCACGTCGCGGAACACCCCGTTCGCGGACAGGAACTGGGCGAGCTCCTCCCGCAGCACGACGAACGTGTCATAGCCGTCCGGGACGTCGATGGCGGCGTAGTCGGCGTCCTCGGCGTGCCAGATCTCGCGGATCACGCCGGTGCCGCTCTGCGCATCCCATACCCAGCGGCACATCAGGGGATAGCGCTCGGGATCGACGTTGTGCAGGAGCTCCGCCGCGAGATCGCGCACCCAGCGATGCTCCCGGTCTTGCGGAAACGCGCTGCAGAAGGCCGTGAAGCGCCGGTCCGTCGTCGTCGTGTCCTCGAGGCCTTCGAGCAGACGAGCGAGCTCGGCGCGGAGGTGCTCGAACGCAGGGTTCGCGAGGTGGGGACCGATGCGCCGGCGCACCGGCGCCATCAGCGCGCACAACGCTTTGAACGTCGCGAGCTCGAGGTTGTGGGCCCTCCCGGCATCGAGCGCCTCGCGGAACATCGCCGACTTCAGCTGCAGCGCCTCGACGTAGCGCTCGACGCCGCCGTGCTCCTCGGCGCGGGAGACGAGCGCTTCGAGGGCACGCGTGAGCTTCGGTCCGCTCAGCTCGAGCGGGGGACGCGACGGCTCGACGCGCCGCAGGCTCCGCGATTCCCCGCGCGCGCTCACCGCTCTTCTCACGCCGCCGCGGCGGCCGCCGACGCCGGCTGCTGCACGAACGCGAACGCCGACATCGCCGCTGCGCGGGCCTGGGCGATGGAGTCATCGATCGTTTCCGGGCCGGTGGCGGCGCCGGCGACGAAGACGCCCGGGCGCGAGGTCTCGCCGAGCGCGCCGTAGGCGGCTCCCTTGGCGATGTGCCCATGCTGCTCGAGCGCGACGCCGAAAACGGCGGCAAGGCCCCGGTTATCGACGTTCGGGTCCATCCCGATCGCGTGCACCACCATGTCGAAAGGGATCGCGATCGGGCGCTTCACCAGGGTGTCCTCGCCCTTGATGATCAGCCGCTTGCCGTCGGAGGTCACCTCGGCGATCCGCGCCTTGATGTACTTGACCTTGAACTCCTCCTGGCTGCGCCAGTAGTAGCGGGTCTCGTACAGGCCGTACGTGCGGATGTCCATGTAGTAGATGTAGACGTGGCAGTCGGGGAGCTCCTCGCGGATCTCCATCGCCAGGTTGCACGACACCGTGCAGCAGATCTTCGAGCACCACTCGCGCCCGATCTGCCGGTCGCGCGACCCGACGCAAAGCAGGATGGCGACGCGCTCGGGCTTGCGGCCGTCGGACGGACAGCGCACCCCCTTGCCCGACGAGAACATCTGCTCGACCTGGGTGGTGGTCACGACGTCCGGGAACGTGCCGAAGCCCCACTCCGGCTTGTTGACCGAATCGAAGTGGGTGAACCCGGTGCAGAGGACGGCCGCGCCGGCCTCCACTGCGGCTCCGTCGGAGAGCCCGGCCTGAAACGCGCCCGGCTCGCCGCCGAACGCCTTGACCGTGCACCCCTTGCGAATGGTGATCAGGGGACTGCCCTCGACGCGGCTCACCATGCCGCCGATGGCATCCCTCGCCCACTCTCCGGACGGGACGAGCTTGGCGTACCCGGACAGGATCGGCGCTCCGCCCAGCCGCGTCTCCTTCTCCACCAGGATCGATCGCTGCCCGACAGTGGCCAGAGCGTGAGCGGCGGCGAGCCCCGCCGGTCCGCCACCGACGATCAGGACCGGCTTATTGCTCACGGCCGCGCCTCGATCCGGACGTAGCCGGGACCGGAGGTGATCATCCGGCGCGGGTCGTAGAGGTTCTCCTGCTTGCCGGTCTTGATCTGCTCGAGATAGGCCTCGAACTCGGCCTTGCTTGCCCGCCAGTCGATTGCGAGCTTCTCCATGAGCGTCTCGGTGGCGGAAGCGTGCCAGTGCAGCTGCACGATCTTGAACGGGTGCGCGCCGCACACCAGGGCGGCGAACTGGCAGTCGGCCATGACCGGCAGCTCGACCGCCTTGCCGGCCGCCTTGCTGATCCACTGGTTCTTGTCGAGCGTCGTGATGCAGCCGGTGTCGTGGCCGATCATCACGTCGGCGTGCGCTTCCTCGACCGCGACGCGGATCTTGCGATCGATCGCGAACGACCGGGTGAACTCGCGCTCGGAGATGATGTGGCGGAAGCCGAAGCCGCAGCAGTCGTACCAGGTCGAATAGTCGATCACCTTGGCGCCAAGCGTCTCCATGAGCCCGGTCGACACCGCGAGCCGGTTGCCGCCGAGAATCGCGTCGTCGTAGATCGCGTCCTCCGGCACCATCTTGTAGACGTGGCACGCCGGATGGATCGTGGCGCGGATGCCGCTGCAGTCGACCTCCTGGAGCGCCGCGATTCGATCGCGCATCACGTGCACCCACTCCGAGTAGTGCACGACCTCCTCCGGGATCAGGAGCTTGCCGTCGACCAGCCGGCCGAGCTTGCCGAGGATGTGCGTCACGCGCTCCCGCAACTTGGCCGAGTGCAGCAGGTACTGGCGCACCTCCTTGTAGTTGCCGAACGAGGTGCCGCAGTGGACCAGCGGGTAGTAGTGGCCGTCCGGCAGGCCCTGGGCCTTCCCGGCAACATAGGCCTGATGGAAGTTCCGCAGGAACACCGCAGCGAGGCTCTCCAGGTTGCCGATGCCCGAGCCGTGGTAGTTCCACGCGGTACAGGAAGTCTGATCGGTTTCGTCGAGGTACTCGACCCCGAGCCGGTTCATCAGCCACAGGAGCGAGACGGGATAGCCGGGGATGTTGCCGCACTGGCCGCACGACTTGTGGTGCCAGAGCCGCTGCGTCGGGATCTTCTTGTCCCAGCCGTACAGCGTCTTGACCATCGCCGGCTGGTGCTCTTCGGTCACGCGGTGGACGACGATCTCGCCGTCCTTCTCGAGCTGCCACATGGCGTCGCGGACGTCCTCGACGCGGTCCTTGTTGGTGAGCATCGAGCGCCGGTCGATCTTCTGCTCGACCCACGAAGTCGCGAGCCGCGCCTCCGAGGGCGACAGGTTGGCGTCGCGCCACTCGGGCCCGTGGCCGGTGAAGCGTTCACCCGCTGGCTGATCGTGAGCTGTGGTCATGCGTCTCTCCTTCCGGTGTTCGGATGCGCCGCGCGCCGCAGCGCCGCGCGGCGACGTGCATCAGCCGTCGTCCTCCTGCTCGGCGAGCCAATCCTTCAAGTCCTCGCGCTTCTCGTCCATGAAGTCGGTGATCACGTCGAACAGGTTCTCGTCGATCGTCTCGAGCTGCTTCAGGACCCCGGTCTCCTCCCAGATCGTGTACAGCTCGATCGAGGTCTTGAGATTGACCTCCCACGCGGTGGCGGTCGTGTTGAGCGTTGGCATCGGGATCGCCTTGCGCAGGAGCTTGAGCGGGGCGTCGATCTTGGAGACGTTCGGACCCCAGTCGGGGAAGTGCTCGCGGGTGATCATGTCCGGCGCGAGCTGGTTGCCGGTCGAGATCAGCTTCAGCATGACGCGGCTGAACGGGCGCAGCACGCTCTTCGCCGACTCCATACCGTGCTTGATCGCCGTCTCGCGCATCAGCATCACCAGCCCGCCGGGCGAGTTGTCGAATGGGCAGCGCGCCGCGCAGGTGTAGCACTGCGCGCACGCCCAGATCTTCTCCTGCATGGCGTCGTAGATGCCCTCGAGATTCTCGGTCCAGAGCAGCTGGACGATCTCGCGCGGGCTGAAGTCGTAGTAGTGTGCGGCCGGACAGGTGGCGGTGCAGATCCCGCAGTTCAGGCATCCGTTCAGCTCGTGGTCGTAGCGCAGGTCCGACTGGATGTCCTTGAAGATCTCCTCGAGCTTGGCTTGGGGGACCGGCGGCGCGTCCGAGACCGGATCGCCGATGCGGGTCTGGACCCTGGTACTCGTCGCGTGCGCCATCGCCGACTCCGGCCCGATCAATAGGTGAGGACCTTGCAGTCGCTCTCCATGACTTCCTCGATCAGATGGGCGCCGCCGATGATGCCCGAGCACTCCGGGATGAGATCGTCCTGCTTCATGTCGAACAGATCCAGATTCGGGGAGCAGCAATAGAACTTGACGCCGGCCTCGTGCGCGTCCTTGATGAAGTCGTAGACCGATTTCGGCGAGCCCTCCTTGACGAAGAGCTTTTCGGCAACGCCTTTCTTCATCAGCCTCCCCGAGGTGGCGGTGCAGATGACGTCGACCTCGTAGTCCATCGCCGCGGCGACCGAGGCCTGGAAGATCGGCGCGCCGAGCTCCTCCCCGTTGCGGGGGTCGGTGTTGGCCATCACGATCACGAGCTTGCGAGCCACGGCGGTCCCCACTCGGGCGTTGGCGAAACGCTTATATTAGAACTTTCTAAAGTAAAGTCAATGCGTCGGTCGGGATGCGGCGACGCAGCACCGCCAAAGGCATGCGGATCAGCCCGGCTCCGCGAGATTGTCCGCGACCAGTTCGAGCAAGCTCGCCATCTTCTTGTCCCACTTGAAGCGGGCCTGCCCGTCGTCGAACGTCTGCCGGCAGTTCGAGCAGCTGGTGACCGGGATGTCGGCGCCGGTCGCATCCATCTGCCGCATCTTGATCTCGAAGGTCTTGTAGCGCAGCTCGTCGGCGCGGTGGATCGTCACGACGCCGCCGCCCCCGCCGCAGCAGAAGTTGAGATCGCCCGTGTCCTCGGTCTCGCGCAGGTCGACGCCGAGCGCCCGGAGCACGACGCGCGGCGCGCCCGTCGCCCCGCCGCGGCGCGAGACCTGGCAGGGATCGTGGAAGGTCACGGCCTTGCCGACCTTCTTCACTTTGATGCGCCCGTTCGCGACGTTCTCGGCCAGGAACTCCGAAATGTGCCGCACCTCGAACGGCAGCGGTCTCCCGAGCATGTTTGCGCCCTGCCAGCGAAGTGCCGTATACGCGTGCCCGCACTCCGGCAGGATCATGACCTTCGCGTTGCACGCGACCGCCGCGTCGATGAGCTTCATGCTCGAGTGGCGCTGCCACTCGACGTTGCCCGACAGCATGCCGAAGTTCGTCGCCTCGTACCCCTTGGTCGAGACCGTCCAGGAGTACCCGGCATGGTTGAGGATCCGCGCGGTCGCAACGAGCGACTGCGGGTACTTCATGATCTCGATCGAGGAGAAGGTGACCAGCACGTCGGCCCGGGGCTCGTCGACATGCATCTCGACCTCGTAGTCGTCGGCGAGCCAGTCGAGCCGCTCCTTCAGCACCTTCGCCGTCGCACCCAGCGGACTCCCCTCGCGCTCGGCGCGCTCGGCGACGGCCGCCAGCTCGTGCGGCACGAGCCCGGCCGCGAACATGCCATGGCGCGCGAGCCCGACGAGGGTCGCGATGTCGATGCCCATCGGGCAGATCATCGTGCAGCGTCCGCACATCGTGCAGGAGTCGTAGAGGAGCTCCTGCCATTCCTCGAGCTCCTCGACCGTGACCTTCGGCTTGAGGTTGAGCGTGCGGTAGAGCCACGCGAACGGGCCGGCCTCGCGCTGGTAGGCCTGCTTGAACGGTTCGATCTTCCAGATCGGCGTGTACTTCGGGTCGCCGGTCTGCAGGTAGAAATGGCAGGCCTCGGCGCAGTTCCCGCAGTGAATGCACGACTCCATGTAGGCGGCCGCGGTTCGCCCGAAGTCCTTCGCGAAGCCCGCCATCGCCGCTTCGAGCCGCTCGGCATCGGGCCGCTCGCCCTGCTTGTCGTAGCGGACCGCGGGCTTCCTGATCGAGAACCGGGGCCCCTCGAGATCGATCGGATGACGGGTGTCAGCGCCGCTCATAGCCGGGCCCCCTTGCGCGCGAACGCGGCGCCGGTCATGCCGCGCGAGACGAAGACGAGGAACGCGTGTGCGAGCTTGCCGAAGGGCAGCCAGACGAGCAGCAGCTCGAGCGAGAGCAGATGGATCGCGACCGGCGTCGGGTCGAGCGGCGCGAGCGGATAGGACGCGCTCGCCGGCAGGCTGAGCACCGCCATGCCGGTGAGCATGGGCAGGATGGTCACGAACCAGCTGAACCAGTCGTCGAAGTTCGAGAGCATCCGCTGCACCGGCGAGGTGAGACGGCTGAAGAGCGCGTAGATCAGGCCGATGAATACCGCCGCCACCGCGAGCACGAACAGCCAGGCGGGCACCGCGGGCCAGTGCAGCCCGGTCAGGCGCTGGATGAACCCGATGTGCGGCAGGAACCCGAAAACGACGATCGCGAGCCCGATGTGATAGGCGTACGCGTTCACTGTCTGGACGAGCGTCCGCTCGCGGAAGGTCCGGTGATGCCACATCCGCGTGACGATCGCCCCCAGCGCCGGCCCG
>Ga0209342_10003206_pt1 | contig 17279 bp, 12 predicted proteins | sample RifCSP16_2_FD_184023 | JGI IMG/M metagenome (GOLD analysis project Ga0209342, IMG submission 184023) | Soil microbial communities from Rifle, Colorado - Rifle CSP2_sed 16_2 (SPAdes) (version 2) | ecosystem: Environmental > Terrestrial > Deep subsurface > Rock core/Sediment | place: Rifle... | reverse complement strand
CGTCATTCCCTGGGAGTTCGTGGACGTCATCGAGACCGACCCGCTGCGGCGGGTGAAGCTCAAGCTCGAGCATTCGAAGCTCGCCCGGCTCCACCCCGCCGACATCGCCGACATCATCGAAGAGCTGGCCCCGGCCGAGCGCGAGGCGGTCATCCAGACGCTGGACAGCGAGACCGCCGCCGAGGCCCTGGGCGAGGTCCAGGGCGACCTCCAGGTGCGCATCCTGGAGGGGCTCGACAAGGAGCACGCCGCCAGCCTGCTCGAACAGATGCCGCCCGACGAGGCAGCCGACGTCCTGGCCGGGTTGCCGGCCGCGACCGCCAGGGAAGTCCTGGAGGACATGGACCGCCAGGAGGCGCGGGAGCTGGTCGAGCTCCTCCGCTTTGAAGAAAACACCGCCGGCGGTCTGATGACTCCCGAACTCTTTGCCCCCAGTGAGACCACCACCGTCGCCGGCGCCGTCACCACCCTGCGGGAAACCGAGGTCAGTGTCGACTCCCTGGACACGGTCTATCTCCTCAACGAGCAGAATGTCCTCTCCGGGGCGGTGCCGGTGGGCCGGCTGCTGCGTGCCACGCCGGAGACGCCGCTCGGCCGGCTGCGCACCGAGCAGCTGGTCTTCGTGGACACCGAGGCCAAAGAAAGACAGGTGGTTGACCTCTTCGACAAGTACAATCTGCGCTCCCTGCCGGTGGTGGACGCCGAGCAGAAGCTGGTCGGCATCATCACCGTGGACGACATCGTCAACCGCCTATGGCAGGCGCACCGCTAAAGTCCCGGCTCGCTCCGCTGCTGGAGCAGCGGCGCCTGCGGGCGCTGCGGCGCCGGCTGCTGGTGTTGTTCGCCGTCATCGGTCCGGGACTCATCACCTCGAACGTCGACAACGACGCCGGCGGCATCTACACCTATTCGCTCGCCGGCGCCCAGTTCGGCTACCTGCTCTTGTGGACGCTCATCCCCATGACCCTCATCCTCTACGTCACCGAGGAAATGACGGCGCGGATGGGGGTGGTGACCGGAAAGGGACTCTCCGACCTGATTCGGGAAGAGTTCGGCTTTCGGATCACCTTCTTCCTGATGCTGGCGGTGCTGGCGGTGGCGCTGGGGAACATCCTGGCCGAGTTCGCCGGCGTAGCCGCCAGCCTGGAGCTGTTCGGCGTCAGCCGTTACGTCTCGGTGCCGGCGGCGGCGGTGGCGGTGTGGCTGCTGGTGGTGCGGGGTACCTCGAAGAGCGTCGAGAAGATCTTCCTGACCATTTGCGTCTTCTACCTGACCTATGTCTTTTCGGCGTTTCTGGCCAAGCCCGACTGGCTCACCGCCGCCTACCACACCCTCCGGCCGACCATCGAGTGGCGGTCGAACTACCTGCTGCTGCTCTTGGCCCTGGTGGGTTCGACGGTGGCTCCCTGGCAGTTCTTCTACCTGCAATCGGCCATGGTGGAGAAGCGCGTTCCCCGCGACCGCTACTGGGAAACCCGGGCGGACGTGCTGGTGGGCAGTGTCAGCTGCATGGTGATCGTGTTTTTCATCATGGTCTGCTGCGCCGCCACCTTGCACCTGGCGGGCCGCACCGACATTCGCGACGCCGCCGAGGCCGCTGAGGCCCTGCGCCCGCTGGCGGGGCCCTACGCCTCGGCCCTGTTTGCCTTTGGACTGCTGAATGCCTCGCTCTTCGCCGCCTCCATCCTGCCGCTCTCGACCGCCTTCGTCATCTGCGAAGGGCTGGGGGTGGAAGCCGGGGTCGACAAGAGCTTCCGCGAGGCGCCCGTCTTCTACTGGCTGTACACGGCGTTGATCGTGGTGGGGGCGGGGCTGATTCTTCTGCCGGGGACACCCCTGGTGCGCCTCATGGTGCTCTCGCAGGTGGTGAACGGCTTCCTGTTGCCCGTCGTCCTGATCTTCATGCTTGTGCTGGTGAACCGGGCGGATCTGATGGGGGAGTGGCGCAACTCCTGGGGCTTCAACGCCGTCGCCTGGGCGACGGTGGGCGTGATGATTGTCCTGACGCTGGCGTTGGTCTATCTGGGCCTGACGGGGGCGAGGGTAAGTCTGACACCGGGGGCGGAGTAGGGTTTGGCAGGCGGATTGCTTGCCCGGCAACGGTGTGCTACCGTGAGCGTAATGAGCGGGAAAACCCTTTTCAAAGCGGGAACGCCGGAGGCAGCGCTCTGGGCGCGCATTGACCCGAAGGCCTTGCCGCGCCACATCGCCATCATCATGGACGGGAACGGGCGCTGGGCCCGCCGGCGCCACCGGCCGCGCATGGCCGGACACCGCGGCGGGGTGCGGGCGACGCGGGAAGTCGTCGAGGGCTGCGCCCGCATCGGCCTGCCGGTGCTCACCCTCTACGCCTTCTCGCTCGACAACTGGAAGCGCCCGCGGGAGGAAGTGGATTTCCTGATGGGGCTCCTGCGCCAGTACGTGCGGCGCGAGCTCGACTACATGCGGCGGAACAACGTGCGCCTGCGCGTCATCGGGCGGTGGCAGGAGCTGCCCGCGGCGGTGGTGGCCGACGTGGCGCGCGCCGTCGAGGAAACCTCGGGAAACGCCGGCCTGCAACTGGTCGTGGCTCTGAACTACAGCGCTCGCGCCGAGCTGGTGGACGCCGTGCAGGGGCTCCTGGAAGAGTCGCGGTCGAACGGGCTGACGCGTGTGGACGAGGCGGCGCTGGCCGCTCACCTCTACGCCGGCGACCTGCCCGACCCCGACCTCCTCATCCGCACCAGCGGCGAGATGCGCTTGAGCAACTTCCTCCTCTGGCAGCTGGCCTACACCGAAATCTGGGTCACGGAAACGCTCTGGCCCGATTTTTCCACCTGCCATCTCCTCCAGGCCATCCTCGACTTCCAGCAGCGCGAGCGCCGCTACGGCGGGCTGTCGGTGGAAGAGCGGGCGGACTCGAAGGCGCGCCCCCGCGCGCTCGGCGGCGCCCTGCTGCACCGCTGAGAAAGCCCTGTCGCCCGGCGGACCCGGCTGCTACAATCGCTGCGCTTTTTTTGTTCTGACTCTCCGACCAGGGTGCACGGAGCGATGCTGCTGTTACTGCCGATTCTGATCGGGCTCTTCCTGGCCATCAACATGGGGGCCAGCGGCACGGCCCCGTCTTTTGCCGCCCCCCTCGGCGCCAGCCTGATCCGGCGGGAATCCATTCCCGGGCTGTTCGGCCTGTTCGTCCTGGTGGGGGCGGTGGTGGCGGGGCACAAGGTGGTGCGGACGCTGTCGGGGGACATCCTGCCCGCCTCGGTGATGCAGACGACACTGGTGTCCATCGTGCTCTTGTCGGTCGGGTTGTCGTTGTTTATGGCCAACCTGTTGCGCGTGCCCCAGTCCACCAGCCAGTCCACCGTGCTGGCAATGGTGGGGAGCGCGGTCTACCTGGACAACCTCCAGACGGACAAGCTGTTCACCTGGATCATCCCCACGTGGTTCGTCTACCCGCTCATCGCTTTCGGGATCACCTACCTCTTCGCGCGCTTCTTTTATCGGCCGCTTAAGAAATCCGAGCGCATCAACTTCGACCAGGTGGCCGTGCATCCCATCTGGAAGTACCTGACCATCGGCTCCTCCTGCTACGTGGCGTTCTCCATCGGGTCGAACAACGTGGCCAACGCCGCCGGACCTCTGACCTCGCTGCTGGCCAATGTGTTTCGCGTGCCGCCCGACGACCCGGATATCTTCTTGATCGGGCTGGCGACGCTCATCGTGGTGGCGCCGTGGTTCGGCATCGGCAGCTCGCTGATGGGCGAGCGCGTGACGCGCACCACCAGCCAGGAGATCGTGCCCTTCGGCCCCTTGGGGGCCACCTTTATTGCCACGCTAACGGCTACGCTCTTGCTGTTGGCCTCGCTGACGCACGGCATTCCCACTTCACTCGTCCAGCTGAACACGGCCTGCATCATCGCCATCGGCGTGGTGAAGGCTGGCTTCAAGCAGACCGCCACCGAGACCGCGGTGCCGCGGCTGTTGATGGTTTGGGCGGTGGCGCCGGTGTTCTCTTTCGCCTGCGCTTTCGGGTTGACCGCACTGGCGGACCGGCTGGGGTGGCTGTGACCATGCTGCTGCAGCGGATTCTGACCGGCGCTGTCCTCATCGCTGTTGTCCTGCTGGTGCTGTTCTGGGGCTCGCCCTGGGTCTTCTTCCTGGCGATGGCGCCGTTCGGTTTGCTGGCGCTGTGGGAATACCTGGAGCTGGTGGCGCGCACCGGCAGCGTGCCGCCGCGCTGGCCGGTCTACGCCGTGGCGCTGGGCTTGTGGGCGGTGGCCACCTGGTTTCCCCGGCACCTGATGCCGGCGGTGATCGGCGGCGCCCTGGTGCTCTTTGTCAGCGCTTTGGGACGGCGGCACGCCGCCGCGGAAATCCTTCCCGCCAGCGCCGCCTCCTCCTTCGCGCTCCTCTACATCGGCGTGCCTTTTGCTTTCCTGCTCGACTTGTTCGCCTGGCACGGCCACTGGATCGTCCTCTGCCTGTTCTTGCTGGTGTGGGTGGGCGACACGGCCGCCTACTTTGTCGGGCGTACGCTCGGCCGGCACAAGCTGGCGCCCGTGCTGAGTCCGGGGAAGACGGTTGAAGGCACGGCGGCGAGCCTGGTGGCCGCGGTCGGGGTGGGCTACTGGCTGCTGCCCGCCTGGTTCGGGGTGAGCGCCGCGCACGCTTTCCTGCTGCCGCTCATCGTCAACATCGCCGCGCAGTTCGGCGACCTGGCGGAATCGGCCCTGAAGCGCAGCGCCGGCGTGAAAGATTCCTCAACGCTGCTCCCCGGCCACGGCGGCGTGCTCGACCGGGTCGACAGCCTCTTATTCGCCGCGCCGGCGCTGTGGTACTATTGGAAGTTCGTGATTCGGGGCGGCTTTTGAGCAGTCCAGTCCGCACGTTGGCCATCCTGGGCTCCACCGGCTCGGTGGGGCGGCAGTGCCTTCAGGTCGTCGAAGAGCTGCGCGAGCGCTTCGTAGTGGCGGCGCTGGCGGCGGGCAAAAACATCGAGCAGCTCGCCGGCCAAGTGGCGCGCTTCCAGCCCGAGCTGGTGGCGATTGCGACGGCGGAGAAAGTGGCGCCGCTCCGCGCCCGCCTGCGCGAAATGCGCGTAGCGCGCGAGCCGGAAATCCTCTGGGGTCGGGAAGGGCTGAACGCCGTCGCCACCCACGTGCGGGCTGACCTGGTGGTGTCGGCGGCGGTGGGCGTCGTCGGGCTGGAAGCCACCTATCAGGCGCTGGCGGCGGGCAAGACCGTGGCGCTGGCGAACAAGGAAGTTCTGGTGGCGGCGGGGCAGCTGGTGACCCAGGCGGCTGAAGTGGCGGGCGCGCAAATCATTCCCGTGGACAGCGAGCACAACGCGCTCCACCAATGCCTACGCGCCGGGCAGCCCCGCGAAGTGCGCCGGCTGATCCTGACCGGCTCCGGGGGGCCGTTCCTGGGCTGGTCGCGGAAGCGCCTGGAGCGGGCGACTCCCCGGCAGGCCTTGCAGCATCCAAACTGGCAGATGGGGAAGCGCATCACGGTGGATTCGGCCACGTTGATGAACAAGGGGTTCGAAATCATCGAGGCCCACTGGCTGTTCGGGCTGCGCCCGGAGAAAATCGAAGTGGTCATCCACCCGCAGTCGACCATTCATTCCATGGTCGAGTTTGTGGACGGCTCAGTGCTGGCCCAGCTGGCCCCGCCCGACATGCGACTGCCGCTCCAGTACGCGCTGACCTACCCGGAGCGTGTCGAGGCCAACCACCACCGGCTGGGCTGGGCCGAGCTGCGCAAGCTCGAGTTCCGGCCGCCGGACGAGAAGAAGTTCCCCTGCTTGCGCCTGGCGCGGGAAGCGCTTCGGGGCGGCGGCTCCTGGCCCTGCGCGCTGAACGCGGCCGACGAGGTGGCGGTCGAGGCTTTCCTGGCGCGCCGGCTGCGCTTCACCCAGATTCCCGAGCTCCTCGAGCGCGTGCTCGAAGCGTCCTCGCCCGCGCCGCTGCGCTCGATTGCGGATGTGCTCGACTGCGACCGCCAGGCGCGCGCCTACGCCGGACACGTGCTCACGACCATGAAACGCCAGAGGAAACCCCGGTGAGCCTGTTCTGGATCTTCGTCGGCATCGCCGTGCTCGGCTTGATGGTGCTGGTGCACGAGTGGGGCCACTTCATCGTCGCCAAGCTGTTTGGCGTGCGGGTGGATGTCTTTTCCATCGGCTTCGGGCCGCGCCTCTTTGGCCGGCGCCGCGGCGCGACCGATTACCGCATGAGCGCGTTGCCGTTGGGCGGTTACGTCAAGATGGCCGGCGACAACCCGACGGAAGAGCGCGCCGGCGCCCCGGACGAGTTCCTCTCCAAGCCCCGCTGGCAGCGGGCGCTCATCGCGCTGGCCGGCCCGGTGACGAACATCGTGATGGCGGTGCTGCTGCTGACCGGCCTCTACACCTACCACTACGTGCCCAATACTTTCCTGGATGAAGAGGCGGTAGTGGGCGGCGTGCGGGAAAACTCGCCGGCGGCGCAGGCGGGCCTGCAGGTGGGCGACCGGATCGTGCGCTTCGGTCCGGCCCGCCGTCCCACCTGGGAGGACCTTTTTACGGAGACGACGCTCTCCATGGGAGATTCCGTGGCGGTAGAGGTCGAGCGGGAAAGCGCGCGGCTTTCGCTCCAACTCGCCATCCCCGAGGACGTGCGCGACCGGCCCTGGGAGATCGGCTTGATGGCGCGGGTGCCAACCATCGTGCAGTCGCTGGCGCCGGACTCTCCCGGCGCCCAGGCGGGCTTGCAGCCGGGCGACGTGTTGCTCGCGATAAACGGAAAGCCGCTTCATCCGAGCAACCCGGGGGAGAACCCGGTGTCCGAACGGTTGCAGGAAAGTGGCGGCCAGCCGGCGGTCTTGACGATCGAGCGCGAGGGTGTGCGCCAGGAAGTCACGGTGACGCCGGTCTACGGCGACCATCCCGAGGGGAAGCGCTGGGTGATGGGCGTGAGTCTCGGCTACCTGATGACCGCGCGGCAGTTGAGCTTGCCCCAGGCCTTCCGGGTCTCGCTCAAGGAAAACTGGCGGAGAAGCGGCGACATGCTGACGCTGGTGGGGCGACTGTTTACCGGACGCGCCAGCCTGCGCGGCGTGCAAGGGCCTGTCGGCATCGTGCGCATCTCGGGGCAGGCGGGCGAGTCGGGCGGGCTGCCGTTTGTGCTGTTCCTGATGTCGGTCATTAGTCTAAGCCTCGGCATCCTGAACCTGCTGCCCATCCCGGTGCTCGACGGCGGCCACCTCGCCTTTCTGGCGGTAGAAGGGGGGCTGCAGCGCGACATCAGCCTCCGCGTCAAGGAGCGCCTGCTGCAAGCGGGCGTGCTCTTCCTGCTGCTGGTGTTCGTGGTGGTGATGTACAATGACATCGCGCGCATCTTTACCAACTAGGGCCGTTCCAACTCCGTGAGACCCTCGAGCGTCTCGGCGACGTATCACAGAAGTTGGAACGGCCCGAGTCGGGCGTAATCCGAACAGGGCAGGGCAGCGATGCTCGAAAAGCAAAGACCGCGGCGCAAGACGCGCGCGGTGAAGGTCGGGCCGCTGGTGATTGGCGGCGACGCCCCGGTCCTCGTGCAGTCGATGACCAAGACCGACACGCGCGACGTCGGCGCCACCGTCGCGCAAATCGAGCAGATGGTCGCCACCGGCTGCGAGCTGGTGCGCCTGGCCGTGCCCGACCAGCCGGCGGCGGTGGCCCTGGCGGAAATCGCCCGGCGCGTGCCGCAGGTCCCGCTCGTCGCCGACATCCACTTCCAGTATCGCCTGGCGCTGGCGGCGCTCGATGCCGGCATCGCCAAGCTGCGCCTGAATCCGGGGAACATCGGGGCGCCCGAAAGAGTCCGCGAAGTAGTGCGCAAGGCGCAAGCCTGCGGCGTTCCCATCCGCATCGGCGTGAACGCCGGGTCGCTGGAGCGGCGCCTGCTGGAGAAGTACGGCTACCCGACGCCGGAAGCGATGGTGGAGAGCGCCTTCGACCACATCCACATTCTCGAGGAGCTCGACTTCCGCGAGATCATCGTCTCGCTCAAGGCCTCGCACGTGCAGCTCACCGTGGACGCCTACCGGTTGCTGGCCCCGCAGGTCGACTACCCCTTCCACCTGGGCATCACCGAGGCGGGCTCGGCTTTCGCCGGCACCATTAAGTCGTCGGTGGGCCTGGGGATGCTTTTGGCCGAGGGCATCGGCGACACCATCCGCGTCTCGCTCGCCACCGACCCTGCCGAAGAGGTGCGCGTCGCTTACGAGATTTTGAAGGCGCTCGACATCCGCGCCCGCGGCTTGAACGTCATCGCCTGCCCGACCTGCGGCCGCCTGGAAGTGGATTTGTTCAAGATGGTGGAAGAGATCGAGCGGCACACCGCCCACATCGGCGAGTCGCTCAACCTGGCGGTGATGGGCTGTGCGGTGAACGGCCCCGGGGAGGCGCGCACGGCGCACCTGGGCGTCGCCTGCGGGCGGGGCAACGGCGTCATTTATCGCGACGGCGTCGCCGTCCGCCGCGTGGCGGAAGACCAGATCGTGCCCGAGCTCGTCAAGGAGCTTGAGTCTTACGTCGAGCAGTTGCGGCAGAACGCCGTCGCCGCCGGGCCCGCTCCCCGCTAGGCTGCTTCGTTTTGCAACTGGTGCTTGACGCCGCTTCTCCCGCGCGGTAGTCTTTCTGCAACGACGTTTCAGGAGGAGTCAGCCATGCCGATGCCGCGGACCGAAGCCCCCGGACGGCTCCAGGCCCAGCTGCTGGCCCGCGGGGTGCGCATGACGCGCCAGCGCCGGACCATCCTGGGCGTCATCGAGACCGCCGACCAGCACCTGGACGTTGGCATGATCCTGCGCAAGGCCCGCAAGGCCGACCCGACCATTGACCGCGTCACCGTCTACCGCACCATCAAGCTCTTGAAGCGCCACGGGCTGGTCGACGAGCTCGACCTGCTCCACCTGCGTGGCGACAAGCACTACTACGAGCGCCACCCTCAGCGCGAGCACCTCCACATGGCCTGCCTGCGTTGCGGCAAGGTGATGGAGTTCGAAAGCGACCTCTTCGAGCGGCTGAAAGGGCAGGTGGAGCGTGACTGCCGCTTCCACATCATCGTCACCCGCGTCGAGATGGGCGGCTACTGCGCCGACTGCCGCCGCTGACGGCGGCTCCCTCCCCCATAGCCTGCGGTTGCAACTGGTTGCAATCAGCTTGCAACACAAACTTCATCCGGCCTGTTGACAATCGCCACCGCCCGCCAGTAGACTCCGCCCTGTACTGCAACTGTGTTGCATAAGATAGAGGGGGGCTCTGATGAACACTCTGCGCAAACAGCGTGGGCCAGCCGGGTCCGCCTTTCTTTTCCTCTTCTTGATGGCGCTGACTGTGCAGGGCGCAGAGGCCATGACGTACGAGATCCGGGGCCGGGTCCTGGATCCCTCCGGCGCGGTCATCGCGGGAGCGCGAGTGGACTTGCTCCGGCAGGGGCAGACGCCGGTGGGCACGGCGGAGACGAACGAAGCCGGGGAATTCCGTTTGATCCCGGTGGCAGCGGGGAGCTACGAGCTGGTGGCGCAGGCGCCGGGGATGGAGCCGCAGAGCCGGGCGGTCAACGTGCCGCGGACGAGCGATGAACCCGTAGAGATGGTGCTTAGCATCAGCCCCCTGGCGGCGACGGTGACCGTGACGGCGGCGCGGGGAGAGGTGGAGAACGCCTTCGACCTGCCGGGGCAGGTGAACGTGGTGGGCCGCGAGACGCTGCGGCAGCGTCCGGGAGTTATCCTGCCGGTGGCGCTGCGGGAAGAAGTCGGGGTTCAGGTCCAGCAGACCACCGCGCACCAGGGTGCCGTCATCGTCCGCGGTCTGACCGGCCAGCAGGTATTGCACCTCGTGGACGGCATCCGCTTCAACAACTCCACCTTCCGGCCCGGGCCGAACCAGTACTTCGCCCTGCTCGATCCGAACTTTGTCGAACGCGTGGAAGTGGTGCGCGGGCCGAGCTCGGCGCAGTACGGCAGCGACAGCCTGGGCGGCACGGTGAACGTGCTGCCGGTGCGGGCCTATCCGCAGCCGAACGGCCGGCGCTTCTCGGGCGAACTCACGCCTTTCGTGCGCTCGGCCGACTGGGCCAGCGGCGGGGCGCTGCGGCTCTCCTACGGCGCCAAGGAGTGGAACCTGCAGGGCGGGGCTTCCGGCGCGCGCACGCAGGACTTGCGGGCCGGCAGCGGGCTCGACTCGCATGCGGCGGTGACGCGCTTCCTGGGCTTGTCCTCGGACGTCCTGGGCGACCACTTGCAGGACACCGCCTTCACGCAGGCGTCGGGCTTCGGACGCTTTTTCTGGACGCCGGCGCCGGGTCACACGCTCACCGCCAGCTACGTGCGCAGCGAGCAGCACGGCGGGCGGCGCTACGACCAGCTCAACGGCGGCAACGGGAATCTCCTCAATTCCTTCAACCCCCAAATCCTGGACCTCTTCTACGTCCGCTACGAGAAGCAACAACTGGGACGGCTGGACACCGTCTCCGCCACCTTCTCCTACAACAGCCAGCGCGACGACCGCCGGGAGCAGGGCGGTGCCGGCAACGCCTTCGCCTCCATCAACGACGAATTCAACGATACCGACGCTCTCGGCTACCAGCTCCAGGCCACGACCCACCTGGGAGCGCGGCAGTCGCTCGTCTTCGGCGGGGAAATCTTCGACGAGTACATTGATTCAACGCGCACAAAGTTCGACCCCGTCACGCAAACGAGTGAGGCGGTGCGCGGGCGCTTCCCGGACGAGTCGCGCTACACCACCGCCGGCCTCTTTTACCAGCACGGCTACGAGGCCATCCGCAACCGTTTGCGGCTCCAGGGCGGCGTGCGCTACAGCGCCTTCAACTTCCGCACCTTCGCGGACGCGAATCTCCGCGACGCCGCCGGGCAGCCGCTCGTGCCCGACTTCTCGACGACGCTCCAGGATGGAACCTTCAACTTGGGCGCGGTGTTGAGCGTGACCGAGAACGTTCAACTCTTCACCGCCGTGCGCCGCGGCTTCCGCGCTCCGAACGCTAGCGACTTCAGCTCGGTGGGCTTGACCTCGAACGGCTTCGAGGTGTCGCCCGACCAGGGCGCGGCCGCCGGCGGCCTGGTGGGGACGAAGGCCGACTCCTCGGCGGTGTCGAGCGGCGCGGCAGTCGCAACGCTCGCGCCGGAAGCGCTCTACAACTACGAGCTGGGCGCGAAGTTCCAGAGCCGGCGGATGAGCGCTTCGGTGAGCGGCTTCGTGAACGACATCTCGGACTTCATCACCAAGCGCGCGCTGCTGCTGCCGCCTGGAGCGGTGGGGCAGACGCTCGGCGGGCAGACGATCATCGCGCAGCTCGCCTCCGGCGCCGTCATCACCGGCGTCGACCCGCGGCCGGTTCTCGTGCGCGCCAACGTAGGCGCGGTGCGCCTCTGGGGAATCGAATCCGCCTGGCAGGGCCAGGTGAGCGACTCCTGGCTGGCGACGGCGAACTTTTACTACTTGCGCGGGCGCGACCAGCAAACCGGCGAGGCGCCCGACCTCGAGGGTGGGCTGCCGCCGGCGGCTGGCTTCGTCAGCCTGCGCTGGCAGCCGCTCGGGAAGCGCTATTGGGTGGAAGGCTACAGCCACCTGGTGAGCTACCAGGACCGGTTGTCGTCGCTGGAGCTGGCCGACCAGCGCATCGGGGCCGAGCGCTCGATCGCCAGCATTACCGCCTTCTTCAACAACGGCGCCGTGGCGCGGGGCCTGGTGCAGAACGGGATTCTGCTGCCGACGGGCGAGACCCTGGCTCAGGTGCTCAATCGCGTGCTGGGCCCGGGCGTGGACAAAGCCCCGTTCTTCACGCGCTCGCCCGGCTTCGTCACCGTGAACCTCCGCGGCGGTTACCAGGTGAGCGAGTCGACCGATTTGGTGATTGTGCTTGAGAACCTGCTCGACAAGAACTACCGCTGGCACGGCTCGGGCGTCGACGCCCCGGGCTTTAACCTCCAGCTTTCCTACCGCATCCGCTTCTAGCGGCTCTTCAGGCGGGGCGCGGACGTGGTAGACTCTGCGCCCTGCATCCATTCTTTCCGACAGGAGCGGACCATGCCTTGGCGCGAATCTGCACTCACTCTGGCGCTTGCCCTGAGCGCGCTGCTAGCGGCGGCGCTGCCGGCGCGGCTTCTTCCGGCCGCGAGCGAAGCCCCCCGTCAGCTCCATGCCCTTTTTCAAGAAGAGTGGGAATACACGCTGCGGGAAGACCCCACCTTCGCCTCCTTCCTGGGCGACCGGCGCTACAACGACCGCTGGGCGGACGCGAGCCTGGCGGCCCTCGAGCGGCGCCAGCAGCACAGCCGGGAAACGCTCGAGCGGCTCAAGTCCATTGACATGGCCGGGCTCTCCGAGGCCGACCGGCTGAACTACCGGCTCTTCCGCAAGCAGTACGAGAACGACGTCGAAGGCTACCAGTTCCGCTGGTACCTGGTCCCGCTCAACCAACGCGACGGCGTGCAGACGGCCGACGAGCTGGCCGACGCCCTGCGCTTCGCCACCGTGAAGGATTACGAGGATTGGCTCGCTCGCCTGCGCGCTCTCCCGGTCTTGGTGGAACAGACCACGGCTTTGATGAAGGAAGGCATCAGGGCGGGGATGGTGCACCCGCGCGTCATCATGGAGCGCGTCCCCGCGCAAATCGAAAAGCAAATCGTGGACGACCCGGCGAAGAGCTCCTTCTTCAAGCCGTTTTTGCGCTTTCCGGAAACCATCCCGCCGGCCGAGCGCGAGCGGCTGGCCGCGCAAGCGCAAGCCGCCATCCGCGAGCAGGTCGTCCCCGCCTACCGGAAGTTCCAGCGGTTCTTCCTGGAGGAGTACCTTCCGGCGTGCCTGGAAAAAGCCGGCGTGTGGCAACTGCCGCGCGGCAAGGAGCTTTACGCCTTCCGCACCCGGCTCTTCACTACCACCAACCTGACACCGGAAGAGATCCACCGCCTCGGGCTCGAGGAAGTGAAGCGCATCCGCGGCGAGATGGAAGCCATCATCAAACAGATCGGCTTCCAGGGAAGCTTCGAGGAGTTCCTGCAATTTCTGCGCACCGACCCGCGCTTCTACTACCGGGACCCGCAGGAGCTGCTCGAAGCCTACCGGGCGCTCTCCAAGCAGCTTGATCCGACCCTGGTGAAGCTCTTCAAGCGGCTGCCGCGGGCGCCCTACGGGGTCGAGCCCATTCCCGACGCGGTCGCCCCGGACACCACCACCGCCTACTACCGCCAGCCGGCCGCCGACGGCTCGCGCGCCGGAACCTATTTCGTCAACCTCTACCGACCCGAGGTGCGGCCCAAGTACGAGATGGAAGCGCTCTCCATGCACGAAGCCGTCCCGGGGCATCACTTGCAGATTGCCCTGGCGATGGAGCTGGGCGAGCTGCCGGAGTTTCGGCGCTATGACGGCTACACGGCGTTCACCGAGGGCTGGGGGCTGTACGCCGAAAGCCTGGGTGGGGAGCTGGGCTTCTACCGCGACCCCTACTCGAAGTTCGGCCAGCTCACCTACGAGATGTGGCGGGCGGTGCGGCTGGTGGTGGACACCGGGATGCACACTATGGGCTGGTCGCGCCAGCAGGCGATTGATTACTTCAAGGCCAACGCCGCCAAGACCGAACTCGACATCGTGAACGAAGTGGACCGCTACATCGCCTGGCCGGGGCAGGCGCTGGCCTACAAGATCGGCGAGCTCAAGATCAAAGAGCTGCGCGCCCGCGCCGCCCGTGAGCTCGCGGAGCGCTTCGACGTGCGCGACTTCCACGACGTGGTGCTCGGGAGCGGCGCCGTGCCGCTCGACGTCCTCGAAGCCAACGTCGCCGCCTGGATCGCCCGCGTCAAATCAGAGCCCGCCGCCAAGACGCCCGCCCGCTAGGCGGCGTCCCCTCGAAAGGCTTCGACCCCTTCGCGGACCATAAAGGCCACCATCAGGAGGGCGGCCACCGGGTCGGCCCACCACCAGCTCAGCCAGGCGTTCAGCCCCAGGCCGAACAGCAGCGCGAAGGAGAGATAAGAGCAGAGGTAGGTCTCCATCCCGTCGGCGGCGAGGGCGCGGCTGTTCAATTGCCGCGCCAGGCGGCGCTTGGCCCGCCCGAGCAGCGGCATCACGACAAGCGAAACCGCCGCCAGCGCAATCCCCAGCAGGCTTTGCTCGGGGCGTTGCGCCCCGCGCAGGTCGCGGACGGACTCGTAGGTTACGTAGGCGGCCAGGGCGAAGAAGGTGAGCCCGACGAAGCGCAGGGCGCGGGACTCGGCCGCGGCTTCGAAGTCGCCGCGCTGGCGCAGCCGCCAGAGGAGCGCGGCGCCGCTGGCCGTCTCGATGATGCTGTCGAGGCCGAAGCCGACGAGCGCGATGCTACCCGCGAGCCAGCCGGCAGTAATGGCGACGACCGCTTCGAGCGAGTTCCAGCCGATGGTGAAGTACTCGAGCCGGATGGCGCGCTGGCGGTAGGCTTCGGCTAGGGCAGGGGAGTGGCCGGCGGCCGCGCTCACTCGCCCTCTCGTAGAGGCTTGATGTCCTTGAACCCCTGGGCCTCCAGCCGGCGTCGCGCGGTCAGGGCCGCTTCCTCGTTCCGGTAAGGGCCGACGCGCACTTCGTAGGACTTCCACAGCACGCGGAACTTGGAGACCATGCTGACCCTGAAGCCTTGCTTCTCCAGGTCCACCAGCAGGCGTTCGGCCGGCTCGCGGCTCTGGAAGGCCTGCACGCGCAGGTAGATGCCTTCGCCGGCCTCCGCCGGCGGCGCCGGCTCTTGCCGGGTCGCGCGCGTCGGCGTCGGCTCGCTCGGCGCTGGTTTTGCGACGGGTGGGGCGGTGGTGGTCTTGGAAGTTGTGGGCGCCCGGCGCTCCGGCTGTTTCGAAGCGGGTGCGGCGGCGGAAGGCGATGGCGCCGGCGGTGTCTGCTGGGTGGCGGGCGGCTGGGCTGCGGGTTGACTCGGGGAAGTTGTTTCGGCGGCCGTGGTTTCCCCTTCTTCAACCGGAGCGGGAGCGGGTTTCTGCCAGAGGGGCCGCGTAAGCACCCCGGCAATCACGAGCACCGCCACGCCGCCCACCCAGATCCAGGTCAGCGGGCGACTTGCCACCAGGGCTTTGAACTTTTCCGCGGCGGGGCCCCGCTCGGCCACACCCGTCGCCGGCGCGCCCGGCTCTTGGAGGGCGCTCTCGAGCTCCGCCACGGTTTGGAAGCGCGCCGCCGGGTCTTTTTCCAGGCAGCGCAGGATGGCGCGCTCCACGTGGGCGGGGACGGCGGGCTCGAGCTGGCGCGGCGGGGTGGGCTGTTCGCGGATCTGCTTCAAAGCGATGGCGACGGGCGTGTCGCCGCTGAAGGCCGGGTGGTTGGTCAGCATTTCGTAGAGCAGCAGCCCCAGCGCGTAGATATCGGCGCGGGCGTCGACGCGGCGGCCTTCGGCCTGCTCGGGGGCCATGTAGGCGGGCGTGCCCACGATGTTGCCGGTGTGGCTGCTGGGCACGGCCAGGGACAGCGCGATGCCGAAGTCCATCACCTTGACGTTCCCGGCCGGGTCCACCATGACGTTTTCCGGCTTGAGGTCGCGGTGGACGATGCCCTGGGAGTGGGCTTCGCGCAGCGCGGCGGCGATTTGCCGGGTGAGCTCGAGCGCTTTGCGCAGCGGCAGCCCGCCGAAGCGGTTCAGCACGGCGCGCAGGCTCTCGCCCTCGACGTATTCCATCGAGATGTAGGCGGTGCCGTTGGTGCGGTGGAAGTCGTAGATGCGGCAGACGTTCTTGTGGGTGATCTTGCGGGCCAGGCGCAGCTCGTTCTTGAAGCGCTCCATGACGGCCTGGTCGGCGGCGATTTCCGGCTTCAAAACCTTGAGGGCCAGCAACTCGCCGGTCTCGCGGTCGCGGGCCTTGTAGACGATGCCCATGCCGCCGCGGCTCACCTCGCCCATCACCTGGTAGCGGGCGGCCAGCGGTTTCAGGGAGGCCCGCGCCGGGTCTTCGGCAGGCGCGCCCGGCTCGACCGGCAGCAGCTCGTCCAGCTGCACGCCGGGCGACACCAGGTCGCCCCGCTGCAAGGCCGAGCTCAAGAGCCGGCGCAAGCCCGCGTAGGTGTCGGCGTCGGTCCACAGGGCCTCGAAGACCTCTTCTTTTTCGGCGCGGCCTTCGATGGTGATCTTGCCCAGGGAGTGGCAGCGGAGCTGGGCGTCGCCGCTCAAGGTTTCGCGGACGGCGCCGGAGATGAGGATTTGGGCGGGCCCGGTGCGCTTGGTGACGCGGGCGGCCACGTTGACCACGTCGCCGTAGACGTCGCCGCCGTAGCGGAAGCCCAGCCCGGCGTGGACGCCGATGCGCAGGTGGGTTTGCTCCTGGTCGGGGAGCTGCTCGTTCTGTTTCCACTGCTGCCGCTGGATGTCGACGGCGGCGCGCACGGCCTGCGCCGGCTCGGGGAACTCCGCCATCACCGAATCGCCGATGGTCTTGATGACGTTGCCCTGGTGCTGCTGGATGACGGCGGTGGCTTGCTCGGTGTGGCGGTGGAGCATGGCGAGGCCGGCGGTGTCGCCGAAGCGCTCGAAGTAGTGGGTGGAGCCGACGATGTCGGTGAAGAGGACGGTCAGGGTGGACTTGTGGCGGCGGAGCTCTTCGTCAATCTCCGCGCGCGCCTTGAGCAGGCGGTCGAGGTTCCCCTCGGACTTCTTCGATGGCTGCATAACGCGCCGGCAGCCCTCCCCGTTGGCCGCCTATTATACCCGCGCCGGAGGGCGGCGCGCAAAGAAGCGCCGGGCGCGCTCGACGTCCCGGCGGATTTGCGCGCGCAGGGCCGCGGGCGAAGAAAACTTCTTTTCGGGGCGCAGCCGTTCGTGGAAGCGCACCTCCAGCCGCCCGTGCTTGAGGGTTCGGGCAAATCCGAGCAGGTTCGATTCGACGATCAACCGCTGGCCGCCGAAGGTGGGCCGCACGCCGACGTTGGTGGCGGAGGGGAAGGCTTTGCCCGCGACCAGCGTCTGGGTAACGTAAACCCCGCGGGCGGGGAGGCACTCCTGCTCGGGCACGAGGTTCAGCGTGGGGAAGCCGAGCGGGGCGCCGCGGCCTTGGCCGGGGCGGATGTCGCCGTTCAAGGCAAACGGCCGGCCCAGCAGGCGCGCCGCCGGGCGCACGCGGCCGGCGGCCAGCAGGCGGCGGATCAAGGTGCTCGAAGCCGTCTGCCCGCCCACCTTGACGCGGGGGACGACTTCCATCGCGAACCCGAGCTCCCGCGCCAGCGCGCGCAGCGCGCGGGCGTCGCCCGCGGCCCGGTGGCCGAAGCGGAAGTTCGAGCCCACGTAGAGCGC
>Ga0209342_10003205_pt1 | contig 17280 bp, 17 predicted proteins | sample RifCSP16_2_FD_184023 | JGI IMG/M metagenome (GOLD analysis project Ga0209342, IMG submission 184023) | Soil microbial communities from Rifle, Colorado - Rifle CSP2_sed 16_2 (SPAdes) (version 2) | ecosystem: Environmental > Terrestrial > Deep subsurface > Rock core/Sediment | place: Rifle... | reverse complement strand
GGTGGCCGCACTACTTCCGCCGGCCAAGCAAAACGAGCGAGCCGAGAGCCAACAACACCAGCATCGACGGCTCGGGCACCGCGTAAAACCGGACTTCATCCAGCCCGTAGTAAGGGGAGCCGAACGAAGAAAGTCCCGTGAGTCGGACATAGCCGGCCGTGAGGCCGCCCAGATCGAGGTTGTCCGTGGCCGCATAGGGCCCGGAACCGGTGATCTGATGGAGCGTGTAGTTGCCCAGCCCCGCTCCGTTGGTGTCGGTCAGGGCCGTGAAGTTGGTTCCGTCGGTCGAGACCTCGAGCAAGCACTCGTTGATGCCTCGCGCTCCCGCGTCCTGGTCTTCATTCCAGACGACCATGTTCGCCAGCGAGTACGTCCCGCCCAGGTTGAACGTGGCGATGGGGTTATTCGCCCCGTCGGAGTGCCAAATGGCGTCGCCATTCACGGCGGCGTGCAGGGCGTTGGGATTCCCCAGCGGGCCCTGTTGGTCGCTCATCCCGGAGTGGTTCACGAGATTGTCGCCGTCGGCGGCGGGGTGGCCGTAAGTGTATTGGTCCGTGACGGTCACGCCCGAGATGAAGCCCGGGTATTTCTCGACCAAGGCCATGGCCCGAAACTCGCCGATGTGAAGGTAAGGGTCTCCGGGAGCAAGACCCGACTCATTGACCTGAAAATATCGCACTCCTGCCCATGGGCTCCCGCCGTTGGTGAACGCGACGTTATCCACCGATGTCGAGTAACCGCTGAGCGTGAGGGCCGGACCGACCGGCGTTGTCCCGTCGTCCGCATAGCCCTGCAGGATCGCGCCGTTGGTGCGTTGGGGATAACCGGCGCGGCAGTAGATGTTCAAATAATCCACCGTGCGGACGCCTCCCAGATCGACGCGCCAATAAGAATTGCCGTTGCCCTCTCCATGCGTAAACGTCATCCAGCGACTGTCGTCATTGCCGTTGGCCGTCGGATAATAACCCCAACCCGGGGTGCCGGTGGTCGGCTGGAACGCCGCCACGTTGGACAGGACCGTTTCGGCTTGGAGCTGTCCGGCCGACAGCGCCAGCGCCACGATCGCCAAAATCACACCACTGTAGAAAACCCGCATGTTTGAATACCTCCCATCAGAAACAAAGAAGCCAATCAGCAACCCTCAGAACCCAGATGCCGCCTGTCAAAACGCGCTGATACGAGCGTTTCGGGCTACATGCTTCCTCCCCGAGCCGACTTGAAGCCCCTGAATCAGGATGATTGAAAACGAGCAGAGTTGAGAAAAGAACGCCGTCCACGGTTGGACGGGTAGACGATTTATGGCACTACCCAAAACACTCCTGGAAGCGAGACGAAATGGACTTCCTTTGTATTTGGAGTTCCTTGGCTTCATTATTGGCTTGCAAAATGGGCTGACACAATGGACAATCGACCTAAGATGATAGACAATATTCCGTTTGACGCGGAATGGGATCGGCCAAAGCGTAAACCGTTTTGGCACGCGGGGGGGACTCAAGAGGACGCGGCCTCGTCACTCCCGGGCGATGGAAGAGGATCTCGCGGGAAACGAAGCGGTTGTCCGCGCCGCGTCGGGGCTTGCCGAGGCTGCCCAATGACGGTAGCCTTAAAGGTTTGCCCCGGCCATTCCGTGGACCGCGGAAGGGGTGCCCCCCCAGGGCCGGGCCCGGCGTCGTGGTGGCTGTAGCTCAGTTGGTTAGAGCGCCAGATTGTGGATCTGGAAGTCGAGGGTTCAAATCCCTTCAGCCACCCCTTCTTTTCCTTTTCACTTGCCCGCCTCGAATTGGGCCGTGACGGTCGTGGTAATGCCCCCCCGCGCGGTGAACCCGGCGACCAGGCGCACCCGGCGGGGCTCGACCACGGCCACGAAATCGTCCAAAATCCGGTTGGTCACGTTCTCGTAAAAAATCCCCTCGTTGCGGAACTGCTGAAGGTAGAGCTTCAGGCTCTTCAGCTCCACGCACTTCGGCCCCGGCACGTAGGTGAAGGTAAGCGTGCCGAAGTCGGGCTGGCCCGTCTTGGGGCAGACCGAAGTGAACTCGGGACAGACGATCTCGACGGTGTAATCCCTGTCGGGCTGGGGGTTTACGAACGTTTCGAGCAGGTCGCGGGACGGGGTAGTCATGGGGATTCGCTCCTTTGCCAGAACGACCTATTGTGTCATAATGAGGGTTTGCCGGCAAGGCGGCCGTCGAGAAGCACAGGAGGACTGCAAAGTCCAGTGTTCCAGGAGGCCAGACATTCCTGTCTGGCTGGGTTGGACGAAAAAGACAGGCAGGAATGCCTGTCCTCCTGATCTTTCACGACTTTGCCGTTTCCCTGCCGAGAAGCAGTCCACGGCGAGAGTTGTGTGTGACATTCGGACGGATCGTGATTCATCCCTTGCCGTCATGGTGCGTCCTCTCAAGCCGTGGACATGGCGCCCTGTATCTCTCAATACCCACAAGAAAACCCCATGACGAAACGGGCCGTTGTATTGCTTTCGGGCGGGCTGGATTCGGCCACGACGGCGGCCATTGCGCGGAGCGAAGGGTTCGAGCTTTTCGCCCTGACGGTGGACTACGGCCAGCGGCACAAGCACGAGCTGGCCGCGGCGGAGCGGGTCGCCCGTGCGCTGAGCGTTCGGCGGCATCTGGTCGCGGCGGTCGATTTGTCGCGGTTCGGCGGCAGCGCGCTGACCGATCGGATCGACGTGCCCAAGGATCGGCCGGTCGACGAGATGGCCTCCGGCATTCCCGTGACCTACGTGCCGGCGCGGAACACGGTGCTTCTGTCGCTGGCCTTGGGCTGGGCGGAGACGCTCGGCGCGGGCGATTTGTTCGTGGGGGTGAACGCGGTGGACTACAGCGGATATCCCGACTGCCGACCGGAATTTTTAGACAAGTTCGCCGAGTTGGCCAATCTGGCCACCAAGGCGGCCGTCGAGGGGACGCTGCGATTCGTGCTGCACGCGCCGCTGATCGACATGACCAAGGCCCAGATCATCCGCCGCGGGATGGAGTTGGGCGTTGATTACCGGCTGACTCACACGTGCTACGACCCGGACGAACGTGGCACGGCGTGCGGCCGTTGCGATGCCTGCCGGCTGCGGTTGCGGGGCTTCACCGAGGCGGGCTTTAGCGATCCTTTAGACTATGTTTAACGCAAAGACGCGAAGACGCAAGGACGCAAAGAGACGAAGAGTATTTTCAGGAAGAACACTCATGAACGAAACCTTGCGACTTTGCGTCTTCGCGTCTTTGCGTTGAAATATTGGACACACCATGCGGGTTTGCGAGATTTTTTGTTCGCGGCAAGGCGAAGGGCGGCTCTCGGGCACGCCGAGCGTGTTCGTGCGAGCCAGCGGGTGCAATCTGCGCTGCCGGTGGTGCGATACGCCCTATGCCTCGTGGTCGCCCGAGGGCGAGGATCTGGCGGTCGAGGAGATTGTCGAGCGGGTCGAGGGGCTTGCCGCGAAACTTGATGCGTCCGGCGGACCATCGCGCGCGGCGGGTGAAGCATCATCCGGTGGGCCGCGAAGGCACGTGGTTCTGACGGGCGGCGAGCCGATGCTGTTCGCCGAGTTGGTTCCGCTGTCCGAGTCGCTGCGGCGGCGGGGCTATCACGTCACGATCGAAACAGCCGGAACGCTTTTTCTGCCGGTCGCGTGCGACCTGATGTCGATCAGCCCCAAAACGGCCGGCTCGGCCCCGGCGGCCGACGCGGACCCGCGGTGGCACGCCCGGCACGAGCGGTCGCGGCACGCGCCGGAGGTGATTCGGCGGTTGATCGCGGGTTACGACTATCAACTAAAATTCGTCATCGAGGGTCTGGACGATTGCGACGAGGTGGAGCGTTGGCTGGCCGAGTTTCCGGAGGTCGACCGACGGCGAGTGATGCTCATGCCCGAGGGGACCGAGCCGGCGGCGTTGTCGGCGCGGGCGAAGTGGCTTGCGCCGCACTGCCACGCGCGGGGGCTGACGTTTTGCCCGCGGCATCATATTGAATGGTTTGGGGCGGGGCGGGGGAAGTGAAGAAGGGAATAGAGCGCCGGGGATCTGGTCGAACCATGGGTTGGATAACTTAAGATTTTCTGGCACGTACAATAACATTGCTTGCTTTAATGGAGCGGGTGTCGTTAAAATAAAGGGCTAAATATTTTAACGGCAATCATTTCGGCTTGGCGATGGAGAATCTGCATAAACCCAAAGCACTTTGGCGCCAACCGAACCGGCGAGTTGGCGCGGATTGCCGATCTTCAAAAACATCTGGAAGTCACGTATCCGACAGCCAAGGCCGACGTCGATCGCTTGGTCCGGGCCGGCATTCTCCGGGAAGTGGAAGGCATTTCCCCCAAAACTTATTTCGCGCCGGAAGTGTTTGGAGTGGCTTACGAGGACGTTGAATAGCGCAGGGCGTACTGTTCGAGTTGGCTGCCATTCACGCAGAGACACGCGATGAGCGAATATCAGTATGTGGCGTTTCGGGCGGTTGATCGGGCCGTCGGGAAGAAGGATCTGGCGTACATGCGGCGGCAGTCGTCGCGGGCCCATATTACGCCGTGGTCGTTCGAGAACGAGTATCACTACGGCGATTTTCACGGCAATGCCTTCGAGATGATGCGCCGCGGGTACGACGTTCACGTGCATTACGCGAATTTCGGAACCCGACTCCTCCTCATCCGTCTTCCGAACGGATTCCCCGACGCTCGGGCCGCCAAGCCTTATTTGGCGGGCAATCTGCTTGCCTTCCGCAAGGACAAAAAGGGATCCGGCGGAACCCTGATCATTGAGCCCTATTACGAAGGTGATGCGCTCGCCGAGTTGTGGAACGTGGACAAAGTGCTCAATTGGCTCGTTCCGCTGCGGGCCGAGATTCTGGCGGGCGACCCGCGACCGCTCTATTTGGCGCACCTGGCCGTGTCCGGCGACAGCAATCACGATCCTGAAGAATCGGTCGAAGCGCCCGTCCCGGCCGGTTTGGACGACTTGACCAAGCCGCAACGGGCGCTGGCCAAATTCTACGGGATCGGCAAGTCGCTCGTCGCCGTCGCCGCGCGGAAAAGCGGGCCCGCGCCAACCGCGACGGACCAAGGCACGCATTATGCCCAATGGCTGACCGACCAGCCGCAAGCGACGAAGGACGCCTGGCTTGCCGAGTTGCTGGGCGACGCGGGCGTCTCGGTCCGCGCGAAAATCCGGGCGAAGTTCGACAAGGCCGCGGCGAGCCGCACAATCGCCCAGCTCGAAGACGCGGCGGCCCATGTGCGGCATGAATGGAAGCAGGCGGCGGACAAAAAGGCGGCGCGTCAACGGGCCGCCTTGCTCAAGAAGATGGCCGCCGACCCGAAGCCCTTTTTAAGCAAGACGGAGCAGCTCGTGGCCCAGCGTTCGACCGAGGCCTACCGGGAAGCGGCCCAACTGCTGGCCGACCTCCGCGAAGCCACGGTCGGCGGCAAGTACTCGGCCCTCGCGGCGAAACAGGCGTTGAAACTCAAAACGGCGAATCCCAAGCTTCACCATCTGACGAAGGCGCTGCGGGAAAAAGGGTTTGTGCCGAAGTAACTGTTTGGGATGACACGAACTATGAAGTTTGAAGTGGGGTAGTGACAAGACAGCGTTGCAGTTGCGAAGAGGTCGGCGGTTCCACACTCAATAGAGGTTGCGATGAGCAAAAAAGATCGTGCCAGACTGGCTTGGGGAGTAGCTTTGCTGGTGATTGCCGTTTCGGCACTGTTGGCCGCGCGGGTTTGGCATCAATCGACGGCGTACTCGACTGGTCGTATCTCATCGAGCCCGGCTACTCCCGTAAACCTACTCGTATTTGCGGGCTTGGCGCTCTTGGGTATTGGGTCGATGATTGGTCTGATCGTATGGTGCATTGATCATGTATGGCGGTCGAGGGCGTCTGTTCGCGCCGTTGTTGTCTCGACGGTCATGTTCGTTTTGGCCGCAGCGGTGCTATGGGCGTGCGTTGCCACGGCGAAGCCCGGACCGGTGTCTTTTTTAGAAGGCTTTCGCGTATGGGTTAAAGAGCGAGTCCCCCTCGATGAGATAAGAACGTGGTCTCGTTCCATCAACCCGGACCCTTCATGGTCCGGGCAAATTCCCGAGGAACAGTGGCCGGAGGTGGTGCGTGAGCTGCGGCCAGAGATAGTTTCGGTTCACGGGACAGGTGCTGATCGCGAGTTACTGTTGTGGTGGGGAGGTGGATTTATGCACTGGGGACTGGCCGTGGGCGACGACAAGAATGGTCGAGCTGAGTTGCGATCGAGAGACCCGAGTGAATGGACACTGACGGTGGATCGGGCCGCGTACGTCTGGGTTGACTAGCGTCATAAGTCGAGTCAGGCCCGCCTCAACTGCCCGAAGCGTCGTACTTGGTGTCACTGATCAGGTTGGTGGTCCAGGTGATTTGACAGTGCGGGCAGTCATAGACAACGCGGTATCGCGTGTTCCAGAGGTGGTCGAGCATCTTGCGGCGGGCCCGGAGGCGTCGGCCACATTGAGGACAACGGCGGAACTCGCAGACCATCACTCCACATGCAACGAGGAACGGCAGGCCCGTCAGGAACGTGTTGTCCAACGACACGGCCATCCATTCGACCACGGCCGTGAAAACGCAGAAGGCGAGGACGACCGCCACGGTCGAACGCCATGAGCGTTTCGACAGAGGGCGCTCATCCATTTGAGCATCGTCAGCAGTCAAGGACATGGCGGCGGCTCCGCATCGACAAGTGTACGTCAACCTCTTGGGACATCTTCCCTCCGGTTCGAAAACCGGTGTCAGCCGGTACCTGTCCGTGACCAGTCCCAAATCGCAAAACCGACTTGTGCATCCTTTAATTCGCGTGATGCAACGAATTCCCACGGTTCATCAGGCCAAAAAACAGCGGCATCATTGAACCAGGCACGAATGCAGTCCTCGGAAATGGTCGGTGTTTCCAATGGAAGATCAATTCGCCAAGGGGCTTCTTTTGGCCAATCCGCGGGCCGAATGAATCTGCACAACTCCGCGTATTGTCTCTCGATGCCCACAATTACTGTCTGACGGCACTTTGCTCGCTTCACGCCATAACAGATGGCTGAGGGATAGTGATAATATGGAAGGCCGGCAAAGAATACGATCTGGTAATCCAGAGGTTTCCTGCTGTCTGCCGGGATCGCATATTTGTATTGTTTAGGGTAAGTGCAGTCGTAAACGTACTTCACTTCAACATGGACGGTCTGGCCACCGTTGCGTCCAACAATAGCCAAGTCAGATCGCTCTCGACTGCCAGGATAGCATTCATTTCGACGAATTTGCAGTTCCAGACCATGCGTGTCTTCGATCGCATTTTTGAGCAAGTCGTTTATGCCTTGCTTCACCTTACAAAGCACAACATCGGGTACTCGCCCTTCCCATGATTTCACGTATCGTTTGAAGCATGGACGGTTGGTTTCCTCGAAAGTCCAATCACCGAGAACGGACAGAAGCCAGAAATCCGACTCGGCCATCAATCCACGACATGCATCCGCGAGCACCTTGATCATGGGAATTCTCGGGTAAATCCACGTGATGTCGAGCACGGATTCTTGTTAACCATGACATTCATTCTTATGCGTTGTACGCCGTGTAGCGGCGACCATCGTTCACGGGACGCGACGTAGCGCCGCTACGCAGCTTTCGCTGGTTTCCGCTTGTGACCGGGGGTTCCGCTAATCGCTCCACCCCCGGCTATTCGTTTTACGCCGCTTCGCGGCGGCATGGACGAAGAACCTGAACGGAGTGGCAACGTGGGCATCCGTGTTTTCAAAATAGGTTTAACCCCATAGGGTGCTACCCGGTCGTCCGTCCCTCGCCTCTCGTCCCCCGCCTCCCGATCCCCGTCCCCCGATCCCACCTTCCTACTCGCTGGGGATCAGTTCGGCATAGTCGGCCACCGCCCCGCCGGCCAGGCAGCAGTGGATGATCTGGCGGGCCAGCGGGCTCAAATCGGGCTGCAGGTACTTGCGCAGCTCGTCGTGGAAAAATTCGGTCAGCACGACCGCGCCTTGGTCGTAGGCCTCCGGGCCGACCTCGGGCTGGGTTTCGACCTGCAAGAACCAGCGAGGGATGAGCGTGCCTTCGATCCTCATGCTGCGGAGCGAATAGCCCAACAGCGGACAGCGCGACGGCTCGATCTGGTCGGACTTGAATTTGGCGTGGCCCCGCCGGGCCAGGTAGTCGCGGGCAAGCCATTGCGGCATGAAGCCGGTGCGCCACGCCCCGACGTGCTGGTTGGGCGTGAGGATATAAATCGTGCGGCTGGCGGCTTGGAATTGCTGCAAGAGCAAGTTGGCCTGATCCACGCGCCGGCCGGTGGCGAACGGCCAGTAGCTGCCCACGCCTTCGCTGCCCATCGTGTCGCCGCCGACGACGCTCGGGTTGGCGTAGCCGCGCGGGGCGACCAGCCGCCACAGCCACGCCAGCGACGGCGGCAGCAGATGGAACAGGCCCAGGATGCCGTACGAGGGCGACTCGGCCGTGCAGGGCGGCGTGCGCACGCCGAAACTGCGAATATCGACACTCACCTTCTCATTGACCACGCCCGGCACGATCTGGCGCGGAACGATCACGCGCGGATTGGGACACGGCTCGCCGGGCGCGTCCTCGACGTGTTCCCAAATCAGCGCCGTGCCGCCCGCCACCACGTCAACGTTCAAAAACAAGAGCGGCTTCGACGGGGCGACGGTCAACCGTTCGAGGTCGTGGTCCGTGCCATAATGCTCGATGTGGTTCACCCGCAGGAACCAGCCGTTTTCGCCGTCCATGAGCCAGAGCTTCCCGTTCTTCTCCTGATAGTCGGGATGGCACAGGCCCATGTCGTCGCACACGGGATGGAGGTCGCAGGTCCGCGGGATTTCGAGATAGCGTTCCTCGCCCGTCACGAGGTTCTTGCCCAGCACGATGCGCCCGTCGGCCAAGCGGTGGGGCTGCTGGAGCATTTCGCTTTTGCCGCCGCCGCTAGCCCCTTCGTGCATGATGGTCACTTGATTGTCGTAGGGCGTGATCACCTGCACGGCCGAGCAATGGGCCGTGATCCAGCCTTCGTCGGTGCCCTGGTGGATCAGCGCGCCGTAGATGCCCTTCTTCGCGCTGGGGCCCGGGTAGAGGTTGTAGGCGAAAATTTCGTGGACTTCGGCCCGATTGTGGACGACGATCTGGCGCCCGTCGAACCGCGTGTGTCGAAACGGCGGCGCGAGCAGGATGACGGTCGACGGTTTGAACGGCCGGTCGAGCGCGCGGAGGTCGATCACGCCCTGCAACAGGCCGAGCCCAAAAGCAAAGAAGCCCGCGTTGGCCGGACAGATGGCCAAGGCGTCGCCGCCCGTGCCGGGCTGGCCGATCTCGAACGCCAGCACGGCCAAGTCCTGGGCGGCCAGCCAGTCGAGTGTCTCGCCGCGCAGCCGCGCGAACGGCTCGCCAAATCGCTCGGCGAATCGCGGCTTGTCCGAGGGCCGGGCGTCGCCGATCACCATGCAGTCGGGATCGCGCCGCCGCATGTACGGCTCGACGTAGTTGGCCGCGATGCCGTTCTTGACCCGCACCACCGTGGCCTCGACCACCTCCCGACCGTCGGGCAGCGTATAGCGAACGGTCCACTCGCGATTTTCCCGCCCGCCGCAGGCCAGGTCCGACAGGTCTTCGATCGTATTGGCCAGGACAACCGACGGGGCCGCGTCGAGCACCCGGCGAATGGCGGCGGGCAAGGGAATCGCGGCCCAGGGGGCGGGAGCGGCTGGCGGGTCAATGGTCGTTGGCTTCATGGAAGTTTCCTCGTCCGGGGGTGCAATATCCCCACATAGGGACGGCGTATTGGCGGCGTGGGCCCAAGCATGGAGAGACATTATACACCGCGGATCGGTTCACCGCGCCAGGCCCGGCCCGCGGGAAAGGCCGGCCGTTACAGATTGGCCGCAAGGACGCTGACGTCGACCTTGAAGTAGTCGGCCAGCTTGCGGATCATGCGGCGGCTGAAGGGGCGTTTGCCCGCCAGGACTTCGGAAATGGTCGATTTGGCGACGTGGGCGTCGGCGTGGAGTTGGACCTGGGTGACGCACTTGGCTTCCATGAGGTGACGCAGCATGTCGGCGTCGGAGGCGGGGCCGATGGCGTGGTGCTCGTCTTCGTAGGTCGCCACCAGATCGCTCAGTGCATCAAGGTACATCCGCTCGCCGCCGTCGAGCCGATTTTTGGCCAGCAGCCGGTCCATCACCCGTTGGGCCTCGTCGAGATGCTTGTCGGACTTGATCGAGGCCAGGGAAAACGCCCGCACAAGGTCGAGGTAGGAATCGCGATTCTTGCCCTTCAAACCGAATTTGAATTGGGTTGTCATTGGCTCATCTCTTTGTTTGTAGTTCGCAATAATCGAACTAGCAAGCCCGAATTCGCAAAATACGAATTCCGTGACGTGTGTGTCTGCCGGGTAGCCAGTATCCGGCGTCGCTATTTCGAGTTGGTTGGCCGCTGCCGGCCTTCCTTGACATACAAGTCGATTGAATGGACGTTGCCCAAAAGCAACCCTTTCGGGAACTCCAGTAGAATAACGGCAGTTGGATATACCTTGCTGCCAAGCGGTCCTGGGAGTTTCGCTACAATCCGTGGGTCGCGGAAGGTCGCCATCGTTCGGGCGACACTTTCTCCTCGACGGTCCCGGGCAATCGCCTCGACAACTAGAACGCGTTTCGGATCTTCGTCGCCCTTGAAAGTGAAGATAATAAAGGCTCGATCGACGTCTTGAAGGCTCCCTTCGAGCTTCATGCGAGTGGGCTGAAAGGCACTTGCCGCTTTCGGAACGCGCAGGTTTTCGAGGGATACGGAGCCGAATTGCTGGAAGGGCCCTTTGATCGTAATAGGAGTCTGATTTCCTTCGGACGGTCGGCGGACACTCGGCTTTGTCGGTTCTAATTGCCTACGTTCTTCGGTAACATAGAGGTCGATCGACGCAACTTTCTCAAAAAGCAGGCCTTTTGGCAGGCTCAACATTATGTCGGCAGTCGGATCCATCTTGAATCCGAGTGGCTGCGGCTTCTTGGCCTCGATTCGAGGGTCGCGGAAGGACTCTCTCATTCGTGCGATAGCCTTTCCGCGATGGTCTCGGGCGACCGCCTCGACGATGAGGATTCGCTGTGGATCCTCGTCGCCTTTGAACGTAAAGATGATGTACGCCCGATCGACGTCTTGAAGAGCATCGTCGAACCCCATGTGCAATGGCTGAAAGGCTCGCGCTGTCTTGGGGATTTGCAGATCGGCAAGCGATACGGAGCCAGACGGTTTGAAGGGGCCCTTGATCGAAATTGGTTTGCCCTTCTCTTCGGACAATCCACTAGCACACGCAGATGCGCCAGATATCAAAAGACCGCCGACTATCATCAAAATCCGTTGCTGTCGCATTACGGTTCCTCCGCCTAGTGGTTTTTTCCAGATGAATTGTTTGCGGAAAGCCGCACATCTTTCATCTCGAATTGCCTCCCGTGCGTTGACCTCTTGTCGCTTCGCGACACCGGTTCAAGAACCGGTGGTACCCAATTTATTAGTTCTTTTGCCGGGTCGCGACCCGGCCTACGGTTTGGGTTCAAATCTCGCCTGAAAGAATCGCAGATACTTCGGCTCGAAGACCATCGCGAGACCCTTGGCCTTCTCGCGTTGCTCGTAAACGGCCGCGACCGATTCGGCCGTGACGTCCATGTGGGCCTGGGTGTAGACGCGGCGCGGGATGGTCAGGCGGACCAGTTCGAGCTTGGGGTAGCGGTGGCGGCCCGTCTTTGAGTCGCGCCCCGCCGAGACGATGCCGCGCTCCATGGAGCGGATGCCCGCGTCGAGGTAGAGTTCGGCGGCCAGTCGCTGGGCGGGGAATTCGTCCTGGGGCAGGTGCGGATAGAAGACTTTCGCGTCGAGGTAGACCGCGTGGCCGCCGATGGGACGCACGATCGGCACGCCCCAGTCGATCAGCTTCTGGCCCAGGTATTCGACCTGGCCGACGCGGGCGCAGACGTGGTCGTCGGCGACCGATTCTTCGATGCCGATGGCCATGGCCTCCATGTCGCGGCCGGCCATGCCGCCGTAGGTGTGCAGGCCCTCGTAGACGACCACGAGGTTGGCGGCCTGTTCGTAGATCGCGGCGTCGTTCATGGCGAGCCAGCCGCCGATGTTGACCAGCGCGTCCTTCTTGCCGCTCATCGTGCAGCCGTCGCTCAGGTCGCAGAACTCGCGGAGGATCGTGGCGACACTCTGATTGCGATAGGCCGGCTCGCGCTGCTGAATGAAATAGGCGTTTTCGACCGCGCGGGTCGCATCGAGGAAAACGCGGATGCCGTGCCGCGCGGTCAGCTCTCGCACCGCCTGCATGTTGGCCATCGAGATGGGCTGGCCGCCGGCCATGTTCACCGTGGCGCCGACGCAGACGTAGGGGATTTGCCGAGGGCCGACGTCGAGGATCACCTTTTCCAACGCGGCCAGATCGAAGTTGCCCTTGAACGGCGACTCGTCGGCCGGGTCGTGGGCCTCGGGCGTGATGCAATCGACGAACCGCCCGCCGGCCAACTCCTGGTGGAGCCGCGTGGTGGTGAAGTACATGTTGCCCGGCACGACGTCGCCCGGCTTGATGAGCATTCTCGACAGCAGGTGCTCGGCGCCGCGGCCCTGGTGGGTGGGAACGAGGAACCGGTAGCCGTAGTATTTTTGGACGGCGTCTTGCAGATGGTAGTAGTTGCGGCTGCCGGCGTAGGCTTCGTCGCCCAGCATCATGCCGGCCCATTGACGGTCGCTCATCGCGCTGGTGCCGCTGTCGGTCAACAGGTCGATGTAGACGTCCTCGGACCGCAGCAGGAACGTGTTGTATCCGGCCTCGGCCAGGGCCCTCTGGCGCTGGTCGTAAGTGGTCGTTTTGAGCGGCTCGACGACTTTGACTTTCCAGGGCTCGGCCCAGCTTCGGCGCCGGGGAGGCGTGGTTTTGGGGTCCATGACGGGTTCCTGGGCGTTTGATTTTTACCGCGAAGACGCGAAGGGAGGTAGTCCGTAGTCCGTAGGTCAGGCTGTGCCTGACAAAAAGACGCTGGAGGGCCACGCTCCGTCATGGCCGCTCGTGGTTATTTGGCTCGGGTGTCAGGCACAGCCTGACCTACGGGGATGGGGCTATTTTGGCACAGCACGGGCCGGGGCTCAAGGGCACTCGGGGCCCGTGGAAATCAGGATACGGTGTGTTATACTGTGAAGCTCGACATGGTCCGACCTCTTTGTTCCTTCGAGTTCTTATTTCTCCGTTAAAGAACCATCGCCATGAAAATCCTGGTCGTCCTTGGTCATCAGAACACGAGTCAAACGAGTTTTTGCCACGCCATTGCGCGGACGGCCGTCGAGACGCTTCGGGCGTCGGGCCACGACGTGGTGTTTCACGACCTGTACGCCGAACGGTTCGACCCGGTGCTGACCCAGGAGGAACTGGCGGCCGACGTGCCGGCGGACCCGATCGTGCGGCGGCATCTCGACGAGCTGGTCGGCGCGGACGGCTACGTGGTGGTGCATCCGAACTGGTGGGGCCAGCCGCCGGCCGTGCTCAAGGGCTGGATCGACCGGATCTTCCGCAACGGCCCGGTCTACCGATTCGGCCCCGACGGCGTGACGAGCACGATCGCGGGTCGGTCGGCGTTGGTGCTGACCACGTCGAACACGCCGCGCGAGGCGGAGTTGGAGTGCTACGGCGATCCGCTGGAGAACCTTTGGAAGAATTGCATTTTCGGGCTGTGCGGCGTGACGAACTTCGCGCGGCGCAACTTCGAGTCGATCGTGATGAGCACGCCGGAGGACCGCGAGGGGTGGCTCGACGAGGTCCGTACGCTCGTCAAGCGGCGATTTCCGGCGTAGCTTTTTTCAATGTAAAGACGCGAAGACGCAAGGACGCAAAGGTAATGCTTTTTCATGCGGAGACGCGGAGAGACGGAGGAAAAGAAAGAAGAGGCACGAAAGGATTATTCCGTCGGTTTTTCGCATCTCTAATTTTTTTGCGTCCTTGCGTCCTTGCGTTACGTCGTCAGCCGCGCCATTCGGTGTCGTCGACCGTGGTTTGGAAGTCGGCCTCGACGCGCTCGGGCAGCGGTTCCTCGGCCACCGCGGCGAGGTCGGCGGGCGTGGGCTTGCCGATGAACAGCAGGCTCTCGCGCGGGCATTTTTCGACGGCCAGGGCGAATTGATCGGCCGACGCATAGGCGTCGTAGTTGATCACCGGCAGGTGGCCCGCCATTTCCATCGGCTCGGCGTGTTTGCTGCACGCCTGGCAGCCGATGCACCCCACCTCGCAGACGTCGCGGACCTCGGGTCCAAAATCCTTGTTCGAGCAGGCCACGACCAACATCCGCTCGGCCTTGAAGGGGACCATCGTGATGATGTGGCGTGGGCAGGCCTTGGCGCACTTTTTGCAGCCGATGCACTTGTGGTAATCGACCGTGGCCAGTCCGTCGACGACGTGGATGGCGTCGTAGGGGCAGGCTCGCTCGCAATCACCCATGCCGAGGCATCCGTAGGTGCAGCCCTGGACGTCGGCCACGAGGTTGGCCGCGGCGCAGGTGGGCTCGCCCTGGTAGTCGCTCCGGCCGCGGCGCTGGTCGGTCCGCGCGGCGCAATGGACCACGGCCCGATAGGGGAACGACGGTTCGAGGCCGACGCCCATGATTTCGGCCACCCGTCGGGCGCAATCCTGTCCGCCGGGCGCGCAGAGGTTCACCTCGGCCTTGCCGGCGGCCACCGCGGCGGCGTATTCGCCGCAGCCGACGTAGCCGCAGGAGCCGCAATTGACGTTGGGCAAAATGGCGGCGACGGCGAACTCGCGCGGATCGACTTCGACGTTGAAGGCCTGATTGGCCCAGCCGAGCACGTAGGCCGCGACGACGGCCAGCGCGCCGAGCACGGCCGCGGCCAAAAGAACGCTGACGAGAATCGACATGGGAGCGATATTCCTTCTTTAACGCGAAAGACACGAACGTGCTTTTGGCTGCCGGAGAGGTTGCTGGTGGACAATGCCCACCCTACTTCTTCATAAGGACGGTGAAGGTGGTTTCGATGGCCCGGTCCACGCCGGCGAAGCCCATGAACGCCATGGCGAGGATGCCGGCGACGATCAGGGAGATGCCGGGGCCGCGCAACGACCGCGGGACGTCGCAGCGGTCCATTTCCTCGCGGATGCCGGCCATGAGCACGATGGCCAGCGTGTAGCCAAGCCCGCCGAAAATGGACAACGTCAACGCCTCGCCGAGTCCCCAGAGCCGGGTCGGATCCTGAAGCTGTTTCATGATTTCGAGGCAGGCGAACAGGATGGCGCAGTTGGTGGTGATCAGCGGGAGATAAATTCCGAACGCCTTGTACAGGCCCGGGAAAAACTTGCGGATGTACATTTCGACGAACTGGACCGACGCGGCGATGACGAAGATGTAGAGGATGTAGCTGAGCACCGAGAGGTCGATGGTCACGCCGGGGTCGCCGCCGACCATGTGCCAGACCCAGGCCGGCAGCGGGGCGAACGGCCGAAGCAGGTAGTAGGTGAACACCCAGCTCAACAGACCGGCGATCGCCATGACGAACGTCACGGCCAGGCCCATGCCCAAGGCCATGTCGATCCGCCGCGAAACGCCCAGGAACGAGCATATCCCGACGAAGTAGTGCAGGACGAAGTTATTGATGACCGCGGCGGCGATGGCCAACTGCACAATGGTGACGAACGTGTCCATCGGTTCTTTCGCGTGTTCGCGTGTTTGGTGGTTAGTATGGTTCGTTCGCTTGGCGGGCGGCGGCTTCCTGGCGGCGGCGGCTGATCCAGTTGGCCAGACCCAGCAACAGACCCAAGGCAAAAAACGCGCCGGGCGAGAGGATCATGATGGTCCAGTGGGGCCACTCCTTGGGCAGGAGCATGATGCCGAACCAGGAGCCGCTGCCGAGGATTTCCCGCACGGTGGCGAGGCTGGCCAGCGCCAGCGCGAAGCCGAGCGACATGCCCACCCCGTCGCAAAACGCGGTGAAGGGGCCCTGGGTGGCCGCGCAGATTTCGCAACGCGAGATGATGATGCAATTGACGATGATCAACGGCACGTAGGGGCCCAGCGCCTTGCTCATTTCGTAGAGATAGGCCGCCAGGAACCGGTCCGTGATGGTGACGAACGTGGCGATCGTAAGCGTGAAAATCAAAATCCGCAGATGCGGCTTCAACAGGCGCCGGATCAGGCTGATCATGAGGTTGGCCGCAATGAGCACGAAGGCCGTCGAGACGGCCATCGTCATCGCGGGCTTCATCGCGCCGGTCACGGCCAGCGTCGGGCACATGCCCAGCAGTTGGCGATAGATCGGGTTCTCCGGCAAGATGCCGTTGATGAATCGCTCCATCGCGGTGGGTTCGGAAGAGCTCATGGTTTGTTCTCCGCCCGCCACCGGCGGATGGGCGTTTTAAGGGATTCGATGGTTCGGTTGACAATTTCGGCCACGCTGGTGGAGCTGATCGTGGCGCCGGTGACGGAGCGGATCTGACAGGTCGTCGTGGGAGCCGAGGTGACGACGACGATCTTCGGGTCGGTCGGCATGCCGCGATACTGGCCGAGATACGGTTCCTCGGTGATCAGCGAGCCCAGGTTGGGCGTGTCCTTCTGGTCGAGAATGTACAGGCCCAGGATGGTCGCGACGTCGGGCGTCACCCCGATCAACAGATCGATGCGGTCCTGGAAACCTTGGCCGTGGGCGGGCAGCACCCAGCCGGCCGTCGCGCCGTCGTCGGCCACGACGCGGAAGACTTCCTGCTTCTTGCCGTCGGCCAGCGCGAGGGTCACGGGCTGGACTTTGGCCGCTCCGTCGACGGCGACCAACGTGGGAATCACGCGGTAGGTTTCCCGACGCTGATTTTCGGCGATGCGCGGGCCGAGCGTGGTTTGCGTGGCCGCTAGCGCTCCTCCGTAAAGCAGCGCCAGCAGGATGACCAGCCAGGCCTGACGCAAGGAACCGGGTTGACGAGGGTTGTCGGTCATCATGATTATTTCGCTCCCAGCGGGCGCGGGATGGTCCAACGATTGATCAGCGGGACGACGGCGTTCATCAACAGGACGGCGAACATGATGCCCTCGGGATATCCGCTGAACAAGCGGATGAAAACGGTCAACAGGCCGATGCCCAGGCCGAAGAGGAACTTACCCTTGCCGGTCACGGGACTGGTGACCGGATCGGTGGCGATGAAAAACGCGCCGAACGTCGCCAGGCCGTTGTAGCGCGTCCAGCCGAAGTCCGCGCCATAATCGGCAATCCGGCGCGGCA